>JAEEGL013039312.1_pt1 | contig 336289 bp, 310 predicted proteins | sample 9134231 | NCBI WGS metagenome assembly JAEEGL01 (sample SAMN16246548, study PRJNA631951) | gut metagenome | biome: gut microbiome; feature: rumen; material: fiber-attached | host: Bos | place: Iran: Karaj | collected 2018-10
CCCTGGATATAAACCGCAATTCTATTTCAGAACCACCGATGTAACCGGCGAATTACAATTCAAAGGCGACATGATTATGCCTGGTGATAATGCTGAAATCGAAGTAACCTTAATAACCCCTGTAGCCATGGAAGAAGGCGTGCGCTTTGCTATCCGCGAAGGTGGCAGAACAGTAGGTGCAGGTGTTGTTACCAAAATCTTAGAGTAAGCAAATTTGCTGAAACAGAAAAGCCCGACTTTTTATAGTCGGGCTTTTTTATTTGTGGCTTCGTCTTTTTGGTAAATTTTAATTTTTTTCAAATTTCGGATACACGGGCTTGCCAGCCACTCGGGGTATACCTCATTTGAAAGAAACACTTTTTCTAAAGAAAAAGTTAATTAAAATTTCCTCAAAAATACTGTGCCTTTTATGTGATATTTTTTAGCACCTTATCTAAATGCAAAATCCTTGAAAAAAGCCACGCGTTACTTGGACTGAATTTGAATTGCTTTTTATGGCTTCAATTTTTTTGGTAAATTTTAATTTTTTTATTTCAAAACACTGGAGTAATAATAAATCAATCTGCCATATTTTTTATAATTAAATTTTAATTTAAAATAAAAACACCTAAGTTTAAACTTGTTGCATATAAAAGCCACAGAAGATAAATTAAAGAAATATAAAAACATTTTTTATCAATTTTGTGGCTCATTAAAGTCATTTTTACGACTAGCAAATCAAGCACCAATATAACAACAAGTCCGCCTAAAATATTTTTTAAGCCAAAGAAAACAGGCGTCCACATAAAGTTTAGGACCATTTGCAAAATAAATAAACCTTTTAGTTTTTTTATTTTTTCGTCGTAGTTTTTCTTATAAATTTTATCAAGTCGCCAATAAAAAACGGCAAGCAAAATATATAATATTGTCCAAACGGGCGCAAATAAAAAATTAGGCGGAGCAAAAAACGGCTTTTTTATAAAAGCATACCAAGTCGTAATAGACGAACTAACAAAAATACTGCTAAGTCCGCCGGCAATTAAAAATAAAACAATAAGTGCTACTAACATAATACCCCCTTTCTTCTTTACAAGTAAATTGTAAAAAAGATATAATTATTTTATATTATTTTTTGATTTTTGAAAATAATAGAAATATATACGGAAAAGAATAAGGCGTCCGTCGGATTTATAATGTTTAAAAAATATTGTAAACAAAGTTAAATAAATGATATAATTTATTAAAGGAAAATACTGACAACTATAAAGTATTTTAAATTATAATAAGGAGAGAAGAAATGAAGAAATTCGCAATACTTGCTGCTGTAGTTTTGTTTGCTATGCCAGCATTTGCACAGGTTAAAGTTGCCAATCATGGCAAAGTAACCAGTTATGAAAAAGGGTCCACTATCAATGTCACCAGCAAAGATTATGCTGAAGTTTATTATGATGGTGTTTTATTTACTATTCCGAAAGGTAAAAAAGTAGTAATGAGCCAAAATAAATCCGGTGATATTTTAATCAGTGGAGATAATCTTAATGGGGTTAGAGTTTTAGGTCAAACTTTAAGATCTGAAAAACCTGCAACTTATGTTATCAATATGAAAAGGAATACTATTATTCGTGCTCCTATTCAAACAGTTTCATCTAAAAAAGAAGAAAATAAAGAAAATAAAAATTTAGATACTCAAGCCGCAGGCAAAGAAACTATTGTCGAAGTAGCTTTTCCGGAACCGGAAGATTATGTAAATGAAATCGTTTCCGAACAAGCCGTTCAAGATGTTGAAGGTCAATTAAGTCCTTCCGCACCTACTGGAATATAGAGGAAAAATATAAAATGAAAAAATTAACATTACTTGGTTTTATTTGCGCTTTTGCCGTTGTAGCTAATGCCGGTAACCTTAAATTTTTGGCTTCCGAACAAGTCAGCTATGACGATAATATTTATTTAACCAACTCTGATAAAAAAGATTCTTTTATCAGCTCCACTAAACTTGGTGCTAAGTATGAAGGTCAAATTCCTAATACTTCTTTAAAAGGTCTTTTTAGTGCCGTTGGCGGTTATAATGCTTATACCGAAAAAAATGATAAAAACGGTTATTGGGATGCTTTAGCCATTGCTGAAATTTCCAATAAAAACTTTACGCTTGGCGATAGATTTTTACTCACTTCCGATCCTGCTAACTCCGAACAAACTGAAAGAGCAAAAAGAATCAATAACAATGCTTATGCAAGTTTTATAACCAGCAAAGAAAAAATGTTTAGCTTAGGTCTTAAAGTTTCTGATGATTACACCAGATATTTTAAAGATGAATTTAAAGGCTTAAACAGAAACAGAATCAATGCCGGCGTCGGTGCTTATTATAATATTTCCAGCAAAACCAGCTTATTTGCTGAATATACTTATACCGATATTGACTATGATAAAAATAAAGATAATAATTCCGACGGCGGAATTGTCGCTTTAGGTGTTGAAGGTCAAATTGCTTCCAAAGTTAAAGGAACTGCAAAAGCAACCTATAACTATCGCAACTATGATCATGATTTAGCAGGTTATGATAATTATGCCGATTTATTCGGTTATGAAGTTTCTTTAGCTTGGACTCCGACTTCCAGAAACTTAATTAAATTAACCGGCGAAAGAACTTTTGAAGAAACTCTCTTCACAAATAACCGCTACTTTATTGATACCGCTGTTAACTTGTATATGGCCCAAAGAATTAACAAACTTACACTCGGTTTGAGTTTAGGTTATGACAATTTAGCTTATCAAAAAGAAGTTTCTAATATTAAACGCAAAGACGATGTTTACACCGTTCGCCCGGAAATTGACTATCAATTAAAAGACTGGTTAAACATTGGTGCTTGGTATCAATTCAGAAAACGCGCTTCCAATATGTCTGACGATTATGAATATGATAACAACAGAGTCGGCGCTTATATCAAAGCTATTTTCTAATTTTATGTAGAAAATCAATCTAAAATCCCCAAGGAAAACCAAAAGCCTTGGGGATTTTTTAATTAAAAAATATTTCAAGGTAAAATTTATGTTGGAAAGATCTCCGGAAGAAAAAGTCGCAGTAAAACAATGTTTAAAATTGATGGAAGAAAACAATATTCAAATCTTAAAATTATGGTTTGTAGATATTTTGGGTAAATTAAAATCTATAACCGTTTCTTATCGTGAATTTGAATATGCCTTAACTGAAGGTATGGGCCTTGATGGTTCTTCTATTGAAGGTTTTGCCCGTGTTTACGAATCCGATCTTGTTGCTTTGCCCGATTTAAGCACTTTTCAGATGTTTCCTGCTGATTTTACCGGTGTGCCTATAGCAAGAGTTTTCTGTGATATCAAAACAACCGATGGCAAACAATTTGAAGGCGACCCCAGATATATTTTAAAACGCAATATTAAAGAAATGAAAAAGTTTGGCTTTGATCAGTTTATGGTAGGGCCGGAACTTGAATATTTTTATTTTAAAGATAATAAAAATCCTGAAACTTTGGACCACGCCGGTTATTATGATACAATACCATTAGATTCTTCTTATGCTATCCGCCGTGAAACAATGCAACTACTGGAAAAACTTGGTATTCGTGTGGAATATTCCCATCACGAAGCAGCCCCTTCCCAACATGAAATTGATTTAAGATACGACGAAGCTATGAAAATGGCTGATAAAGTTATAACTTACCGCACCGTTGTAAAGCAAGTGGCTGCAAGAAACGGCGTTTACGCAACTTTTATGCCAAAGCCGATAGCTAAAATAAACGGCAGCGGTATGCATGTGCATCAATCTCTTTTTACTAAAGGGGAAAATCAATTTTTTGATGCCAAAGACCCTCTTTATTTATCCACTACTGCGCGCCATTATATAGCAGGTATTTTAACGCATGTAAAAGAAATTTGCTCTGTTACAAATCAATGGGTAAATTCTTATAAACGCCTTGTTCCCGGTTATGAAGCACCCTCTTATATTGCTTGGGGACGCAAAAACAGAAGCACTCTTGTTCGTATCCCGCAAGTAAAACTTGGCAAGCCAAATGCAACACGTATTGAGTGTCGCTTCCCTGATCCTGCGTGCAATCCCTATTTAACTTTTGCTGTTATGCTTGGTGCCGGCCTTGAAGGTATTAAACATAAAATGGCAATACCTCCTATTACAGAAGAAAATATTTTTGAAATGTCTAAAGAAGAAAGAAAGGCCCGTAAAATTGAGTGCTTACCCGCTTATCTTTATGAAGCTATAAATTATACCCGTGAATCTAAACTCGTCAAGAAAATTCTTGGCGATCATACTTTTGAAAAATTTATTGCCAATAAAGATATTGAGTGGGCCCATTACAGAACGCATATATCTAGCTATGAGATAGATAGATATTTATCCACACTTTAGTATTTTTGTTTAATGTCTTTTCGGTAAATATAAAAGGAAATTAGATTTTTTGATTTGCCTTAAAGCCAATTTTTACTAGCAAAATAGGATTTGGTCACAAGTCGCCTTATTTGCAACACACTATAAACGTAAAAGATGAAGGCAATAAAAATTGCCCAGTACAGGATTTGAACCTGTGACCTTTCCCATGTCAAGGGAACGCGCTACCACTGCGCCAACTGGGCTTAAAACTAAAAACTCAAATTGTTTATCGTCGTCATTTCTAACAACAAATATATTATAGCAAATTTATTTTATAACTGCAAAAGATAATTTATAATAAATTATCATAAATATTTTTATCTTCCGTGCTAAAACAAACAAAAAATATTTGTTTTATATTTTTTAATGTGGGGGAAATTTCTTTTATGGAGGTTACGGCTATTTTTGCTGCTTTCTCTTTAGGAAAGCGGTAAACGCCTGTAGAGATACAAGGGAAAGCAATACTTTTACATTTATATAATTCTGCTAATTTTACAGAATTTATATAACAATTATATAGTTTTTCTTCTTCCTTATTATTTCCGCCATACCATACCGGACCGACGGTATGTATTACATATTTACAAGGCAAGTTATAAGCGGAAGTTATTTTAGCTTCACCTGTTTTGCATCCGCCTAAAGTTTGGCATTCTTTTAATAAATCCGGCCCGGCAGCGCGATGTATTGCCCCGTCAACGCCACCTCCACCAAGCAAGGTATGATTTGCCGCATTGACAATAGCATCTACTTTAAGCGTAGTAATATCCTCTTTAATAACTTGTAAAGTAATCATATAAAAAAGTAAATTCTTTAGAAGTAAATATCTAAAGCATCAATTTTTTTATTTTCGTGAGTATAAATTCTTAAAGAAAGTTTTCTATCCACAATTTTTATGTGGGCAAAATGCGGTGTTGCATAATATTTGCTTGTCCACGCATTAGAGTAAGAAGCCGGCTCAAAAGAACGGCCCGCTCCGCCGATAGTAACATAAATCGGGCCTGCTTTACTTGGCTCAGCTGAGCGAATAGGTTTTGTTCTTTCATAAGCGCCTTGGTGCCCTTGTAAAACTAAATTAACTCTATAGGTTTCAAATAAAGGGGCTAGCAATTCGCTTAGTCTATCTTCGCTTGCACCGCTGGAATATACAGGATGGTGTAAAACAACAATTTTCCATTTATCTGCCCCGGCTGTAGCAAGAGTATTTTTTAGCCAAGCATATTGCGGACTTTCTTTATCAAGTTTAGGGGCATTTATTGCGTCATATAAATTGTTTGTATCAAGAACTATTATGCGGGCATTTGCGCTATCATAATAATAATAGTTAGGTGTGCCTTTGCTCCAAGGCATTGTATTTATTACGCGGTAATTAGCGTTTAAAAAACCTTTGCTTTCAGGGTCTGTTCTATCCGGGCCATATTCATCTTGCCCAAGGGCAGCTATATAGGGCGTTTTTTTAAGCACTTCTTTAAAAGGTTCAAAAAAGTCATTATAAGCATTAGTTAAAAGCCCTTCTGTAGCAATATTCCCGGTATGAATTAATAAATCTGCATTATGGCCCAGCATACTTTGGGCTAGTTGCTTTTTTATTTGTCCTGCATTATTATTAGGGTCTGAGGTATTACCTAATACAAGAAGACTTAATTCTTTTCTTTCTGCGCTGTAGGCCGTTGTAAAAGTGCCACTTTGCGGTTCTTGCACGCCGGTCCCTTTATTGTTTTCCACGTAAACTTTATAACAAAATTGAGTATTAGGTATAAGCCCATGTAAATTAATTGCATGGTTCCTTTGTCTTGGGCTATTAGTCATTATTAAGGAGCAGTTATCTTTTGGGCCATATTCTATCCACGCGGGGGAAGGCTCATCTGTAGAAAAGCGCATAACCACTGTTGTCAGTTCTGTATCTTGAATATAAGGGCCGCGCACAATTTGTGCGCTATTAAGGGAAATTGTAAGACAAATAAAAATAAAAAATAAAAGTTTCTTCATATACTTAAATTTTACTAAAAAAAAGGCCTTTGCGCTATTTGGCAAAGGCCTTTTGTTTGATTTCTAAGAAACTAGAAAGTATATCTTAAAGTAATACCGAATTGAACGGTAGAGGGCACATCATCGCTATGAGATTCTGCAGACCAGAAAGGAACTAAAGCAAGATTATCTTGTAAGAGTCTTGCATAGTCAAGTCTGATACCATAACCGGTATAGTCATCTCCTGCGGAATAGTGTTTTAAGAAAATACCGCCGTCAAAAGAATTTAAGTCATCCAAGTAATATTTTGCATTACCGGAGATAAAAAGAACATTGCTGGATTTTGTAACTTTTGTGCTACCGATTAAATCAACACCGGCTTCTGCCCATAAAACAAAATCTTTAGCTAATTCTTTGGAACCGACCATAGCGGAAAAACCAAAATCAGTAGAACCTTTAGCCACGCCGTCATCTCCGTTTAACGGGGAATCAAAAATTTCAGGGCTGAGATAGGCTTTTAAATCAACGATAATACCATTAGAGGTTTTTGCTTCATCTGCAATTCTATATCTTGCATAGATGGTGGGGTCTTCTAAACCATTGTCGCCGTGTTTAATTTTAGCCCAGCCAAGGCCTGCACCAATAGATAATTCATCCATAATACCATAGGTTACAACTTCTCTGATACCATATGCTCTGGCATTGCCACTATTTTGTTTAAGAACGCTAGTGTCAGAGATAAAACCTCCTTTTTTAGGCATATAAAAGGGGTCTGTAATATTTAAAGCATAAACTTGCGCAACTAAGAAAACGGCAAGAGTGCTTAAAATAATTTTTTTCATTTTAAAAAGTCCTCCATAATTTATACAATATGTATATAGATATAATAGCATAAAAGGAGAAGATATGTCAGGAGATTTTTTAACAAATTTCATAACTATTGAAAACACTTTAACAAGATATATTATCGGTGTGGGCCTTATTATATTAATAGTTGTTCTTTTAAAATATATTTCCCGCACTTTGCAATGGCTTACAGAAAAATTTTTAAACAGAAGACAACTTATCGGCAGAGGTTGGGTTAGTTTAATTATTAAACATAAAGTTTTAGATCATTTGTTTTTTGCTATCGGACTTTGTGTTTTAGTCGGCGTTAATGAAGTTTTTTTAAGTTCGGCTTATCCAAAATTTACCACTTTTATTTTAAGGATTTTAAATATCATTATAGTTGCCAAATTTACTTTACTTGTAACAGCTTGTTTAAGTGTCTTTGGTGATAAATATTCTCGCTCGGTTAAAATTCCTGTTAAAGGTATTGTGCAGGCAATTCAGGTTATTTGTTGGCTTGTATCTGTTATTTTAATGGTGTCTATTATTGTTAACAAGGAACCTGTTTATCTACTCGGTGGTTTAACGGCTTTATCTGCAATTCTGCTTTTGATTTTTAAAGATTCAATTTTGGGCCTTGTTTCCGGCTTTCAACTTTCCTTAAATGATTTAGTGCGCGTTGGCGATTGGATAGTTATTCCCGGCCAAGGGGCAGACGGAGAAGTTGTTGATATTTTGCTTTCCACCGTCAGAGTTAAAAATTGGGATAATACTATCGTCAATGTTCCGGCTTATGATCTTGTTTCTCACTCCTTTACAAATTGGAGAGGCATGAGCGAATCGGGGGCAAGAAGAATAAAAAGAGCAATCAATATTGATATTCACTCAATTAGATTTTTAACCCCTGAAGAAATTGAAAAATTAAAAAGTGTTTCTTTATTAAAAGACTATTTGACAAAAAAAGAAAAAGAACTTGCCGATTATAATAAAAAAGTTGAACACCGCGAAAATATTTATAATACAAGACGTTTAACAAATATCGGCACTTTTAGAGCTTATTGCCAAGAGTATTTAAGACATAATAAAAAAATCACTCAAGATTTTACCTGTATGGTGCGCCAATTAGAGCCGACTTCAGAAGGCTTACCTTTGGAAATTTACGCATTTTCCAGTGATACAAATTGGGTCGCTTACGAAGGTATACAAGCAGATATCTTTGATCATCTTTTGTCTATCATTTCAGTTTTTGATTTGAAAGTTTACGAAAGATATACTCTTTAATTTATGATAAAAAAATATTTTTTGTTTAGTCTTTGCTTAATTTGTTTTTCGTTTTTAAATGCGGAAAATTTTGACGATGTAAAAGTGGTTTCCGTATATGATGGCGATACTTTTAAAGTAAACTTGCCTTGCACGCAAGATATTTTTTGCAGGGATGTTTCCGTTCGTGTTTACGGCATTGATACACCGGAAATGAAAACCCAAAATACTTGTGAAAAAAGAAAAGCAAAAGAAGCCCAAGCCCTAACAAAAGAAATTTTATCTAAAGGGCCTGTCCTTCTTAAAAATTGTAAAAGAGATAAATATTTTCGCATACTTTGTGATGTTGTCGTTTTGGGGCAAAATCAAGGCTATGATTTATCGGAAGAACTTGTAAACAATCATTTAGCCGTCAGATATTACGGCGAAACCAAGGCCGAAGTTGATTGGTGCAAGACGCCAAAGAGCCCTACAAGAAAGGAAAGTCTTTCGCAATATATTCAAGATATTCTTTCCCGCTTATTTGACGAGTTCCTTAATTATCTTAAAAAACTTTGATTTGTTATAATAAATCATATGGAGGAACAAATAAAATGAAAAATAAAAAATCGTTTATTAAAACATTTATTGCTGTGATAATATGTGCTATCTTAGCAGTTTTTGCTATTTCCCAATATCAAATTATTATAGCTAAATCAAAATTTGCTGATGTTAAAAAATTGACAGAAGCTATTACTTCACTTGAAGAAAAATCTTTTATAGAAAATGGAAAGTATATCACAAATATTGAAGATTTAAATCTAGATAAGAAAGAAAATATTTCTTGTGATATAATCTTGGTAAGATGTATTGGATGCTCCCCATCTTTCACATGCCATACTTTAATAAATAATATAGAGATAGAATATACTACATATTTTCTTCACGATCCTTATAATGGAAATATTACAAGTAAAAAAGCATATTGCAGTACTCATTCTATAAATCAAAATAATATAACAAATAAGATTTGCCAGCAAGAAACAGGCAAAACTGCATTACAGAGTTCTTGTTCAATTACTTCTAATGATTGTTCTTATGCTTATTAATTTTTAATGGCGTAATAAAAAACCCTGTTCTTTTTAGGAGCAGGGGTTTTTATTTTGTATCAAATTACCATTTTTTGTATTTCCAAATGGAAATCATAGCCCAAACGGAAAGTAGGCCTAGCGCCATAACTATCCAGAAGGCATAATAATGTTGGGCAAGCGGGATTCTAACGTTCATAGAAAATGCGCTAACAACAAAAGTCGGCACCATAATACCGATTGTTATATTGTTTAAACGTTTAATAAGCCAGTTTAAGTTGTTATTTACGATAGAAGCTCTTGCATCCATAAGGCCGGCTAAAATATCAGAATAAATTTCCGCTTGTTTTTGTGATTGGGTATTTTCAACGATAATATCGTCTAAAGTTTCTCTGCTTGCTTCGTCAAAGCCAAGGCGGGTAGAGAAGTTTCTTAATTTTTCAAAAGCAAAACCATTTGCGGTAATTGCGCTGATATAGTAAACCAAACTTTTTTCAAGACTAAATAAATTAAGCAAATATTTATTATCAAGAGATTCTGCCATTTTCTTTTCAATTTCTTCGGAAATCATATTGATAACGCGCAAGTGTTCAAGATAATGGGCAATAGCGTTATAAATAATTTTTAAGAAAACATCTTGTATGGAAGAAATATTATTAAATCTTTTGCCTATAAACAGCGGTATATCTTCGGTCATAACAATAACGAGTTTATCTTTAAACATAAATAAACCCATGGAAGCAACTTTAAAAACAAGTTGATCCTTGCCGGAATAATTGCGCGGTCTATTTAAAATTAAAGCGGTGTGGTTTGGCTCTTGTTCCACACGGGGCAATTCTTCCGGATCCATCGCGGAAGCAAGCGTATGCTCGTCAATTTTTAATTCGTTAATTAAATATTGTTGTTCTGCGGTAGTCGGGTCCACAAAAAGCAAAACATCACAAGCATTTGCGCTGGTGTTTTCATCTTCCACAATTTTATTATCTTTTAATATATAAGTTTTTTGCACAACAAAAATCTCCAAAAAAGTCTTATTAAATTAAAACGAAATAATATCTAAATAAAGGATAGCATTTTTAGCACAAAAAAAGAATATATTTTATTTTATGCTTTAGATAATCTTTCCCAAAATTCTTCTACACTTTGCACTCTTTCGGCGGGATCTTCTTTTAAACAACGCTCAATTAAGGCATCAACAGCGGGGGGGATATCCGGCAATAATTTTGAAAGGGGAACAATTTTTTTTGTTTCCACATCAAAGCCATCAACAGACCAAGGCACCTGTCCGCAGAGGGTTTCATATAAACAAACCGCAAGGGAGTAAATATCCGATTGTTTTGACATAATACCCCGTTGCTGTTCTGGGGACATATAATATGGTGTTCCAGCCAAGTTTTTTGCTTCTTTTTTACTTCCGCCGGCTAATTTTTTAGCAACGCCAAAATCCATAACTTTGGCGATACCGCTATCGGCAATCATAATATTACCGGGTTTTAAATCGCAATGAACTACATCTTGTTTATGAGCGTAAGCAAGGCCTTTACAGACGGAAGAAAAAATATCTTTTGCCTGTTCTAAAGTTAAATTATTATCAATATCAAGGCGGGTTTCCAAGGTTTGTCCATCAACATATTCAAAGACAAGATATAAACTATTTGCTGTTTCAATGACGGTATAAATTTCCACGATATAAGGGTTGCGTAACATCGCAACCATGCGGGCTTCGGCCAAAAATTGTTCTCTTATATAATCATTTTTTAAAAGTTCCGGGCGTATTCTTTTTACGGCGACTCTTCTTTTTAAAACATTATCATAGGCCTCGTAAACTTTACCCATACCGCCTTCACCTATTTGGCGGATAAAGTTATACTTTTCTTTGATATTTATACCTTGGTATGCTGTTCCTTTTTTATCTTTTAAGGAATATATTGCTTTAAAATGTAAGATTAGTAAAAATCCAATTAAAGCTAGCACGCATATCAAATAAGGCACAAACCAAGAAGGAAGTCTTTTTTGATTTCTTGCCTGATATTTTTTCTTTACTATTTGTGTGTCATAATTATCAATTAAATTTTTTAAATCTTTTGCAAAAAGATAATTTGGATTTAGCTTTAAAGCAGTTTCAATATCTTCTGTCGCTCTTAAAGTATCTCCGTTTTTGTAATAGCAACTTGCGCGCACTGCATAAGCCTGGGCATCAGCCGGTTGTCTTGCTATTGCTTGTGTGGCATAATAAATTGCATTTTTACAATCACTTTGTTTTTCATAACTTAAAGCAAGCAAGCGTTCAACTCTTGAATCTTTAACATCTTGGGCAATTAGTTTTTTTGTTTCTTCTTGAACAAAAGCATAGTCTTCTGCCTTAACGGCTTGGTTAAGTTCTTCAATCTTTCTGTTTAAATCAGTAATTTTTTTAGCTTCTTCTTGCAAGGATAATTGCTTTTGGGCGGATCCATAAGGGCCTTCCACAATAATTGCATTATTTTGGGCAAAAAGAGGTAAAGCAAGTAAAGTAAATAAGATAAAAATTTTGGTGATTCTCATAAATATATAATATTATAAAATGTAAATGTTTACAATAGTAAATAAAAAACCCCTGCAAAAAGCAGGGGTTTAATCTGTTTCAATTTTAGGTTAGAAAGTATATCTAACTGAAAGGCCCATCAAGTGGCTGATAGAACTCTTATAGTGAACAGAAACAGGTTCTGGGTCATGTACTGCTACACTGCTGGAACCCTTTAAGTTTTGAACAAATAAGATATTATAGCTGAGGTCTAAAAGTACATTTTTGCCTAAATCAAAACCTGCACCGACACCTACGATATATCTATCATCAGCGGGGAGCATAACATCTAAGAATTTATCATTTAAAGGTGATTTATCATAGATGAAGCTACCGCGTAATTTGGTTTTATCATTTAAAGTATATTCAGCACCAAGGCCGATTCTGTAAGCGTCTTGGTATTCTTTCATGTTTCCTTCTCTTGAACCCATTAAACCTTCGCCACCGCCTGCTTTACCGGGGACATTATCAAAGAAGATATTAACGGATTTAAAACAGCTCCAGAAAATATTTGTCCAGTTAAATTCAAATAACCATTTATCGGTAGGTTTGTAAGATGCACCTAAAGCAAGTTGTGCGGGGAAGGTAATATCACCCCAGAAATCTCCGCCTTGTACAAACATAGGTGAAACGGCGGGATTAACATAATCATATTTTTGGGGACCTCTAACGCTGTGGTCATTTCTCATACGGAAGCTACCGCCAAAGTTAACCTTTTCATTTGCATTATAGAAAAATGCAATCATACCGGAAGCGGAATAACTATCGCCATCTAAATTTAAATCAGCATAAGTTGTGCTAGGAGTACCAAAGCGGACTTTTTCAGTAAAGTTTAAATATTGAATTTCAAGACCGGCGGAAACAGCAAATCTATCTGTTGCTTGATAAGCAACTGTCGGTTGAATAGTATAAGTTACAACACCAACATGGTTTAAACTTCCACTTTTACCACTTGGAGATAAAGTCCACCCTTTATCAGGATAAGTATTACTTAAACCAAAGCGGGTAAAAGCACCCAAGCCGAGCCACCATTTTTCCCCAACTTGTTGGGTATAATATAAAGCGGGCAAAGGCCACCATTGTCTGTCTGTGCTAGTTCTATAAGGTCCATAATCTACATCGTCAATTTTTGCTGTTACCAAAGTTGCGGATAATTGAACTTGTTTGCCGGGTAATTGGGTTATTAAGGCCGGGTTAAGTGCCAAGGATGCAGGTTCTGCTTCCCCTGCTAAAACGGCACCGCCCATAGCATTGCCTCTTGCGCTGAACTCATATAAACCAAAGCCAGCTGCAAAAGCAATCTGTCCGGCAAAGCAAACGGATAACACTAAAGTTGCGATTTTTGTTAGTTTTTTCATTTTTTCCTCCATTACTTCTATACTTATATTCTATCAGTTAAAAAGTTTGGGGGGAAGAAAAAACTTTTAATAGTATTGCTTTTAAAAATATTTTTTGTTATAGCACATTAGCCCCTTGGGTGTGCTAGTTTATGCTTTCTCTTCAGATCTTGGGTATTTACATGGGTATAAATTTGGGTGGTATTTAAGCTTTCATGGCCTAACATTTCCTGCAGCGAGCGCAAATCTGCCCCGCCACTAAGCAGGTGTGTTGCAAAAGTGTGGCGCAAAAGGTGGGGGTGTAATTTTGTGGTAATACCGCTTAAACGGCCGATTTCGGCAAGGTCTTTCCATACAATAACGCGGCTCATTTTTTTGCCGTCGCGGTTTAAAAAGAACTCATCGGAAGTATTTTTTTTAGCAAAGTGTGCGCGCCTTAACTCAAGATAATCTTTTAGCACACTGCATGCTTCCTTATTAATGGGCACAAATCTTTGCTTTCTGCCTTTACCAAAAGCAAGCAGCCACCTTTCTTCAAGGTTAACATTTTCAATTCTTAAATTTATAAGTTCGCTAACTCTTATACCGCTTGCATAAAGCAAATGTAAAATGGCAAGGGTTCTTTTTTCGCTAAAAGTTTTGGCAGGGAAACTTAGCAAACGCTCCATTTGTTCTTTTGTTAATTGCTTTGGCAAATGCCTTATAGTTCTTGCCGAAATTAAAAAACGCGAAGGGTCTTCTTTTAAAATACCTTCAATCATCAAAAATTTATAATAAGCTTTTAGGGCTTCAAGTTTTCTTTGGGTGCTGGCAGGCGCAAGCATTAACTCTGCTTTTAAATGGTAAATATAATTATCCAAAAACTCCGGTGTTGCCTGCAGCGGTTCTGTTTTATTTTCTTGGCAATAAGCAAAAAACTGCTTTATATCCCTGCCATAAGCAAGGATAGTGTTTTTTGATAATTGCCTTTCAAAAGAAAGATGATTTAAAAAATCTTCAATTTCCATTTTTTATTTTCTTTTTAAAAAAACAGGGCTTACAGCGCACAGCCATAAGCCCTATATTTTGTAAGAATATTCTTAGGCTGCTTTTTTAGATTTCTTTTCAGCCTTAGCGGGAAGTGAACCTGTGTTTAAGAACATTTCTTTTAATTTGTTCTCAATTTCGTTTGCCACTTCCGGGTTATCTTTTAGATATTGGCGGGCATTTTCAGCACCTTGGCCGAGTTTTTCGCCATTATAAATAAACCAACTACCGCTCTTTTCAATAACGCCATTATCTGCGCCCATGGAAAGTAAGCAAGCTTCTTTAGAAATACCTTCGCCGTGGAGCATAGTAAATTCGGCTTGTCTATAAGGGGGTGCAACTTTGTTTTTAACAACTTTTACTCTTACTCTTGTGCCGATAACATGTTCGCCGTTTTTAAGGTTTTCAATTTTTCTAACTTCCAAACGAACGGAAGAATAAAACTTTAAAGCAAGACCGCCGGGGGTAGTTTCCGGGTTGCCAAACATAACGCCGATTTTTTGGCGGAGTTGGTTAATGAAGATAATGCTTGTTTTTGTTTTAGCAAGAAGACTTGTTAATTTTCTTAAGGCCTGGCTCATCAAGCGTGCTTGAAGCCCAACGTGGGAATCGCCCATTTCGCCTTCAATTTCCGCCTGGGGAACAAGGGCCGCAACAGAGTCAACAATAATTAAATCAGTAGCACCGGAGCGAACAAGTTTTTCTGCAATTTCCAAAGCTTGTTCGCCGCTATCCGGTTGAGAAATAAATAACTCATCAATATTTACGCCAATTAATTTTGCGTAGGAAGGATCTAAAGCGTGTTCAGCATCAATAAAGGCAACTGTTCCGCCTGCTTTTTGGGCTTGTGCTGCGATATGTAAACTTAAAGTTGTTTTACCGCCTGCTTCAGGGCCGTAAATTTCAATAACTCTGCCGCGCGGAATACCGCCGATACCAAGTGCTAAATCAAGGGAAAGTGCCCCTGTTGGGATACACTCAATTTTTTGTGTTGCTGCTTGGCCCAAGCGGCAAATTGCACCTTTACCGAAAGATTTTTCAATCTGCCCGATAGCAAGTTCAAGGGCTTTTTTCTTATCTAAATTTGTTTCTGCCATATTTTTACTTCCTCCTATTTTTTAGCACTTTTAGATTTTGAAATACTAAAAACTATTTTATCTTTTGCTTTGTCATAATCGGCAACAACTTCGCTCTTATCGCCAAGTTGGTTTTCCAAGATATATTCGGCTAAAGGGTCCTCAAGTTCGCGTCTAATGGTGCGAAGTAAAGGTCTTGCGCCGTATTTTGGGTCAAAGCCGGTTTTGACTAAGAAATCTTTTACGCTTGCCGTAAATTTAATTTTTAAATTATGGGCGGCAAGTTTTGTTTCAATATCTTTTAAGTTTATATCAAGAATTTTGTGCATATTTTCTTCGGTTAATTGATGGAAGACGATAATTTCGTCAATTCTGTTTATAAACTCTGGGTTAAAAGTCTTTTTGACTTGGTCAAGAACATCAACTTTCATATCTGCATATTGTTCTTGCAAAGTATTTTGCGCGGTAAAACCAAGGCGACTGCCTTTATTAACAATTTCACGCGCGCCGACATTTGAGGTCATAATAATTATAGTATTTTTAAAATTAACTTTATGGCCTAAATTATCAGTTAAACTGCCTTCATCAAGCACTTGTAAAAGGATATTATAAATATCGGGGTGTGCTTTTTCAAATTCGTCTAAAACAACCACGCTGTAAGGGCGTCTTCTAACTGCTTCGGTAAGTTGACCGCCTTCTTCATAGCCAACATAGCCCGGGGGCGCACCGATCAAGCGCGAAACTGCAAATTTTTCCATATACTCTGACATATCAATTCTTATCATAGCGTCTTCATCGCCAAATAAGAAAGAAGCCAAAGTTTTTGCAAGTTCTGTTTTACCTACACCGGTAGGTCCTAAGAACAAGAAACCGCCTAAAGGTCTGTTGGGGTTAGATAAACCTGTTCTGCTTCTTTTAATTGCTTGGGAAATTGCATGCACGCCTTCATCTTGACCGATAATTCTTTCGTGCAAAAATGCTTCCATATTTAAAATTTTATCAGTCTGGCTTTGCGTTAAGCGGGTCACGGGAATACCCGTCCATTTAGAAGCGACTATTGCAATATCTTCTGCTGAAACTTGCGGATGTTTTTTCTTTTTATTTTTAAAGAAAGTTTCTTTTGCTTTTTCAATTTCTTCAGAAAGTTTAGAAATTTTTTGTTTTATTTTTTCCGCTACTTCATATTTTTGTTTATTAAGGGCTTCTTCTTTTTCTTCATTTAAAGTATTTAAAGTTCTTTGTTTTTCCCTAAGAGCAGGCGGCAAGGTGGAATTTTTTAAACGCACTCTTGAGCCAGCTTCATCTAAAAGGTCAATAGCTTTATCGGGCAAGGCGCGTTCTGTAATATATCTATCAGCAATATTTGCCGCTGCCTTTAAGGCCTCATCGGTAAAAGAAACTTCGTGATGTTGTTCGTATTTATTTTTTAAACCTTTTAAAATTTCAATAGTTTCATTTAAAGAAGCAGGTTCGGTTGTAATGGGCTGGAATCTTCTTTCTAAAGCAGGGTCTGCTTCCACATATTTTCTATATTCATCAAAAGTGGTAGCACCGATACATTGAAAAGAACCTCTTGCAAGAGCGGGCTTTAACATATTTGAGGCGTCCATAGAACCTTCCGCTGCACCCGCACCGACGATAGTATGAAATTCATCAATAAACAAAATAACATTTTTTGCTTCTTCAACTTCGCTGATAATATTTTTGAGTCTTTGTTCAAATTCGCCGCGGTATTTTGTGCCGGCAACAAGAGAGCCAAGGTCAATATTAACAAGGCGTTTATTATGTAAAACTTCGGCAATTTCGCCACTTGCCATACGCTGGGCAAGGCCTTCAACAATAGCAGTTTTACCGACGCCCGGGTCGCCGATTAAAATTGGATTATTTTTTGTTCTTCTTGCAAGTATTTGGGTTAAACGTTCAATTTCTTCTTCTCTGCCGATAACAGGGTCAAGTTTGCCTTCGCGGGCAAGTTGGGTTAAATCGCGGGAGTGTTCATCAAGGGTCGGAGTGGAAGAAGTTTCCTGCTTCTTTTCTAAATTAGCTAAAGTTTTATTTTGTTTTTCTTCTTTAAATTCTTTTTCCTGTTCGGAAATTGTTTTTAAAACTAAAGCGCGGATAAGGTCTTCAGTTATATTAAAATTCTGTAAGATACGTGCACCAACACCTTCTTGCTCAGCGGCAAGGCCAAGCAAAAGATGTTCTGTGTTTATAAAAACGCTATTTAAAATTTGTGCTTCTTCAAAAGAGCGTTCCAAAACTCTTTTTGATCTTGCGGTAAAAGGTATTTCGCTTGGTATAGAAACATTATCGCCTCTTCCTACAAGTTGTTCAATAGCATTAATAATTTTTGGTGCTTCAAGACCAAGATTATATAAGATAGCATAAGAAATTTCACCTTCTGCTTTGGCTAGTCCAAGCAGAAGATGTTCTGTTCCTACATAATCGTGATTTAATTTTTTTGCTTCTTGTTGAGCAATTAAAACTGCTTTTTGTGCGCCGGGGCTGAATCTTAACATAATAGAAATCCTTTATATTATAAAATGTGTTTACTTATATTATATATAAATTTAAGAAAAACCTTATAACTTTAAATTAAAAACTCTTTCTTAAAGTTTATCATTATGATATTATATTAAATATATGGAACAAAATTTTGAATCTATTATCGGACTTGAAATACACGTCCAACTTAACACAGAAAGTAAAATGTTTTGCTCTTGCCCTAGCGGAGCAAAAAAGAACCTCGCCCCTAACACGGCTCTTTGCCCTGTTTGTAGCGGTCAGCCGGGGGCTTTACCCGTTTTAAATAAAAAAGCCGTTGAACTTGCTTTAAGAGCAGGTTTTGGTTTTAATGCGCAAATAAATAAGGAATCTGTTTTTGCTCGCAAGAATTATTTTTATCCCGATTTGCCAAAAGGTTATCAAATTTCACAAGATGATAAACCTATTATTGGTAAAGGATATATAGAAATTAAAGATGCTCAGGGTAACACAAAAAAAATTGGTATAACCCGTGCCCATCTTGAAGAAGATGCCGGCAAAAGTATGCACGAAGCAAGCGACTCTCTTGTAGATTTAAACAGAAGCGGTGTTCCTTTGCTTGAAATTGTCGGCGAACCTGATTTAAGAAGTCCGCAAGAGGCCTACGATTATTTAACAAATTTACGCGCCCTTTTATCTTGGCTTGATGTTTCAAATTGCGATATGGAAAAAGGCGAGTTAAGAGTCGATGTCAATGTCTCTGTCCGCCCTAAAGGCCAGGAAAAATTCGGCACAAGAATGGAAATAAAAAATCTTAATTCTTTTAAAGCGGTAAAAGATGCTTTAACTTATGAAATTAATCGCCAAATTGCAGCAGTTAAAGCAGGGGAAACTTTACACCAACAGACAATGCTTTGGGATGAAGTTAAAGGGGAAACCAAAGTTATGCGTAGTAAAGAAACGGCCCAAGAATATAGATATTTCCCCGAGCCGGATTTAAAACCTTTAATTATTACAGAGGAAGAAATAGCGCAAGTTCGCTCTTCTATGCCAATGCTTCCTTCTCAAAAAAGAGAATATTTTGAAAAAGAACTTGGCCTTGCTTCTTACGATGCCGGTATTTTAACAAAGAGCCGCCAAATTACAGAATATTTTGAAAAAGTTTTATCTTATGGTGTGCCTGCAAAACAGGCCGCTAATTGGATAGGAACAGATTTGCTCGGTGCTTTAAATGCTTGCGGTAAAGAAATTCAAGATAGTCCTTTACCACCAAGTGAAATTGCTACTTTAATTAAATTTATACAAGAAGGTAAAATTTCTATTAAAATGGCTAGGGAGATCTTCCCCAAAGCTTTTAATGAAAATAAAAAAATTGCAGATTTAGTTAAAAGTTTAGGCCAAACTCAAATTAATGATGAAGCACAGATAGAAGTTTGGGCTAAGCAAGCAGTTGAAGCCAACCCCAAAGCTGTTGCCGATTATAAATCCGGCAACACAAAAGCGATAGGGGCTATGGTTGGTATGGTAATGAAACTTTCAAAAGGCAAAGCCAATCCTGCCATAATTAACAAAATACTTGTTCGCTTAATGAGTTAATTTTGTAGAATAATTTTATGAGAAAAATATTTTTTATTTTTGTTTTATGTTTAAGCAGTCTTTCTGCCGGTGCTTTTGAAATATCGGAGGGCTTTGTTTATAGCAAAGATTTTTGGCAAAACAATGTCGCCGTATCGCAAGACATAAATTATATGCTTAATGTCGGTTTAAATTTTGATATAGCCGAACATGATGATATTTCTCATCACATATATACTTTTAGTTTGCCTTTGATGTTCCGCACAGAAAGATTTGGTTTATATCTTAGGCCGTTTATTGTGCCGGATAATGCTAATGACGCCAGTGCCTATGGGGCCAAGGCATCCCTAACCTTAAATATAAAACATGACGAAGTAGATAATTCCTCTTCAAGTGTCTTTTTGTCAGCCGGCTTTGCAAATCAAAATGCTTATGTTGCAAAAGTCGGTCTTGGCAGTCAAAAAGAAGATTTTAAACAAATGGTTTATGAAGGGGGGCTTGTTTTTGATTATTTTGATACGTATTTTTTTGAAATTTCCGGTAATATGTTTGATTATATTTCAGGCATAAGTGATGTGGAAAATGTTGCCGGTGTTTTAGATCAGCAAAACATTGCCTCTTTAGATACCTTAAATTATGTTTTAAGCTTGCCAAAATCTTCCATAGGTGCTAAAATTAAATGGAATTCCGAAGCAAGCCAAAGTTCAAATACTATTTCTTATAAATATATAGAATTTAAAGAGCATAATGTTTGTCCGCATCATTCGCTTATGTTTTCAAGTGTTATTATGTTGAAGTATAATTTATATGTAAGTTTGGCCTATAATCATATATTTGTCAGTTCGCAAAAAGATAAAGATATTTTTAAAGGGGCAATATCTCTTAAGTTTTAATAAGGGGCAATTTATGTCAGAAGAAAAACCTATGTCAGATGAAACAAAACCACAAATAGCAAAAGATCCAGCATCAAAATTACTTGCTTTAGTTTCGCATAAATTAAAAACGCCGTTATCTATTATAAATGGTTATAGCGAAACTATTTTATCAACAATGCAACCGGGGGAGATGTCTTCCTTTAACATTCAGGCCTTGCGTAATATTAGCAAGCAAGGGCAAAAAATGGCCCTCTTGGTGGATCGTCTTGTCCATTTTTCTTCGATTACAGAATTAAAAGAAACAGATTTAAAATTTGAACCAATAAATTTATATTCTGTTTTAACGGAAGTTGCTACAAAATGTGCTTTTAGAGATGATGCTGTTAATGTCAATTCTTCCGAAGAAACCATGCGCCGCAAAGGGCCAAACATAGAAATAAGATGTGCAGAAGATGTTAAAATTAATGTCGATAAAAACTTATTCAATATGGCTTTGGAAGAACTGCTGGATAATAGCATTAAATTCAATAATAATATGAATAAGCGTTTAAAACTTTTCTATTATGAAGAAAACGGCCAAGACGTTGTTGCTATTGCAGATAATGGCGTAGGTATAAAAGAAGAAGACTCTCATAAAATTTTTGAAACTTTTTATCAGGTGGATGATTTTTTTACTGGCCAAATAGAAGGTTGGGGGCTTGGTCTTGCTTTAGTAAAAAGAATAGTTGCTTTACATAAAGGGCATATTGCTATGCGCTCTCAATATGGGATAGGCACAATAATTTCACTTAAATTCCCAAAAACTCAAGATAAATAAAATTATCTAAAATAAAGTAAGTCGGGGGAAATTTTATGTCGGAGAAACAAAATACTACCATAAATAATACAGAACAGAAAAATGTTTCGGAAGTTTATCGCAAAATTAATACTATTTGTTTAATTGTTCTTGCTGCGGTAAGTTTAACTATTGCCCTTGCTTATACAAAAACAATTTTAATACCTTTAGTAATTTCTGTTTTTATTTTTACTATGGTTGCACCTATTACTCGTTATATTCGTGTAAAATTCAAACTTGCTAAATGGCTATCAATGTTAATTGGTGGTGCTTTAGTTATTATCCCTTTGATTTTTATTTCTATCTTTTTGATACAATCTATCAGCAATTTCTTAAAGGTTATTTCCAGTTATCAACAAAATATAACAGTTTTACTTACGCAAGTTGGCAATTTCTTTGCAGAACACAATATTCCCATTTCGCAAGATTTTTTTGAATTTGATACTCTTTCCAAAATTATCAGTGTTGATTATGGCGCCTCTATTATGAAAAATATTAGCGGCATGACAATAAAACTTCTTTCCGGCACAATGCTTGTAATCTTATTTTTATTCTTTTTATTTATCGGTGGCAGTAGCACAAAAATAACAAATCCCTTAATAAAAGAAATTCAGAATAAAATTTCTGCTTACTTATTTATTCATATAATAATGTCTATTATAACAGGTATTTGTGTAGGTATTGTGTATTATAGTGTCGGTATCAAACTTGCGTTTACCTTTGCCGTATTAACAATTATTTTAAATTTTATTCCAAATATCGGTTCTGTTATAGCGGTTTTGCTTCCTTTACCTATTGCCTATATGCAATATGGTTTTGGCGCCCATTTTTTAATTGTGTTATTGATTCCTACGGCTGCCCAAATAATAATTGGCAGTATTTTGGAACCTAAATTTCTTGGTAATGGTATGGACTTGCACCCTGTCACTATAATTAGTTCTCTTGTTTTTTGGGCTTTAGTTTGGGGAATACCCGGGGCTTTTTTGGCTGTTCCTATAACTTCAGCGGTGCATATTATTTTAAGTAAAATTGAGCCGACAAAAGTTTTTGCGGAAATTATGTCCGGCCGTTTGCCGAGATAGATATTGACTGAAAGGCCCAAAGTCTTGTATCATTTATTATTATATAGAAACTATATAGAAATAATAAAATCTAAAGGAGAAAATGATGAGTAAAACAATGAAGTTAATGTTAGTTTTTGCTTTGGTTTTTGGTGTAACTGCCTGTAGCAAAAACGTCAAAAAAGATGCCACAGCAGATACCGTTGCTGTCGGTCAGTCAACAGAGATCTATGTTGAAGAAGAACTTGATGTGGAAGATGATGGCAATGGTCTTCCTGTTCCGAGCAATTATCTTGAACCGGTCTATTTCGCATTTAACGAATATAGTCTTAATGCTCAAAGCCGCAAAACTTTGGAAGATAATGCCAGCGCTATTAAAGAAAAAGGCGCAACTAACATCTTAATTGAAGGTAATTGTGATGATAGAGGCACTATCGCTTATAACATCGTTTTAGGTGATAAGAGAGCTCAAGAAGTCAAGAATTACTATATTAAACTTGGTATTCCTGCTGCAAATATCAGAGTTGTTTCTTATGGCGAAGAAAAACCTGTCTGCACAGAAAACACCAGTGCCTGCTGGTCCAAAAACCGCAGAGCTGATACAGCAATTATGTAAGACTTTACAAAGGGAGTTTATTTTATATGAAATTTAGAAACTTATTTTTAATTTTCGTGGGGATAAACTCCCTTTTTCTAGGTGGTTGTGTTGCCACTCGTGATGATATTAGTATTTTAAAAACACAAATTTCTGTTTTAAATAAAACTTTACAAAGCGTTCAAGCCAATCAGGCCGCCAGCGATCAACAAATACAAGATTTATCCGTTCAATTAACTGAAGCCAACGATAATTTAAAAGATTTCAATTATAAACTTGATCAAGTTTCTTCAAAACTTGATAATATTACTTCTTCTATAAGTGAAAAAGAAACTTCTACATATAAAAGTTCTCCAACAGAACTTTACTCCGAAGCTAAAAAACAATTTGATAATAAAAATTATGCCGCAGCAGCAGAAGGTTTTAATTTATATATAAAATCTGCTCCAAACGGCGCCAATATTGAAGATGCTTATTTTTATTTAGCAAAAAGCAATTTTGAATTAAAAGATTATCAAACAGCCGCAATAAATGCTGCTACTTTGATTGATAAATATCCAAGCAGCAAATTAACTGCTCAAGGCCGTCTTGTCTACGCTCAAAGTATTTTGCCTTTAAATAAAAAAGACGAGGCCACAATGTATTTAAAATCTGTTGTTCAAGATTTTAAAGATACAGATTTTGCTAAAGAAGCAAAAGACTTACTTAAAAAATTACAATGAAAAATTTAAAAATATTATTATTCATAGCAATTTTGCTATGTCCTTTATTTTGTCTTGCCAGAAATAGCGATGTCTATATCGGTATTTCTTCTAAATACGATCCTAATGCTTTACCTAAAATTGCTTTGGGTTCTTTTAGATATGCGGAAGGTAATGAAAAAGCTCAAGAAAATGCAAACCTTTTAAGCAATGTCGTTCGCTCGGATTTAATGCGTTCAAGATATTTTAATTTAGAAGAAAATATCGGCCTTATTGATACAAATAATATGGCTTCTTCTTTAGAGTTAGCCCGTTCAAAAAAAGCGGATTATCTTTTATTCGGGGAAGTTTCCTCTAGTCAAAATAATTCTTGGGAATTAAAAGCTTTTGTTTATGATACTCAAAGCCAAAAAGCAGTTCTTGCCAAAAAATTTGTAAGTTCTGCAAAAGGGCTTAGACGTTCAGCTCACTTGTTTAGCGATCAAGTTGTAAAACTTTTACAAGGTAAACGCGGTATTGCAGATACTAAAATTGCCTTTTCAAATGACTCATCCGGGTTTAAAGAAATTTTTATGGTTGATTATGACGGCTATAATTTAACTAAACTTACCAAAGATAAAAGTATAGCTCTTTTACCGCGCTGGAATACAGACGGCACAAAAATTTTTTATACAACTTATCGTAATAATAATCCGGATATTTTTTATATTGATTTAAAAGCCGGTAAAATAAGATCTTTAATTAGAGATGAGGGCTTAAACTTAATTGGCGGTGTTTCCCCGGATGATTCTAAAATTGTTTTTACTATGTCCCGTGGAGAAAATGCAAGTATCTTTATTAAAGAACTTGATACAGGTAACTTGAGGCAACTAACAGATAAATATGGGGTGGATGGCTCTCCCTCTTTTTCACCGGACGGCAAATTTGTTACTTATGTTTCAAACCGCTCGGGCAATCCGCAAATTTATGTTTTAGATTTAATGACAAAACAAACTCGCCGTTTAACTAAATTTAATTGGACTGATACTCCGCAATGGTCGCCTAATGGTGATTGGATAGTTTTTGCCGGACGCCAGGCCCCTAATCATCCTATAGATTTATTTTTAGTTGATATTACCGGCTCTCAAATTAGGCAACTTACGGCAGATAGCGGAAATAATGAAGATCCTTTCTGGTCGCCTGATGGCCGTTTCATTGCCTTTACCACAACCCGTGGTGGCAGACGCCAAATCTATGTTATGGATTCTGATGGCAGCGCCCAACATTTGATTGCTAATATCGGCGGCAATTCGTTTACTCCGTGTTGGAGTAAGTAATATTATATTTGCTTATTTTAAACTTTATTTGCTATAATATATTTATGGGCCTGTAGCTCAGCTGGGAGAGCGCCTGCATGGCATGCAGGAGGTCATCGGTTCGATCCCGTTCAGGTCCACCATTTTAAAAGCACTTCTTAAAAAGAAGTGCTTTTTATTTGCAGCGGCTTTTGGAGTATTTTTAATTTTTTAGAAATTTCGGATACTCGGGATTGCCATCCCCTCGCGGTATACCTCATTTCTAAAATCGTTTTTCTGAAAGAAAAACTAATTAAAACTAGCCTCAAAATCCTCGCAAAATGGTGTTTTTAGATTAAAAAATCCTTGCAAAACTAAATTTGTTCTACATATAAAATACTTAATTTGCTCTATTTAGTTTAATTTCTCTACAAATTTTTAGTAAGGACATTAATTGTATATATTTATTGAAAACTCTTGATTTGATATAATTTATATATAGGGGAAAAGATAAAAATAATGGAAAAAAAGATTTTAAATATTGGTATAGATGTCGGCTCTACTACGGTTAAAGTGGTCGTAATAAATGATAAGGAAGAAATCTTGTTTTCTACCTATCAACGCCATATGTCCGAAGTCCGCCAAAAAATTATTTCTATCTTACAAGAAGTCCAAAATAAATTTCCAAATTATTCTTTTCGCTTGGCTTTAACAGGGTCCGGTGCTTTAACTTTATATTCAAAACTTAAATTAAATTTTGTGCAGGAAGTTATTGCTTCCGGTTTAAGTATAAAAAGCAAAATACCTAATGCTGATGTAATAGTTGAACTCGGCGGAGAAGATGCCAAACTTACTTTTTTAACCAATGGTACAGATTTAAGAATGAACGAAACTTGTGCCGGCGGAACAGGGGCTTTTATTGACCAAATGGCCTCTTTTTTAAATTTGGAAGTTCCGCAAATGGATGCCCTTGCACTTGAAGCAAAAAATATTTATCCTATTGCATCTCGTTGTGGTGTTTTTGCTAAAACGGATATTGTTCCTTTAATTAACGAAGGTTGCACAAAAAGCGATATCTCCCTTTCTATTATGCAAGCAGTGGTAAACCAATTTATCGGCGGGCTAGCAAGAGGGCGCAAGATAGAAGGAACAGTTGTTTTTTTAGGTGGCCCTTTATCTTTTTTAAAATCTCTTGGCAAATGCTTTGTTAAAACGCTTAATTTAGATGATAAGCACGCAATTTTTCCCCAAAAAGCAGAAATTTTTGTTGCAATCGGTGCTGCTTTATATGCTTTAAGGCATACCGAGCAGGAATATTCTTTACCCCAAATTATAGAAGATTTAAAAGATTTAAAAACGGACCAAGATATTCAAAAATTACCGCCTTTATTTAAAAATGAAAAAGAATATCAAGAATTTATTAAACGCCACCAAAAAGATGATGTCAAAACTTTCCCTTTAGAAGAATATGAAGGCCCCGCCTATTTAGGTATTGATAGTGGCAGCACCACAATAAAGGCCGTTTTGATAGACGAGCAAAACCGCGTTTTATATTCTTCTTACGGCTCAAATAACGGCGATCCTTTTGCAATCGCAATGAAAATTTTACAGGAAATTTACTTGCGCAAAAAACCGGGGCTTGAAATCAAAGCCGCCGCCGCCACAGGTTATGGTAGCGCACTTTTAAAAGCCGGCTTAAAATTTGATATTGATGAAGTAGAAACTATTGCCCATTGCACAGCGGCAACTTTCTTTGCGCCAAAAGCCACCTTTGTTTTGGATATAGGCGGGCAAGATATCAAATGTATGTCCTTAAAAAACGGCGCAATAGACCATATCGGTTTAAACGAGGCCTGTTCTGCCGGTTGCGGTTCTTTTATTGAAAATTTTGCCAAATCTCTTAATATGGAACTGCCCCAATTTGTTGAGGCCGCTTTAAAAGCCAAAAATCCTGTTGACCTTGGCACCCGTTGCACCGTTTTTATGAACTCTAAAGTAAAACAGGCCCAAAAAGAAGGGGTGCCTGTCGGCGATATTGCGGCAGGGCTTTCTTATTCCGTCATAAAAAATGCCTGTTATAAAGTTATTAAAATAAGAAATGTTGAAGAACTCGGCGATACTATTGTTGCCCAAGGCGGTTCTTTCTTAAATAATGCTTTACTTAGAGCGCTAGAACTGCAAGTCGGCAAAACAATTATTAGGCCTAGTTTATCTGGTTTAATGGGTGCTTTCGGTGCGGCCTTAATTGCCAAAAAACGCGGTCCTGAAAACGGCAAAAAAACGGCCCTTCTTTCAAAAGAAGAAATTGATAATTTAAAAATAACTACCCGCAATGTCCGCTGTCAAGGGTGCACAAATCATTGTTCTTTAACTATCAGCAATTTCGGCGGAAAAGAAAATTTTGTTTCCGGCAATAGGTGCGAACGCGGTGCCGGCCTTTCTAAAAACAAACATATTAATTTGGCACAGTATAAATATAATCGCTTATTTGACTATTATAAACCTTTATCCGTAAAAGAAGCCAAAAACGGCACTATCGGTATTCCTCGCGCTCTTGATATGTTTGAAACTTACCCCTTGTGGTTTACTTTACTTAGTGAACTTGGCTTTAGGGTGGAATTATCAGAACCTTCTTCCAAAAAACTTTTTTTTGAAGGTTATGGCTCAATACCTTCACAAACAATTTGCTATCCTGCAAAAATGGCACACGGCCACATTATGAACTTGCTTAGCAAAAAAGTTGATGCGATTTTCTTTCCGTCAATTATTTTACAGAAGAAAGATTTTGCTTCGCAGGAAGATTCTTATAACTGCCCGATTGTCGCCGGCTATCCGGAACTGCTTTATAAAAATATTACCGAAATTGCCGAGCAAAATATCCCCTATTATGCTCCGTTTTTACCTTTAGATGAAAAGGTTTTAGCTAAGCGTTTAAGAAAGGTTGTTCTTTTTAAGAAATTTAGCAAAAGAAAATTAAATAAAGCTGTTAAAAAAGCTTTTGCCGAGCAGAGAAAATATCTAAAAGATATCCGCGAAACAGGCCGTAAAGCCGTTGAAGAATTAAAAGCACAAGGTAAACTCGGTATTGTTTTAAGCGGGCATCCTTATCATATTGACCCTGCTATAAACCACGGCATACCGGAACTTGCAAATTCTTGCGGTCTTGCTGTTTTAACTGAAGATAGTGTTGCCCATTTACAACCGGATCCAGGTCCTTTAAAAGTGCGCGATCAGTGGACTTATCACGCAAGACTTTATCGCGCGGCTGCTTTTGTTGCTAGTCAAGATAATTTAGCTATTTTGCAACTTGTTTCTTTTGGTTGCGGGCTTGATGCTATTACGGCAGATCAGACGGAAGAAATCGTCAGCAGTAAAGGGCGTTTGTATGCTCAAATAAAAATAGACGAAGGCGATAATCTTGGCCCTGCCAAGATACGTATACGCTCACTCTTGGCTGCTATGCGTGATAGACAACCTAAAGATTATGTATCAAATGAAAGCGAGCAAGAAAAATTTGCCACCTTTACCCCGGAAATGAAAAAGACCCACACCCTTTTAGTGCCGCAAATGTCGCCTTTACATTTCCAATTCATAGAAGATGTCTTTTCTAGCGAGGGTTATAAACTTGTGCAACTGCCCCACGTCAGCAAAGAAGCTATTGAGCTTGGTTTAAAACATGTTAATAATGATGTTTGCTATCCGGCAATAGTTGTTATAGGCCAATTACTAAAAGCCATACAAGATGGTAATTATGATACACACAAAATTGCTTTACTCATTTCCCAAACCAACGGCGGTTGCCGCGCTTCAAATTATACCTGGCTACTTAGAAGAGCTTTAGCCCAATGTAATTTATCTTATATTCCTGTTATTGCTTTAAATGTAAGCGGTAAAAAAGCCAATACCGGTTTTGCACCCGGGCGCAAAGTTTTCTTGCGTATTTTAATGCTTGGTTGTTACGGGGATACTTTGCTTGGCCTTACTTGTCGTATGCGCCCTTACGAAAAAGAGCCCGGTGCAACTGATGCTTTAGAGCAAAAATGGTTGCCACGCATACACAAAAATATTAAAAACGGCAATTTATTTACCTTTGTTTATAATATTTTCAGTATGATTAGAGATTTTGATAAAATACCTCTCAAACGCCAAAAAAGAAAACCGCGCGTTGGTATAGTGGGGGAAATTTTACTTAAATATCACCCCGATGCCAATAACTATGCCGGCCAAATTATTGAACAGGAAGGTGGCGAAGTTGTTATAACAGGTCTTTTAGATTTTATTTTGTATGGCTTTTATGACCATATTTTCCGTCATCGCTATTTGACAGGTAAATTAAAAGATAGTTTATTTAGTCGTCTTGGTCTTTTAGTTATAGAGTTGTTCCGTTTGCCACAGCGTATTGGTTTAAAATTGTCTAAACATTTTGAGCCTTTCGGTTCTTTTAGTAAACTTCGCAAAAAAGTGCGCGGTATTGCTTCTCTCGGCCATCAGGCAGGCGAAGGTTGGCTTTTGACTGCCGAAATTGTTGAACTTTTGGAAGCCGGCGTTCGCAATATTTTATGTGTGCAACCTTTTGGCTGCTTACCTAATCACATTATCGCCAAAGGTTTTATTAAGGAAATTAAAAAACGCTATCCTAAAGCAAATATTATTGCCGTTGATTATGACCCCGGTGCTAGTGAAACTAATCAGGTTAACCGCATTAAATTGATGATGTCTATCTCTAAACAAGAACAATAGTTTTGCGTCGTCTTTTGGGCTAGTTTTAATTTTTAAAAAATTTCGGATACTCGGGACTGCCGTCCGCTCTAGGTATACCTCATTTTTTAAAACATTTTTTCTTTAGAAAAAATTAATTAAAACTAACCTCAAAATACTCGTAAAACGATATGCTCTGTTTAGATAAAATTTGTTTCGTTCTCTAAACGCAAAATCCTCGTAAAACCATACGCTATATTTAAAATTAAAGTTTTCTAAAAAATCCCAGAAAAAATAGTTTACTCCACTTAGAAAATATGATATTATAAAAAATAAGAAAGACTATTTCAAGAGTAATTTTTATGAAAAAATTTTGTATTAGAAAAGTACTATTAATCGGCATTTGTTTGTTATCTTTTGCTATTCCTTCTTTCTGTTCTGATTTAAATGATCAATTCCTTAAAGCTTCTAAAGCAGGAAATTTAAAAGAAGTCAAAAAATTAATTTCCGCAGGTGCTAATGTTAACGCTAAAGTTGAAGATGGGGATGAGTATGGGGCTACTGCTCTTATGTATGCTATTACGAATTGTAATTTAGGTATTATTAAAGAACTTATTAAAAGAGGGGCTGATATTTATTCCCCAATTGATTGTAACTATTATAAATATCCTATAGAAGTTGCACTTTCTAACAAGTGCGGAATAGAAGAACTTTTAAAAGCCGGGGTAAGTGCTAACCTGCGAAGTTATGAAAGCAATAAAACCTTATTGGAATTGGCAAGCGATCCAGATGTTGTTCAAATACTTTTAAAATATGGGGCAAAAGATACCCCAGTGGCAGCACTTATCCGTAATGATTTAGAAAATTTTAAAGTTCTTTTAAAAACTGCTAACCAAGAAGAAAAAGATAAGGCCCTATCAATAGCAGTTAAACAAAATAATATTGACATTGTAAAAGAGCTTGTTAAAACAGGGGCTAACGTAAATGTATACTATAATTGTTGTGGTGATTATGAACATGTTGCTCCTTTAAGTATCGCATTAAATGAAAATCTTGCAGAAATGGCAGAGTTATTGAAAGAAGCAGGTGCAAAAGAAAATTTATTCTTTGCTGTTGAAAGTGGAAATATTGCAAGAGTTAAACAATCTATAGAGAAAGGCGCAGATGTTAATCAAAAGCTAGAGTGTCTGTCGCTTGCAGATGGGTATACTTATTTGCCATTAATAGGCGCAGTAGAGAGTAGGAAAATTCAAATTGCAAAACTATTGATTGAAAGGGGGGCAAATGTAAATGTTATACTTTATGGAAACACTCCTCTTATGGCAGCTGAAAAAAATAGCGATACCGAGATAATAAAACTTTTAAAAGCCGCTGGGGCAAAAGAATAAATAGTTAGAAATTAATTAAAACTATCTCCAAAATCCTTACAAAATAATTTACTCTTTTTCTCTTTATAAAATCCCCTAAATTTAGTATGATATAAATAGGGCATTTTGCGCCTAAATTTTTTATAGGAATTTCCCCATTATGTATCTTAAAGCAATTGAAATAATCGGTTTTAAATCTTTTGCAGATAAAATGCGCCTTAATTTTGAACCGGGCGTATCTTGTATTGTAGGGCCAAACGGCTGTGGTAAATCAAATGTTATAGATTCTGTTCGCTGGTGTATAGGTGAAATGTCTTGGAAGGCACTTCGCTCCGGCTCTATGGTTGATATTATTTTTAACGGCACAAAAACACGCCCGCCTTTAAATATGGCGCAAGTTAATATGATTTTTGATAATACTTCGCGCAAATTGCCGGTTGATTTTAATGAAGTTACTGTTTCACGCAAAATTTTTCGCTCAGGGGAAAGCGAATATTTCTTAAACCGCGTGCCTTGCCGTCTAAAAGATATTAGAGAAATGTTTTTAGATACCGGCATCGGCGGGGCAGGGTATGCTATTATTGACCAGGGCTCTGTCCATCAAATGCTTGAGGCCTCCCCCGAACAAAGACGCGAAATGTTTGAAGAAGTTGCCGGTGTTTCCAAATACAAAGCAAAAAGGGATGAAGCAGTGCGCCGTCTTGAAAGAGTTGATATGGATATTGCCCGGTTGAGTGATACTCTTGCTTTGCTTGAAGAACAAATTAAAAAACTTGACGGCGAAGCCCGCAAAGCGCGCCTTTATCAAAAATACCGCGAAGAATTAAAAGAAAGCGAAATTATTTTATGCCTTGAAAACATTAAAACACACGAAGAACAAATAAATAAAATCGCGGCCGAGTTAGAACCCGTTGTAAAAGAAAAAGAAGATTTACAAAATACTATTAGCGCAGCCGAAGGTGAAACTGCTGCTTTAGATTTAAACCTTACCCACAAACAAAAACAATTAAGCGAATTTAGCGAAAAAATTGCCGCCGATAAATACCAAATCGGTCTTTTAGAAGGCGCAATACAAAATTGCGAAAATATGGCACAGGAACTTCAGGCCCGCCTTAAAAATTTTGCTTCTGAGGAAACTTTAAGTTTAAGCAGACTTGGTGAAATTGAACCTGCCCTTGCCAACTTAAAAAAGAAACTTGAAGAAATTACTTTGCAACTTGAACCCGCCCAACAGGAATATAATAATAAATATCAACAAGTTACCTCAAACGAGCAAGCAATTTTACAAGTCCGTCAAGATTTTGAAAAAGCAACCAATAACTTAATGGGCTTTACCCATAAAGAAATGGAGTTAAGCGGTAAAATTGCTCTTGAAGAATCTGCCGCCCAGCACGAGAACAATAACTTAATTAATTTAGAGCGTTCTTTAACCGCGCAAAAAGTGCAACTTGATGAAGTTAAAAAAGAATTAGAAACTATTAAAACTTCTCTTGAAACAAAAAAACAAGAAGTTGAAAAATTGCGCCAAGAACAAACAAATTTAGACGAGCAAAGACAAAAACTTCAAACCCAAAAGCAAGAGTTAAACGATAAATTAACAACTCTAAAAACAAAACAAGCTGCCCTTAATACCAAAATGCAAATGATACAAACCCAGGGCAAAAATAATCCTTATTGGGTCGGCACAAAACTTGTGGAAGATGCCCAAATACCCGGTGTGCTTGGCACTCTTAGAAAGAACCTTAAATTTGATAAATCTTTAGAACTCGCCTTTGAAGAAGCTTTTGGCAAATATCTCGACTCCGTCGTGTGCGAAAACGAAAATGCTTTTAACCAAGCCGAGCAAGTTTTGAAGCAAAACGGCAAAACAAGATGCCGCTTTATCCTTTTAAATGCTGTTCCGCAAGGTTCAAACAATGGGCAAGACTTATCGGCAAAAATAACTTGCGTGGATAATTTGCGTCCCTTAGTAAATTATATTTTGGGTAATGCCAGCAGCGCAGAAGGTAAGATAAATTGCGGTTTTTGGCTTTCTGCCGGTGCCGTTGGTGTAGAATCTCCGGAGGCCTATTGGGGTAAAGAAGAATCTGCCAAAGCCGAACTTAAAGAATTAAATAAAGAGCAAGAAGATTTAACCAAACAAACTTTAAAAAATATTGATGACCTTGCTAGAACAGAAGATTTACTAAAAACAGCAAGAAATAAATTTCAGGAAGAATCTTTATCTCTAAATTCTTTACAAAATAATTTAAACAATAAGCAAAGACTCTTAAATGATTTAGAACAAACAAGTTCTCAAATTATTAAAAATAAACAAGAAATTTTAGATAGAGTTGAAAAGCGCAAAGCCAAAGTGCAAACTTTTAAAGAGGAATTAAACGCTCTTAATAATCAGCACGAAGAAGCAAAAAAACAACATGAGGCCTTACGTGTTAAAAGAGCAAATCTTGAGCAAGAAGAACAAACTTTAAAAGTGGAGATAGAAAAAGCCAGTAGCAAACTTTACGAGATAAAAATTAAAAAGAATAATATTGAGCTTGACTATAAAACTACTTCCGGCGAGCAAACAACCTTGCTTGAAGCAAAAACAAAACGCACACAGGAAACAACTGCCGCAGAAGCAAGAATAAAAACTTTGCAGGAAGAAAAACTTACTTCCCAAGCAAAGCTTGCCGCTTGCCGTGATAATTTAGCCGCTCTTGAAACTTCTGAAAACAAAATGCGTGGCGACTTAAATATTTTAAAAACAGAATATAATAATAAAATTTCTGCTTTAAATAAAAATAAAACCCGCGCCGGTGAGCTTGCCTTAAAAGCCCAAGAATTAGAAAACAATTTAACTAATCACCGCCGTCAAAAAACGGCTATTGTTAATACTTTGCTTGAATCTTGGAACACCACACCCCAAGAAGCACAAATGAAGTGCGAAGGCAAAACCGTTGACCTTGAGAGAGTTAAAATGATGCGTAAGCGTATTGAAAATATGGGTGCTGTTAATATGACTGCTCCAGAAGAATACGACGCTCTCACTCAAAGAAATGATTTCTTAAAGAAACAAATTGAAGATTTACAAAATGCAAAGAAAGATTTAAAATCTGCTATTGCCAAAATTAACGCAACAACAAAAGAAAACTTTAAATATACTTTTGACCAAGTGCGCACTCACTTTAAGAGGATTTATCAAATTCTCTTCCGTGGTGGTGAAGCAGAATTAAAACTTACCGATCCTGAAAACTTGCTTGAAACGGGTATAGAAATTATCGCCCAACCGCCCGGCAAAAAACTTTTAACAATTTCTGCAATGTCCGGTGGAGAAAAGGCCTTAACAGCGGTTTCTTTACTCTTTGCTTTCTTTACACACAGCCCTTCACCTTTCTGTATTTTGGACGAAGCGGACGCCCCGCTTGATGAAGCAAACGTCGAACGTTTTGTCAATTTGATAAAAGAATTTTCCGCCAAAACACAATTTATTGTTGTTACCCATAATAAACGCTCTATGGAAGCAGCGCAAATGCTTTATGGCGTTACTATGGAAGAAAAGGGCGTTTCAAAAATTTTATCATTAAATTTAAAAGAACAGGATACCAAAACCAAACAACTTGTTGAAGCTGCTTCCGCCGCATAATTATTTTGGTAAAATAATTTTATGAAATATGCCGTTTTTTCAGATATTCACTCTAATTATGAAGCTCTAAAAGTTTGTCTTGATAAAATGCAAGAGCTTAAAGTTGACGGCTATGCTTTTTGTGGTGATTTAATAGGTTATGGCCCTAATCCGGAAGAATGCACCAAAGCAATTATGAAATTAAAAAATTTCATTGCGGTAATGGGTAATCATGATGTCTGTTTGTTTAATAAAGATTTTTCCCGTTGGTTTAGCGAATATGCAAGCAAAGCAATGATTTTTACCTCTAAAAAATTAAGTTCAAAAAGCAAAAAATTTATTTCAAGTTTTTTAACGGAATATCAAGGCCCGCATTTTTCCATGGTTCATGGTTCTTTCAGCGATCCTTATAGAGATTATCTTTTAACTCCGGAACAATTTATTATGAATTTATCAAAATGGGAGGGTAATGTTTGTTTTGTCGGGCATAGCCATGTTCCGTTTATTATGAGTTATCGCGAAGGTCATATCCCCCAAATTGATGTTTTTTACGGCAGAGATGTTAGTATAAAACTTATGCCGGGGGTTAGATATATGATAAACCCCGGTTCTGTCGGCCAACCCCGCGATACAAATCCTCTTGCTTCTTTTGGCCTTTTTGATACAGAGAAAAACATTTTCCGTCTTATCCGTTTACCTTATGATATTAAATCTGTTCAAGAAAAAATAGAAGCTCTTAAATTGCCCCAAATTTTATCTGACCGCCTACCAAAAGGTATTTAGTTTTTAATAAATTTGCCAATTAAAAACACCTTCTAATAATACTAGAAGGTGTTTTTTATTAATCGGTTTATTTTTATTTTAAACTTTTAGCAAACATATCATACATAATAATTGCGCCTGCAGCAGCGGCATTTAAACTGCTAACGCCGCCTTTTTGCGGTATGCTGATAACTTCATCACAATGTTCCAAAGTTTTCTGGCGGATGCCTGTTCCTTCAGAACCGACAACCAGAACAGCAGGGTAAGCATAATCAAAATTAACAATGCTTTTACCATCCATATCAGCGCCGTAAACCCAAAAACCTTCTTCTTTTAAATCAATCAAAGCAGTGTTTAAATTGGAAACTTCAACAATTCTAAGTTTTTCAACGGCACCGCAGGCAACTTTATGCACGGTTGCATTTATGCCGACAGTTCTGTGCTTTGGTAAAAGAATTGTTGTAAAACCAAGGCAAGCGGCGCTTCTTAAAAGGGAACCTAAATTTTGGGGATCGGTTACTTCATCTACGGCAAGCCAAAGTTCTTTTTTATTATTTTGCGCTTCGTAAATTGCACTTGAAAGACGCATAGCTTTAATAGGTTCTGCTTTAGCAATAACGCCCTGGTGATTACCACCGGAAGCAAGATTATCCATAAGTCTTAGTTCTAAAGATTTAATTTTTACATTGTTTGCTTTTGCAAGGCGGATAACTTCTTCCACCTGTTTTGAAGCCGTTTTATTTGCCACGATATAAAGCATACTAACTTGGCGTTTTTTTGTTTTAAGGGCTTCTCTAACAGAGTGTAAGCCAAAAATTAATTCTTCTTTACTAATTCTTTCCATAAATCTTCTTCCTTTTCTTTTTTAAAATTTAACCTAAAGTAGGTGAACCGAAACTTGTGCCAACTTCCAAAGCCGTCTTAACTTCCTGACTATTCGGGTCAACTTTCTTAAGTTTAGCTACGGCCTCTTTTACCGGCACGCTTATAATATCTGTTCCGCGTAAAGCAACCATATTGCCAAACTGGCCTTGTAAAATTAAATCAACGGCTTTTGCTCCAAATCTGGTTGCAAGCCATCTGTCAAAAGCGGTAGGAGTTCCGCCTCTTTGTAAATGTCCTAAAACTACAACGCGGCATTCAACATTTAAAATCTTTTCGAGTTGGTTTGCGATTATTCCGCTGATTCCGCCAAGTCTTATAGGATCGGTAGAGCCCTCTACTTTCTTTTGAACAGCCATTTTGCCTGACTGGTCAACAGCACCTTCTGCGGCAACAATAATACTGAAGGTTTTGCCTTTTCTTTGTCTTTTTTCTATTGCTTGCGCTATAGTGTTAATATTGTAAGGAATTTCGGGTATCAAACAAATATCACCGCCCCCGGCTATACAAGAACGCAAAGCAATCCACCCGGCATAACGCCCCATAGTTTCAACAATCATAACTCTGTGGTGGGATTCTGCTGTTGTATGTATTCTATCAACAGCTTCACTTGCAACGGCTAAGGCAGAATCAAAACCAAAAGTAAAATCGGTTGCGCTTAAATCATTATCAATAGTCTTAGGCACACCGATAATTTTAACACCCATATCAATAAATTTGCTTGCCATAGATAAAGTTCCATCCCCACCGATAGCAATTAAAGCATCAATTTTATTTGCTTTAAGAACGTGTAAAACTAGAGAAGATAAATCTTTTGGTTCTTGCGGGCTTGCAAGGGGGGCAAGAGTATAATTAAAAGGATTTGCGAGATTGCTTGTTCCTAAAATTGTTCCGCCTCTTGTTAATATGCCCGATACGGACCTATCGTCTAATATAACAAATTGGTTTTTTACTAACCCGTCAAAGCCGTTTTTAAATCCAAAGACTTCAATATTATTTTGTAAAGCATGTTTTGTTGCCGCGCGGACAACGGCATTTAACCCGGGACAATCACCACCTGCTGTTAAAATACCAATTCTTGAGATACTCATTTATTTTTCTCCTTTTAAGGTTTTAATATAATTTGCTACTTCTTCTACTAGGGAAATAGGTGTTGAAGCACCTGCCGTAATAAAAATCTTTTTACTATTAACAATTATTTGCGGTTCAATATCTTTTGAAGTTTCAACGTGAATAACGTTTTTACATAAATCAGAGCAAAGTTTAGCAAGACGTGCAGTGTTTGCGCTATGATGGCCGCCAACGACCACAACTAAATCGGCATCTTTAGCACATTTTGTTGTTTCCGTCTGTCTTTGTTTTGTTGGTTGGCAAATAGTATTTGAAATATTACAAATTTTTGATTTTTGTTTTATGATATTTGCAATTTCAAGGAAAGTTGCTTCCTTCTGTGTCGTTTGGGAAACTACATTAACTTTTTCAAAATGGGGTAAGTGTTGCGCTTCTTCAATACTGCCTACAACGATACCTTTATTTTGGGTATAACCCATAAGACCTATAACTTCTGCATGTTTGCTATCACCTACAATAACAGTATCATAACCTTTCTTAGCGTATTCTTCAATAACATTATGCACTTTTTTAACCAGCAAACAAGTGGCATCAACAACTTTCATACCATAATCCATAATTTCTTTTTGGAAGGCAGGAGTAATGCCATGAGCGCGTATTACCAAAACGCCGTTTTTATCTTTTGCTTCTTCTAAACTTTCTATTTCTTTTATGCCTTTTGCCTCAAGACTATCTGTTACTTGTTTATTGTGAATAAGAGGGCCAAGAGTATAAATAGGTTTATGGCCTTGGGCTTCAAGTTCCAAAACACACTCAATAGCTCTTTTCACTCCTGGGCAAAAGCCGGCAGATTTAGCAATAATAATATCGTCTTTTCCACTCATAATTATATTTTAGCAATTAAAAAGGCATTTTGCCTTTTGCTTGTATTTTGCCAAGTAAAATTTGTGCCGTAGTCTTTTCAAATTCTTTTCCGGCTGAACCGGCCATAATAAAAGAAGTTAAATTTTTTAATCCTTTATTTACAAAAGGGCTTCCGTAAGATATAAGAGCGCTTTCTTTATTGTCAATTATTGCTTTTTGGATAAGTTCTTTTTGTTCTTTAGTAAAATTTATTTGTCCGCTAAAAGCTGCATAATTAGAATAGGTAGCAATAATTATTTTTTCATTTTTTATTTCTTTATTATAAGGTTTCACGGAAATATTTTGTTTTTTTAATTCATCAATAAAAGTTTGTGCGCGCCAGGAAATGCTTGGGTAAGTTTCTGCCTCAAAATAATAAATTGTTTCACCTTTTTTAATATTAAAGGTGCCTTTTTGCACAATACAATTTTGCGCAACTTCGGTATTTAATTGCTCAACATTTATGGTTTTATTTAAAGAGTTTCTTTGTAAACTTTCTAGTTTTAAAACAAGTTTTTCTTGTTTGTCTAAAGCATTTTCTATACGTTCAGAAATATTTTTTTCATTTTTCTTTAATTCTTCTATTAAAAGTTCCGGTTCACTTGGACAAAGCAAAATATCAGCTCCCGCTAGTAAGGGTGCTAAAGGATTTAGCGGTCCTATTGCCTTCATTACAAGCGCATCAGTAATAATTAAACCTTTATAACCCATTTTTTCTCTTAAATAATTTTGCATTATTTTAGCCGAAAAAGAGGCCGGCAAATCTTTATCAAAAGCAGGGATATTCAAATGCCCTATCATAATAGAATCTGCTTTATCTAAAAGTTGTCTGTAAGGTAAAAGATCTTCTTGTTCTAGCAATTTAAAATCTTTTTTTAAAACAGGCATAGCCAAATGGGAATCAATATCGGTTGAGCCATGACCGGGGAAATGTTTTAAAGAATTTAAGCAACCGCCTTCTGCAAGGCCTTGCATAAACGCTCCTGCTAATGTGGCAACTTTACTTGGCTCAGCGCCAAAAGAACGGGTATTAACAATAGGGTTATTTGGCTCTTGGGCAAGGTCAACAACAGGGGCAAAAACCCAATCAACGCCCAAAGCGCGGGCTTGAATAGCGGTGCTGTAACCTTTTTTATATGACAACTCTTCTTTAGCGGTTGCTCCAATAGAGATATTGGAAGCAAGTAGCGGGGCATCTTTATGCCAGCGCCCAAGGCCATATTCATAATCACAACAAATAAGTAATTTATGGGGCGCATTTGCACGTAATTCTGTAATTAAATCTTTAACTTCTTTAGTTTTCCCATTATAAATACAAAAACCACCCACGCCTAAACGGGCAAGTTTTATAGCATCTTTTTTGTTGCTTTTACCAAACCAAAATCCGGGATATATTAAGCGATTTATATTCATGGTAAAATAATTTCTCCTAGAATTGTTTTTTTATTATTTGCCAGTTTAAGTGCTTTTTTGTTTATTGCTTGCCAACCAAAATAAGCCATGGCTAAAGCTTCTTTTGCCATTGGCTCAAGGCCAAGTTGTATTGTGTTTATGATATCAAGTTTTGTTAAATCTTGAATATTTTTAATTAAAGTTCTATTAAAAAGGCCACCGCCGGAAACGGCTATAGTGTTTACTTTATATTTTGAAAGCACAAATTTTTTAAGATTTTCGGCAATTATTAAAGCCGTAAAATAATTTAAAGTAGCGATATCTTTTTCTTTTAATTTTGGGAAATATTTTTTTAAAAAATTGGGGCCAAAAGTGTTTCTATCTAAAGAAAGCCCTACTTTTTTAGGCGTAAAATTTTTGACAAGTTCTTTTGCGTATTTTATATCGGGCTGATATTTTGCGGCAAGAAAACCTTCTTTGTCAAAAGTTTTTTTACCTTTGGTTAAAATAGTTATGGCTGTATCACTTAAAGCATTAGCCGGGCCGATATCAAAGCCAAAAGTTTTTATATTTTTACCAACCAAACTGAAATTTGCAATACCGCCAAGATTAAGTAAAATTAACGGCTCTGAGTTTTTAAAAAACGCATTATCAAAAATGGGCATTAAAGGGGCACCAAGTCCGCCAAGGGCAATATCGCCGACACGGAAATTATTAACTACAGGTATCTTTAAATTTTTTGCCATAAAAGCCCCTTGCCCGATTTGCATAGTCGCTTTTTCTTGCGGTGCGTGGCAAATTGTCTGCCCATGACAGCCGATAACTTTTATGTTTTTTAAATTAAATTCGCGAGTAAATTTTTTTGTTAATTTTAAATAAAGTCTGCCTAAATCATAATCAAGTTTGGCAAGTTTAGGCGCGGTAAAATTGACTGCATTTAAAATTTCTTTTTGTAAGTTTGCAGGGTATTTATAAGTTTTATAACAGAGGCAATTTTGCTCTTTTAAATCTAAAGCCGCAATAGTTAAACCATCGGAGGAAGTGCCACTCATTAAACCAAGGGCAAGAGGATTTTTATTTATCATTTAAAGCGGCCTCCAAATTGCCGTTGTGTTTTGTAAGTAAAGTTTTATAATTTTTTTTACCTTTACCAAGCAAAATAGCTTCTTTAACTTTATAGTTTGTTTTTTGTGCTAAAACTTGCGCTTTTTCTTGATTAATATTTAAGGTTAAAGCAATTAATCTAACGGCGCGTGCTTTTAATTTTGTATTTGTTGCTTTAACATCAACCATATAATTTTTATAAACTTTATTACATTTTGTCATAGCAAGGGTTGTAATCATATTCAAAGCAAATTTGGCAGCACTTGCCGCTTTTAGCCGGGTAGAGCCACTTATAAACTCCGGTCCTGTGTCAAGGAAGATAAAAATATCTACATTTTCTTTACTTGCATTTTTATTTGAAGTTATTAGAATTGTTGGCACTTTTTTTTGTTTTGCCGTTTTTAAAGCTCCTTGGATATAAGGGGTGTTTCCACTTGCAGCAATAGTTATAAGGGCGCCTAGATTTTTTGAATTTTTTAAAAAATCTCTTGCCCCGTTTTCTTTAGAATCTTCTGCGCCTTCAACGGCTTTAAAAACGGCTTTATTACCGCCGGCAATTAGGGCTTTAAATTGGCTCGGTAAAGTGCTAAAAGTGGGGGGCAGTTCGGCGGCTTCTAAAATGCCAAGCCGTCCGCTTGTGCCTGCCCCCATAAATAAAATTGTTTTATTTTCCAGATAAGTTTTTGCAACTAAATTAATTGCTTTTTTTAAAGAAGTTTTTGCTTTTTTAAGGCATAAAACCGAGCGCAAATTTTCCTTATTCATCAAGTCAATTTGCTTATCTAAAGTAAGAGAGTGTAAACTAGCGGTATTTTTATTTATTTTTTCTGTTTCGCTCAGTTTTTGCATTTTATAAAACGCTCGGCGTTCCTAATTGAATAATTTCTTCTTCTTCTTTATTTTCAGAATAAGTAATTTCTATTTCTTTATTTTCTTTAAAATTGGGTATATCTGGTAAAACTTCCGGCAAAGCGGGTTCTTTAAGCCACCAGATAACATTGCTTGTTAAATAGCGGTCAAGCATTTTAGTTCCGGCAAGTTCATAAGCAGTTAAAAATAAAACTTTGCCTTGTCCGGAAGATAAAAAAGCCGCATTTCTGAGTAAATTTGCTTCCATCATAGGTTTTCTATCAACGGAACCCACAGCAATCATAACAGGGTTTTTATACATCTTTATTCCGCCCATAGAAAGAACATCTTTTGTTTTTAAACCGGGGGTCAAAAGGCCAAGCCCTGCAATTTGCGGATTTAACCCCACTGCTTTTGCTGCCACATTTGCGCCAAGGCCGGCCCCGATAATAAAAATATCTTCTGTTTTATATCCTTTGTTATTTAAAAAGTTTATAGCCCCTTCCACATCTCTAACCATTTGGTTATATTCATTATCTGTGCCGGTTTTTTTAAAGCCATTATAAGTTCCCAAGTTTGTGCTTTTGCCGTGTCCTCTTAAATCAAAGGCAAGGTAGCCAAAAGTTTCATTTTCAAGTCTTTTTGTAAAATTTTTATAATCTTCTCTTGTTCTGCCAAGATCGTGTAAAAGTATAACCATTTTGCCATTTTTTGAAGGTAAAAAAGTTGCTTTTATGTTCCAATTATCGGCAGTTTTCCACTCAACTTCGCTTTGAGCAAAGCATAATGGAGTTAATATTGCAAAAACTAAGAGAAGCAAAAATTTTCTCATTTTAAAACTTCCTCTGGTTTAAACCAAATGTTAATTTCTCGCAAAGCTTCTTCCGGGGTGCCGGATGCGTGCACGCAGTTTTGCATAACGCCGTCTTTAAAACAACCGAAAGCCCCGCGAATAGTCCAAGGGTCTGCCTTGGCAGGATCGGTTGCCCCAAGTGCCGCGCGGACTTTTGCGACAGCATTTTCTCCCTCATAAACAAAGGCATAAATTCTGTGATCTTTAATGCCGTTATAATCGCCGCGCATAAAACTTATTACGCTTGGCAAAAAGGGTTTCCCGGCCAAATTGGCATAATGTTCTTTTGCAAGTTCTTCAGTTACAACGGTTACCTTGGCGGCTTTCATATCAAGGCCAAGGTGTTCAATTCTGTCTATAATGATGCCGGTAAGTTTTTTGCTTATAGCATCGGGTTTAATTAAAATTAAAGTTTTTTCCATATAACCATTATATAATAAAAGAACTTAAAATGTTAGTCGTAAGCGTCGTATTTTGCTATAATATTTTTGTGGAGAAGTGTTTTATGACAGATAAAAAAATAAAGTTTGGTGTTATCGGTGCCGGTAGAATCGGAACTTTTCATACTCGCACCTTATCAGGTTTAAGCGAAGTCGAACTTATAGGTGTGTGTGATAATAATTTTGAAAGAGCAACGGCTCTTGCTAAAGAATATAATTGCAAACCTTACAGCGATTATAAAGAAATGCTAAAAGATATTGAAGCTGTTATTGTCGCTGCACCAACACCTTTACACCACGAAATCGGTATGTATTGTTTAAATCAAAAAAAGCATACCCTTTTGGAAAAACCTATTGCCTCCACAATGGAGCAAGCCAGAGAACTTGTTGAAGCAGCAAAACAAAATAATGTCCTTTTGCAAGTAGGTCATATTGAAAGATTTAACCCCGCTGTAGTTGAGGCCTTTAAATATATTAAAGATCCAAAGTTTATTGCTATTAAGCGTATGGGGCCTTATGATCCGCGCGTATCAAGTGTAGGCGTTGTATTAGATTTGATGATTCACGATATAGATTTACTTCTTACTATGCTTAAAAGTGATGTCGTTAATATTGAGGCCTTGGGGCTTAGTGCTTTTTCACAATACGAAGATATTGCAAATGTCCGTCTTAAATTTGCCAACGGATGTGTTGCTGATGTAACAGCAAGCCGCGCAAGTTTTGAAAAAGCAAGAACGATGAATCTTTATCAGCAAGATGCTTATATTTCTGTAGATTTTATGAACGCAAGAGTTAAAATTTACCGCAAAAAAACACCGGTAGTTAAAACTCTTGATGATGTGGAAGTTATTTTCCCACAAGTTGAAAAACAACTGCCAATGACTTCTGAAATTTTACACTTTATTGATTGTATTAAAAATCATAAAATGCCTGCTCCAAGCGGTGAAAAAGGGGCAAAAGCCCTGCAGGTTGCCTTGGAAATTATTGATAAAATTAATTGTTATAATGTTAAATAAAAAGATTTTTTAGAGGTAAAATGACTCAACGAAAACAAAATAGAATTTTCTTTTGCGCCGGTGATGTTTCCGGAGATGTCCACGCATCTAATTTAATGAAAGAATTAAAAAATCTTTCTTCTGATGTTTGTTTTGATTCTGTTGGCGGGCAAAGGATGAAAGCCCTTAGTGATACTTTTTTATATGATATGGTCGCTAAAGGGGCTAATGGCTTTGTTGAACCGATAAAGAAAATTTTTACCTTGCTTGATTTATTAAAAGATATTAAAAATTATTTTGACACACAAAAACCTTCCTGTGTTGTTTTGACGGATTTTTTTGGCTTTAACAGCCGTGTTATGAAAGCCGCTTACGAGCGCAATATCCCTGTTTATTATTATGTTTGTCCGCAAGTTTGGGCAAGCAGGAAATACCGCGCTAAAAAGATTGTCAAAATGGCAAAAAAGATGTTTGTTATTTTCCCTTTTGAAAAGAAAATTTATACAGAACTTGGCGGGGATGCTATGTTTTTGGGCAATCCTTTACTTGATACCGTGCCGGAACCTTTACATAAAACTTTTAAGCCCGACCATAATGATGAATTTAAAATCGGTATGATGCCGGGTAGCCGTCGCGGTGAAATTGAAAAACATACAAAACTTTTCTGGCAGGCCTTTAAAGAAATCAAAAAAACCTTACCTAATGCTAAGGCCTATTTATTTGCCGTGCCGGAAGTTAGCGATGAAACTTTGTTTAACCATATCGGCGGTAAAAATGAAGATTTTAAAATTGTCAGAGAAAAAGATTATAAAGTAAGGCGCACGATGGATTTTATTATAACCTGTTCCGGCACAGCCACATTGGAAAATGCCCTTTTAAATTTGCCTATGGTTGTTGTATATAAAACTTCTTGGATAACTTATTTGATTGCAAGAATGATAATAAGAGTTCCTTATATTTCCCTTGTAAATATTTTGCGTAAGCAACAAGTGGTAAAAGAACTTATTCAACATCAGGCAACGGCAGAAAATATTGCCAAAGAAACCATCTTTGTTTTAAGTAATCAAAAAAAATTGGGTGCTATGTGTAAAAATATGAGCGTTATAAGAGAACATCTCGGTATGCCCGGTGTAGCCAAAAGAGTAGCTGAAGTTATTTTGGGGGAGGTTTTTCATAATAAATAAACTATGCAAGATTATCTTAAAAGAATATTAGAAGGCTTCAAAAGTTATAACCCTACTCAAGATACATCTATGATTGAGAAAGCCTATCATTTTGCCGAAACTGCCCATAAAGGCCAAAAACGTCTTACAGGGGAAGATTTCTTTATGCATTGTTGCGAAGTTGCTTTAATCTTACTTGAACATAAACTTGATGCTGATACAATTTGCGCAGCTTTACTTCATGATACCGTAGAAGATACATCCACCACCGTTGCTGATATTGAAAAAAACTTTAATAAAGAAATAGCTTTAATGGTAGAAGGCTTAACCAAAATTGATAAACTTGAAAACACTTCTAATGATGAACAAACTATGGAAAATTGGCGTAAAATGTTAATTGCCGTTTCCCATGATATGCGCATAATTTTAATTAAACTTGCCGATAGAACCCATAATATGAAAACCCTTGATGCCCTTGCCCCTAAAAGAAGAATAGAAAAAGCACAGGAAACAATTAATTTATATGCCCCTTTAGCCCAGCGTCTTGGTATGTTTAGTTTAAAAAACGAACTGGAAGATTTATCTTTTAAATATTTACAGCCGGAAGAATATAAAAACTTAGTTGCCGGTGTAGCCAAAAGATCTGAAAGTTTAGAGAAAATTTTACTTTCTTTTAAAGAAAATTTAGATAAAGTTTTGGTAAAAGAACAAATACCGCATCGCTTACTTTCAAGAGTCAAAAACTATTATTCTATACATAGAAAAATGGTTAAGCAAAATATTTCTTTTGAACAAATACAAGATTTGCTTGGCGTGCGTATTATAACAGAGAGCAAACTTGATTGTTATCGCGCTTTAGGGGCTTTGCATGCTAATTTTAAACCGGTCAGCGGAACTTTTACCGATTATATTGCTATGCCAAAAATGAATATGTATCAAAGCATACATACAACCGTTTTTTATGAAGGGCAGTTAATTGAAGTCCAAATCAGAACTGAAGAAATGCACCGCACTTGTGAATATGGTATCGCGGCGCATTGGCGTTATAAACTAGGCACAAAAGAAGATCCTCATTTTGACGAAAAATTGAATTGGATACGCCAATGGATTGAGTGGCAACGCGATTTGACTGCTCCAAGAGAATTTATTGAAAGTTTTCAAACGGATATTAATTTAAGCCAAATTTTCGTCTTTACTCCTATGGGCGAAGTTAAAGTTTTGCCTGAGCACGCAACCCCACTTGATTTTGCTTATAGCATCCATACCGAAATAGGTGACCATTATGCAGGCGCCCTTGTTAACGGCAAAATGGTTAAGATGAATCACGAGTTGAAAAGTGGTGATATTTGCACTATTCAAACCCGTAAAAATGTTTTGCCTTCAAAACAATGGCTTGAAGCTGCAAGAACAGCCCGCGCTCGTTCTAAAATAAAGGTATCATTAAGATCACGCGGTATTGATTTATGATTTGTTATAATTGTAAAAAAGAAATAGACGAAACAGATAATTATTGTCGCTTTTGCGGTGCCGGACAAGGCAGTCATATGCCCTGGTATTATCAAATGTGGGGTGTGTGGGTTTTATTATTTATAATAGGGCCTTTCTGTTTGTGGTTTTTATATAAATCTCCTTCCAAAAATAAAAAGGCAAAGATTATTAATGCTGTTTTACTTACTATTGTTTCAGCCCTTCTTTGCTATCAATTTTATGTGGCAGTTAAGAGAGTAAACGATTTCTATTCTTCTCTTCTTTCCGGGAGTTTATTTTAAAGATACTTGTTTAAAACCTTATCAATTCTTTGCGCTATAATTTGATGCCCTTTTTGGTTTGGATGTATTTGATCAGTTCTCAAATTCCTATCAGAAAAAATATCCTTCATAATACCATCAATATATAAAGTATTTTTTTGTTTAGCAATTTGCTTATTTATTTTAGTATAGGTATCCATCGGCCCGTATCCGCCGGTATCAACTAAAACGGCTATTGCACCAATAGAGTGGACATAATCTACAATCTCTTCAAGGGCTTTTTGCGTTTGCGTTTTTGGTACTTTTTTTAAAAAATCATTTCCGCCAAATTCAATTAAAACAAAAGACGGCTCTAGATTTTTTAAATCTTCTTTTCTGGCAGAGCCGTTTAAGGAAGTATCTCCTGAAACCCCTAAATTTATAACTTCTCTGTTCCAGCTTTTAGCCAGCAAAGCCGGGTAGGCCTCTTCTGCCTTTACGCCATAGCCATAAGTTATGCTATCGCCAAAAACGACAATAGGGCCTGCTTTTGGCGGGTAATTAGTTATCTCTCTTTTTGCACAAGCGCATAAACAAAATAAAAATAAAACTATAAAAATTTTTCTCATAAATTTATATACTATTACTATGAATATAAATGATAATTACCTTAATTTAGAACAAAGCTATCTCTTTCCTATGATAGCAAAAAGGGTTGCCGAGTTCAAAAAAAACAACCCGGAAAAAGAAGTCATTTCCCTTGGTATTGGTGATGTAACTTTACCTTTGCCACAAGTTTGTGTTAAAGCTCTTATAAAAGCAAGTCAGGAAATGGGACAAAAAGAAACCTTCCGCGGTTACGGCCCCGAGCAAGGGTATGATTTTTTGCTTGAAGCCATAATTAACGGCGATTATAAACCTTTAGGCATAAATTTATCTAAAGAGGAAGTTTTTGTTTCCGACGGGGCAAAATGTGATGTCGGTAATATTCAGGAAATTTTATCAGTTAATAATAGTGTCCTTATCTGCGACCCTGTTTACCCTGTTTATCTTGATACAAATATTATGGCAGGGCGCAAAATCAGCAAACTTATTTGTAAGGCAGAGAATAATTTTGTTCCACAAATACCAACAGAAAAAGCAGATATTATTTATTTATGTTCTCCTAATAACCCAACAGGTAGCGTTTTAACACATAAAGATTTAAAAGAGTGGGTTGCCTATGCAAAGAAGAATAATTCTTTAATAATTTTTGATAGTGCTTATAAAGAATATATCCAAGATCCTACTTTACCGCGTTCTATTTATGAAATTGAAGGGGCAAAAGAAGTCGCAATAGAGATACGCTCTTTTTCCAAAACAGCTGGTTTTACCGGGCTTAGATGTGCTTATATGGTCGTGCCTCTTGAACTAAAAGGACAAAGTCCAAAAGGTTTAGTCAGTTTAAATACTTTATGGCGCAGACGCCATACTACAAAATTTAACGGAGTATCTTATATCGTTCAAAGAGCCGCCGAAGCAATTTACACTCAGCAAGGCAAAAAAGAAATTAAAGAAATGATTTCTTATTATATGCAAAATGCCAAAATTATTAAAGAAGAACTTGGCAAAAAATTTAAAGTTTACGGCGGGGAAAATGCCCCGTATATCTGGCTTGAAGTTCCTTGTGATTCCTGGCAGTTTTTTGACGAACTTTTAAATAAATGTGCTGTTGTCGGAACTCCGGGTAGTGGCTTTGGTGAAGGTGGCAAAGGATATTTTAGACTTACGGCTTTTGGCTCGCGCGAAAATACTTTAAAAGCTTTGGAGCGTATAAAAAAATTATGAGAACTATTCCCTTTATGAAGATGGACGGTCTTGGCAATGACTTTGTGGTTATTGACGCAAGAGAAAAACTTATTACTTTAACTCCCCAAGAAATAACTAAAATTGCAAATCGCAGAACAGGTATCGGTTTTGACCAGCTTTTTATTTTAACAAAATCAAATATTGCCGATATTAAAATGACAATTTATAATGGCGATGGCTCTTCGGCCGGTGCTTGTGGCAATGGCACGCGCTGTATTGCGAGCTTACTTTTTGAAGAAGATTCTTCTAAAAGAGAAGTTCTTATTGAAGCCCCGGGCGATAAACTACTTAAGGCCTATAAAAAAGAGCAAATATGTGTAAATATGGGCGCGCCTGATTTTAGTTGGCAGGGTATTGGTCTTGCTGAGGAAAAAGATACTTTAAATTTAGGAAATCTTTTACCTAATATGAGTGCTTGCGGTGTTTCCATGGGCAATCCTCACGCGGTATTTTTTGTAGAAGATGTTAACAAAATTGATTTAGCAAAAATGGGCCCTTTGGTAGAAAATAATCCTTTATTTGTAAACAGAACAAATGTAGAATTTGCGCAAGTTGTTAGCCCAAACAAAATACTTATGCGCGTATGGGAACGTGGTGCCGGTATTACTCAGGCCTGTGGCAGCGGTGCATGCGCGACGCTCGCAGCGGCTTATAAAAAAGGTTTATCTTCAAATAAAGCCCAAATTATTATGCCGGGCGGCACCCTTGAAATAGAAAATAAAGATGGCGAAATTTTAATGGCAGGCCCTGTTAATAAAGCTTTTATCGGCCAATTTTATATATAAAACTCATTAAGCCATCTTTTTGTTTTGTGCGTCTGTAAGAAAAGAAGTCTTGCTCGTTGCAGCAAGTGCAGGTGCAATGGCAACCGCGTTTAATTTTAAGTGGGTCAACGCCTTCTGCCATAAGTTGTAAAACAATTTCTTTAGTTAAATCTACAAAAATTTTATCTTCTTTTTTGATAATACTTTCTGGTGAAAATTGACTTGCTACATCTTCTTTAACTTCAAAGCAGCATTTTTCAATATGCGGACCGATATAGGCGATAAGTTTTGCTTCTTTATCTTTCTCTTTAATTAATCTGGCAAGTTTTTGCGGTAATTTTTTAACAATTCCGCGCCAACCACAATGGGCAAGACCAATATATTTTCCGCTTTCATCCCATAAAAATAAAGGCACACAATCAGCGGTTAAAATTTTTGCACCAATATTATCTAAACCAATCAGCCAAGCGTCAGCAATATGTTCTGCTTGTTTTTTATATTCGGAAAGTTCTGCTTCTGTAGTAATAGAAATAATGGTATCTGTATGTTCTTGTTTTAAGCCGAGTATTTTGTCTTCGGGCAAATGTAAATCTGCAAAAATTTTTTTAGCAGTTTCAATCTCTCTTGCATTGCCGAAGTCTTTTGATAAAGTGCCACCTATAAAGCCGGCTTCCAACATCCTTTCATCGTCGTAAATCCTTTTCATATATAAAATCTTATTTCCTTTGCTTTTAAATTAAAACCTAAAATTCTTTTGGCAAGTTCGGCAAAGTTTTTGGGACTATCGCTCACAAACAACTCAATTTTACCTTTGCCTGTTTTGTTTAGTAAATTTTCTTTTTCAAGCAAGAATTTTGCTTCTTTAGTTATTTCTTTTGCGGAATCTACCAAAACGGCTTTTGGCAAAAATTTTGCAATATTTTTTTTGATAACAGGATAATGAGTGCAACCTAAAATCAAAGTGCAAGGCCCAAATTTTTTAACTTCGCTTAAATATTTTTCTATAGTAAGTTTTGTTATTTTATCATCGGCAAGGCCTTCTTCTATCAAAGGCACAAAAAGCGGGCAGGCAATTTGTTTAACACTTGCCTTTGAGTTTAATTTTTTTATTTCTTTTGCGTAAGCTTCACTTTTAATTGTAGCGCGAGTTCCGATAACAAAAATATCTTTATTTTTTGTTTGTGTTGCTGCTTTTGCACCCGGAGTAATCACACCTAAAATAGGAACGGAAATATGCCTTTGCAAAGTGTTTAAGGCAAGAGCGGAAGCTGTATTACAGGCAACCAAAATAAGTTTAACTTTTTTTGATTCTAAAAATTTTGCTATATCTAATGAAAATTGGGTAACTGTTTCTTTTGATTTAGAACCGTAAGGCACGTGGGCGCTATCGCCAAAATAAATAATATTTTCGCTAGGCATAACACGACGGACTTCTTTTAAAATTGTAAGACCGCCAAGTCCGGAATCAAAAATACCGATAGAATTTTGTGCTTTTCCCATATATAAATTATACATAAAATAACCCTTTCTAAAAAGGTATAATATTCCTATCAGCAAACTTATAAAGGAGAATTAAATGAAAAAACTTACTTTAGCTGTAATTGCAGTATTTGTTGCCTCTGCCGCTTTTGCCGGTAATTGGGGCTTAGGTCTTAAACTTGGTGGCGGTCAAAACGATCCTAAAACCTTGAAAGATTTGCATACTAGCGGTGAATTGGATGAAGGTTATGGCATATTTGGTATTGAAGGTCAATATGAAGCCGAAATGACCGAAATAGGCAGACTTGGCGTTAGATTCGGTATTGACACTTACGGAGATAATGAACTTAAAATCGGCACCAATAGAGCAAAAGAAACGACCTATTCTATTCCTCTTACCGTCTATTATAGATGGGATAAAGGCGTAAAAGCTTTTAGTTATTATGTAGGCGGTGGCGTAACATATATTAATACCGAATTAGATATTACCGGATATGATGAAGAACACAAAAGCAAATTTTTCCCTCATATTGTTGCCGGCGCTGAATATAGAATCAGCCAACTTTTTGCTTTAGGTGTTGAAGCAAAATATAATATCTCTGCAGAAGTTGAAAAAGACGGTTATAAAACCGATAGATCAGGTATCAGTGGTGCTTTAGTCGGCAGATTCTATTTCTAATATTTTTAGAAAATAGCAAAAACAAAAACCCCTGCTTTTTTAGCGGGGGTTTTTACATTTAAAAACGGCAATAAAAAAACTCCGGGACTAGGACTCGAACCTAGGCTAAACGCTCCAGAGGCGCTTGTGCTACCATTACACCATCCCGGAATTAAAATCTTTCCTTAATTCTATTTTATCATTTTTATATTTTGCTTACTAGGGCAAAAATTATTTTGAAGAGTTTTTCAAAATTTTAGCGGCAATATTATCAATAAAACCTTTTTCCTGCAAAGCATCAATTTTTTTCAAAGATTCTTTTGCTTTTTTCTCATTACCTAAGCGAGTATAGGCAATATACTCTATAAATAGGGCAAGGCGGTTATTGGGATGATTTTTAAGATAATCTTGTGCCATTTCAAGCCCTTGTTTTGCTTTGGCAGGCACATAGGCCGTCCACATAGTATAGGTCAAATAAATATCTTCTCTGTTTATATCCATAAGCCAAGCATCTCTTATAGTTAAAAGGGCTTTTTCAAGTTCGCCTTGGCTTTTATAAATTTTTGCTATTAAAAGTTTTGTATCAGGGTCTTCATTTTGTTCAAAAGACATTAAAGCAAGTTCAAGAGCAGGTTCAAAATTATTTGCCATATAGTTGCTTGTAGCGTAATTATAATAAACATTTGCCGCTTGGGAATTTGTCAATTCTATATATTTTTTAAAATATTCACAGGCTTTGTTATAAAAACCTTCTTTATGCATTGACTGGGCAAGGCCTAAAATTGCCTTAGGGTTATCATCATCTTGTTTTAAAACTTGCTCATATTCTTCTATAGCGCGGGAATTCAAATCGCAAATATAATAAACCCCGGCTAAAGTTAAGCGTAAATCAATATCTTTTGGGTAAAATTCCAGAGCTTCGCTTAAAGTGAGCATTGCTTTATCATATTCTTCCATAGCAATATAAGAATCAGCAATCAAAACATAAGCTCTTTTTATTCTTCTTTTCGGTGCATCTTTCAAGGTAAAATCTTTCATTAAGCGGATAGTTTCAGGGTAATTTTCCTCAGCAAAGGCCTGGCGTGCTTTGGCAATTTGTTCTTTTTGCTCCGTTCTACCTTTCAAGCCAAAGATAGCATTGGCATTTAAAGCCATAAATAAAAAAGAAATAAAAATAAAAGTTTTATTTAAACACATAATCTATACTAAACAAAAGCAAATTTTCCTGCATAGCGGCCAAATCTTTTATAGTTGCTTTTGCTCCTATATCAACAGCTTTTAAAGTTTCTTTTACATCCATTGCGCCGATATCTCCAACCCTTGCCGCAATAACAAAATTTGCATCTTTTTCAGAGTTTGTTGTTAAATAAGCGCCTCTTAAATCTGCTGTTCTTAAAACATACCCCATAATTGTAGAAGGCACATTTCTTGAATAATCGGGTAAAGCAAAAATAGCTAAAACCCAATCTGCCCCCATTTCTCTAACAATATCAACAGGCATATAATCAACTACGCCACCATCAACCAAATAACGTTGGCGATATTCAACCGGTGCAAAAATACCCGGCAAGTTCATACTTGCCCTAACGCCGCGGGCCACCGGCCCGCTATCAAAAACAACTTTTTCCCCGGTTTTAATATCGGCAGAAACACAGGCAAATGGTATTGTTAAATTTTCATAGTAAACACCGCCAACTTCATTATCAATAAAATCTTGAAATTTTTGCGAGGAAAAAAGTTTGTCATTAAAGATATATTTTATTGCTCCTACCAAAGTTAAATCGCTTGATAAGGCGGAAAGAGGCATATCGCTAGCAAGATTATGCATACGTTCTTGGCTAACGCCTGCAGTAAATAAAGCGCCTACGATGCAACCCATAGAAGTTCCCGTCATATAATCAACCGGCAGGCCACTTTCCATAAGCACTTCCATAGAACCGATATGGGAAAAACCTCTAAGTCCTCCGGCAGAAAGGGTTACCCCTATTTTAGGTCTTTTATCTTTAGGAAGTAAAACAAATTCATGCCATAAAAACTCTCGCACGAGGGCATCTTCCTCTTTACTGGTTAAAGCAAAAGAGTTTACTGCCAAAGTTAAAGAGAGTAAACAAAAAAATATTTTTTTCATTATTGTTTTATTGAATATCCTGCCCGACTGCAAGTTCAAGCCCTGCGATAGCAAGTTTATGTTGGCGGATACCTTCTAAATAATCTACACCGGCTTTATAATAATATTCATAAACTTTTATAGCTTCTTCTTTACTCATATTATTAAAATCAATATTTTTGATATCTTTGCGGATATCTTCCCAAGTGTTTTGGCGATTTTGGGCTTCCTCTTGCCAAAAGAGAAGTTTATTATATGCTTGTGCTACTTCAATACGAATCTGATCTTCAATTTCGGCTTGTTTTAAAATGGTTTGTCTTTGTTCGGCGCGTTTTTGTTTAATTTGGCTTGCATAGTCATAACCCAAAGGCAGTTTTAAAGCAAGGGTAAGTTGCATATTTTCATCTTTAAAATCATTGAATCCTAAACGTTCGTATGAAGCGCCTAGCATAATATCCGGATATCTTCTAGCTAAGGAAAGACTTACGGAAATATTATCCATTTCAAGTTTATAAAGAGCACTTTTTAACTCCGGTCTAAATTCCATAGCCCAAACACTTAATTTCTTTAAATCGGTTTCAACAGGGGTTAATTCAAAACTGCCTTGTATAACTAGAGTATTATTAAATTCTTTATTCATAGTTTTTAAAAGGGCAAGATTGGCATTTTTTGTTTCTTCGCCTATGAAATTATAATCACTTTTGATTTTAGCGAGTTCAGATTTAACTAAAATATTTTCCCATGTTTTACTATTTTTTTTATTTAAGACTTTAGAAATTTTATTTGAAGTTTTTTCAAAAAGTTCTTTTTTCTTTTGTAAGAATAGTAAGTTAAAAAAAGCTTCTTTTACGTCATAAATAGTTTTACTTTTAACAGCTTCATAGCGGCTTAGAGCTTCTTTTAAAGTTGCTTTAGCAAGACTGACTGTGCTACTTGTTCTGCCACCGGTATAAAGATATTGTATGGCGCTTACTCCGGCTCCGTAAAATAAATCTTTGTTTTCGTGGCCTTCTTCCTGTGTTATAAAACGCATGCCAAGACTTTCCGGGATAATCGTGGGATAATCTAAATTATAAGCTGTTGCGCCGGCGTTTAAACTTATACGAGGCAGATATAAAAATTTTGCTTCTTTTACTTTTTGCTGGGCAATAATAACATCTTGTTCCGTTAAGAGTAATTGATAATTATTTTCTATAGCAAGACGGATAGCGTTTTCCAAAGAAAGAGGGTCTTTATCATTGGTAGTATATTTAATCCTATATTGTTGTGCAAAAGCACTTGTAGCAAGGGCTAAAGTTAAAATACAAAGAAAAATTCTTTTCATTATTTTTCCTCCTCTGTATTATTGCTATCATCTAAAATATCCATCATTTCATTAAAACCTTTTTCTAAATCTCTTAAAGTATCGCCTTGCCTTAAGGAAACGCGAACTTTCTTGTTGCCTTGAGCTACTTGTTTAAAGGCCTCTTCAAAGCGATAAATAGGCCCGGCGATTTTATTTGATAAGAGAGCCGTAAAGAGTAAAATTACAATAAAACAAATTGCAATTTTTATTAAGAACAAAATAACTAAAGAAGAACCTTCTTCGAAAATACTTTGTAAAAGGGCCGGATGCTTTGAAAAGATATCCTGTAATAGAGATAAGAATTCATAGGTTATTAAAGCTGTCGCAAAAAGAACACATAGCATAACAAAGGCAACGATTTTTAATTGAAATTTCTTTTTAATAAATATTATTTTTCTCTGTATTTTTTCTGCCATAAAAACCCCTAGAAGGTATAGTTGTATTTTATTTGTAAAATTCTTTCTGCTTTGTTATTCAAATTACGCACGGCAAAATCAAGGGCGAAAAATTCCGAAACATAAAATCTTAAACCGGTATTCACTCGGGAAGTTTTCATAGAACGGATATTATCCCACTCAACCATAAGGTTTAAATAATCAGTAATATCATAATTCAAAGAGGTAAAAGCGTGCAATTTCCTAAATTCAAAACCATCTGTAGTAACATTTGCTCCGTAATTGAGCATTAATCCTTCAAAAAGAACTTCCTGCGTAGCAGATAAATAAAGCCCTTTTGCAAGTTGCAAGTATTTATCTTCTTCGTGATTATAATAAAATCCTTGATTGTTAAAACCGATTGCAAGCATTGGCCAAGTTTCACTTCCATCATACATTTGAAATTTTAATTGTAAAGAAGGGGGTAAAACTTTTATATCTTCATCATTCGTGCCGACTATATGCTCCAAAGTGATACCTGTTCCTATGGAAAAGCGGTCAAAAGGCGTAAAAGTAAAGAAGGTTACAAGGCCCCCTTCGCTAAAGATACGGCTGGTTGCTGTAAAAGTTTTTACAGGGGAAACTTTTGCTGTCGGAGTATCTATTAAATATTCTTCTATCCGTGTAGCATTTAAAGTGCTTACCAGTAATATAAGAGGTAAAATAAATAATAGTTTCTTTGTCATTTTACTCTATAAAATTTCTCGGATCTTTTAAAATAGGTTTCATAATAAGGCGAATATTTTGCAAAAGATAAGTTTCTTTTGTCGCCATAAAATCGTTTTGGTCATGAGGAAATTCAAGCATGACTTTGCCGTTATTTATTTCATCTAAATTGTAAACAATACCCTTTCTCCAAATATCAATGCGGGCATTTTCATCTTGAACTTTTGGATTCCAATGGTTAACTAAAACTACTTGTCCTTTTTTCAAATCACTTGCTTGGGCGGCTCTGGTTTTATAAATAATATTTTTTGTGCGAACGGTTTGCCCGGCTTTTGGACCATTTTTTAATACTACTTCGCTATAGCCATTTTTATCCGGATTAGAAGGAGTATAGGCCAAGGAATAATAAGCATAAAATTTATCTTCATATAAGAAAGGGGCAAAAGCAGAATATCTTATTCTGTTTTCATAAGAAGCTTTTTTAGAGCGGTTATAAGTAGAGGCTTCGTCTGCCTGTTTTTGCTTATTTGTTCTTGGCGCATTAGATCCTATGCAAGCACAAAAGCAAATAGTCGCAATTAAAAATAAATATAAAGATAAAGTTTTTTTCATAGAATAGATTCTCCTTTAATATCTTGTGCCACAATTAAGGGCATATTATTAACTTCAAGTTTATAAACAGCTTCACAGCCAAATTCTTTAAAAAGCACAACTTCACTTTTTTTAACACATTTTGCGTAAAGGGCGCCAAGTCCGCCAAAGGCAAGTAAATAAATAACTTTACCTTTCATGGCTTCTTTAACAGCTTGGCAACGCTCACCTTTGCCTATAATACCAATTATACCCGTTTTTTTGATAAAAGGGGGAGTCCATTTATCCATACGGGCACTGGTTGTCGGTCCGCAACTGCCACTTTTATGCCCGGGCCTCGTCGGAGAAGGCCCCATATAAAAAATTGTTTGATTTTTTAAATTTAAGGGATAAAAATTTTCTTCCACCATTTTTTTATGGGCTTTATCGCGCATAGAAAAAATTGTTCCGCTTAAAAAAATTTGCGTGCCGGCTTTTATATTTTTTATTTTTTCTAAATTTAAAGGAGTTTTTAAATGTATCATAAGACCTCTTTTATATGTCTTGAAACATGGCAACTTATGTTTACGGAAACAGGTAAACTTGCAGTGTGGCAAGGTTCCTGTTCGATAAAAACACCTAAAGCAGAAATATTACCGCCTAAACCTTGTGGCCCGATATTTGTTTTATTTATTTCTTTAAGTAAATCTTTTTCTAAACCTGCGTAAAGTTTATTTTTATTAAAATTATTTATTTTTCTAAGCAAGGCCTTTTTGGCAAGCTGGGCGGATCTTTCAAAATTTCCACCGATACCGATTCCCACAACAAAAGGAGGGCAAGCACTTGCCCCGGCAGTTCTAACGGCAGATAAAATAAAATCTTTTATGTCTTGGATACTTGCACTTGGGGCAAACATTTTTAAAATACTTTTATTTTCAGATCCGGCCCCTTTAAGCAAGAGAGAAATTTTTAATTTATTTCCTTCTGCAAAAGAATAATGGATAATTGCCGGCGTATTATCATTTGTGTTTTTTCGTTTAAAAAGAGGGTCTTTTACGATAGATTTTCTTAAATAACCTTCTTTATAACCTTGTTTAACTCCGTCGTTAATTGCTTTTGTTATATTGCCTTTAATAAAAATTTCACTGCCGATTTCAACAAATAAAATAGCCGTTCCTGTATCTTGGCAAAGTGGATACATTTCCGTTTTTGCGATTTTTGCATTTTCAAGCATTAAGGCCGTTAAATGCTTAGCTATACCTTTTTGTTTTGTTTGAGATTTTTTTATAGCCAGCAAAACATCACTTGGCAACTCGTGCGCTGCTTTTATACACATTTTTTTAACTGCATTTGTGATATCTTTTGCTTCTATAACTTTCATAAAATTTCCTTTAAAGTTTGTTTGAAAACTTTTTCAATTAAACTTTGCGTCGGCCTTTTTATAAAATTATTTTTAATTAAAAGTTTATTTATTTTATCTCTTTTAATAATTTCTGTTTTTACTTGCGCGTAAACTTGTTTAGGAGTTATTTTTATAGTTGCAAGGCCTTCTTTTTGAGCTTGGGCAGCAACAGCTGCAGCTTGAAGGGGGTAAACTTCTATATCTTTTGAATCCGGTAAAATATGATGGCGGTTTAAGGTTGTATCTTGCGCTCTTTTTGCAATGGCTTTTGCTGCGGCAAGAGCCATAGTGTCTGTTATTTTCTTTGCTCCGCAAAGTAAGACGCCTTTTAAAATCCCGGGAAAACAAAGAGAGTTATTTATTTGATTTTCAAAATCTCCTCTGCCGGTTCCTACGATAAACGCCCCCGCTTTTATTGCTTGTTCCGGGTAAATTTCCGGCACGGGATTTGCGCAGGCAAAAACAATTGCGCGCTTTGCCATAAGTTTAATTAATTTAGGGTCAATAATATCCGGTCCCGGTCTAGAAAAAGCAATCAAAACATCTGCATCTTTAAAGGCTTCTTCTTTAGAATTTATTTGTTTTGCATTTGTTTTTTGACAAAGGCCCCATTGTTTATAATAAGAAGGATTATTTTTTAAATCTGTTCTGTTTTTATTTAGCGGACCTTTAGAATCAAATAAAATCATATTTTTTGCATCTGCCCCAAGGGCAAATAGAAAACTTGCAATACTTGTATTAGCAGCACCGGCACCAAATAAAATTATTTTAATCTTTTCAATTTTTTTACCGGCAACTTTAAGAGCATTTATTAAAGCCGCGCAAGTTATACAGGCTGTTCCTTGGGCGTCATCATGCCAAACGGGTATAGGGCAAGTTTCTTTTAGTTCATCTAAAACTTTATAGCAATTGGGCTGGCTGATATCTTCAAGATTAATTGCGCTGTAAGAAGGGCTTACCATTTTTGCAAAATCAATAATTTTAGTTGCTTGATTTTGGCCGTTTTCATCGCGGGAATCAATACATAAAGGGTCGGCATCAATTGCGCCAAGGCGGTTCATTAAAAGGGCTTTGCCTTCCATAACGGCCAAGGCCCCTTTAGGACCGGTATTGCCAAGCCCTAAAACGCGGCTTCCATCGCTGATAATAGCAACTTTACCTGCGCGGTTAGTTAATTTATAAGAATTTTCTTCTTTATCTTTTATTGCCAATGTTGGTGCGCTTACACCGGGGGTATACCAAATATTTAACCAAGCCGGGCCCCAAAAAGCCGCTTTAGGCAAACTTGTAATTTTACCTTTATACATTTCATGCATCAAGAGGGCCATTTTGGAATAAAACAATGTCTTAAACTCATCTCTTTTCTGAGGAGTTATATCTTTTGGCAAGCATTGTTCTAAATTACTTAAATCTATTTTTATTTTCATAAATTTATAGGGTGGCATTTATTTTATCTTTTAAATTTTCTGCCATTTGTTCTTTTTCCATTTTTTCTTGTTCTTGAGCAAGTTTTTTAAGTTCTTCTTGTTTTTGCTTAAAGTGATTTATCTCATCAACAATTCTGTTTACTCCGCTGAAAGTTTCAATTTCACCACTTTGTATTAAAATTGTTTTTTGAGGGAATCGTTTTTGATCTTCCGGATCTACAGAGATAAGAATAGTTTTTTCATCCTGAAGCATTTGATTGAAAATTTGGGGATTCAAATCCACAACAAATTGGAAATTGGTAGGTTTTGTGTTTTGGGAAAATTTCTTGCCTTGTAATTGCTCGGGATAATTTAAGAAATTAAAATCATCAGATTGAATACCAAAAGTTAAAATGGTATCAGATAGAGAATTGTAGGCCGGTATCATTATTTTGCCATTATATCTGCCGGAAACGAGTAAATAATTATAATCTTTCTGCATATCATTATTTACTTTAGGCAGTTTATCCTGCAGTTCTTGGTCACAGTGTTCTATCTTATCAGAATTTTCTTCTTGAGTTTCTTGTTGTTGAGCTGATTTCGGCTGATTAATATCCTCTTGCACAGCAACTTCATCCGGTGCCGAACAGGCAACGTCAATTTGGGGATCCCATTTTGTAGGGTCAAAAGTATTGTGCGGCGGTTTGGGCGGGAAAGGTGGTTCGGGGCTAGGATTATCTTGCCCGCCTTGATTATTTTGTCCGTTTTGAGAATTATTATTAGAATTGGAATTAGTTTGGTTGTTTATATAAATAGTATTTAATCTAGAAGATACTAAGCCAGCTTGAGTTTCAAAAGGCAATCCGTTAATATCTAGCTTATCGGCAATAGCATTATTGCTATCAAAAGGATTCATGATTCTATTAAGATATTTACTTGCCGAAGCAGAAACCCTATTTGTATTTGTTCCGTCATTAAATAAAATGGATGATTCTTCCTGTTGGGGAGAATTTGTTTTAATGTATTTAGAGGCGGTTGCTTTTGCTAAAGGTTGTTCAAAGTTTTTACCCGGAGTTAAGAACACAAAAGGATTAGGGGAAATAATATCTAACATTTTTTTTCTTGCTGCAAGTTTTGTTTCATAAGGGTCTAACTGCGAAGTTTCGTAAAGCCCTTCCATAAGGAAATCTTCAAAAGGTTCTTGCTTTACGGGAGATTCTTTTATTTCTTGCGAAGGATCATAAGTTTCTGGGTAAACTTCTTCTTGGGCATATTGTATGGTGCCTTTTTCATCATAATAATTTCTATCGGAAACAGGGGTTTGCAGGCCTAAAATACCTTCAATATTTTTAGGAGCAAGGGCTTGCTGAGTTCCTTTTTTAGTAAGGGTATTTTTTACTTGCAGATTATTTTTAATTTGGGAAAAGCTACTTTGTCCTTTTTTCTTATTTGGGCTATAGAATTTTTTAAACAAATTAAAATAATGAGTAAAGGGGTTTTCGGTTTTTAAAGGCAAAGTTTCTTGTTTTTGTTTTGTTTGCCTAGCAGGGTTAGTTTTATCTTGAAAAATTAAGGGCAGTGAAAGAAAAATAACAACTAATAAGCCCACTATATAAAGAATAATTATTTTACTTGAAACCGAACCATTTTTTTTATTTTTCTTTTTCATAAAAAATACCTCTAATTATATTATTAATAATTAATATATTTTTTACAAGTAGTAAAATAAAAAACCACTCCTATAGGAGAGTGGTTCTTAAAACTTCGGGGTCGACGGGATTTGAACCCGCGGTCTCTGCCTTGACAGGGCAGCGTGTTAGACCAGGCTACACCACGACCCCTAAAATCTTTATAATCTTATTTTATCTTTTTATTTTTATTTCGTCAACTAATTTTTAAAATCGCCCCAAAGTATTTGTTCTAACTCTAAAGAAAAACCTGTTTTTTCTTTGACGATTTTTTGCACTTCTTTCATTAAATTTCTTATATCTTGAGCGGTGGCTTTATTATAGTTTATAATAAACCCTGCGTGTTTTTTTGCTACTTGTGCGCCACCGATAGTTAGCCCACGCAAATTGCAAGAATCTATTAAACGGCTTGCATAATCGCCTACAGGTCTTTTAAAAACACTGCCCGCTGAGGGATATTCTAAAGGTTGTTTTAATTTGCGTTTTTGTAAAATTTCTTCTCTTAAATTTTTATCGGCGGGTTCTGTTAAGGCCCAAGTTGCGCTTAAAATTAAGCAATTTTCAAGCCCTTTTACTTTGCGATATTCTGCTTTTACTTCTTCTTTTTTTATGGTTTTAACTTGTCCGTCTTTTAGCACTTCAACACTTGTGATATTTTGCCAAGTTTCGCCGTTAAAAGCACCGGCATTCATAAAAACGGCCCCACCGACACTTCCCGGTATGCCGGAAAGTTTTTCAAGCCCACCCAGATTATTTAATACCGATGTGGCAATAACTTTATCAAGCGGTGTTCCCGCAAGGGCGGTAATAGTGTTATTTTTTATTTCTATCTTTTCAAAATCTTTTAAACAACAAACTAGCCCTTTTATACCTAAATCACCGACAAGAATATTTGAGCCAAGCCCTAAAATATAAAAATCAAGTTTATTTTCTTTGGCAAAATTAATTGCCTGTTTTATTTCTTCAATATTTTTAGGAAGGCAAAAATACTGCGCTTTACCACCCGTCTTATAAGTTGTAAAGTTTGCCATAGAAATATCTTTCTGTATAAAAAGTGCTTGTTCTTTTGCTTTCATTTTAATATATTATATAAAAGAAAGGGGGAAAATAACTATGGTTCATCCAAAAGCAGGCACATTAAGCGAAGAAAAAATTGATTTAGAGCTTTTAAGAAAGAATTTTTTTGAGCCAAAAGGCGATATCGCAAAAGTAAAATTCGGCACATCCGGCCACAGAGGTTCTTTGGGGCAAGGTTTTTGCATTAAACATGCCGAGGCAATTGCCCAAGCTGTTGCCACTTTACATAAAGAAGAGGGCCTTTTAGGTAAAATACTTGTTGGCGGGGACACCCGTTTAATGAGTAAAACTACTGCTGAAATTTGCGCCCAAGTTTTAAGTGCCAATGGGCTAAAAGTTGTTTTACCCTCTATTGCTGTGCCAACACCTGTTTTTTCCTTTGAAATTTTATCCGGCAGAGTTTGCGCCGCTTTAAACGGCACTGCAAGCCATAATCCCCCACAAGATATGGGGCTAAAATATAATCCTTCAAACGGCGGGCCTGCTTCAAGTGTTTTAACTAAAAAGATTGAAGAACTCGCAAATTATTATTTAGAAAATCCGCAAAAAATTCAAAAAATTTCTTTAGAAGAAGCCCGCAAAAAAGGCCTTGTTGAAGATTGTGATATTATTACCCCTTATGTTAAAGCCCTTGGCAAAAAAATAAATTTTGATATTATTGGTAAAAGTTCTCTTAAAGTGGCAATAACACCGCTTGGCGGGGCAAGTCTGCCTTTTTATAAAGAAATTATAAAAAGATATAAACTTAAAAATGTAGAGTTAGTTCTTAGCGAGCAAAATCCCGATTTTCATTTTATACCTTTAGATCACGATGGCAAAATAAGGATGGATCCTTCTTCTGTTTATCCTATGAAACCGCTTATTGAACTTGCAAAAAATGGTGATTATGATTTTGTCGGTGCAAGCGATCCGGATGGCGACCGCTTTGGTTGTGCTACAAGAAAAGGTGGCCTTATCGCACCAAACCATGCTTTATGTGTTATGCTTGATTATATGGCAAGAAAATCTAGCAAGGAGGCACCTAAAAAAGTTGGGCGCACCCTTGGCACAACTATGCTTATGGATAAAATTGCCAAAAATTACGGTCTTGGTATTGAAGAAGTTAATGTCGGTTTTAAATATTTTGTTGATGGCCTTTTAAATAAAGAACTTTTGATGGCTGGGGAAGAAAGTGCCGGCATGTCTATTACAGATTGGGTAACCGAAAAAGATGGCATTTTGGCGGTTTGCCTTTTGCTTGAAATTATGTGTTTTACCGGCCAAGATATTGCCGGCCTTTACGAGCAATTAACTGCTCTTTACGGCAAATCTTATTATACCCGTGTTGATAGTCCGGCCCAGCCCGAAATAAAAGAAAAATTTAAAAATCTTAAAGCTGAAAATTTTGCCGAATTAAAAACTTTTGCCGGGCAAGAAATTTTACATATTAGAGATACGGATGGCATAAAGATTTATTTAAAAGATTCCTGGCTGCTTGCCCGCGCTTCCGGAACGGAAAATATTATTAAACTTTACGCTGAAACTTTTAAAAGCCAAGAATATCTTGATACTTTAATATCCTCCGGAAAAGAATTGTTTGCCCTATAATTTGCCCTTGTCAAAATAGCCAACATGAGCTATACTTATAGTAGAAGCTTTTTAAGAGGTAGAGTTAAGATATTTATATATAAAATTAGCATCTATTTTAATATTAATAAAAGCCCTTATTTACTTTTTAAAAAGTAAATAGGGGTTTATTTTTATAAAGGAGTTAAATTATGGATAAGAAAAATAAAAAAAAGAAGGGTTTTACCTTGATAGAAGTGCTTGTGGTGGTATTAATAATTGGCATCTTGGCGGCAATTGCCTTTCCGAGTTATACAAAAGCGGTAGAAAAGAGCAGAACACGCGAAGCCGTTCAAGTATTATCAACAATTGCCTTAGGGGAACAGAGAGAAAAACTTGCAAGATATAAATATACAAACGAAGTGGATAAACTAGATTTGGCTTATACAAACTTCTCTGATGGCAGTAAAGCAACCGGAAGCACTTTTGACGGCGAGTTTTTTGATTATACGGTATTTGGCGAAGATAGACAAGCGGCTTTTGCACAAAGAAATAATAATGAATATACTTTATCGGTTGATTATTTAACAAAAGAAATATTTTGCCGTCCAAGCAGTCATTTCGTGTGCCAGGAACTTGGAATGTTAGAAGGGCCATCAATGTCAAAGTATGATACTTCAAATATTCAAGATTGGGTTATGAAAGATTACATAGAATATGCTATGGACGAGCTTGTAGATATTTGGAACTATAGTGACTGTGGCAGAGATTTACATTGTTTACAGGAAAAAATAAAAGATCTTTGCACGGATAATGGTGAAGGCCCTTGCTTAAATAAACTAAATCAGAAAATAGTCGGTGCAGATGGGTATGAATATTTTTGGTCAACAGGGACTGGAACTAATGGCTATTTATCTTTGTTTATAAATGAATATGGGGCAACAACTAACGGACAAAAGTCATTTTTTGCACAAATATTCTTTTATCCGGTCCAAAACTCGGCAGGAACGAGTATTGAAATTCGCGGAAATGTAAATCATGATGTTGCTAAATTAGATGAGGTTGCATCGGAACTTGGCTTTACAAATAGGAAACAAGTTGGTGATTGGATCTACTATGGCCTTAATTAATAAAAAAAATTGAAATAAAAAAGCCCTCTTTAAAAAGAGGGCTTTTTTACAACTTAACTTAAAATTTATCTGACACTACCAAGTCCCATAGGGGAATCATAAATATCAGGTTGGGGTGGGACATAATCTTGCCCGCGGACCGGTCTTGAAGAATCTCTTTTAGTTGCGAAATCATAACCGGGGTGTTGTTTCTTTGTTTGGATTTCTTGTAAGGCAGTCATAAATTTTTCATCTCTGCTTACTAATTTTTTAGTGCCAAACGGAACATATTTATAAACTTCTTGCGGTAAAGTGAAATTTAAAACACCATTGTTAAATTTAATAGTTGTTTCATTTTTGCTTGTTCTGGCAATACTGATAATATCAAATAAAGCAAGGTCATAAGTTAAACCGGCTTTAGCATTTTTTAAATTTGCTTCAATAACTCTTAAAGCGGCAGCTTTAACTAATAATTCTTGGTGATAAGCAGCATTAGGCCATTCTTTATGTTCCTTAATGTTAACAATCATCGGGCTTTCTTTATTGATATCATAAAGGGCAATATTTGGGTTTGCTTTGTAATATTGACTAAGCAAAGCAATATTTTTGTTTACTACTTTATCTAAATAATTTGATAAAGTAAGTTTTGGATTATTTCTTTTTTCAATTTTAAAAGCATAGGTATCTTCAAGTAATTTGATAATGTTTTCTTGATATCCGTTAATAATTTTATTAAGTTCTTGTTTGCTTAAGTTAAAATCAGGGCTAATATTCGGATTGGCGACAATTTTTTCGTAAAGGTCATAATGATCTTTAAAAGATTTTTGTGTGTTTTCAGATGGTAATAAAATCTTTTCTAAAGCTATAGCCCCGCTGTCGCTTAAAAGACTGGCTAAATCTTTTTTACTTAATAATTGCTCAAAGGCAATTTCGGCCGCTTCTATCTTAGAAGAGTCCTTAGCAAACCCTAAAGTTTGCGCGCTTACTGCAAAAATAACAGCTGTTGTGATTGTTAAATATTTTTTCATACTAAAAGTATAGCGTTTCTATAGAGAAACTACAAGGGTCAAAGGACCTAAAATAAAATAGGTCTTTTGGCCCATAAGATTTTGTGGCAATTTTTATGGAAAAATTAATTTATTCCCACTCAATAGTGGCAGGCGGTTTAGAGGTTATATCGTAAATAACCCTGTTTACGCCGCTCACTTCTCTAACAATTCTTTGCGAAACAATATCTAAAACATCATAGGGTATTTTGGCCCAATCGCAAGTCATGGCATCAAGGGAGTTTACGGCTCTTAGTCCAATGGTGTGGAAATAAGTTCTTGAATCTCCCATCACGCCGACACTTTTTATATTAGGTAAAAAAGCAAAGTATTGCCATATAGCGCGGTCTAAATTATGTTTTTTAATTTCTTCTCTAAAAATAAAATCGCTTTGGCGGATAATTTCAAGTTTTTCTTTTGTGATTTCGCCAAGACATCTAACGGCAAGGCCCGGCCCTGGGAAAGGTTGCCTAAATACCAAATCTTCCTCAAGGCCAAGTTCTAGACCAAGTTGGCGCACTTCATCTTTAAATAATAGGCGTAGCGGTTCAAGCAGTTTAAATTGCATATTTTTGGGTAGTCCGCCCACATTGTGGTGGCTTTTAATAACTTCTGCAGTTCCTGTGCCACTTTCAATAACATCAGGGTAAATTGTGCCTTGTAAAAGATAATCAATTTTGCCAAGTTTTTTTGCTTCTTCTTCAAAAACTTTAATAAACTCAGCGCCGATAATTTTGCGTTTTTTCTCTGGATCAGATACCCCTTTAAGAACCTTTAAAAAGCGTTCTTCGGCGTTAACTCTAATTAAATTCATATTAAAACGCTTGCGGAAAATATTTTCAACATCGTCGCCTTCTTTATAGCGCAGTAGCCCATGGTCCACAAAAACGCAAGTTAAGTTATTGCCTATTGCCTTATGCACCAAAAGGGCCGCCACAGAAGAATCTACCCCGCCTGAAAGGGCGCATAAAACTTTTTTATCTTTAAGTTTTTCTTTCAGTTCTGAAATTTGATTTTCTTTATAATTACCCATAGTCCAAGTAGGTTTTAAATCGCAAATATCGTAAAGGAAATTTTTTAAAATCTGCATACCTGCTTGCGTGTGTGCCACTTCCGGGTGAAATTGCACGCCGTAAATTTTCTTTGCATCATTTTCAATAATACAGGCAGGGCATTGTTTGCTCAGAGCAGTTATTTTAAAATCTTTAGGCAGAGTTTCAACATAATCGCGGTGGCTCATCCAGCAGATAGTTTTTTCTTCTACATTATGTAAGAGTTTTGTATCTTCTTTTTTTATAAGTTCTACTTTGCCATATTCTTTAAAATCGGGGCTAACAACTTTACCGCCGAGTGTTTGCGCAATTAATTGAAGGCCGTAGCAAATACCTAAGATAGGTATATTAAGTTTAAATAATTCTTTTTGGACTTTTGGTGCGTTTTGTTCGTAAACACTTGCAGGCCCGCCGGTAAAAATTATAGCTTGCGGTTTTTTGGCAAGAGCTTCTTGATAGATTTTATTCCAAGGCACAACTTCGCAGTAAATTTTTAATTCTCTAACTCTTCTTGCAATAAGCTGGTTATATTGTCCTCCGAAATCGGCTATTAAAACAAAATTATTTTGCATAGTTTGCCTCGTTTTTAGTCATAATTAAATCGTGCGGATGTGATTCTTTTAGTCCTGCAGTGGTAATTTGCACAAATTTACTTTTTTTGTAAAAAGTTTCCAAATCTTTTGCTCCGGTATACCCCATAGCAGCGCGAAGTCCGCCGATAAGTTGATAGGAAACTTCTTCTATTGTTCCTTTATAAGGCACCATACCTTCAACGCCTTCGGCCACAAGTTTTTTTGTGTTTTGTTGGAAGTATCTATCGCTAGAGCCTGCTTTCATAGCGGCAGTTGAGCCCATACCTCTGTAAAGTTTATAAGCCTTGCCGTTAACTATGACTTTTTTGCCGGGTGCTTCTTTACAAGCGGCAAAAAGTCCTCCAAGCATACAAACACTTGCCCCTGCCGCTAATGCCTTTGCAATATCACCGGAATATTTTATACCGCCGTCGGCAATAACAGGTATATTATATTTTCTTGCAACTTTTGCGCACTCATAAACCGCACTTAATTGTGGCACACCTACGCCTGCAACAATGCGTGTTGTGCAAATTGCACCTGGCCCAATACCGACTTTAATGCAGTCTGCCCCTGCTTTGATTAAGGCAAGGGTTGCTTCAGCCGTTGCCACATTACCTGCAATAATTTGGGTTTTAGGAAAATTCTTTTTTATTTTTTTAACGGCTTCTATTACACCTTTTGAATGGCCGTGTGCCGTATCAATAGTCAAAATATCTACGCCTGCTTGGATAAGGGCTTTTGCGCGCTCAAGCATATCTTGCGTAATGCCAAGGGCCGCGCCTACAAGTAGATTTTGCTTTTTAACTTTTTTAACTTGGCTTGCTTGTTCTTTGATAGACATATTTTTGTGAATAATACCAATACCGCCGGCTTTTGCAAGACTTGTGGCTGTTTGATATTCGGTAACGGTATCCATACCGGCACTCATCAAAGGAATAGCAAGTTTAATTTTTTTTGTTAAATTGGTTTTTAAATTAACTTCTCTTGGCAATACTTCAGAGTATTGGGGAACTAGCAAAACATCATCAAAGGTTAAACCTTGTTTTAAAAATTTATTTTCCATAGGACCTCGGCTTTTTATTTATTATACTAAAAAACTAGACAAAGCCCTTTTTTAGCATTGACAAAGCAAAGTAAAAAATAATATAAAATGATTATGTTTTGATAAAAACATAGGGGGTAATATGGGACAAAAAGCAATAGAAATTATAGAAGAAGGCAATCTTAATAAAAAAGAATTGCTTGAAAAATTACAACGCGCTTATGCAGATGAGTGCCTTGCCTATATTCAATATTGGGAAGGGGCAAGATTGCCTGTTGGCATTATGCGAACAAAACTGGTTGAAGAAATGCAGGAGCACGCTAGTGAAGAACTTGAGCACGCAAATTTAATAGCCAAAAGAATAATGGAGCTTGGCGCAACACCGATTGTTGGCCCGCAAGAGTGGTTAAAAAAGAGCACTTGCGGTTATTTAGAACCGATGGATAGCAATATTATGGTTCTTCTTGAGCAAAATATTTCAAGCGAGCGTTGTGCTATGGAAGTTTACAGGGAACTTGCCGATTTTACGCGCGGTAAAGATGATATTACCTATAAACTAGCCGTTAAAATTTTGGAAGAAGAAACAGAGCATGAACAAGACCTTGAAGATATAAGAAATGATATGGAGAAAATAGATAGTTAATTAAAAATATTAATTATTTATAGACAAATAACCACAGCTTTTGCTGTGGTTATTTTTAAAGATCCTTGACTTTTTTGTATATTGGGGCTACAATACCTATATCGGTTATTCGGAGCTTTTCTATGAAGAACTTTATAAGTATTTTATCTCTTATGCTTATTTTCGGCACTGCTTTTGGGGGAGTGTTTGATAGTGATGCCATGTCTAAACTAGGGCAAGAATTAAATGCCGGTTTAGAAGAAATTAAAGAAGAAAGTGAGTGGGATAAAAAAGAGAAGAAGGCTAAAGCTGATATGGAGTATAAAGAACAAATAAGACAGGCAAAAATTGCACTTCAAAGAGATATGGAAAATTTTATTCGCAAACATTCTGCCACTATTGCCGTTAGCGATTTTTATAGAGAAAATTATATCCATAAAACACCTGCCTGTGAATTTAACTTATATTATATGGAAACAGGAAATAAAGGAAATCGTTTATTTTATCGTTGTCCTGTTAAGGTGCCTCTTAGCAGATATAAGGAAGTTCAAGATTACCGCCTTATAGGTAAAGAAAGCAGTTATGATAGTATTCTTTATATCTTAAGCAGTTCAGCTGATTATCGTAAAGGTGTGGGGGTTAATTTTACTTTTCCACCGGAACACAGGCAGGCAAATTGCTTAGGTTATAGTTTCTTTTTCTTTGAAAATCCTAAAGAAGATTTAAAGAAGAATAAGGCGCAGGCAGTTTCTCTTGAATTTATAAAATTAAAAACTTGGAAAATTGATGATTATATAGAAGATTCCAATTTTGTTTGTGAGGAAGGTCGTTAAAATTTGTTAAAATATTGTAGGTTTTAATAAAAATGATGGAGGTGTTTATTATGAAGAAGATATCAGTTGCAATTATGTCAGTTTTAATTTTATCGCTATTTGTTTTTGCCGGCAGATTCGATAATGAAAAAATGTCTAACTTTGGCAAAGAGGTAAATAAAACTCTTGAGCAGGCTAAAAAAGCTAGTGAAATTGGAAATACCTCCGAAAAAGAATTAATCAGACAGGCAAGAGAGCAAATTCGCAAAGATATGATGAACTATCTGAAAGGCTTTGCGCCGGAATCTGAAACAATGTTTTATGGTGAATATTATTTGGAGAATGCTCTTGATAAAATACCTCAGTGTGAATATACCGTATATTATTTAGATGCAGAATATGCGGTTAATCACTTATTTTATCAATGCCCTACTCAAATTGTTAAAAGAGGTATCTTTTTTCTTCACGTTAAAGATATTAATGACTATCGCTATGTAAAGGGCAACTTTAATAAAGGGACAATATTATTTGTCTTAGGAGATCCTTCAGGTTACCACGACGGCCGCGGGTTAAATGTTGTTTATCCACCGAAAAAACATTATAAGGAATGTGAAGATGATGCTATATATTTCTTTAAAGAAATTAAAGATGATATTGAGCAAAAACCCGATCTTAAAATTCCGCTACAGTTCAAGAAGTTAAAAACTTGGAAGGTTAATGATTATCTTAAAGATACGAAGGCTCTTTGTACAATGTAAAAACAAAATGTTATTTAAAAAATACCCCTTGCTAAATTGCTTGGGGTATTTTTTATAAAGTTTCGGTTAAATTTGTTGTTATAGTGTTTTCTTCTTCAACAAGTTCTAGCAGGCGTTTATCACTGGGGTATTCCACCATTTCTTTTGCTTTATTTATGGAAACCCAGTTAATTGCCAAAATTTCCGAAGGGTCGTGCTTGCCTATACGGCCAAGTTTCTTCATTAAATACCATTGCACTACTTTACGCACATATCTGCCTTTTAAAGTAAAAGCATATCTTACTTTTAAGAGTGGTTTAACAATAGAAGCTTTATAGCCGGTTTCTTCAAGCACTTCTCTAAGAGCTGCTTGACGCGGGGTTTCGCCTTGTTCTATATGGCCTTTTGGGAAAGTCCAAATCTTGCGGCCCTTCATGCTTTTAACTTGCACTAGAAGGACTTTATTATTTTCTAAAATAACTCCGCCGCAAGAAAACTCCGCAAACATTTATTTCTCCTGTTCTAAAATTTTGGCCAGTCCGTAAAGTTTATTTTCTTCAAAATAATTGCCGTAAAATTGAATACCGATAGGCAAATTATTTTTATCTTTACCAAAAGGTATTGTTAAAGCCGGCAACCCAGCCATATTAGCAGGCACCGTATATAAATCTGCCAAGTATAAATCAAGAATATTATTTATTTTTTCGCCGATTTTGAAAGCTGTGCTTGGAGAGGTCGGCATTAAAATAATATCTACTTCTTTTAAGGCACGCTTGAAATCTTGTTTAATAATTTCTCTTACTTTTTGGGCTTGCAAATAATAATCTTGGGCATGTGCGCTACCCAAGCAGTAAGTTCCGGTCATAATTCTGCGTTTAACTTCCGGCCCAAAAGCAGCTCTATCTTTAAGATAAGTATCTTCTAAATCTTTTGCGGTTTTATCTGCGTAGCCGTATCTTAAGCCGTCAAAGCGGGCAAGGTTACTGCTGGCTTCACTGCCGGCTAAGATATAATAACAGGGGGAAGAATATTTTGCATAAGGTAAGGTAATATCCTTAACTTTAAAACCCTGTTTTATTAAAACTTCTTTTGCTTTGTTTAAGGCAGATAGAATTTCCGCATTTAAGCCGGCCAAAAAGTCAGTTGGCATGCCGATAGTTAAATTTTTAATATCTTCTTCTTTTAAAACAAAAGGTTTTGTATAGGAAGAATCTTTTTTATCTTCTGCGCTTATGATACTTAAAATTAAAGCATTGTCCTGGCTGTCTAAAGTGATGGGAGCAATTTGGTCTAAACTTGAAGCAAAAGCAATAAGCCCGTATCTTGAAACAGAACCATAAGTGGGTTTAACACCGCAAACACCGCAGAAAGAAGCCGGTTGTCTAACTGAACCGCCTGTATCACTGCCAAGGGCCACGCTAACCATACCGCTTGCAACGGCTGCGGCACTGCCACCGCTTGAACCGCCGGGCACTCTTGTTAAATCGTGTGGGTTTTTAACTGCGCCAAAGGCGGAATTTTCATTAGAAGACCCCATGGCAAATTCATCCATATTTGTTCTGCCGATAATAATGGCATCTTCTTTTAAAAGTCTTTCCACTACACTTGCATTATAAGGAGCAACAAAATTTTCAAGCATTTTGCTAGCGCAAGTTGCTTTATGGCCTTTATATAAAATATTATCTTTTATGGCTATAGGCACTCCGGCAAGACGGCCTCTTTTATCAAGAGGTTTTGCGTCAATTTCAGCCGCTTTTTTAAGAGCTTCTTCTTCAAAAACCTCTAAAAAGGCATTGATTTTGGGGTTTAATTCTTTTATTTTGTTTAAACTTTCCTGAACGACTGCTAAAGCACTTGTTTTGCCTTCTTTTATTTCTTTTGCTATTTGACGGGCTGTTTTCATAAAACTTTCTTAACCTTTAAAAAATTATCTTTTTTATCATTAAAAGCGGCAGTTAAAGCGCCGGTATTTTCAAAAGATACAGGGGTATCTTCTCTTTGATAAGTGCAGGGGCTATTTTCTTTAGTGATAGGATTTTCTTTAATTTCCTGCAGTTTGGCAACCCAAGTCAAAACATCACTAAGTTGTTTTGTGTAAAGGTTTGCCTCTTCTTCGGTTATTTCAATTTTGGCAAGTTTTGCCGTTTTTTTAATTTCATCTAAAGTTATCATATATACTATTGTATCAATTTTGGGGAAGGCAGGCATTAATGGCTTCTAAAAAATCCACCTGACTATCGTTAAAATGCTCTTTTTGCATTTTGCAACCTTCCGATGTGATATAGCGATAATGCCAAGGTTCAAAAGCATAACCTGTTTTTTCTTCTTGCCCTTTGGGAAAGGATAAACTAAAACCATACTTACAGGCATTTTCTTTAAGCCAGGCATATTCTTTACTGTTAACAAAACTATCTTCCACGCTATTTATATCGGCAGCAAGCCCAAGTTGGTGTTGGGAAGCCCCAGGCCTAGCCACATATTTATCTGCGTGGGCTTGTCCTCTTGTTTGCACACTTCTGTTAAAAAGATATGCTTGGCGTTTGTATGGTCTAAAACCAGATAAAATAAATAAATTTATGTTATCTTTTTTTGCGGCTTCTGCCATTTTATTAAAAGCTTCATAAGTTTGTTTTCTAACGGCATATTTACCCTCGCCTATTAAATCTTGTGGAAAGTAATATTCAGGCAATAAATTTTTCTTATCTACAATATAAAAGAAATAAGGGTCTTTAATTGCTTGTTTTAAAAGTTGCTTGCCAAAGATTTTGCATTGTGGTTTTTTCCTAAAGAATTTAGCGTAAAAAATATCTTCTTCTGTTTCTTTTTCTACTTCCTTGTTAAGAGTTCCTTTTAAAGCAGTTTTATCTGCATTAACAAATAAAACATTTTTATTAGTTAAAGCACGGCAAATCAAAGTGCCGCAAACAAGGCAAAACATAAATAATAAAAATAATAATTTTTTCATAAGACAATTATATCATTTGTTTCAGTTTGTCTTCCATATCAGATAAGCTTTTCTCAATATCTTCTTGTGCGTGGATATCACTAAAAGCCAAAGACCCATTAGTATAAGAAAAAATTATTGCCGAAGGATGATATTTTTTTAAAACTTTTACATAGTCATATCCCGGTTGCTTACTATAATAAGCAATGCCTTTCTGGCAATCGCCAAGTCCATTTTTTGTATGGCACACGCCATTTGCTTGGCAATAACTGCATTTGCCGCAAGAAGCGCAATAATGCACTTCTATCAAGCGTTTATTTATATCTCCTAATACTAAAGATTCTGTTGCTTTTACGGCATCTTTTATTTTTTGGTCAGGCAAGGTTTTATTGTTAACTCTAAAATCGCAAATATAGGCCTGGTCGCGAGTATCGGCAAAAAGTTGAAAATCTAACCAATTACTTCTGTTTTTATTATTTTCATCAAGGCGTTCGTTTAGTTTATTATAAACAAAAGTTCTTTCTAAAATAGTTTGTGCTTTATAGGCCTCGGAGTTATTGGCTTGGCGCATTTCACAATTTGTCACGTGGACTAAATAATCTTCTAAGGGGATAGTTTCTATTAAGTTAAAACTATCTTGAGTTTTTCTTATCGTTAAGGATAAGGGTCCTGTAAATTCAATTTCTCCGGAAGAACTTCTCGGTTTGAACTTAAAAAAAGGGGTTGTTTTTTGTGCTTCTTTTGATAAATTGATTTCTTCTGCAAAAATCGGCTGTCTGATGGCTCTTTGTGGGTCAATAGTTTCTTCAAAAGAGATATCATTATCAAATCCGCGTATAATATCTATTTTACCGGGAGTTTTTGCTATATTAATAGGGGCGTATAGCTCTTTTCCGTTTTCATCTCTTTCTATCAATGCTATATTAAACTTACCTTCAACAATTGCAATTTGAAGCCGAAAATCTTTGCTTATAGGGCCATAATAATATTCTTTATTGATTACAATGGCGTAGTTTTCCAAAAAAGTAATTTCCGTAGAATTGCTTTTACTTAAGGCAACTTTCAAATCTTTTGCCTCAAGCGGAGCAAGAAGTAATAAGGTAAATAAGGTTATAATTATTCTTTTCATATTTGTAGCCCTTGTTTTATAAATAACTATATCATTTGATTTAATCTGTTTTCGGTTTCAATTAAATTATCTTCCAATTCCTTTTTTTCTTGTAAATTATCAAAGTTCAATGAAAGGTTGTTTGTATCTTTATAAGTAGCTATTCTGGCTTCCGGATGATATTTCTTTAAAACCTGTTCATAAGAGTAACCCTTTTTGCTGGTGTAATAAGCAATACCATTTTGACAAGAACCCATGCCATTTTTTGTTTTGCAGTGATTCGTTATTGAGCAGTAAGAGCAATTACCGCAATAGGCACAATAGTGTATCTTGATGACGTGATTGTTCTTATCTAACAAAATTTTACCTTTTGTTTGCGCAACTGCGTTTTTAACACTTTGGCTTGGTAAAGTATTATTTTTTACACGCATTTTACAGATATAAGCTTGGTCGCGCTCGTCTGGTAGTAATTGAAAATCCCACCAGTTTTTAGAATTTTTATTTTTGCTATCCAATCTTTCTAAAATTTTACTAAACACAAAAGTTCTAGCTAAAATACTTTGTGCTTTATAGGCCTCTATATTATTAGCAACGCGCATTTCGCAGTTAGTAACATGAACTAAATAATTTTCCAAGGAAACAGTTTCTATGACATAAAAATGTGTTTTGCTTTGTTCTCTTGCCATTAAAATAAACGGACCGCTATATTCTATCCAATCCGAAAGATCAGAATTTTTATATCTAAAAAACGGGGTTGTTTTATTAGCTTCTTTTGTCCAGCTGACCGCTTTATAGGGGAATTTTTTTCTTTTTGCTTTTTCCGGCGAAACAATTGAACTGGAAAATAATCCGTCTTTAAAAGCGCGCACAACTTTTATTTTTGATTGGGTATAGCCAAAATCTCTTTGTTTTTCTTGTCCGTCTTTGTTATATTTTATCCAAAAGCGGACAGCTTCTTCGCCGAACATTTCCGCTTTTAAAGAGGTTTCTTTACTGAAAGGGCCGTAGTAATGGTCGTTGATAATAATGGCGTAATCTTCCAAAAAAGTAATCTCGGCAGTTTTTGTCTTGCCGATAAGCACACTAAAAGTTTGTGCGCTAAGCGGAGCAGCCAGTAAAAAAGCGCACATAAATAGAAATAGTTTCTTCATATGTCATAGTATATATCACATTTTTAAAAAAGTCTAGGGGCAAAAGGCCCAAAATTAAAATAGGTCTTTTTAGCTATATCATATTTTCTATTTTTGTATAATAAATATAAGCAGTATTTTAAGGGGGCTTTATGCCATTAGAGGAACTTAATTCAATAGTAGAAAAAGTTAGAAAAGCACAAAAAGAGTATAGCACTTTTAGTCAAAGTAAAGTAAACAAAATCTTTCAAGCAGCAGCAATAGCCGCTTCCCGCGCAAGAATTGAACTTGCCAAATTTGCCGTTGAAGAAACAGGCATGGGCGTAATGGAAGATAAAGTTATTAAAAACCACTTTGCTTCCGAATATATTTATAACAATTATAAAGACACAAAAACCTGTGGCGTAATAAGTGAAGATGACTCTTTTGGTTATGCGCAAGTGGCAGAACCTATCGGTATTATTGCCGGTATTGTGCCAACAACAAACCCCACTTCTACTGCTATTTTTAAATCGCTTCTTGCTTTAAAAACAAGAAACGGCATAATTTTTTCACCCCATCCAAGAGCAAAAAAATCTACAATTATGGCAGCAAAACTTGTGCTTGATGCTGCTGTTAAAGCAGGTGCTCCGGAAGGTATTATCGGTTGGATAGAAAACCCCACAACCGAGTTAAGCGACGCCCTTATGAAGCACCCCGGAGTCAATTTGATTTTGGCAACCGGTGGGCCCGGTATGGTGCATGCGGCTTATAGTTCAGGCAAACCGGCAATCGGTGTCGGTGCGGGCAATACCCCCGTGGTAATAGATGAAACTGCCAATATAAAAATGGCGGTCAGTTCTATTATTATGAGTAAAACTTTTGATAATGGTGTTATTTGCGCAAGCGAGCAGGCAATAATAATTTGCGAACAAGTTTATAAAGAAGTTTTAGAGGAATTTAAACTACGCGGTTGCTATGTTTTAAAAGAAGAAGAAAAGCCGGCCCTTGCCAAAACCATTATGCCTGATGGGGTAAGGTTAAACTCCGCAATAGTTGGCCAAAGTGCTTATAAAATTGCAGATATGGCAGGTTTAAAAGTTCCGCAAGATACAAAAATTTTAATTGCAGAATGCTCTAAAGTCGGCGGTAGTGAGGTCTTTTCGCACGAAAAACTTTCCCCAATACTTGCTTGCTATAAAGAAAAAGATTTTAAACACGCCGTAAAAACGGCCGAAGCCCTGGTTGAACTTGGCGGTGCGGGTCACACTTCCGTTTTATATACCGAAGAAACAAATAAAGAAAATATTGAATATTTTGAAAAATATATGCACACCGGCCGCGTGTTAATTAATATGCCCTCTTCTCAAGGTGCAATAGGTGATGTTTACAATTTTAAACTTGCGCCTTCACTTACCCTTGGTTGCGGTTCTTGGGGTGGCAATTCCGTTAGTGAAAATATCGGTGTAAAACATCTTTTAAATATCAAAGCCGTTGCCCAAAGACGCGAGAATATGCTTTGGTATCGCGTGCCGCCAAAAATTTATTTTAAACGCGGTGCTTTGGAAATTGGCTTAAGTGAACTTAAAGATAAAAAGCGCGCTTTAATTATTACCGATAAGAATATGGAAACCTGCGGTTATGTTAAAACCGTAGCAGACGTGCTTGAAAAATTGGGTATTTCTTTTGAAGTTTTCAGCGGTGTTTTGCCCGATCCTAATATTGCAACGATTAATACTGCTTTAAAAATGGCGGAAACTTTCAAACCTGATTTGTTTATCGGTCTTGGTGGCGGTTCGCCTATGGATGCAGCCAAAATGATTTGGCTTATGCACGAAAATCCGCACCTTTCCTTTGAAGATATTGCCGCCAGATTTATGGATATCAGAAAGCGTATTTATAGCATTCCGACTTCAGGCAAAAAAGCTGTTTTGGTGGCAATACCCACAACTTCCGGCACAGGTTCGGAGGTAACACCTTTTACTATTATTACTGATGAACGCACCAATACAAAATATGCCATAACCGATTATGCAATTACCCCCGATATGGCAATAGTTGACCCTGATTTTGTTATGAATATGCCCAAAAAATTGGCGGCTTATTCCGGCTTGGATGTTATGGTCCACGCAATAGAGGCCTACACATCAATCATGTCAACTAACTTTACGGAAGGCCAAGCACTTGAAGCTTTAAGACTTATCTTCAAATACTTAAAAGAATCTTATGATAAAGGCTCTGATGCACCTTTGGCTAGAGAAAAAATGCACTACGCGGCAACTATTGCCGGTATGGCTTTTGCCAATGCTTTCCTTGGTTTATGTCATTCTATGGCGCATAAACTTGGCGGTATGTTCCATGTCCCGCATGGGCTAGCCAATGCCCTTTTAATCAGTTATATTATTGAGTTTAACGCAACGGATAAACCGACAAAGCAAGGCCTTTTCCCGCAATATAAATATCCTTTTGTTAAAGGAAGATATGCCAAAATTGCCCAGTTCTTACACTTTGGCGACGGGCTTGATAAAGATGGGCGCGTTGCTGCTTTAGTTAAAGAAGTTGAAAAACTTAAAGAACAACTTGATATACCAAAATCAATTAAAGAATACGGCATTGATGAAAAAGAATTTTTTGCCAAACTTGATGAAATGAGCGAACTTGCCTTTGACGACCAATGCACCGGCGGTAATGCACGCTATCCTTTGGTAAGTGAAATTAAAGAAATCTTCACCAAGGCCTATTATGGCGAAAAACCAAAATCTCTTTTATGAATATAGTTTTAATCAATCCGGAAATTCCTTTTAATACCGGCAATATCGGCAGAACTTGCGTTGCTACAAACAGCGTTTTGCATCTTGTCGGTAAACTCGGTTTTAAACTGGATGAAAAGGAAATCAGACGTAGCGGACTTGATTATTGGCCCAAGTTAAAATACAAAAGATATATGTGTTTTGAAGATTTTTTAGCCACAATTAAAGATCCTTCGCGCTTATTCTTTTTTTCAACAAAAGCGACAAAAAATCTTTGGGATATAAAATTTAAAGAAGATGACTATCTTGTTTTCGGCAGTGAATCTTGCGGACTTCCAAAAGAACTTTACAAAATTTATAAAGACCAACTTTATAAGATAGAACAGCCCGGCCCCGTGCGTTCTTTAAATTTATCTACTTCGGCCGCCATTTGTTTATACGAGGCCTTGCGCCAAACTTTGCATAAATAAAAAATGAAAGCACGCAATATTTTTATAATACTTGCTTTAATAAATCTGCTTAATTATATTGATAGGCAGGTTTTATATGCTGTTTTTCCTTTAATCAAACAAAATTTATTTTTGAGCGATAAAGAGCTTGGTTTTTTAGCAAGTGCTTTTATGCTTGTTTATATGTTTAGCGCACCTATTTTAGGGTATATTGCCGATAGGTCGCCGCGTCAAAAAATTATAGCTTTCGGTGCTTTTTTGTGGAGTATTGCCACAAGTTTTTGTGCTTGCGCAAGAAATTATTTTACCCTTGTTTTTGCCCGTTCTTTAGTCGGCGTTGGAGAATCGGGTTTTACAAGTGTTTGCCCTTCTTTTATTGCCGAAAGATTTAGCCCAAAAATTCGCGCGCGTATTTTGGCCCTTTTTGCTCTTGGTTTGCCGCTTGGCAGCGCGCTTGGCTATCTTTTAGGCGGTGTTTTAGGCAAAAGTTTTGGTTGGCGTCTTGCGTTTTTTATTCTTGGTTTACCGGGTATTATTTTGGCGTTTATCGTTTTCTTCGGTATTAAAGATACACCAAAAAAGAAGGAAGAAAAACCGCCTTTTAAAAATTATCTAAAATTATTAAAAAATAAAAAATTTATTCTTGTTTGTTTGGCGCAGGCCATGGGCACTTTTACTTTGGGCGCGCTTGCTGCTTGGGGGCCAAGTTTCTTAAACAGATATTTTGATTATGATGTTGCCTCAAGCGGCACAATTTTTGGCGGTTTAATAATTATTGCTGGAGCGTTTGGCACTTTGCTTGGCGGTTTTATTGGCGATAGGTGGCAAAAGAAAACAGAAAATGGCTATTTTTACACAACAACTTTAAGTTATTTAATCGCTTTTCCTTTTGGGTTTTTGGCCTTTTTGATGGCTAGCAAAATTTTATTTTTCACTTTTTTAATTATCAGCATAATGTTTGTTTTTATGCAAAACGGCCCTTTAAATGCAAGTGTTGTTAATTTAACGAAATTAAAAGAACGCTCAATGGCTTTTGCCTTAAATGTTTTTATTATTCACGCTCTTGGAGACGCCCTGTCGCCTTATCTTGTGGGCTTTGTTTCAGATAGTTTTAATTTAAAAATAGCAGTTATAGCAAGTTTATTTTTTGTTTTACCCGCAAGTTTATTTGCCTATCTTGCAAGCAAAGTTAAATAAAAATATGGTATAAATATCTTATTAGACAAATATAAAAAATAGGAGAAAACTATGAGAACTTTACCCAATGGGGATAAAGCAGTTTATATTGAAGGCGGTATTTGGAGTTTAATTGGCGGTATTGTTTTGATAATTGTTATTATAATTGGCTATTTTGCTATTCCTTTTTCTCTAGATATTCCACGATGGATTTTTATTTTTATAGCCGCTCCGTTTTTGGTTATGGCTATTATGCTTTTTAAGAATTATTTTAAACCTTCTCCTGCATTTATAGCATCTTCACAAGGTATTGAGTTTCGCAATATGAATAAACTGGATAGGATGACTAAGTTATCTTGGAAAGAAATATTTAGCATTGGTTACGAAGAGAGAAGTGTGCCTAATGGCCTTATACCTCTTGAAGTTCTAATTTTCAAAACAGGTAAAGGTTCGACTTATGAGTTTAATTTGACTCTTATAGATGAAAAAGATCAAAAAATATTAATCAGTATTTTCCACGAACATAATTTTAAAACAATCAATTGGCCCGCTGATAAATATGATTTTTTATATGAAAAAATACTATAAAGGTTTTTAAAGGAGGTAAAATTTATGTCAAAAAAATTAGTTGCCTATTTTTCAGCCAGCGGTATAACCCAAAAAGTGGCAAAACAAATTGCTGATCTAGCAAAAGCAGATATTTACGAAATTAAACCAAAAGTGCCTTACACCGAGGCAGACCTTGATTGGATGAACAAATCAAGCCGCAGTTCTATGGAAATGAAGAATCTTTCCTTTAGACCTGAAATGGCAGATAATAATATAGATATTTCCGCTTACGATACAATTTATCTTGGCTTTCCTATTTGGTGGTATATTGCACCGACTATTGTTAATACTTTCTTAGAAAAACACGATTTCAGCGGTAAAAAAATTGTTTTATTTGCCACATCAGGCGGCAGCGGTCTTGGCAAAACAGCCCAGCATTTAAAACCTAGTGTCGCCAAAGATACCACAATTATTGAAGGTAAAATTTTAAACTCCGCAAGTTCAGCTGATATTCAAAATTGGCTAAACTCTGTAAAATAAATTATATTTAAACAAAAACTACCGAAGTTTTTAAAAAAGACTTCGGTAGTTTTTTAATGCTATTTTTATTTTTTTAATGTTTTTAATAGAGAGGGCTTGGATGTTTTAGTATCATTTGAATCTTGCTTTTTTGTTTCCGCTTTGGCAAGAATATTATTTTTGGGTTGATTTATATTTTTTAATATTCCGCCTTCTTTATTCTCCTTGTTTGAGGCCTCGCGTTTTTCTTGTTTTGCCTGCTCTTTCTTATTGACGCTCTCTACAAGTTTATTGACTATCGGATTTTTACTTGCTGTATTTTTTACAATAGCCGGCGTTGGCGTAGGCTTTGGCGTCGGAGCAGGTGCTGGTGTTGGTGCGGGTGCCGGTGCAGGCGCAGGGCGTGGAGCTGGAGCCGGTGTTGGAGCAGGTGCTGGTGTTGGTGCAGGTGCCGGAGCGGGTGTCGGAGCAGGAGCAGGAGCAGGGGCTGGTGTAGGTGCCGGTGCTGGTCTTGGAGCGGGCGCGGGTGCAGGGGCAGGTGCGGGCGCAGGTCTTGGAGCCGGAGCAGGCGCAGGTTTTGGAGCAGGAGCTGGGGCTGGGGCTGGTGCCGGTGCCGGTGCCGGTTTAGGATTAACATGATGAGGTGGCGGCGGAGTTCTTTTATGTCTATTTCCTTTTACATATACTGGTTGGGTGGTAACATATTCCGTATAATATATTTCTGTAGAAGGGGAACTGCAACGGCTTACATTAGAAATATCATAGATAGTGTTATCTGTATTTACTACCACCACAACTTCTTCTTGGCCTTGAGTATATTGACAGGGTTTTACAAAGGAATAAGCAACACTTTCATCTTGTAAAGTGTATTGGGAAGTCGGCACTCCGTATTTAACAACAAGATTATCAAAATTTTGGCCTCTCCAGTTAAATGCTTGTTGCTCAAAAGTGGCACACGCCGTAAGACTGATAATGCCTAAAAATAAAAAGATATGTTTTTTCATAATTTGCCTCCTTGTACTATAATAACGCACAAAGCAGACAAATTATTGCAATTAAAAAAGCACCCAAGAGGGTGCTTTTTAATATAGTTGTAGGGGAAGTTATTAGTATTGCATTCGTTTTAAATGTTCTAGCTCTGCTTCCCACTTTGCTTTATATTCTTCTTCTATTTTTAATTCTTCTTGTCTTTTTTTAAGCTTTTGTTCGGCTTGTGATAAAGCAGCATCGTCTTTTTTCATTTTTGCAAATTCAATATCTGTTTGAGCTGATTGTATCATTGTTCGCAGTAAAGAGATATTTGTTTCAGCTCCTTTTAAGGTAGTTTCAAGATCTTTAATTTTCTTTTCATTACTTTCCTTTTTGCGTTCTATTTCTTGTTTAATTTTATATTCGGGGGAGTCGTAGTAAGAAGGGCAAGCAGTAGTATTGGAAATGTTTACAATTAAATTGTCCGGTCCTACTGTAATAAGAGTTTCTCCTGTTTTCATCGGATCATATTGGCAAGTCGTTTTGTAAGAATAAATTGTGTTGCCGTTTTGTAAAGTATATTGTGATGAAGGAACACCTTTAGATGATACATAATTATCAAAATTTTGACCTCTCCAATCAATTGGTTGTAGAGACGCACACGCCGCAAGAGTAGTAATGCTTAAAAATAAAAAGATTTGTTTTTTCATAAAAATCTCCTTTTTAATAAATATATTTTCATTATATAAAATTAAAAAGCACCCTGTTTTTTGAGGGAGGGATTCGCCCTTCCGTCATTTTCCTGACGGAAAATGCTCCAGGGCCGGGCTCGCGGTTTTTGCCTTTCGGTGCAAAGCACCTCAAACAAAAACATCGCTCCGCCTTTCGAATCCCTACGCAACGGCAAGCAGTTGCCGTTGCTGCCAGCTCGTAAAAATTAAAAAGCACCCAAAAGGGTGCTTTTAAATTTTACGGAGAGGGAGGGATTCGAACCCTCGATACCCTTTTGGAGTATACAGTCTTTCCAGGACTGCGCCTTCAACCACTCGGCCACCTCTCCTAACAAAAGGATAAATTTATTATATCAAATTTAAACTTATGGCTCAACAAATAAATTATATAACTCCCAAAAAATGCTGGACTTTAATATAAAAATTCTATATTATAAAGGGTAGAGCAGTCTTTGCTCTTTTGGGAGGGGTTATGAATATTACGGAAATAAATCAAAGAGTCCAACAGGAAGGATTCTTTTTACAAGATTTAAAAAGAGAAATTTCAAAAGTTATTGTAGGCCAGCAAGATTTAATTGAAAAAATGTTAATCGGTTTAATTGCCGACGGACACATTTTAATTGAAGGTGTGCCGGGACTTGCCAAAACTATGGCAGTTAAAACGCTTGCCCAGGCCTTGCAGGCAAGTTTTGCCCGCATACAATTTACGCCTGATTTACTGCCGGCAGATATTACCGGAACTTTAATTTTTAACCCGAAGGAAGGCACCTTTTCACCTAGACAAGGGCCTATCTTTGCAAATTTAGTCTTGGCTGATGAAATTAACCGCTCACCGGCTAAAGTGCAAAGTGCCTTGCTTGAAGCTATGCAAGAACGTCAGGTAACTATTGGCGATCAAACTTATCAATTACCAAAACCTTTTATGGTTCTTGCTACCCAAAACCCTGTTGAACAAGAGGGAACTTATCCTTTACCCGAAGCTCAAGTAGATAGATTTATGTTAAAACTTGAAGTTAGTTATCCTTCTAAGGAAGAAGAAAAGCAGATTCTTGAAAGGATGTCCCTAGCTACAAAACCACAAGTTGAAAGTAAAATTACCACAGATGTTATCTTGCGTGCACGCCAAGTAGCAGATAATATTTATGTGGATGAAAAAGTTAAAAATTATATCGTTGATTTAGTTTTTGCTACCAGAAACCCCAAAGATTATAAACTTGATAATCTTGCTCCTTATATCTTATACGGCGCAAGTCCGCGTGCTTCAATTTATTTAACCCAGGCGGCAAAAGCCCTTGCTTTTATTGAAGGCAGAGGTTATGTGACGCCGGAAGATATTAAAGAAATCGGTCCGGATGTTTTACGCCACCGCATACTTAGAACTTACGAAGCCGAAGCCGAAAACATTACCCCCCAAGAAATTATTACAAAAATCTTTGCGACAGTAGAAGTTCCGTAATTTGTTAAGGAACAGGGGGCTTTATGCAAACTTCCGATATTTTAAAGCGTGTTCGCCAAATTGAATTTAAAACAGGCAAATTGGTTCGTGAAACTTTTGCCGGCCAATATCTTAGTGTGTTTAAAGGCCAGGGTATAGAGTTTGCCGAAGTGCGCCAATATATTGCCGGGGATGATATACGCTCTATTGATTGGAATGTTTCAGCAAGAACAGGCAATACCTATGTTAAAAAATTTAATGAAGAAAGAGAGTTAAGTGTTATTATTGCTTGCGATGTTTCTGCTTCTCAATATTTCGGCTCTAAAGGTAATTTGAAAGTAGAAGCTGCTATAGAACTTGCTTCTGTTTTTGCTTTCTCTGCTATAAAAAATAGTGATAAAGTAGGGCTTTTACTTTTTAGTGATAAGGTGGAACTTTATATTCCGCCCCGTAAAGGTAAAAGGCATGTTTTAAGAATTATAAGAGAACTTTTGGCCTTTGAACCGAAAAGCAAAAAAACCGATATTTCACTTGCTTTAAGCACTTTGCTTAGATTAATTAAAAGACAAGGAATTTTACTTTTTATCTCGGATTTCGTTGATAATAATTATGAAAAATCTTTCAAACTTGCGGCACGCAAATTTGATTTAATACCGGTTATTATTGAAGACCCTTTGGAGTTTAATTTTCCAAAAATCCCGGCTTTGATTCAGATTGAAGACGCCGAAAGCGGAGTCGGCGGGTTTTTAACTCCCAGGACTTTAGGGCAGATTTTCCAAGCAAGAAAAGAGGTTTTGACTAAAGCCATAAATCTTTTTAAATTAAGTGGGGTTGATTATATAAATATAGATGCTTCCAAAAATACTTTAGATCCTGTTATAAAATTTTTTAAACAGCGTTCAAGGAAGTTAGGTGTATGAAAAAGATATTATCCTTTTTATTTTTAATTTGTGCGGTTTTTGCGCTAGCGCAAGATTTACCTGCCGAAGAAGAAACAAAGCAGGAAGAACCAAAAAACGAAATTGCAACTTTCGCTTCTTATCAGGAAGTAAACGCGCCTGTTTCTTTTGCTACGCCTTTTAATATAACTATTGATCTAGACCAAGCGGCAACTTTACAGCCAAGCGAACAAGAAGATTTTGAAATAGTTAAAGTTGATACTAAAAAACCAAAACAAATAGTTTTAACTGTTGTTCCTTTTAATTTAGGTATATCTACCTTTACAGCGACTTTAATTGATAGTAACGGCACTGCTTTTGATATGCCACCTTTACCAGTAGAAATTTCAAAAGTTAAAACTAAATACGGCGCGCAACCTTTGCTTGATATTAGAGAACCTAAAACCGCACCTTATTGGCTTATATATTTATTTTTATTATTACTTATTATTTTAGCGATAATTTATTTTATTTATCGTATGGAAAAACGTAAAAAACAAGTAAAGAAATTAAAAATAGCCAATCCTTATTTAGATGAAACCAAAACTCCTGAAGAAGTGGCTTTGGCTCAAATTGATAGTTTGCTTTTAAAAGATTTATGGGAAAGCGGACAATATAAACTCTTTTATATTTACTTAACAGATATTTTAAGAGATTATTTAACAGCCCGTTTTAAATTTGAAGCACATAAATTTACAACAAAAGATTTACTTAAATATATCAAAAAACGTCAAGATTTTAAATCTGATTTAATTAGTCCGCTTGAAATATTTTTGAAATCTTCTGATTTCGTTAAATTTGCCAAAGCTGTGCCTACAATAGATCAAAGAGAAAAAAATATCAGCGATCTTCGTTTAGTTATTAAAGGTAATGCAAAACCTGTAGAAACACAAAATAAACAGGGGGAAATTAAAAAATGACATTTGCAAATCCTTTTTTCTTATATTTACTGATACCTCTTTTTATTATTTGTCTTTTAGGGGCATTTTTGAAAATTAAATTTACGGCAAAGATAAAATATCCTTTGGCTAAACAAATAGATCATAATGTTTCAGCTTTTTTTATCCTGGCAAATTGGTTACCTTATTTGTTAATTGTTTTGGCTTTAATATTATTAATTATTGCTCTTGCAAGGCCACAAAAACAAGGTCAAACCACTATTCCGCCTACTAAAGGTATAGATATAATGCTGACAATTGATACTTCCGGTTCAATGCGGGCTTTAGATTTTAGCCCCAATCGTATGGAAGCAGCCAAACAAACGGCTTTAGATTTTATAGGTAAACGTTCAAGCGATAGAATAGGGGTTGTAGTTTTTGCCGATAATGCAATGCTTCAATGTCCTTTGACTTTGGATTATTTTGCAATAGAAGAATATATAAAACTTATTCATATAGGTATGCTTAAAACTCCCGGGGGAACAGCTATAGGGGATGCTATTGCTGTTTCTACTTTACATTTAAAAGATAGTCCGACAAAAAGCAAAATTATAGTGCTTGTAACAGATGGAGAATCTAATACCGGCACGCTTGATCCTGTTTCTGCTGCTAAAGCGGCAAACGGATACGGAATAAAAATTTATACTATTGCCATTTCCGGGGAGAGTATGGTTTCTCAGCTGGTAAAGACTGCTTTTGGTATGCAAAATGTAAATACTAAGGCAGATCCTTTAGGGGAAGGCCTTTTAAAAGAAATAGCCGATCTTACCGGCGGGCAATTCTTCCGCGCACGTAATAATTTTGAACTTTCAAATATTTATAAAACTATTGATCAACTTGAAAAAACGGAATTTGATAAAAGATTTCAAGTTAGCTATGAAGATGCCTATCAGCCCTTACTAGTAATGGCTTTAATGCTACTTATTTGTGCATTTATCTTGCAGAAATTTGTTTTTATAGAGGTGCCGTAAATGGAATTATTCGCCAATTTAAAAGTTTTTGTTTATTTATTTCTTACTGCCCTTATAATTACTTTTGTTTTAATTTTTGCAAGTAAACGCAAAAGTAAAATAATTAATTTACTTTGGTCAAAAGCAAATTATAAGCGCTTGGTTCCACAGAATATAAAAATAAGAAGAAGATTAAAAACAATTTTCTTTTTACTGGGATTATTCTTTTTGTTTATTGCTCTTGCCGGTCCACAATGGGGTAGAGAAAAAATAGAAGCCACAGCTGTTTATTCTCAAGCGGTAATTGCTCTTGATGTTTCCAATTCTATGCTTGCACAAGATTTTAAACCAAATCGCCTTGAAAGTGCCAAAATTATGATAAATATGATTTTAAGCCAAAGTTTTCAGCAACGCCTTGGATTAATTGCTTTTACTTCTAAAGCGTATTTACAATGCCCTGTAACAACTGATACTATGGCCCTTAAGAATTTAACAAATTCTTTTTCTACAAAAAGTGTTCCTGTGCAAGGGACTTCTCTTTCAGATGCTTTGGAACTTGCCGCTAAAATGCTTAGCCCGTATAACGGAAGAAAAGCCCTTGTTTTAATAAGTGATGGGGAAGACCATTTCCCGCAAGATATTCAGCATGCTGTTAGTGTGGCAAGAGATAATCAAATAAGGGTTATTACTGTTGGGGTTGGCAATCCCGAAGGCGAACTGATACCTATTCAAGGGGCAAAAGGCAAAGAGTATAAAAAAGACAGAAATGGAAATCTCGTTTTAACTAAGTTAAATGAAAAGGGCTTAAAGGAAATTGCCGCGCAAACCGGTGGGGTATATATTCGCTATACAAGCGAGCAGAAGACCGCAAGCGATATTCTTGATCAATTAGAAGATCTGGATAAAACAACCGATCAAAAGTTAAAGTTATATAAATATAAAAATCGCTATCAAATTGCTTTAATTATTTCTCTTATATTTTTAATAATATCTATACTTATTACTCTAAGAAAGGTAGAATTTAAAAAGAAGGGGGAAAAATGAATAAATATCTTTTCCTAATATTTTTATTTTGTCCGCTTTTAGTAAACGGCGGGGGGCAGTCTGATTTGAAACTTGGGGATAAGGCCTATTCCCAAAAGAAATACGGCACTGCTTATGAACACTATCAAAAAGCAGCTGCCCAAGGCAAAGAAGAAGGTTTTTATAATAGCGGTGCTGCTTTATATCGTTTGGAAGATTTTGGCGGCGCAAGCGAACAATATTTAAAAGCTGCTCAAGATTATGAAAAGAGCAATATAAAATCAGCTCAAAATTCCTATTATAATTTAGCCAATTCACAATATAAAAACAATCAAACTAAGGAAGCTCTTTCAAGCGCAAAAAAAGCTATTTTACTTAATGGCAAGGATGAAGCGGCTATTCACAATATGCAATTTATGCTAGAGCAATGCCAAAATGGTAATCAAGGGCAGGAAAATAAAGAAGGCAATAATAATGCTCCTAAAGATAATCAGGAAAACAGCCAAGACCAAAATCAGCAAGGCAGTAATAGCCCGGATAATCAAAATCAAGATAATCAGGACAATCAAGATAAAAATGGTCAAGGCCAAGATAATCAGGATCAAAATAATCAAGACCAAGATAGCCAAAACCAAAATAGCCAAGGCCAAAATCAAGATGATAGTAAATTGAGTCAGCAAGAAGCGCAAGATATTTTGAATATGCTTGGTAATGGAGAGCAAAAAGGTGCTCCTCCGCCTTTACAAGGGCAGACCGGCAATAATAGAAGTTCGCAAATGCAAGTGGAGAAAGATTGGTAATGTCTTTTAGAAAAATATTTTTATTATTTATTTTTATAATTTCTACTCTTAATGTTTGGGCGCAAACGCAAGTTTATGCCCATGTTGATAAAACTTATGTAGAAGTAAAAGAAGAAATATCTTTAGTGATAAATGTTGTCAGCAATTCTACCAACATAAAATATCCTATAATGCCTTCTTTGCCTAATTTTAATATTTATTCTTCAGGCCAGATGCGCAGCACTACCATGCTAAACGGAAATGTTACCGTTAAAATGCAATTTAACTATACTTTATCTCCCCGATTTGCGGGTAAAAGCACAATAGGTTCCTTTGCGATAGAAGTTGACGGAACAGTTTATAAAACAGATCCTATAGAAATAGAAGTTTATCGTGCCGGGCAAGGCAATGCAGCCAACGCGGCTACGTCGAATCAAAGTCTTACTTATGCCGGGTCTAAAGCGGCTTATCAAAATAAAGTAAAGACTATAAAAAATAATCAAAACATGCCAAATAATGTAGGGTATAATAATACTCCTTCTGTTGCTAAACAAGTGCCAACTTTGGCGGGTAATAAGCAATATCCTAATTTCTTTATGACGGCCAATGTGGATAAAAAAGAAGCTTACTTAAATGAACAAATAAATTTAAGAATAAGATTTTATCACAATAAAGGCACTATTGGCAGTCCGCGTTATGAAAGACCAAAAACAGAAGGTTTTATTTTTGAAGATATAAAAACTAATGAAGGGGTAGAGCAGGTAGGTTCAAGCACCTATAGTTATTATGAATTTGAGGTCGCTCTTTTTGGTATTTTACCTGGAGAGGCGGCCATCGGCCCCGCTACAGTAGAATATGTTCCTTCTGCCGGTATTATGGATGCTTTTGATACTTTCTTTAACTCTGTTTCTAAACCGCAAGTAGTTAAAACTAAACCTATAGCAGTTCATATTAAACCTTTGCCTACCCAAGGGAAGTCTTCTTATTTTTCCGGGGCAGTTGGCAATAATTTTAAAATAACTGCTCAAGTTGATAAACCTGAAGCTCACGTGGGAGAAACAATAATTCTTACTACAAAAGTTTCAGGTATAGGCAATCTTCGCGCTATAAATTCTCTTCCGCCTTTAGATTTAGGGCCTTCTTTTAGGGTTTTTGACTCTACTTCTTCTTCTAGCACCAAAATACAATCCGGTTTAGTTGGAGGCACTACGGAATTTCAAACAATTATTGTTCCAAGAGCATCAGGCAATTTTACTATACCTGAAACCATCTTACAATATTTTAACCCAAAGACAAATTCTTATGAAACTATTCAAAGCAGTCCGATTAATTTGAAAGTTTTACCTGCGGAGGAAAATGACCAAGACGGGACTTCTTCGGTGCAAGATTTTTCGCAAGTGGATACGGCTCAAAATAGTAAGATAGAAAAGTTTTCAAGTGATATTTATTATCTTAAGAAAGAAGGAACTTCTTTACCGAGTAAAATTTTAACTTCTGTTAAAGAGTTCGGCAAATATAATTATCTTTTATTTGCTGTTTTAGCCCTTGCTCTTTTGATTAATTTTATAAGTAAAGGGGAATTTGAATTTTTATCAAATCAAAAAGCTTATTTAAAAGCAAAAAGGCAAATTGCCAATGCAAAAAATATTAATGATATTGCCCCTGCTTTACAAACTTATTTAAGTGCAAAACAAGGCAAACCTTTAGGCATAACCACTATTGCCCAAAGCGCAAAGAATCTTAAATTAAGCAGTGCAACAAGCACTCTTTTAAATGCTTTCTGGCAAGAGCTTGAAATGCTTAAATATGCCCCGGCAGATACACTTAAAAGTGATGTGGCTTTAAAACAAATGATTCAAAGAGCTCTTAATTTGCTTAAGCAAATTGAAAAGGAGGCAAAATAATCATGAATAGTATTTTCAAGAGATTTTTATTAATTATTATTGTTGCATTTTTTGCACCTTATCTTTTTGCTCAAGAAGAAGCCCAAAAATTCTATGACCAAGGTGATTATTTGCAAGCTGCTAAAATATATAACGAGCAACTTAAAGATACTAAAAAGCCAAGTGCTTCTTTATATTATAATTTTGCCAATAGTTGTTATAAACTTGGCTTAACTCCGCGGGCTATTGCAAATTATTATAGGGCTTGGCGTTTAAATCCGCGTGATAATGATATCCGCCAGAATCTTGCTTTTGTTATGGCACAAAACGGGCAAAATCTTGTCCCAACAGATATCCCGGAAATTGCCTTTAATTTATTTTTCTATTTATCTTTAATAGAGTTGGAAGGGCTTTTATGGCTACTTGGTTGGCTTTTTGCTATAGTCCTTATTTTCGTTTTAATAACAGATAATGGAAAACTAAAAAAATTACTTATCTGTTTATTTGTTTGTATAATTTTAGTAGCGACTTGGTATTTATTTAGAAGACCGATTGATACTAAACCTTTGGCGGTAATAAAAAAGACTCAAGCTGAAGTCCGCAGCGGTCCGGGGGAAAATTTCCCCGTTAATTTAAGTATCCCGCGCAGCCATATCGTGCAGGTTAAAGATAGAAAAGATAATTGGACCCAAATTTTAATACCTTCCGAAAAAACACAAGGTTGGGTTTTAAAAGAAGATTTAGAGGAGATATAAAAATGTTTACAAAAAAAGAAACGCAGGAATTGATACAAGTTTTAACTTATGTCGGTGATAATCTTGGCCCCCAAATTGAAACTCTTGCCAAAAAAACTATTGAGTGTTTTAATAAAGGTGGCAAAGTTATTTTAATGGGTAATGGTGGCAGCGCAGGTGATGCCCAGCATATAGCAGCAGAATTTGTCGGCAGGTATAAAAAAGAAAGAAAATCTTACCCAGCCCTTGCTTTAAACACAAACACTTCATCTTTAACGGCTATCGGTAATGATTATGGTTATGATGTTTCCTTTTCGCGCCAAGTAGAGGGCTTTGCTAAAGAAGGAGATATCGTTATAGGTATTTCCACTTCCGGCAATAGCACAAATGTTTATAAAGCCCTTGAACTTGCCAAACAAAAAGGTTGCTACACTGCAGCATTTTTGGGTAAAGACGGCGGAACAATAAAAGATATTGCAGATTTGCCAATAATTGTGCGCTCCAATAATACACCGCGCATACAAGAATGCCACATTTTTATAGGCCACACTCTTTGTGAACTTGTTGACAAGGAGTTAAACTAATATGAAAGTTGCTCTTGGTTGCGATCATGCCGGTTTTGCCATTAAAGATTTAGTTAAAAAAACTATTGAAGATTTTGGCGCAGAAGTTTTGGATTTTGGCACATTTTCAAGTGATAGTGTGGACTATCCTGACTTTGCCGCTAAAGTTGCTACTGCTATTACTTCCGGCGAGGCACAAAAAGGCATTTTAATTTGCGGTAGCGGTATCGGTGTTTGTATTACGGCAAATAAATTTAAAGGAGTGCGCGCCTCTATTGCGCATGATGAATATAGCGCAGAGCAAGGCGTTTTGCACGATAATATGAATGTTTTATGCCTTGGCGCGCGTGTAGTTAAGGCCGAAATTGTGCCTTCTTTAGTCAAAGCATTTTTAAAGGCCGATTTCCAAAAAGACGAAGAACGCCACGCCCGCAGATGTAGTAAAGTTCTGGCTTTTGAAAGAGAGAATTTTAAATAAAATTTTGTATACTGAAGATATAAAATATTTAAGGAGAAATATTATGAAAAAAATTGTTTTAGCAGTTTTAGCAGTAATGTGTGTGGCCTCTTTTTCTTTTGCGGGAAATTGGGGTTTAGGTCTTAAAGCCGGTGCAGGTGAAAATGATTGGAAAACTTATGGCTCTACTGATGTAGATAAGGGGTATGGTTTTGCCGGAGCTGAAATTTTATATGAATTTGATACTTCTTCAAACAATAAGATAGGTTTAAAAGTAGGTGTGGAAGCATATCAAAAAGATAAAGCATCTTTTTCCGGAATTGATACTGAGGTAAAAACTTGGAATTGTCCTGTTACGCTTTATTATAAATGGGATAAAGGTGTTAATGCTTTTAGTTATTTTTTAGGTGGTGGCTTTACTTATATAAATAGCAGATGGCATGATTCCAGTGCTGTAAAATATACCCATAGCAAAGGTATGGCTCATTTAATGGCCGGCACAGAATATAGATTTAGTGAGAGCTTTGCTTTAGGTTTAGATGTTACGTATAACATTGATGCAAAAATTGTTGCAGGTGACGTTTCCGACCGCAGCGGCTTTAGAGGTGCTTTAGTTGGCAGATTCTATTTTTAAATTAGAGAGTTAGTAAAAAAATAAAAAACTCCTCTTTAAAAAATAAAGAGGAGTTTTTTTGTGTAAAAAAATTATAATTCTTTTAATATAGGAATAATCTGGCTAAAAGCGTGACCGCGATGGCTGATTTTGTTTTTTTCTTCCGTAGTTAAAGATGCCATTGTTTTGCCAAGTTCTTTAACTTCAAAAATGGGGTCATAGCCAAAACCCTGAGTGCCAAAATAATCTTGCGTAATATAACCTTCAACCGCGCCTTCTTTAATAATAATTTCGCCATTTGGTAAAGCAAGAGCGCAAATTGTTTTAAAACGCGCAGTTCTTTTTTCCTTTGGCAAACCTTCAAGTTCTTTTAAAAGTTTTATATTATTTGCTTCGTAATCTGCCCTATCTTTAAAAGCATAACGCGCACTAAAAACGCCCGGCGCACCATTAAGAGCGTCAACCATTAAGCCGGTATCATCGGCAAGGGTGGCTAGTCCCGTCTGCTCTAGCCCGCTTTTTGCTTTTATTATGGCATTTTCTTTAAGAGTTAAAGCTGTTTCTTCCGGCTGTATAAGAGAAGGAAAATCTAAAAAAGTAAAATACTCAAACTTTTCGCCTTTATTATTTTGTGTCGGTAAAATTTTCAATAATTCTGCTTTTTTATGTTTGTTGGCGGTAGCAATAAAAATTTTCATTTTTTATTTTCCTTTTTCAAAACAACTCCGTTTTTTGGGCAAAGTTTATTTAAGGTGCAAGTGGCGCATTCTGGCTTTCTTGCATCGCAAGGGCCTCTGCCGTGCCAAATAAGGGCGTGGCTTATCCAATGCCAATATTTTTTATCAAGCATTTTCATTAAATCTTGTTCTATTTTTAAGGGCTCTGTATTTTTTGTTAAACCAAGGCGGAAGGAAAGGCGTTTAACGTGAGTATCAACCACAATGCCTTCATCTATGCCGTAAAAATCGCCAAGCACAACATTAGCCGTTTTTCTGGCAACACCGCGCAAAGTCAAAAGTTCTGCCATAGTTTTTGGCACTTGCCCTTTAAAATCACTTACAAGTTTTTTAGAACTTTCCAAAATGCTTTTTGCCTTTGCGTGATAAAAACCCGTTGATTTAATAATAGTTTCAATATCTTTTATATCCGCCTTTGCCATTTTCTCGGGAGTTGGATATTTTTTAAATAAAACAGGGGTAACTTTATTTACGCGTTCATCCGTGCATTGGGCAGATAAAATAACCGCCACCAAAAGCTGAAAGGCACTATTATTATAAACAAGTGCGGTTTTTGTTTTGGGGTATAACTTTTTTAATTCTGTTAAAAGTTCAGGCAGTTTTTCCTTTTTTAAAAGCATATTTTATACCTAATATAATAAATAAAATTAAAAGATTAATTAAGATTATCACTGCCCCGCTCGGTAAGTTAAGTAAAAAAGAAAAATAAATACCCAAGATAATACTTGCGCACGAAAATAAGCAGGAATATAAAAGAGTTTGTTTAAAAGATTTTGCAATTTGCAATGCCGCACTAGGGGGGACAATTATTAAAGCCGATACCAGCATTATGCCAACCGCCTTTAAAGCAATTACAATACAAGCCGCACTGAAAACAATTAAAATAGTATTTATTTTATCTGTATTTATACCGGCAGTCTTGGCAAAGTTTTCATCAAAAGTCATGGCGACAAGTTCATTATAATAATAGAAAACTAAAGCACCGCTTGCTAAAGCAAGTAAGGTGGCAAGCAAAATTTCTGCTTTAGAAATTGTTAAAATACTGCCAAACAAGAACCCCATTAAATCCACGTTAAAACCACCGGCAACAGCGGCAATAATTAAACCAAGTGCAATACCAAGTGCACTTATTATGCCAAGGGCGCTATCGGCGTAAATTTTTTCATTTTTAGTTAATTTGATTATACCGAGTGCACTTAAAATAACCACCGGCAAAGCAATAAACAAAGGGCTTGTTTTAGTTAAAAAACCAATAGCCACACCGCTTAATGCTACATGGCTTAAACTATCGCCCATCAAACTTAAACGCTTTAAAACAAGAAAAGTGCCTATAAGCGAAGTAAAAACCGCAATCAGTAAACCACCCAAAACTGCCTGCCAAATAAAAGAATAAGAAAATAAATCTAAGGGACTCATTTTGCCTCCGTATGTTCGTGCTTATGTGTGTGGTGATGTTCGTGCGCGGGGAAAGGGCAGGACTCTTCCGAATGCAAATGGTCCATAATATGCTGGGTATAAGAACCAAAATAATTTGCTACGGCCTCAGAAGAACAAAAATCTTCTTTACTACCGCTAAAAATAAGTTCTTTATCAAGCACCATAAAATCAGTTGCGTATTTGCCAATTTCGGCAATATCGTGGGTGATAAGTAAAATTGTTGTTTTTTGTTCTTTATTTAATTTTAAAAGCAGTTCAAAAAAACTTTCGCGTGAGGTGCTGTCTAAGGCGGTTGTCGGCTCGTCTAAGATAATAAGTTTTGGATTGTTTACCAAAGTTCTTGCAAGCAAAACGCGCTGTTGTTGACCGCCGGAAAGTTCGGTAAAAAGTTTATTTCTATATTGAAAACAATTTGTGGTGCGCATCATTTTAAGTGCGGTTTTTATATCTTCTTTATTAAAAATTTTAGGCGATTTTTTTGTGCTTAAAAGTCCCATTTTAACAACTTCAAAAGCAGTCATCGGCATAAGTTTTGGCGGGGTAATTTTTTGCTCTAAATATCCTAGTTCTTTAAAATATTCTTTTTGCCAAAAATTTAATTTACCGCTTTGAAGGGGCAAAAGCCCGAGTAAAAGTTTAATTAAAGTTGTTTTGCCGCTGCCGTTTGGTCCAATTAAAGCCGTCCACGAACCTTCTTTTAAATTAAAAGAAACTTTACTTAAAACCTGCTGGCCGCGGTAAGCGTGCGAAATATTTTTTGCGTCAATTAAATTCATTTTTAATTACACTCAAGCCCTTTTGTTAAATTTTCTAAATTTTTATACATAAAATCTTGATAGGAAATTTGTTTGTCAAATTCTTCTTTTGTTATATGCTCTATTGTATAAAGCATTAAAATTTGAGTTCCCGTTTGGCTGGCAATTAAATCAGCCATTTGTGGTGGCAGAGCTTCTTCCGTAAAAATATATTTGATATTTTTTCCTTTTATTTGTTTTATCATTTCCAAAATATCTTTTGGGCTTGGCTCTTGCGCTTCGGAAGAATTTACAAGCGGTTTAAAATTAAGATTGTAATTTTTGGCAATTGCGCCAAAAGCAAGATGCCCGATATGATAAATATCTCTGCTTTTACAATTTGCTAATTTACTAGAGTAAGATTTTTTTAAATTATTAATATCTATTGCAAGTTTTGCAAAATTTTTATTTACCTCTTGTTTCAAAGTGGGATATTCTCTTTGGATAGTTTTAGAAGCCAAAAGAGCCATTAAAGTTGCTTTATCAAAATCCATCCAAATATGTAGATCTTCTTGCGTTGCCAAATCTTTGCCTAAGGCAAGAGAATTATTGTTATTTATTTCACTAGCCCAAGGTTCTAAAGTTTTATCTATATAAAAAAACGTTTTTGCTTTTTGTATTTTTAAAATATCTTTTGGTAAAGGTTCAAAAGAATGCGGTTCAACGCCTGGTGGCATAAGCATAGATACATCTGCCATATCTTTAACAAGATTTTTAACTAGAGTATAAGGAACATAACTTGAAGTTAAAATTTGCGGCTTTCCTTGCTGGTTTGAAACAGGTGCATTTTGCTCTTTTGTGCAGGCACAAAAGGCAAAACTAACTGCCGTTAAAGAAATAACGGCAGCTAGTTTAAATAAATTTAATGCACCTTCTTTTTTTTCCATTAAATAATACCTAATTTCTTACCGCATTTTACAAAAGCATTAACAGCTTTTTGTAAGTTTTCTTGGGTGTGATCGCTAGTAACAATAGTTCTTATTCTTGCTTTGCCTCTTGGCACGGTTGGGAAAACTATTGCAAGCGCAAAAACGCCTTCTTCAAATAGCATTTTGCTAAGTTCTTTTGCTTTTTTCTCGTCACCCACCATAACAGGAGTAATAGGTGTTTTAGAATTGCCGGTATCAAAACCTGCTTTTTTAAGTTCTTCTTTAAAAAAGTTTGTATTATCCCAAAGTCTTTTTAAACGTTCCGGTTCATTATAAATAACATCAAGCCCTGCTATACAACTTGCAATAACTGCAGGCGGGTGCGAGCTGGAAAATAAAAACGGGCGCGCAACACTTTGTAAATATTGTTTTAATTCAAAAGAGCCGGCAGCATAACCTCCGATGGTGGCAAAAGCTTTTGAAAGCGTGCCGATTTGAATATCAACCTGTCCTTTTAAATTATAATAAGCAACCGTTCCTCTGCCTTGCGGGCCGATAACGCCACTTGCGTGGGCATCATCAACCATAGTTATAACATTATGTTTTTTGCAAAGTTCAACAATTTCAGGCAAATTGGCAATATCGCCATCCATGCTAAAAACGCCGTCAGTTACAAGCATCTTTCTTCTTGCGTTTTTAACATCTTCGTCGTTTTCTAAAATCTCTTTTAAGTGGGCCATATCACTATGGCGGTAAATTTTGCGTTTTGCTTTGGAAAGTCTGCCTCCGTCAATAATAGAAGCGTGGTTGAGTTCATCTGAAATAAGAACATCTTGCGGGCTTGTCATTAAACTTTGGCAAACTGCAGTGTTTGAAGTAAAACCGGATTGTATAACAATAGAAGCCTGCGTTCCTTTAAACTCGGCAAGGCGTTTTTCCAAAATTTCGTGCAGGGATGTTGTGCCGATAATTGTTCTAACGGCTGCTGTTCCAATACCATATTTTTTAGTTGCTTCAATGGCGGCTTCTTTTATTTTTGGATGGCTTGCCAAACAGAGATAATTGTTAGAAGTTAAGTTAACAACTTCTTTGCCGTTAATTTGGCAAACAGGGCCTTGCTCACTTTGTAAAATGGCCGGTTCAATAAAGCGTTCTTCTTTTTTAAGAAGAGCAATTTCTTCCTTTAAAAAATCTAAATTAGCCATTTTAAACCTCTATGGAACAAGCAAGATTTTGCCGCATTCTTTTTTAGGATCAAGGGCAATTTCAAAAGCTTTTTCAAAATCTTTCATTTTAAAAGTGTGAGTAATAACAGGGCGTGGGTCAATAGCTTTACTCTTTAAAAGACTTTCCATTTTATACCAGCTTCTAAAGATTTCTCTGCCGGTAATCCCTTGTAATCTAACTGCTTTAAAAACAATTTGGTTTGCATAATCTAAAGTTAAATCGCCTTTAGGTAAACCGAAAGCAACAAATTTACCTGCCGGTTTAACAGCTTTTAAGGCAGTATTTACGGCTTGTTGATTGCCGGACATTTCAATAACAATATCAATGCCGCTCTTTTCTCCGCCGGCTTCAATAATTTTTTCTAAAGTATTTTCTTCTGTCGGGTCAATAACAACATCAGCGCCCATTTGTGCGGCTAAGTTTTTTCTAAAAGCGGAAGTTTCAACTGCGATAACTTTTGCAGCCCCGCACGCTTTTGCAATTTGCACAGCAAATAAACCTTGCGGCCCACAGCCGGAAATTAAAACAGATTTACCGATAATATCTTCTGAAAGGGTCGCAAAAACAGCATTACCCAAAGGTTCCATAATTGAGCCAATATCTTTTAAAGAATTATCGCTGTGTTTCCAAGCGCAACGGGCCGGAACGGCGGCATATTCGGCAAAACCGCCAGGCACATCAATACCTAAAACTTTTAAATTACTGCAAACATGTCTTTGATCATTTCTGCATTGATAGCACATGCCGCAAAAGACATGGCTTTCAACGGAAACAAAATCCCCTTTGTTAAAACCTTTGGCTTTATCTCCTATTTCAACAACTTCGCCACACATTTCATGGCCGAAGACAAAAGGTATCGGCATACGCGCCGCCGACCAGGAAGAATAAGTATAAATTGGTAAATCACTACCACAAATAGAAGTTGTGTGGATTTTAATTAAAAGTTCATCACTTTTAATTCTAGGCATATCAATATCAATATATTCAGCACCGGGTGCCGGTTTTGTTTTACAAATTGCTTTCATAATTAATTCTCCTTCTTATTTAATTTTATTATTTAGGCACGGGGTTTTCAAGATATAAGGTATAGTCAAAAGCCCCGGAATAGATAAAAGTAAGACAACTAAATAAAAATCTTTATAGCCAAGTGCCATCTGCAATTTACCGCTAAGCATACCCGGCACCATCATACCAAGCGCCATAATGCCGGTAGAAATTGCATAATGCGAAGTTTTATATTTGCCCGAACATATTTGCATAATAAAAACTGTAAATGCCATAAAACCAAGCCCGTAGCCAAATTGTTCCAAACAAAGTAAGATTGCAATAGTCGTTAAACTTGGCGTAAAATAAGCCATATAAAGATAGACAATATTAGGTAAAGTTAAGGCTAGCGCAAAAGGCCAAATACATTTTTTAAAGCCGTATTTAGCAAGCAATAAACCGCCTGAAATATTACCTATAATTATGGCAATCATGGCAAGGGTTCCTTTTATAAGCCCAAAATCTTTAAGAGATATTCCAAGCGCACCTTCCGTTACAGGTTTTATTAAGAAAGGCGTTGTAATTTTTTCAAGGGAAGCTTCGCCCAAGCGGTAAAGCAAAATAAAAGCGAGTATTGCAATAATATTTTTTTGCGTGAAATAAGTTTTAAAAGATTCTTTAAAATCACCAAAAGGTAAAGTAGCGGATTTAACCGGTTTATCTTCCTGAGGTTTTGGTAAACTAAAAGAGTGCCACAAGAAGAAAAGTAAAAATAATACTGCCGCCGTTAAGAAAGAAACTTGCCAACTTAAAAGAATATTGCCTGTTCTTTCTTTAACAATACCGGCAAAAATGGCAATTATACCGGAGCCGTAAATCATAGCTAGGCGGTAAAATAAAGTTCTTATACCGACAAAGAAAGATTGTTTCTTTTCGTCTAAAGCAAGCATATAGTAGCCGTCAATAGCAATATCGTGGGTTGCACTTATAAAAGCACCCGCAAAAAAACCGGCAATAGAATAAATAAAATAATTAGGTAAAGAAAAACTTAAAGCAATCAGCAAAAAAATTACCGCAAGCAAAACTTGCATCATAAGTATCCAATTGCGTTTTGTGCTTTTAGAATCTACTAAAGGGGCCCAAAACATTTTTAAAACCCAGGGCAGATATAACCACGAGGTCCAAAGAGCAATTTTATCATTTGGTATTCCAAGAGAAGAATAAACAGCAACAGCCAGAACATTTACTATTACATACGGCAAACCTTCGGCAAAATAAAGGGAAGGCACAAAAGCCCAGGCATTTTTCATAAAATCTCCTAAATTTTATATTATATATTTATGAATATATTATACTTTATATTACTTGCCTTTTTTTGGGGCAGCGCGTATATCGGGGTAAAATATACGCTTGATGTTGTGCCGCCTTATACTTCCGCGTTTTTGCGCACTTTTGTAGGTTTTCTCTTTTTTGCAGTTTGGTATTTAATAGCAAAAAAGAAAGTTTATTTGCCTTTAAAGACAGCTTGGCGGCCTTGGCTTGCCGGCACTTTGATAATGACTTTGCCTTTTATGTTCTTATATTGGGGTCAAAGGTTTATTCCTGCCGGAACAGGCGGTATTTTAAATGGAACAGTGCCTTTATGGGTGTTTATTATTGCTGCTTTAACTATTAAAGGGGAAGATAAGTTTACTTGGAGAAAAGCCCTTGGCACTTTGCTTGGCTTTGGCGGTTTACTTTTAGTTTTTGCACCGGCTTTACAAAATTTTCACACTATTGATAAAAATGTTTTGTTTGGTATGGCCTCCCTTCTTTGCATGGCTATTTGTTATGCTTTGGGTAATGTCTTTACAAAACACATCCTTACAGGCAATATAACTATGGAACAAAATATTTTTCATCAATTTTGGTTTAGTTCGGCTAGTTTATTTATTGCTGCTTTAATTATGGGTGAACCTTTGCCAAGTAGTGCAATTTTTACGCCTAAAGTTTTAATTTCAATGTTATATGTCGGGGTCTGTTCTTCTGCTTTAGCTTTACTTTTGCTTTATAAACTACTTAAAGAGTGGGGGGCATTAAAGGCAAGCGCTGCGACTTATTTTGTTCCTATAGTGGCAGTTGCTTTAGACTATATTTTAAATGGCACAATACCTGGTGCTTATACTATAAGCGGTATGGTGGTTATTATTATAAGTTTACTACTCATAAAATAACATATTATGCTATCATATTTATATGGAAAGTTTTATTAAAGTTGCTGCGGCAATACCTTCTTTAAAAGTGGCGGATATTGTTTATAATGCCGACCGAATTATTGCTCTTTGTAAAAAAGCAGCTAGCTCTAAAGTAGATATTATAACTTTTCCTGAAACTTGTTTAACAGGTTATACCTGTGGCGATTTATTTTTGCAAAGCACGCTTTTAACAAAGACGGAAGAAGCCCTTTCAAAATTTCTTAAAGAAACAAAAAAGTTAGATTTAATTATTATTCTTGGCTTGCCTGTTAACGCTGGGGCGCAACTTGCAAATTGTGCCGTAGTTATTTATAAAGGTAAAATACTTGGTGCTGTGCCAAAAACTTATTTGCCTAACTATAAAGAATTTTACGAAAAAAGATATTTTACATCGGCAAGTAATCTTTTGCAGGAAAAAATAACTTTATGCGGTCAAGAAGTGCCTTTATCAACAAAACTTTTATTTAAAGCAGGTCCTGCTTTATTTGCCTGTGAAATTTGCGAAGATCTTTGGGCTCCTGTTTCGCCTTCTTCTATTGCGGCTTTAAACGGGGCAAATTTAATTTTTAATTTATCCGGCAGTGATGAACTTGTAGGCAAAAATGAATATAGAAAAAATCTTTTGTCCGTTCACTCAACAAAAAATATTTGCGCGTATGTTTATGCCTCAAGCGGTATAGGAGAATCTACTACTGATACTGCTTACAGCGGTAATGCTTTTATTTATGAAAACGGCACTTGCCTTGCCGAAGCGGAAAGATTTTCCACCAAAGAACAAATTGTTATCAGTGATATTGACACAGAAAAACTAAATAAATTAAGACATCAAAATATAACTTTCAGCGATACTGCCACGAACTATAAAACACACTACACAATAATTGACTGCAAGTTAAAACTAAAAAAAAACTCTTTAGATAGAAGTTTTAATTCTTTACCCTTTGTTCCGCAAGATAAAAAAGATTTTGACGATATTTTAAATATTCAAGTGTTTGGCCTAGCAAAGCGCATAATACATACCAATGCTAAAACTTTAGTTTTAGGTATTTCAGGTGGGCTTGATTCCGCCTGGGCTTTGATTGTTTGCGCGCATACTTTAAAATTGCTTGGCAGAACAAATAAAGATATTTTAGCAATAACAATGCCTGCTTTTGCAACAAGTAAAAGAACGCGCGCAAATGCTCTTGCTTTAGCGCGTGCCTTTGGCGCAACTACTAAAGAAATAAATATTTCTAATACTTGTTTATCTCAGTTAAAAGATATTAAACACAGCCCTAAAAATCACGATATTACTTTTGAAAATACCCAAGCGCGCTACCGCACACAAATTTTAATGAATCTTGCTAATCAAGAAGGCGGTTTTGTTATTGGAACGGGTGATTTATCGGAACTTGCTTTAGGTTGGTGCACTTATAACGGAGATCACATGTCTATGTATGGTGTAAATGCGGGCCTTAGCAAAACTTTAATTAAGGCCTTAACTTTAAATTATGCTGAAAACTCAAACCCTAAAATTGCAAAACTTTTAAAAGATATTTTAGATACGCCGATTAGTCCTGAACTTGTGCCGGCAACGAAAAAAGGCACGCAACAAACGGAACTTTCTATCGGACCTTATGAGTTGCACGATTTCTTTTTGTATTATTTAATGCGTTATAGTTTTGGCCCTAAAAAGATATTTTATATGGCCAAAATTGCTTTTAAAAATAAATATACAGAAGTTGAACTTAAAAAATATATGCAAATATTTTTTAAGAGATTTTTTAGCCAGCAATTTAAACGCTCTTGCTTGCCTGACGGCGTAAAAGTGTGTGCCTTTGGTTTAAGCCCTCGTGGAGACTTGCGTATGCCAAGTGATGCAAGCGTTGTTGCCTGGCAAAAGGAAATGGAGGAAATCTAAAAATGTTTAAAAGTAAACTTGAACAAAATATCCCTTTAATGAATACTTGTCTTGTTATTATTGCAGCTGCCGCTTTAACTTGGATACTTATTTACACAAAAAGTATGCTTATGCCTTTTGTTATTGCTTTATTTATTTCTATTGTATCAAACACCATTTCCACCTGGCTTAAAGATAAATGGCGTGTGCCAAGAGCGCTTGGTCTTGTTTTAAGTGCGACCTTATTTTTGGCTATTTTATTTTTAATAGTTTTATTTGTTTCTAACTCTATAGAATCCTTTATTTCCGGCACGAATATTTATTCCCAAAAATTAACGGATGTGGTGGAGTGGTCTTCTGAGAAATTACATAAACTCGGCTTTAGCACTAATACCGAAGTTTTAGCAGATTATCTTAATAAATTACCGCTTTTTAATATGGTTAGAAGTATGGGTAGTGGGATAGTTTCGCTCTTTACAAGTTCAATGCTTGTTTGTTTATTTGTAATTTTTATGTTAATTGGCTCTTCAACGGAAAAAAGCAAATTTACTATGAATATTGAAAAGCAAATTTCCTATTATCTTTTGGTAAAAATTGCCGTTTCCTTACTGGCTGCTTTTTGTGTATGGATAGTTTTAAGTGTAGTCCAAACGGAACTTGCTTTTATGTTCGCAATTTTAACTTTTATGTTAAATTTTATCCCAAATATCGGCCCCGTTATTGCAACCCTTTTACCGGCACCGGTTTTATTTTTACAATATGGTTTTTCCTGGCAGTTTTGGTTTGCTTTACTGGGGGCAAGTTTAGTGCATTTTATTATCGGTAATATTCTTGAAACACGCTGGCTTGGTAAAGGGATGGATCTTAACCCGGTTGTCGTGCTTGCCTGTTTGATTTTTTGGGCACTTGTTTGGGGGCCGATGGGCGCACTTTTGGCTGTGCCTTTAACCTCAATTATTAAAATTATTCTTGAAAAGCACGCCTCTACAAAACCTATGGCAGATATTTTGGCAGGTCGCTTGCCTTTTAAATAATGATTGATTTAAGCTTACTTCCCAAAAAGCCCGGCGTTTATATTATGAGGGATAAAACAAACTTCATAATATATATCGGCAAGGCAAAAAATATATCAGCAAGAGTCCACCAATATTTTACCAAAGGCGAACTTATCAGCCGTGCGTGGAAGATTCCTCTTTTAATACCTTTAATTGCCAAAATTGATTATATTGTTTGTGCAAGCGAGCGTGATGCTCTTTTACTTGAAAATAAATTAATCAAACGATATCAGCCGTTTTTTAACACAATGTTAAAAGACGCAAAAAGTTATCCTTATCTAAAATTAACTAACGAAGATTTTCCGCGCCTTGTTTTAACAAGGCAATATAAAGAAGACGGCTCTTTATATTTCGGTCCTTACCCAAAAGTGGCTCTTTTAAATAATCTTTTACGCTTTTTGTGGAAGAGTAAAATAATTTCCTTAAGACCTTGTAAGTGGAGTTTTTCCCTAAAAAAACCTCTAGCGGAAAAGAAAATAAACGGCTGTATTTATTATCATACAGGCCAGTGCCTTGCCCCTTGCGCCAAAGCGGAAAACCGCCCTTTATATAAAAAAATGGTTAAGCAAATTAAACTTTTTTTAGAAGGTAATTTTTCTGCTTTTCAAAAAATGCTTGAGAGAGAAATGAATAAAGCCAGCAAAAATATGGCTTATGAAGAAGCCGCAAAATATAGGGATTTACTTAGCTCTCTTGATTCTATGAAAGAGCGCGTTAAGATAAGTGAGTTTAAAGAAGAAAAACTTAAAACTTATATTGAAGCCAGCACCAAACTGCAAAGATTAAGCGAAATACTCGGCTCCCAAAAACCTATCCGCCATATTGAGGCCTTTGATAATTCGCACTTGCAAGGAAAGCAGGCCGTTGGCGGTATGGTGTGTTTTATTGACGGCCAAAAATATAAAGCACATTATAGACGTTTTAAAATTAAATCTGCTTTGCCCGAAACCGGCGGGGATGATTTTTTAATGATGAAAGAGTGCGTTATGCGCCGCTTAAAACAACTTGAAAAAACGCCAAAACAAAATCATCCTGATTTGTTTTTAATTGACGGCGGTAAAGGGCAACTGCACTTTGCGCTTGAAGCAATAAAACAGCGCGGTTTTGATATTTCTGTGATTTCGCTAGCCAAAAGGGAAGAGGAAATTTTTACTCCCAATTCTTCTAAAAGTATTAAACTTGATAAAAGCGACCCGGCACTGCGCTTGATTATGGAAATCCGTGACGAAGTGCACCGCTTTGCCATAACCTATCATCGCTTACTTAGAAACAAAGCCCTTTTAAATAAAAAATAATTTTATAGATGCCCTTCTTGATTTATTTGGTTGCAAAGTTTTTGACGTGCTGATGTTATTTCTGAAAAAGAAGTACAACGTAAATCATTATTTCTTTCTATTCGTAAAGCATATTGTTTGTTTTCTGGTAATCTTTGGGCATAAGCTTTGACTTTACAAGATTGATTATTAAAAATGCAATCAGGAGCGTATAAAAAATGTTTTGTTTTTATTCTGCTTCTAAAAATTGTATTGTTATCTATAGTGTCTCCTGGTATAGTAATATCAAGTTTGGATATTTCTTCGGCGTCAGCATATCTATTGTTTGCTAGAAAAAAGCGGTCATTTGCTTGCGCTATTGCTTTCAAATTTAAAATTGCTTCCTGCATAATAGATTTTTCAACAGCAATTTGATATTTTGGCACGGCAATTGCAGCTAAAATGCCTATAATAAGAACAACTACTAATAATTCAATTAAGGTAAAACCTTTATTGTTTTTCATTATATTTTCCTTATATTTTTTAAAGATACTAAATTGTATTTTTTTTTTTTTTCAAGTCAAGACAATTTTTAAGACGTGGAGGGGTATTAAGAGAAATAAAAAAGCCCTCTTAATTGAGGGCTTTTTGTTTTTAATGTTTTTCTAAAAGAAATTAGAAGCGCACAAATCTTTCAACTTTAATTGTGCAACCAAGTTCCTTAGAAGCAGCTTCAACATAATCTTTAACAGAAAGTTTGCTGTCTTTCATATAAGGTTGATTGAGTAAGCAAACATCTTTGTAGTATTTGTTGATTCTGCCGGGAATCATCTTTGCGATAGCGGCTTCGGGTTTGCCTTCGTTCTTGGCTTGAGTCATTGCAATTTCTTTTTCTCTTTCAATGATTTCAGCGGGAACATCTGCTTCGTTAAGATATTGGGCAACCATACCGACTGCTTGCATAGCAAGATTTCTTGCAACTTCTTTTGCAGCTTCTTCTTTACCGTTAACACCGCTTAACTCAACTAAAGCACCTTTTTTATTATCGCTGTGGACATAATAACCGATTAAGTTATTATTTGCATTCCAGCAAACAGCTTTGGTAAAGGAAACATTTTCGCCAAACTTAGGGGCTTTTTCTTCAATAAGTTTCTTTAAGGTTTCATCGGTTGTATAATCGGTGATAGTTGGGTTTTTAAGCATATAATCTGCGATATTATCTACGAGTGCGATAAAATCCGGTGTTTTTGCAACGAAGTCAGTTTCACAACCAAGATAGGCCATTGCATAGGTTTTATTATCGGCGGAAATTTTAAGGGCAAGTCTGCCTTCTTTTGTTTCTCTGCCGGCTCTTTTTGCCATATCGGCAAGGCCTTTTTTGCGTAAATAGACAATAGCGGCTTCAACTTCATTATTGCTTTGGGCAAGGGCTTGTTTGCAAGCACCAAGACCGGCGCCGGTTTTTTCTCTTAATACTTTAATTAATTCTAAAGTGGACATCTTTTTATTTCTCCTTCTAAAATCTTTCTCTGCGCTCTTGTTAAAAAAGAGCGCAGAGTTTAAATAATTTATTTTGCTTCTACTGCTTCTTTTTCTGCTTTTTTAGTTGTTTTTTTAGCAGTGGTTTTTTTAGCGGTTGTTGCTTTTTTAGCAGTAGTCTTTTTAGCAGTAGTCTTTTTTTCTTTTGCAGGTTCTGCGGCAACTTCTGTTGCTTCAACTTTTTCTGCAACGGCAACTTCTGCAACTTCTTTAACTTCTTCTTTAGCAGGTTCGGTTGTTTCTTCGGTTGCAACGGCTGCTTGAAGGGCTTCTGCCATGATAGGATTTTCAACCGGTTTTTCTTCTTCAACAGATTGTTCTGCAGGTTGAGGGTTGGCTTCTGCTCTTGCTTCTAAAATAGAATCAGCAACGGCGGCGCAGAAAAGTTTAATAGATCTTGCGGCATCATCATTACCCGGGATAGGATAATCAATATTATCCGGATCGGCGTTTGTATCGCAAACGGCAACTACGGGGATACCCAAAATTTTAGCTTCTCTAACGGCACCTTGTGTATCAACAGGGTCAATAACAAAAAGAACATCAGGAAGAGTTTTCATATCTCTAATACCGCCGAGTAATTTTTGTAAGCGGTTAAGTTCTTTTGTTAAGCGGGAAGATTCCTTTTTGGAAATAGCTTTTAAAACACCTTCGTTTTCCCATCTTTCAAGTTCGGCCATTCTTTCAACAGATTTGCGAACGGTTTGGAAATTGGTTAAAGTTCCGCCGAGCCATTTTTCATGGATGCAAGGGCAGTTAACTCTTGCGGCTTCGGTTTGGATTGCTTCTTGTGCTTGTTTTTTTGTTCCGACAAATAAGAATTTAGAACCTTTTTTTGCTTCTTCTTTAATATAAGCGCAGGCCTTTTTTAATTCTTTTGCGGTTTTTTGTAAGTCTAAGATATGAACGCCGTTTCTTTCGCCAAAGATATAGCGGCTCATTTTAGGGTTCCATCTAGAAGTTTGGTGACCAAAGTGAACACCAGCCTCAAGCATGGCTTTCATTGATATATTGCTCATTTGTTTTTTCTCCTTAGTGATAGTTGCCAAAATTTAGGTAGAGGTTACCTATGGCGGCAACTTATCATGGTTAATGGTAAAAGCATTTAATTTACAAACTTGTTTCGCTTTACACTCACATTTAACCTATATAAATTATAGCATTTTTGCGGAGATTTTGCGCTTATATTGCGTTGCTCGTCGCTCACATATACGGGGCTGCCGCCCGCTCGAGATATGCTTCGCTCCTTGCGCCTTATCTAAACGCAAACTTTTCGCAAAAAGATTTGCTCTACTTGGCTAAATAGGAAAATAAAGAAGGCCTGTTTTAGCAATACAGGCCTTTTATATATTTAAGAGATTTATTATTTTAGGCGGTCCTTGAACTTTTGGAAGATATAAGATATTCCAAACAAAATGCCTGCTATAGCAAAAAGTCCTACTATTCTATAGACAATGCCTAAAGACCACAAATCAAACATAAATAACTTTATGATTGAAAGAGTCATAATTACTATACCCGCGTTTAAAAGCATTTTATATTTTTTGTAGAAGGCAATTATACAGGCAGTGGCTCCATACAAAGTCCAAGCGATAGTATAAGTAATTGTTGCGGCAAAATTACCAAAGAAATTAAATTCAAGCGGTTCTGTAATTTGGCCGAAATAGTTTGCAATTTCTATATTAATTAAATGGAATAATAAAATTGCCCCTAAAATATTAAGCAAAGTTTTGATATTCGTTTTCTCTGCTTTTACCAAATAGTTAGCACAAATAAGTATAGTTGTTGCGGCTATGATATAAACCGGTAGATAAATATTAAATATTTGCTCGCGGACAATATAAGGGCAGAAACTATTCGTAAAAATAAGGCGTATAAAAGAAACACCTAAAAGTAAAACACCGGCTTTTTCTGCCCAAGAATTAAAGATACCTTTTTTATTAATAAACATAAGTCCTGCGCCAAAGAACAGCCAAGCAAGAGTATAAGTAGTAGTTTGGGCAAAATTCCCGGAGAAGTTAAAAAGTAATTCTCCGCCTTTTGTAAAGAAGCTGGCAATTTCTAAATTTAACAAGATGAAAATTAAAATTGTGCCTGCGATATTAAGAATTGTTTTAAGATAGTTATCGGCTTCTTCCTTAACAGGCCAATATTTTGCTCCTATAAATATTGCGCCTGCAGTTACAGAATAAACAAGCAAGAACCAATTAAATATAACAGGTTGATTATCTATGTTAGCACAATATTCCATAAAACAAGTTAATCTAAAGAAGGCAAGAGCAAGCAAACAAAGGCCGACTTTATAGCCCCATTTTGTAGGAACTTTTGAATTTAGAACAATAAGAGTGGCCCCTTCCACAGCAAAGGCCAAAGTTAACCATTGTTGTGAGAATATTAAAGAAATTGCCGTAGTTATAAAGAACGCTAGCATTACACTCATAATTGTAAAAGGAACTTTATATCTATTTTTAAGAGTTTCTTTATATAAATTAACAGAGGCAAATAGAAAGAAAGGAATAAATAAAAGGGTTGTTAATCCTTTAAGTAAATTTGTATCTAATTTAGGATGATTTAAAAATACATTCCAAGCAAAGAAAGCAGCAAAAGCACTTGCAAGCCATTGGCAAACAGAGTTTTCTTTAAAATCTTTTTTACATAAGAAAGGATAGCCGTAAAATACTAAATAGAATACGCCTGATAAAATAACGGCTTCATTTTTTGTAGGTTTAGAGAAAAGCAAACTTGAGCCAAGGGCTGCTATTAAAGCAAAAGCCGGTAATTCATATTTTCTGCTTAATGTTAAACAAACTAAATTAGCAAATATAAGGCCTGCCCAAATATAATAAATATTATCGTTTGGCCAAATACCTAAGAATAATAAGCCGGCCAAGATAATAGGGAAAGTTTTATCTTCTTTGCTAAAGTAATGAAGATCTGTAAATAAATTAACAGCACCCATTATTAGGAACATACTAAATGTCGCAGGGAATAAAGCATTTTTTATATGGCACATATAAAACAGAATTGTTAAGATACCTAAAGAGCAAATTTTTAAAGGTAGCTGATAAGATTTTGCTTCCTTGATGGAAAGGAAGAGCAAACTTGCATTTACCACTAAAAGATTTATAAGAATGAAAATAAATTCCTTATTCATACTTGCCTGAACGGCAAATAATAAACTAAATAATAAAGAAGAAACGATATAAGCCCCAAAGGAACTTTTTAGAAAAGGGGTTAATTTATCTTTAAATTTATAGGCAATAGCAACAAGGGCTAAATTAAAAATAATTGCTCCGTTATGGACAAAGAGTAAATTTTCAAGTTTAGAGTTATTATTTATCACCATTAAGAAAATAGCAAAAAGAGCTATTAAATTGGTAATAGTTGTAAAAGGTTCTCCTGTCTTGGTATTTATAACAAGAGAATTTACAAAACTTGCGCATAAAATTATAAATAAGAGTAAAAATCCGCTTGGATGAGTTGCAAATGTGGTATTAGCCCAAATTAATAAAGAAAAAAGAAATACGGAAGAAGCAAAATAAGCCGGCACTTTAAATATTTTAGGTTCGCTATAATATAAAACCAAAAGCAATGTTTGGCTTACGGTTAAGAGCAAAAGCAAATTTATAAGGATAGGAGAATTTTGGTCTATTAATAACATAGATGTAGGTATTATGGCAATACCTATAATAATAAATGTGCTAAAGACATATTTTATAAATAGAGGTAATTTTTCCTTTAATTTTATATAGACAGCTGTTATAGCAATGCTATAAATTGTAAATATTATTTGGAAAATATTTATTCTGTTAGGCGTCATTTCTTTTAATAACCAGGCAAATTGACAAAGTAAAGTAAAAACCAAAGAGGTTATTAAAAGATTATTCCATCCCTTTTTTAAGGAAACAGCAATAGCGGCCCCGTTTATAAAAGCGATATAAGTAAAGAAGAAAATATAATTATCATTTCCGGTGCTGAGTAAAAGCGGTGTTATAAAGGCCGCTACCATCCCCAAAAAACTGATAAATTGCATATCTTTTTTTACTGAAATATAAAAAGAAACAAAAGAAATAGTTGCCATTAAAGCAAAGGCAACAGGTAAATTAATCATATTGTAAAGCGAAAAAGAGCAGTAAGTCGCAATAAAGAAAGTTGTTATACCGCTAGCACATAAAGTAGCGGCTGCCGTTTTTGTTTTTTCATCTTTCATAAGTAAGCCGGCAGCAAGTAAAATTAAACCAATTAATCCGGCTGCGGCGGTAATCATTTGTTTGCTGATAATATTATTTTGAACGGCATAAATAAGGCCAAAAATTACAGCAAGTATAAAAGCAAAAGCCGCTATCCAAGAAAAAACTTTTGCTGCCGTAAATTGCATTTTTTTAGAAATATTAATAGTATCTTTTTTCTCGGCAGGTTTATCTTCTTTTGTTAATAAGTTTTGTTCTGATTCTTTCTTTTCTTCCTGTTTAGTATATTCTTGAAGGGTGTAAGTTTCTGCTTCGGCAGGTTTTGTTTTACTAGAAAGGGTTTCTTTTATTTCTTCTACAAAATCTTTAAGCTCCGGTTGGGAAGTTTCTTTTGGCTTTTGAGTTTCTTGAGTAGATTTACAAGCTATAACAGGATTTGTTTGAGTTATTTTTTGTTCTTCTTTGTTTTCTTGTTTAGTAGAGGAAGAGGGGGATGGTTCTGTGGCCTCTATTCTCTCATTTGAAAGATTTTTAGTATCTTTATTTGTTAATTTACTCATTTTTTGGGCAAGATATTCAACTTCCCCGCTTAGACTGAAAACTTTTACAAATAACACAATAATCAAAATGGTTAATATAAAGTCAAACATTTTCTTCCCTCCTGCCAAGCTTTTTATATAAGTTATTATATAAAAAAGGCCTGTTATTACAACAGGCCTTTAAAGTTTTTTCGGTTTAAGAAAGAATTAGAATCTTCCGTTAACGATTACCATAACAGGTAACCAACCATTTTCTTTAATGATGTTAACTAAACCGATTTGTAAACCGCATTCAACTCTTCTTGCATTGTTAACAAAACCGAGTTGGAGACCGGTTAAATTTTCGGCTTGGTTGTAGAAACCCCATTGAAGACCTTTCATTTCTTGGCCTAAGTTAACAAGACCAGTTTTTAAACCGGTGAAGGTTCCTTTGTTTACATCAAGAATACCGCCGGTTAAACCGACTGCATCTGTTGTAACGTTGTAGATAGCGCCTTGTAAACCGCGCATTTCGTTAGATCTTGCATAACCATAAGCTGCAGACCAACCCCACATTTGGTCGGCTCTGGAAGAACCGATTACCCAAGAAATACCATGAACGGTCGGGGTGTTTGCATCAACTAAACCAAGAACAACATTGGCGTGATTGGTTTTGGGCCAAGCAATATTATCATATAAGGATAATTTGATTGGTGATTCTGCGGCTGCTGTTAAGCCTAAAGTTGCGACGAGAACAGCAAGTGCGAGTAACTTCTTCATTTACATCCTCCTTGTTTTACTACATAATTATATACTACAATTTTTGTATGAAAAAGTTTACATTTTTTTTATTTTTATTTTTTTCTGTTTTTTGCTTTGCACAAAATAGAGATACCAAAACAGGCCCAAGAACTCAAAACACTGCTTTGGTAAAACCGGTTAATACGGCGCATCAAAATCCTGCGCGTCAAAATTCTGCCGTAGTTCAGCAACGGCCTGTTGTTAATAGTTCCTCAAATAATATTGTTTATCAAAGACCGGCAAATCCTAATAATATTTCTTATCAAAGAGAAAATAATTCCGTTGCCAGTGTTTCTTATCAAAGAGAAGAGCAACATAAAGTCCCCCTAGCACAACCTGCAGTAGTTCCTGCTCAAAGAGAACAAAAGCCAACTCTTCAAAGAGAACAGAATTTACATAAAGTTCCTTTAAATAGAGAAACTAAACCAAATAAGGAAGTTAACCTCGCGACTAAAAAACCGCGCCCTGCTCCAAGACCGGGTAATTATCATGTAATATATTGGACTAATTTTATTGAACCGGCTGTTGTGCAACAAGAATGGGCTACAAAAGTTTTAGATACAAAAAATTTAACATTGGACGGACGTGGCGTGCAGGTGGCAATTCTTGATTCGGGGATAAAACCACACAGACAATTTGATGGCGCAAGTATTGAAGTTTTAGATATTACAGGACAAAATGATCCTTTTGATTTCTGCGGGCACGGCACAGCTGTTGCCGGTATAATTGTAGGTCAAAGGAATAATGATTTTAAAGGGGTTGCCCCGGCAGTCAATTTGAAATCTTATAAAATTGCTGATGAAAGCGGAACAACCAATAATACCTATATTATAAATGCTCTTGAAAGTATTTTAGAATACAACCGACAAAATCCTGCTAAAAAAATAAATATCATAAATATAAGTTATGGTCTTGAGCAAGATAATTATGAATTAAGAAATAAACTTGCAGAAGCTTATTCAAACGGCATTACAATAATTTCTGCCAGCGGCAATGAAGGCAGAGAAGGCCTTTTATACCCGGCAAAGTATGATTTTGTTTTTGCTGCCGGTTCAATAGATAGAGATAAAACTCTTTCCGATTTTTCCAATTGGGGTAAAGAATTAGATTTTATTTTACCTGGTTCCGGATTAAAAACTTTGGGCTTAAATAATGATTATGTTTGGGTCCGCGGAACCTCTTTTTCAAGTGCTTATTTAACCGGTATCGCTGCTTTAGCGACCCAGGCTTTTAAAAACAAATATGGCTATTTACCTAGTCCTCAGGACCTTTATGAAATTATGCAAAAAATAAGCACTCCTGTTAAGACAATTGCACCTATAAAACAAGGTTATGGTGTTCCTGATGCTTCAAAAATAGTATCATATATATAATGTATCAAGATTACGAAATACCAAAAGATTTGCGTTTTAAAACGCAAGATATTATAAGGATGCATGGCCTTAAATGCAGCCTTCTTTTGAACGCACAAGATTTTAAAGAAGAGTTAAGTTTAACAAAAGCAACTTTAAAATTGAGTTTTAGTGTGCTTTCAAAAGAGATTTTAGTTCAAGGTAAAATTGAAGGCAAAAGAAAGGCCCAATGCTCTCGGTGCTTAAGCGATTTTGAAAAACCTTTTGAAGAAGATTTTTCACAATTATTTCCCCATAAAGCTGAAATAATTGATATAATGTATATAACAAGGCAAACGCTTGCCCTTGAACAAAATATTCAGGAGCTCTGTTCCCCTGATTGTAAGGGCTTGTGCGCTTATTGCGGTTGTAATAAGAATGAAGTTGAGTGTTCTTGCCAGCCGCCAAAGCTAAATCAATTTGCTTGTTTGAAAGATAAATTTCAAAAAAATAAGTGAGGAATACAAATGCCTAATCCAAAAAGAAAACATACTAGATCCAGAAGGGATTTACGCCGCAGCGCTAATTCTAAATTGGAAGCAGTCAACTTTGTTGAATGCTCTAATTGCGGTGCAGCCCGTTTACCTCATAATGTTTGCCCGAAATGCGGTTTTTATGACGGCAAAATGGTAACGGAAGTTAAGGTCAAAAAGGCCAAAACTCAAGAAGAAGCAAAATAATAAATCCTATGAGGATAGCACTAGATGCTTTAGGCGGTGATTTCGGAGCAACCCCCAATGTTTTGGGGGCTGTCCAAGCCGCCAAAGAATTTGGTTATAATATTATCTTGGTCGGTGATGAAGAGCTGATCAAGAAAGAGCTTTCGCGTGTAAAAACTTATCCGCAAGATAAAATATCTATTATCCATGCTCCTGATGTTATTGATATGGGGGCAAATCCCGCACGCGAATGCCGTTCCAAAAAAGATGCAAGCATTGTTGTATGCGCCCGCCTTGTAAAAGAAGGTAAGGCAGATGCTATGATTTCGGCCGGTAATTCCGGTGCAACAATGGTTGCCGCTTTATTTGGTCTTGGCAGAATTGATGGGGTTGAAAGACCGGCAATTGCCTCTCCTTTACCTACGGAAAAAGGCCCGGCAGTTTTAATGGATGCCGGTGCAAATGCCGATTGTGATGCCGTTAATTTACTGCAATTTGCCATAATGGGTTCTATATATAGTAACTGCGCTTATGGCGTTAAAAACCCTGTTGTCGGCTTACTTTCTATCGGCGAAGAAGAAGGCAAAGGTAATTTGCTTATCAAAAATACCACAAAATATATCAAACGTCTTGGCTTAAATTATTTCGGTAATATTGAAGGTAGAGATGTTCACACCGGCATGATTGATGTTATTGTTTGTGATGGCTTTGTGGGTAATATCGTTTTAAAACATTCCGAAGGGCTTGCTAAATCAATATTTAAAATGATGAAAAGTTCTTTAAAAGGGCATCCTTTGGCTATGCTTGGTATGCTTATTGCAAAACCTTGTTTAAAAACTTTGAAAGCAAAAACCGATCCGGAAGTTTACGGCGGGGCTCCTTTACTTGGTGTTAAAGGGCCTGTCTTGATTTGTCATGGTAAAAGCGGACAAAAGGCAATTTATAATTCTATAAAAGCAGCAGCAAGACTTGTGGAAAATAAAGCTGTTGAAACTATAGAACAAAAAATAGTTGCCTATAAAGAAATTTTCAAAAGAGCAAAAGATCATGAACTTGAATAATAAAAAAGTTATTATTACGGGGGCAGCCCGAGGTATCGGCTATGAAATAGCAAGAGAATTTTTAAAAGCCGGTGCTGAAGTCGCTTTATGTTCTACTACTGAGGAAGGGGCAAAAAAAGCAAAAGAAAATTTATTAAAAGAGTTTCCTTCTTCAAAAATTTATGCGCAAAAAACAGATGTTTCAAAAGAAACAGAAGTCCAAAATTTTGTAGATAATGTTTTAAAAGAATTTGGCGGTATTGATATTTTGGTTAATAATGCCGGTATCACTCGTGATACTTTGGCTATTAGAATGACTGAACAAGATTGGGATGCCGTTTTAAATGTAAACTTAAAAGGGACATTTTTAATGTCCAAAGCAGTTTTAAAAATTATGATGAAAGCCAAAAGCGGAAGCATAGTTAATATGTCTTCTGTGGTAGGTCAAAGCGGTAACGGCGCACAGGCTAATTATAGTGCCTCAAAAGCCGGTATTATCGGGCTTACAAAATCTTTGGCCAAAGAATTTGCTTCAAGGAATATAAGGGTTAATGCAGTTGCTCCCGGGTTTGTTAAAACCGATATGACAGATAAACTTTCCGATCAAATTAAAGAGCAAACTTTAGCATTAATTCCTTTAAAAAGATTTGCAACAACAACAGACATTGCCAAAGCGGTAATGTTTTTATCCTCTGATGACGGGGGATACATCACCGGCCAGGTTTTAGCAGTTAATGGCGGTTTATACATTTAGCAATTTGCTATGGAGGAAAAAATGAACGTAGAAGAAAAAGTAAAAAATATTATTGTGGAACAATTGGGTGTTGAACCGGATCAAGTCAAACCGGAAGCTCAATTTGTTAATGACTTAGGGGCCGATTCCCTTGATACAGTAGAACTTATTATGGCTCTTGAAGAAGAATTTAACATTGATATTCCCGATGAACAAGCTGAAAAAATCAAAACTGTCGGTGAAGCAATCAACCACATTAAAGCAAAAGTTAAATAAGTGTCTCAAGAAATAGAAAAAGTATTAAATTATACTTTTAAAAATAAAGATATTTTAAAGGAAGCACTCACTCACAGGTCCTATAACCCGCATCCGCACGGCATTAATAATGAGCGTTTGGAGTTCTTGGGTGATAGTGTCCTAGGTCTTATTGTAGCAGGGCAACTTTATAATTTGCTCAGCGAAAAAGAAGAGGGAGTGCTTTCTAAAATAAAAGCAAATCTTGTTTCAAGAAAAAATCTTTATTTTTGGGCTAAACAACTTAATCTTGGCAAATATTTACTTCTTGGCCAAGGGGAAATTGCCAGCGGTGGCAGAGAACGTGCAAGCATACTTTCAAATGCCGTTGAAGCCCTGCTGGGAGCCATTTATTTAGACGGCGGTTTTGAGGCCGTTTCTCAAGTTATACTTGCTTGGTTTAAAACTCAAAAGATAGAAGTTGATTTACAAGACTACAAAAGTGTTTTGCAAGAATATATGCAAAAGTTAGGCAAAAGTGTGCCGGAATATGAGATAATCCAAACTATCGGGCCGGAACACGATAAAATCTTTACCGCGGTTGTTTATGAACAGGGTAAAGAACTTGGGCGTGGTAAGGGGCATAATAAAAAATCCGCTCATCAAGATGCTGCTAAAAATGCTCTAGCTAAAATTCATAAAAAATAAAATTATAGGGGTTGGTATGAAAAAATTTCCTTATATATTACTTCTTGCCGTTCCAATAGTTTTTTTGTTATGGCTTACTTTTTTTCGTGGGCCGGAAAAAACAAAAAAACCCAGTGAGGCCGTTTTAAGTAAGATAGAAGCTCAAAATCCAAAAGAAATTGTTGATGAAATTGCCCAAGATATAGAAAATAATGATTTGGAAACAGCTTTATCAAAAATGGTGGAAGGTCTTAAACATCCGGATATTCCTACCTCAAAAGGACAACCTTTAATTGTTTTAGTCGCAGAAAAAAATAATTATGATTTACTTGCTTATTTAGTTGATAATGGCGCAGATGTTAATGTTTTAGATATTTATACCGGAGAAACAGCTTTAATCAAAGCAGCAAGAAACGGCAATTTGGAAATGGTAATAAAATTGCTTGGTGCAAATGCCAATGTTAATGTAAAAAGCCAAAGAGGTATAACCGCCTTAACAGAAGCAGCCAAAGGACAATATAGGCATATTACAGATTATTTGCTTTCCCGCGGTGCTTTAGCCGGGGTAAGTAATGAAAATTTACTTGCTTATGTTTTTGATAAAAATTATGTAGGTATGGAAGCCATGTTAAAAGGCGGTGCAAATGCTAACTATGCAGATGCTAATGGCAACACCCCGTTAATTGTTGTAAGTTCTCAAGGTAATTTAGCGGCCTTTCAAAAATTAACAGCTTATAAAGCAAATGTAAATGCTGCAAATAAATATGGTATGACCCCTCTTTTATATGCTATCAAAGGGGGCCATAATGATATTGCAAGAGCTTTACTCAGCCGTAATGATACCGATATAAATAAGGCAAATAATAATAATCAAACACCTTTATTTTATGCTGCCTATACGGGTAATACCTCTATCACAAAAGATTTGCTTGAACTCGGCGCTGATTATAATAAAGCAGATAAGAAAGGAATAACCCCTTTAGTAGCCGCTCAAAAGAGAGGTAAAATCGAAACAGCCCAAGCAATAATAAACTTTATCTCATTTAAAAATCTTCCGAAAGATGAAAAAGGGAAAATAATAACTGATGAAAGAAAGAAAGTTGCCAGTCTTTCTGAAAAATCAATAGCTGCTCAACAAGCGGAGGAAAAAGCGAGAAAGCAACAGGAAGAAATTATTAAAAATGCCCAAGCAGAACAACAAAAAGCTTTAGCCCAGACTCAAGCTATACAAAATCAAATGCAAAAAGCACTGGCGTTTGGCTCGGCTCAGAATAATCAACAAAACACAGCGCAAAAATAAAAGTTTTTAAAAGATATTGACTTTTTTAAATTAATCATATATCCTTTAATTTAGAAGTCTTAAATAAAGGGGGACTTTATGAGTGAAATACATCTTAATGATGAAACCTTTGCAAAAGAAGTTCTTGAATATAAAGGTGTTGCCTTGGTAGATTTTTGGGCACCCTGGTGTGGCCCTTGCAGAATGCTCGGTCCTGTTATAGAAGAATTAGCAAAAGAATATGAAGGCAAAGCAAAAATCTGCAAGATTAATACAGATGATGCTCCGGAAAAAAGTGTGCAATATAGAATTGCTTCTATTCCGACAATAATGCTCTTTAAAGATGGCCAAATGATAAAACAAATGGTCGGTTTACAAAGCAAAGAAGAATTGAAAAAACAAATTGATGCTTTGTTATAATAAATAATTTTAGCAGTATTTCTTATCTTGGTTGCTTTGCCTGTTAATTTCTGCAGGCAAAGCAACAAAAATCCATAAAATTAGAGGTTGTTATAATTTTCTTTATCCCTTCTTAGTTGTATTTTATCTTATGCAAAATCCAAAAAAATTATATTTAGTTGATGCCCACGGGTTCTTACACCGCAACTATCATGCTTTACCGAAGTTAGCTACTTCAAAAGGTAAAGAGGTTGGGGCTTTATATGGCTTTTTAAATTGGATTTTAAAATTTAGCAAAGAAATTAAACCGGAATATATTGCTTTTTGTTTTGATTCTAAAGGACCTACAAACCGCCATAAAATTTATCCTGAATATAAAGCAAACAGACCGCCTACCGATGAAGCCTTGGTAGAGCAACTTAAAATTTCACGGGATTTGGTTAAGGCACTTGGCTTTAAAGTTTGTGCTTTGCCAGGGGCGGAAGCCGATGATATTTTGGCTACTCTTGCAACTTCTGCTGAAAAACAGGGGGAGCAAGCAGTTGTAATAACTTCCGATAAAGACATTTTACAAATAGCAGATAATAATATAAAAATTTGGAGCGGTAATTTAAAAGAAGAACCAAAAGATTCTAGTGCCTGTAAAGCAAAATTTGGGGTTGATTGTAAATATATTGCTGATTATTTATCTATAGTCGGTGATTCTTCTGATAATGTGCCGGGTGTCAGTGGGCTTGGTCCTAAAGCAGCAGTTGAACTTATTACGAAATTCGGTCATTTGGAAGATATTTTAAAAGCGGCTCAAAATAAAAATCCCGAAATAAAAGAAACTATGGCGCGCAAATTACTTGCAGATGAACAAAATGCTATTCTTTCCAAAAAATTAATTGTTTTAGATACAACTTTACCTTTTGAAACGAATTTAGAAAATTATAAAGTGCAAAATCCCGATTTAGAAAAATTGCAGTTTTTTGCTCAAGAATTTGAATTTAAGAATTTGCTTGCTTATCTTGCCGATTTAAAAACTATATCTAAACAAACAGAACCGGAGTTTAACGGCCAAGGGGATTTGTTTGATATGTCTTCTTTTGAAGAACCAAAAGAAGAAATTAAAACTTACACTTTAAAAGAAGTTCTTGAAGAAATAAAAAATCAAAAAGAATTTATAATTTACGCGCAAGATGATTTTTTGCTTATCGCCAAAAACTCAAACTTTTACTCTATTTGTGAAATAGAAAAAATTACTAATGAAGAATACAGCCTTTTACAAGATATAATTTTAAATGAGAATATTTTAAAAATCGGACATGATTTAAAATATACCCTTAGACTTCTTGATCTTAACCCGCAAGATAAATTTTTAAATTGCTTTGATACTTCCCTTGCTAAGTATTGTTTAGATCCTGCAGGTGAGTTTAGTTTAATGGGGCTTTTAAGTGTAAATTTAAACCTATTTATAAATCCTCAAGCTGATATTAAAGAACAACTTGCGTTTTTTGCTCAACATTTTTTGGATTTAAAAGAAAAATTAGAGCAACAATTAAAAAATCAAAACCAATATCAAGTTTTTAATATGATGGAAACCCCTTTGATGAGTGTTCTTTTATCAATGGAATTAAACGGAATTATGATTGATAGGGCTTGGCTTAAAACTTTAAGCATTTTACTTTCAAATGAAATGATGCAAGCCCAAAAAGAAGTAAATAAATTAGCAGGAAAAGAGGTAAATATAAACTCGCCAAAGCAACTTGGTATTTTGCTTTTTGAAGAATTAAAATTACCTTATCTTAGAAAGACAAAAACCGGCTATTCTACGGATGAAGAAGTTTTAACTTCTTTAGAAAATATTCACCCTATAGCAAAACAGATTCTTGCTTATCGCGAAAGCGCAAAATTAAAAAGCACCTATGTAGATGCCTTGCTTGATTTGTCTTCGGATGATACGCACAGGGTTTATACCAATTTTAATCAAACAGGCACTTTGACGGGGCGGCTTTCAAGTTTTAGTCCGAATTTACAAAATATACCTGCCAGAACAGAAAAAGGCCGTCTTATCCGCCAAGCTTTTATTGCAGGCGAGGGAAACACTCTTTTATCTTTAGATTATTCCCAGATAGATTTGCGCGTTCTAGCCCATGAATCAGGGGATGAAACTTTAATAAATGCTTTTAAAAACACGCAAGATATTCACTTGCAAACGGCTAGTGAAATTTTTAATAAAAAGCCCGAGTTAATAACAAAAGAAGAACGCTCCGCCGCAAAAGCTATAAACTTTGGTATTGTTTACGGGCAAGGCCCCATGGCTTTAGCCGATAGTCTTGGTATAAGCACAAGTAAAGCAAAAGAATATATAGATTCTTATTTTGCCCGTTATGATACTTTAAAAGAATGGATAAATAAAACCGCTACCAAAGCCAGACAAGAAGGTTTCGTTAAAACTTTTATGGGTCATATTCGCTATTTGCCGGAATTTGAGGCCTCTTCAGCCAGACTTACAAGTTTTGCAAATCGCGCCGCAGTTAATACAATTATACAAGGCGGGTCCTCAGATATTATTAAACAGGCAATGCTTGATATTTATAAAAATTTACCAAAAGATGTGAAGATTTTACTTCAGATACATGATGAACTGGTTTTTGAAGTGCCAAATGAAAAATTAAAAGAAGTAGCCACTTTTGTTAAAGATAAAATGGAAAATGCCGTTATCTTAAGAGTGCCTTTGGTTGCAAAAGCAAAAGCGGGTAAAAACTTAAATGAAATGGGGGCCATTTTATGAATTTTAGAAAAAAAGGTTCTTTAGTTATTGGCCTTAGTGGCGGTATCGCAAGTGGCAAAAGCACGGCATTAAAAGCTTTTGAAAAACTTGGCTGTGAAGTTATTTGCAGTGATACTTTAGCGGCACAAAATTTTAATTTACTTAAAGATAAGATTGAAACTCATTTTAATACAATAGATAAAGCACAAATTGCCCAAAAGATTTTTAAAAATGCTCAAGATAAAAAATGGCTTGAAAAACTTTTACACCCTTTAGTTTTAAAAGAAGCCCAGACCCAAATTAAGCAAAGCACAAAAAAGATAATTGTTTTTGATATTCCTTTGCTTTTTGAGTGCGGTTTAGAGGATAGTTTTGATTTTACTCTTTGCATTTACAGCGATTTTAATATCCGTTTAAAAAGGGCAATTTCGCGTAAAATGACAAAAGAAGATTTTATAAACAGGGATAAGGCCCAAATGCTTTTAGAAGAAAAGGCCCAAAGGGCAAACCTTGTAATTTTTAATAATTCAACAAGAAAAGATTTAGAAGAAAAAATAGAAAAACTATTTTTGATTTTAAATAATAAATAAGAGGAAAATTATGGACAACAAAGAAGTTAAAGCTGTAAAAACTACTACAACTCGCAGAAAATATACACCGCGCACCCCGCGCGTGCAAACACAAAATAGTGCACAAAATAATACACCAAACACAACACAAAATACCCCGGTAAATAATACTCCGGCAAATAATCAAACGCAAAATACTAATCACAATAATTTTGCTAGAACTACTCAGGCCCCTTCTATGAAGGCAAACGGTGCTAAAACTTTGGATGCTTTAGCTCTTTCTAAATTAAGCGTGGCCGAACTTACCAAACTTGCTTTAAATTATAATGTTCAAGATATTTCCGGTTTAAGGAAACAAGAACTTATCGGTAAAATTGTGGAAGTGCAGGCAAAACAAAACGGCTCTGTTTATGGTGGCGGTGTTTTGGAAATTTTACCTGATGGCTTTGGCTTTTTGCGTTCAGAAGAAAATAATTATCTTGCCGGTGCGCAGGATATTTATGTTTCCCCTTCTCAAATAAAGAGATTCGGTTTAAGAAAAGGCGATAATATTGAAGGCCTTATCCGCCCTCCGAAAGATAATGAAAGATTTTTTGCTATGCTTCAAGTGCAAAAAGTTAATAATGTAGAAGCGGAAAAAATCTATAATAGACCTTTGTTTGAAAACTTAACTCCTTTACATCCAAATAACCGCTTTGTTTTGGAAGTTAATAAAAACGACCTTACCCAAAGAGTTATTGATTTGATGGCCCCTATCGGCAAAGGGCAGCGCGCCTTGATTGTGGCAGCACCAAAAACAGGTAAAACCGTTATGATGCAAGCTCTTGCCAATTCCTTAACAACAAATCACAAAGATATTGAACTTTTGGTCTTGCTTATTGATGAAAGACCGGAAGAAGTTACCGATATGCGCCGCAATATTAAAGGCGAAGTTATTGCTTCTACCTTTGATGAACCGGCCGAAAGACACGTTCAAGTAGCCGAAATGGTGCTTGAAAAAGCAAAACGCGGTGTAGAACATGGCAAAGATGTTGTTATTTTGCTTGACTCTATTACCCGTCTTGCAAGGGCCTATAATACCGTTATGCCGGCATCCGGCAGAGTGTTGACCGGCGGTCTTGAAGCAACTTCCTTACAAAGACCGAAAAGATTTTTCGGTGCAGCCAGAAATATTGAAGAAGGCGGTTCTTTAACAATTATCGCAACTGCTCTAGTAGAAACCGGCAGCAGAATGGACGATATTATTTTTGAAGAATTTAAAGGCACCGGCAACAGCGAAATTTACCTTGATAGAAAACTTTCTGATAGAAGAATCTTCCCTGCTATTGATATCAATAGAACTTCTACCCGTAAGGAAGATTTACTCTTAACGGAAGATGAACTTAATAAAGCGTGGATACTCCGCAAAATTCTTGCTCCTTTAAGTTCCGTCGATGCTATGACTTTGCTTCTTGAAAAGTTATCTGCTACGAAGTCTAATAAGGACTTTCTTAAACAAATGGAAGCCAACCACTTCTAGTCATAATTTCAGTTTGAGAATAAAGGCCCTACCCTATTATTACTAAGGGAAGGGCCTTTTGTTCTACTATGGCTATAAAGCCCCTTTTTTTATACAATATTTATATATGAAATTTGAGAGTTTTGTTGCAAAACGCTATTTACTTTCGCAAAGTAAGGGTGTATTTTCTTTAATAACAACAATTATCGGCATTTTAGGCGTATGTGTCGGTGTGGCGGCTTTAATAACAACCCTTGCGGTTATGAGCGGTTTCCAAAACGATATTAAAAATAAAGTTATCGGCGCACAAGCCCATATTATGATTATGGGTATGATGCCTGACGGGCGTTATCAAGAAGTCCAAAAAACAATAGAAAATATAAAAGGAATTAAGGCAACGGCTCCAAGTATTTACGGCCAGGCAATTTTAAATTATCAAAGCCAAAACCAAGGTGTTGTTTTGCGCGGGCTTGACCCGGAGCAAGAAGCAAAAACAAGCAATTTAGTTGCTTCTTTAACCGAAGGTTCTTTTACAACTTCAGAAGATAAATCCCCCTTGGTTCTTGGACAGGAGCTTGCTTATAATATGGGCGCTGATATAGGGGATGAAGTCGTTTTGGTTTCCCCTGCTACTATTGCCGGTGCTTTGCCAAAAATGAAAAAGTTTACCGTTACCGGTCTTTTAAAAACCGGTTATTACGAATTTGATAATACTATTGCTTATACAAATTTAAAAAGTGCTTCTGATTTTTTGGGCTTAAAAGGGGCAATAACAACTTTAAGTGTTAAACTTGATAATCTTGATAGGGCCCAAACTCTTGCTTTTGAAATTGATGATGCTACCCAAAAAAATTATTCCGTCAAGACTTTTATGGAGTTAAATAGCAATTTATACGCCGCTTTAAAACTAGAAAAAGTTATGATGTTTATTATTCTGTCTTTAATTATTTTAGTTGCTTCTTTAAATATAACTTCTAATTTAATTTTGTTTGGGACAGAAAAATTAAGAGATATTGGTATTATGCGCGCTATGGGGGCAAGTCCGGCGCAAATTAGAAAAATTTTTATGCTTGAAGGCCTTTTTATTGCAAGTGCGGGTATTTTATCAGGGCTTGTTTTGGCTTGTATTTTATGTTGGGTAATTGCTACTTTTGATATTGTGCAGTTGCCGGCAGATATTTATTATCTTACAAAAGTGCCTGTTAAAATGGAATTTTTTGATATTTTAAGTGTTATTTTAGGCAGCTATGTTTTATGCTTTATTTCGGCCTTATATCCGGCTTATAAAGCCTCAAGAGTTAATGCGGTGGATGCAATACGCTATGGATAAGATATTACTTGAACTTAAAGACCTTACCAAAATTTATAAAGAAGGTCTGGAAAAAAATAAAGTGCTGGATAAAGTTAATTTAAAAATCTCAGCTGGCACTTTTAATGTTTTTGTAGGGCCAAGCGGTAGTGGAAAAAGCACTCTTTTAAATTTAATTGCCATGCTTGACAGCGCAACCGAAGGCGAAATTTTATTTGAAGGCAAAAATATTTTAAATTTATCAGAAAAAAAGAAAGCGAAACTTCGCTTGGATAAGATTGGTTTTGTCTTTCAATTTGATGGGCTTTTGCCGGAATTTAGTGTAATTGAAAATGTTAATATGCCTGCCTTAATAAAAGGTAAAAGTGCAAAAACAAGGGCTTTAGATTTACTTAGAAATTTGAATATTGATACTCTTGCCAGCAAAATGCCTCCTTCTTTAAGCGGAGGGGAAAAACAAAGAGTTGCTATTGCTCGTTCTTTAATTAATAACCCTATTTTAGTTTTAGCAGATGAGCCAACCGGCAACCTTGACGGAGCGCGTAAAGAGCAAGTGTTTAAAGATTTTGCTGCCTTAGCAAAAGAAGGTATTGCTGTTTTAATGGTAACCCACGATATCAAGGCCGCAGATTATGCAGATAATTGTTATAAAATAGAAAACGGAAAAATAGATTTAAAAAAATAAAGAGAGGTTGAAAATGTATATAAAATTTAACAATAAAGCTGAAGAACTTTTACAAAAGGGTGTTAAAGAACTTACCGAAAAAGATTTTACGGCAAAACTTTATCAACATCAGGCAAATCTTTGGAAAACAGAAGAAGAACATACAAAGATTATAAATAACTCACTTGGTTGGACAGAAGTTTATGATTGGACTCTTGAACACTTAAAAGAAATACAGGATTTTGCTCTTTCAGTTAAAGATTCCTATAAGCATGTCGTTTTGATGGGTATGGGCGGTAGCAGTCTTGCACCGGAAGTTTTGCGTGTTTTGTTCGGCAAGAAAGAAAATTGGCCGACACTTATTGTTTTAGATAGCACAAATCCTGATTGGGTTGCTAAAGTGCGTGCGCAAATTAATCCGGCAAAGACCTTGTTTATTTTTGCAAGCAAATCTGGCGGAACTGTTGAACCTTCATCTCAATTTGCCTATTTTTATGAAGAAGTTTCTGCAGCTAAAGTTGATGAACCGGGTGATAATTTTATCGCTATTACAGACCCTGGAACAGGGCTTGAAACTTTAGCAAAAGAAAAGAAATTTAGAAAAATCTTCTTAAATAAAGCCGATATCGGTGGCAGATTTTCCGCTTTATCTTTCTTTGGTATGGTGCCGGCTGCTTTAAGCGGTATTGATATTGAACCGATTTTGAAAAAAGCAAAAGCATTTGGCGATAGTTTTAAAAATCATACTACTAGGACTCCTCTTGAACTCGGTGCTTTAATGGGCGAAGGTTTCTTAAATAAAAAAGATAAACTTACCCTTTTAATGCCGAAAGAAATAGATACTTTTGGTTTGTGGGTGGAACAACTTGTTGCCGAATCAACCGGTAAAGAAAATTGTGGGGTTGTGCCTGTTGCCGGTGAAGGTTTGCATAAAAATTTTGACTATCAAGAAGATAGAATTTTCGTACATATTAATTTTAACTCAGAAGATAATTCCAAAGTAAAGGAAATTATTCCTTCTTTAGAAAATAAACATCCTGTTGCCCAAGTAGAAATGACGGAGTTGAATGCTATCGGCGAACAATTTTTACTTTGGGAAATTGCAACCGCTGCTTGTGGTGCAATTATGAAGATTAATCCTTTTGACCAACCAAATGTCCAAGCGGCAAAAACTTTGGCTAAAGGTATTTTGGAAGAACTTTCAAAAGGGAATAAAGATCCTCAAGCAGAAGCAGAACTTTTGTTAAGTGATAATTTAGAAGGTAAAGTCGCTTTAGAAAATCTTGGCAAAGATATTTTAAGTTTAGTTAAACCAAATGATTATATTGCCTTGCTTGCTTATTTAAACGAAACAGAAGAAATTGATGCCACTTTAAAAGATATTAGAGAAAAACTTTTAACTTCAAGCAAAGCTGCAGTCTTGTTTGGATATGGCCCAAGATATTTACACTCAACCGGCCAACTTCATAAAGGCGACGGCGGTAAGGGCATCTTTGTAATTTTAAGTGCCCAGCCGGAAGAGGAAGTTTCAATTCCCAAACAAGCATATACTTTTGGTGATTTGGTAAGCGCTCAGGCCTTAGCAGATTTTAAAGCTCTTGCCCAAAAAGGCAGAAGAGTTATAAAAATACATTTGAAAAAACCTGTATTAGAATCTCTTAATAATTTGAATAAAAAATTCTAAAAAGGTTTATGGTAAGGGAGAAAAAATGACAAAAACTAAAACAAAAAAAAGTCTTAAAGAAACACTTAGAAAAGTTGTTTCTTCAACAAGAAGAACAGCCGTAAGTAAAACAAAAACAACAAAAAGTGCTGCTACTGCTTCTTCTCAAAAAGCAATACCTTTAGCAAAGGATCTTTATATAGATTATCCCGCAAATAATGAAAAAGTTTATTGCGGACATTATTGCTTTAGACTTGGTAGTCCAAGCAATATTTCTTGGCTTAAAATTTCTATTAACGGCGGACCTTGGCAAGATTGCAGATGCGCAAATGGTTATTGGTGGTTTGATTGGTGGAACTTTACTACCGGTAATTTTTATGCGGAAGCTTATGGGTGCGTAAACGGCAAAGAAGTTAAAACCGCAAAACGCAAATTTAAAGTCGTTATCTAAATGAAGAAAGTTTACTTGCAAACCTTTGGCTGTCAGATGAACGAAGCCGATTCAGAAGAAATGATGCTTACTCTGGCGGCTAAAGGTTGCACGCAAACACAAAAATTGGAAGAGGCCGATATTGTGCTTGTTAATACTTGCACAATTCGCGAACATGCCGAACATAAAGCAATATCTTATCTTGGTCGTCTTGCTAAATGGAAGGCAAAAAAAGAAGGCAGAAAAATAATTTTTACCGGATGTGCGGCCCAGCGTCTTGGCCAAAAAATAAAAAAGAAATTTCCTCATACAGATATCGTTAATGGCGCAAAAAATATAGATAATTTTTCTTCTGTTATAGAAAAAGCCGATTTGTTTGAAGACCAAAATACACAGGCCATATCTACACCGGCAAACAGCCCTATTGCTTTAGTTAATATTATGCGTGGTTGCAGTTGTAAATGTTCTTATTGTATTGTCCCTTATGTCCGGGGGGAAGCCTACTCTTTAGATCCCAAAAATATTCTTTCTCAAGTTAAAGTAGCCCTTGAAAGTGGAGCAAAAGAAATTGTCTTGTTAGGACAAACGGTTAATGCGTATAATTATAAAGGTTTCAGTTTTTCAAAACTACTTAGAGAAATTTGTTCTTTTGATAAACTTTTACGCTTACGCTATTTAAGCCCTCATCCGATGTTTATAAATGAGGAATTTTTACAAACTCTTAAAGATTGTCCTAAAATTGCGCGCCATATACATTTGCCTATTCAAAGCGGTTCAACAAGAATACTTGCCGATATGAAACGCAACTATACGCGTGAAGAACTTTTAGCAAAACTAAAAGCTTTAAGAGAAATAGGTATAGAGATTAGCACAGATATTATTGTAGGTTATCCAAAAGAAACAGAAGAAGATTTTAAAGATACTTTAACCTTGTGTCAGGAAGCCCAGTTTAGTGCTGCTTATTGTTTTAAATTTTCTCCTAGAAAAGGAACGCCCGCGGCACTTTTTAAAGAACTTGATCAAAAAATAGTGGAAAAACGACTTGATATTTTGTTAAATGAAATAAAGCAGTCCTCAAAAGATGCTTACGCCCGCCAGATAGCAACAAAGCAACAAGTGCTTTTTGAAACGCCTACAAACGGACGCACATCTAATAATTTTTGGGTAAGGACTAAAGAGAAATACCCCGTCGGCGCTGTTGTGGACTTGCAAATTAAAGAAAGTAAAGATACAATTTTATTAGCATAAAGAGGTATAGTTATGAGCGAAAAATTTATTGAAAGAAGAAGACACCCAAGGGTGCCGGTTATCAGCAATATTGTTGAGCCGATTGATCTTGCTTTTACTGATGAAAAAACAGGCCAGCAACATGAAGTTGCCGCTGTCTTAGCAGATTTATCTGCTTCAGGTATGAGAATAGTTTCCTTTTTAAAAGCTCCGGTTGCCGGCAGTTTAAAAATTAAAATGGAACTTCCTTTTGTCGGCAAGTTTGAAGTAGAAGCCAGAACGGCTTGGGTTCGTCAAAAAGGGCCTATTTATACTATCGGTATAGAATTTGTAAAAATTAGCTCCTCAATAGTGCAAAAAATTACAACTCTTGCAGATGATTTCGTTGATTGTAATACAAGGATTTTGCTAAAACTGCCGGAAGTTTGCGTTCCTAATTGCAAATGTAATGCTATTTGCAATAAGATACAAAAAGATACAACCTTATTTAAATAAATGTTTCCCCGTCCGATTATTATAGCAGGGCCAACGGCAAGCGGTAAAACTGATCTCGCCTTGGCTTTGGCTGGTAAAATGGACGGGGAAATTATTTCTGTTGATTCCCGTCAAATTTATAAAGGTTTAAATATCGGCACGGCTTGCCCAAAAGGTATTTGGCAAGATAATAATTTTTATGTGCAGGGTATTAGATATTATTTAGCTGATTTTTTGCCTATTGATAAAAAATTTGATGTTTCGCTTTTTATCAAAGAAGCAAATAAAATTACTAAGCAAAGTAAAAAACCCCTAATTTTTGCCGGCGGAACAGGGCTTTATTTTGAGGGCTTTTTTTGTGGTATAGATTCTCTGCCTCCGGCAGATGAAACTTTAAGAAAGCGTCTTTTACTTAAAACTAAAGCCGAACTTTACGAAGAGCTAAAAAGACTTGACCCTAAAAGTGCGCAAACTATACCTTTGGGTAATATACACAGGGTTTTAAGGGCGCTTGAAATTACTCTTTTAACAGGTAAAACAGCCAGTTCTTTAAGAACGCAAACAGGGCCTAAAGAAATCCCTACGGATAAAGCGTTATTCTTTTATATAAATTGGGATAAAGAGTTATTAAATAAGCGTATTATAAAACGCACAAATTTAATTCTTGAGCCAATGATAGAAGAAGCAAAAAATGCTTTAGAAAATTTCGGTCCTGAGGCCTGTGGCTTAAACACTCTTGGCTACACTCAAGCAATAGAGGTTTTACAAAATAAAATTTCACGCGCAGAAGCTCTTGAAAAAATTATTATTTTAACCCGTCAATACGCAAAACGCCAAAGAACTTGGTTTAAAAGATATAAGAATATAATTTCCCTTGATATAAAAGAAGAAAAGGATTTTGATATTCCTGCTTTGTGCCAAAAAATAATTGATGCGACTAAAGTTATTTAAGGATATTATATTTAATATTGCCGATTTTGCTTTGTATAAAATCTAAAGTTGTTTTATCAAAAGCGGCAAATCGGGCAAGTTGCTTTTCGCTATTATTGCTGCTTATAGATATAGAAGAAGTTATACCGGCAAGTTCACCTTTAGAAGTCATAAGGCCACTGCCGGAAATACCTTGCCTTATTCCAAAATTTTGTAAGACAAAAGTTTTTGTTTGCGGAAAATAAATTGCTTTATTATTACTTCTTAAAACCTCTCTTTTGTCTGTAAAACTTGATAAGACGGAAAATTTCCTTGCTAAAACAGGGCCTTGTTTTCTGTATTTTCCCATAATAAGCAAAATAGGGGTATTATAACTGCTTAAAGCCCTTTTATAAGTTCTATAATTGTTTAGACGATTCATAAATTCATGTTGAGTTATGCCTACAGACTTGCGCGGATCTTTGTAAACAAATTTAGAGGTGGCAGGTTTAAAATAGACTAAAGCAATATCATAAGTTGCCATATTTTTATTGACATTTCTTTCCGGGTGTATAAAAATCTGAGGTGATTTTGGGGAACTTTGCCCTATAACATCCATTTCATAATTTCTGCCTACTACTAAACGGGTTTGAAAATCACACCCATTTTGGCAGGTTTCTTCAACGCAGTGGGCCGCTGTTATAAACCAACTTTTGCTTAAGCGGACGGCTTGGCATTTTGTTGCTTGAAAGGAGGTCCTTTGTCCCGGTTTAATTTTTGTAGGTGGGGCAAAGTTTATCTCAAAAGTATTGGAAAAATCGTCAGTAGTAGCATAAGTATTTATTTCTTCTCCTGCAGAAACAAATCCAACATTTTGGCAAAAAGCCGGATAAATAAAAAAAGTAAAAATTGTAATTAAAAAAAACTTTTTCATAACAATATAATACAAAAAATAATTCTTATATTAAACTTTTTTATATAATATTATTATGATATTACCTAGAATTTTAACTGCAATAGTGCTAGTATTACTAGTAACTTTCGCCATTTCTTATGGCGGAATTTTCTTTATGGCTTTAATTGCTGCCATAATAATGGTCTGCTTATATGAGTATGGCCTTGTTTTATTATTAGCCCAAAAACCTGTTAACAGATTAGGTTTAATTGTTTTTGGTGCTTTAATGACCGTTGCTGCTTTAGCCGGGCGTTTGCCTGATATAGTAGATTTGCCAAGCAATATAAGTGGTTTTTTTATCGCGCTTACTTTGGCAGGGCTTTTCTTATTTGAAATGTTTAGAAAAGCACCTTCTTTTGAACGCGTTATAAATACCTTTTTTGGCGTAATGCTTATACCTTGGTGTTTAGCCCATTTAATTAATATTCGTATGATTGAACCTTATGGGGAATATTTTACCTATATTATTTTCTTTGCAATTTGGGCAAATGATACTGCTGCTTATGCTATTGGCTGTTGGCTTGGCAAACATCGCTTAAAAGAAGTTGTAAGTCCTAAAAAAAGTTGGGAAGGTTCCATTGCCGGTTTTGTTGCCGGTATAGGTGTAACCATGTTGCTTTGGGATATGTTTTACCCCAATATTACTTGGCAACAGGCCTTAGCTTTAGGTGCTTGTATTTCTGTTTTAGCCCAAGTTTCTGATTTGGCGGAATCTCTTTTTAAAAGAAATTCCGGCGTTAAAGATACTACGGGCTTTTTACCCGGTCACGGCGGCTTCTTAGATAGATTTGATGCCTGTATTTTAACAGCACCGGTAATTTACTATTTAGTTTTATTCATGATCTAATGAAAAATATCGTAATTCTTGGCTCAACGGGTTCAATAGGCGTAAGCGCTTTAGATGTTATTAAAACGCTTGGTCCTGATTATAAAGTTTTGGCAATTTCTGCCGGTAGAAACGGAGATTTATTTCTAAAACAAGTTTTAGAATTTAAGCCAAAATATGCAACCGTTGCAAGCCAAGAATCTTACGATAAAATAAAAGATTTAATACCGGCTGAAGTAAAATTACTTACCCCTACACCGGAAAGTCTTTGTGAACTTGCCTCTTTAAAAGAAGCAGATTTAATTATAAATGGCCTTGTAGGTGCGGCTGGTTTTAAACCTTTGATGGCGGCAATTAAAGCCGGAAAGGTTATTGCTCTAGCTAATAAAGAACCTATTGTTATGGCTGGCTCTGTTATTATGCAAGAATGCCAAAAATACGGCGCAACGATAGTGCCGGTTGATTCTGAACCTTCAGCTGTTTTTCAATCTCTTGAAAATTGCGATATCCATACCTATCGCCAAGAAGCAAAGAATATTAAGAAAGTTTTACTCACTGCATCAGGTGGACCTTTCTTAAAATATAAAGGCAATTTAGATGATGTTAAACCTGAGCAGGCCCTTGCCCATCCACGATGGAAAATGGGTAAAAAAATTACTATTGATAGTGCAACTTTGATGAATAAAGGTTTTGAAACTATTGAAATTATGCACCTTTTTAATTTGCCTTTGGAAAAAGTTAAAATTGTTGTGCATCCGCAATCTATAGTGCACTCCGCTGTAGAATATGAAGATGGCGCAATAGTTGCAGAACTTTCTAACCCGGATATGCGCTTGCCTATACAATATGCTATAACTTACCCCAAAAGATATCCTTGTCCGGTTAAACCTTTAAGCATTTTAGATATGGCAAGACTTGATTTTATGGAGCCGGATTTTTCTGCTTTCCCCTGCCTTAGTTTAGCCCAGCATGCAGCAAAAAAAGGCGGCAGTTTCGGTGCTGTTTTAAACGGAGCAGACGAAGTTTGCGTAGAGGCCTTTTTAAAAGGGCAAATTAAATTTACCGATATTGCTAAAATTATTTCTAAGGTCTTTTCTGCCCACGAAGCTGATTTTAAAGAACAAATTACTTTTGAAGATGCTCTTTCTTTTGATTCTTGGGCACGCCAAAAAACTAAAGAATTTATAAAATAATTTCATTTTTTCTGTTTTCTCTTAATATGATAAAATATATATATATTATTTAAGGGAGATTTTATGATTTCATCAGTAACACAATTTTTAATGGATAAAATTGTCTGGCTTTTTAGCTGGCATACTTTAGTTTCGGCTGCAGGTATTATTTTTGCCTTAGGTTTAGTTGTTATTATTCACGAACTGGGGCACTTTCTTGCCTGTCGTTTGCTTGATATCAAAGTGGAAGAATTTTCTATCGGTTTTGGTAAACTCTTAAAAAAATGGGGTAAAGGGGAAACGCAGTATAGTTTAAGGGCTATTCCCTTGGGTGGTTATGTTAAACCCGCAGGCGAATATTATGCAAGAGAAATAGAAATTAAAGACCCTCGCGAATTTGGGGCAAAACCTTGGTATGCCAGATTATTTATGGTTGTTGCCGGCGCAGGAATGAATTATGTTTTAGCATTTGTTATTTTCTTTTTTATAATAATTACTATGGGTATTCCTAAGAATAACCCTGAAGAAATTCCTCCTGTAATAGGGGAAGTTTTAGATAATATGCCTGCCCAAGCATATGGCCTAGCAGAAGGCGATCAGATTTTGGAAATAAATAATACCTCTATTAAAAATTGGAAAGACCTTGTTACCGCCATTGCTGCAACGCCCGAAGGCCAGCCCGTATTAGTAAAATATCAACAAAATGATGAAATATTTGAAAAAGAAATACCCGTAAACAATGATAAGAAACTCGGCTTTGCCGTTGCTCCTGTATATGAAAAAACGGGGCCTTTAAAAGCAATTAAAGTGGCAGGTTATCAGTGTTATTATTGGACGGCCCTTTCTCTTAAAACTATTGCCGAAAAACTTTGGCATAAACAAGCTCCTGAAATGGCTGGACCTATCGGTATTTTTGAACTTGTCGGTAAAGGCGTTCATAGTGGGTGGGAAGATTACTTCTTTTTAATAGGTCTTATTTCTGTTGCTATTGGTATGTTTAATCTTTTCCCTATACCGATACTTGATGGGGGCCATGCCGTATTCTTTATTATTGAAGGTATCCGCGGTAAAAGAGTTAAAGAAAAAACTCTTGAAAGAGCAAGTGCTGTTGGGGCAATTTTTCTTTTATCTTTAGTTGTGTATGCTACATATAGCGATATTATGCGTATTAAAAACCGCAGTGTAAAACCCGCTACGAAAATAGAACAAACTGAGCAAATTTCACAAGACAAGGAGATTACTTTAAATGAAGCAGACAAGGCAAATTAAAGTTGGTCCTTACATTCTTGGCAGTGGCAATTTGGTGCGCGTTCAGTCAATGTGCAACACAAAAACAGCCGATACTGAAGCGACAATAAAACAAATTTTAGCTCTTGAAAATTGCGGGTGCGAAATTAACCGCGTGGCCGTGCCGGATATGGACGCAGCAAAAGCCCTTGGCACAATTATTAAAGCAATTCACACACCCTTAGTTGCAGATATTCATTTTGATTATAAACTTGCACTTGAAGCCGTTAAACAAGGTATTTCTAAGGTGCGTATTAACCCGGGCAATATTGGCGATAAAGCTAAAGTGCAGGAAGTTGTGCGTGCTTGCGCAGATAAAAATATACCTATTAGAATCGGTGTTAATGCAGGCAGTATTAAAGAATTAAAAAAATTTGCCGGCAGACCTAATTGGCCCAATGAAAAATGGGCCGAAGTTATGGTCGGCGAGGCCTTAGAACAAGCCGAAGTTTTAGAGCAATTAAATTTTAAAAATTATTTAGTTTCACTTAAATCTGATAATGTCCAAAGAACAATTTTGGCAGCAAAACTTTTGGCCGAAAAAACTGATATTCCCCAACATATCGGCCTAACCGAAGCGGGCAGTTTTATGGCAGGCCTTGTTAAATCTTCAATAGCAATGAGCGAGTTATTAAGAGCAGGTATCGGCGCAACAATCAGAATTTCTCTGACAGAAGACCCCAAAATGCAAGTGCGCGCTGCTTATGAAATTTTAAAAGCGCTTAAACTTAGAGAGTTTGGACCGGAAATAATTTCCTGCCCGACTTGCGGCAGAACGCAAGTTGATATTGCAGGCGCAGTAAAAGAACTTGAAGAAAAAATTTATTCTGATAAAGAATTAATAAAACTTTCAACAGGCAAGAAAATTGCCGTTATGGGTTGTATTGTTAACGGCCCGGGCGAAGCGCGCGATGCTGATTTTGGTATAGCAGGTGGCATAAACGAAGGCCTTTGGTTTGAAAAAGGCGAAGTTAAAAATAAAATACCGCGTGCAGATTGGATTAAAAAATTTACAGATAAAATAAAGGAAAAATAAAATGAAATTAACTGAATATTATTTACCGACTTTAAAAGAAGCCCCTAAAGATGCAGATATTGTTTCTGCCAAATTTATGATAAGAGCAGGCCTTATTCGCAAGACGGCAAGCGGTATTTATGAGTGGTTGCCGCTTGGTATGAAAATTTTAAAGAAAATTGAAAATATTATCCGCGAAGAATTTAATAAAGAAGGGGCGCTTGAAGTGTGGCTACCGATAGTCCAACCGGCAGAACTTTGGCAAAAAAGCGGAAGATGGGATTTTTACGGGCGCGAACTTTTGCGTATTAAAGATAGAAAAAAAGCAGATTTTTGTATTGCCCCAACTGCTGAAGAAGTTATTACAGATTTAGTTAAAAAAGATGTTTCTTCGTATAAACAACTGCCTGTTTGTTTATACCAGTTTGGCACAAAATTTAGAGATGAAATTCGCCCGCGTTTTGGCGTTATGCGTGCAAGAGAGTTTTATATGGCAGATGCTTATTCTTTTGCTTCAACTGAGGAACAGGCAAATACCTGGTATCAAAAAATGAAAGATTCTTATATCAGAATTTTTGAAAGATGCGGCCTTAAATTTCGCCCTGTTGAAGCAGATACCGGCACAATCGGCGGTAATTTTTCACACGAATTTATGGTGCTTGCCGATACCGGAGAAGATGAAATTTCCGTCTGCCCTTGCGGTTATAGCGCAAATACGGAAAAGACCGAAATAGCAGTGCCCGCTCAAAAAACAGGCGAGTTTTTAGAAATAAAAGAAGTTTCTACACCGAACAAAAAAACAATAAAAGAAGTTTCCGATTTCTTAAAAATACCTGCTGAAAACTTTATTAAATTACTTGTTTATAAAGCAGATGGAAAACCTGTTATTGTTTTAATGCGCGGCGAAGATGAGTTAAACGAAATTAAACTTAGAAAATTCTTAAATGCTACCGAAGTTTGCCAAGCAACAGAGGAAGAATATACCCAAATAACCTCTAGCCCGGTTGGTTTTGCAGGCCCTGTTAGTTTAAAGGGTAAAGGTTTAAAAATTATTGCAGATAATTATATTAAAACAATTTTAAACGGCGTTGCCGGTGCAAGTAAAGCAGATACCCATCTAGTTAATGTTAATATTGAACGCGATTATAAAGTGGATAGTTTTGCTGATTTAAAACTTGCCTCTCTTGGCGATAAATGCCCAAAATGCGGTCAAAACTTTACTTTTAAACGCGGTATTGAAGTTGGTCATATTTTTAAACTTGGCACAAAATATTCTAGCGCAATGAAAGCAGAGTTCTTAGATGAGAGCCAACAATCAAAACCTATGATTATGGGTTGCTATGGTATTGGTGTTAGCCGTGTTTTAGCAGCCGCTATTGAGCAAAACCACGATGATTTTGGCCCTATTTGGACGCGCGCTCTTAGTCCTTTTGATATAGAGTTAATTGCTCTTGATACAGAAGGCGAAGTAAAACAAAAAGCAGACGCGCTTTATGCTAACTTACAAGCCAAAGGTTTTGATGTTTTATATGACGATAGAAACGAGCGCCCGGGTATTAAATTTAAAGATGCTGATTTAGTCGGTGTGCCGCACCGCTTGATTGTGGGTAAAAAACTTTTGCCCGAAGGCAAAATTGAATATAAAAACCGCGCAAGTGGTCAAAGTGAAGTTTGGCAGTTAAGCGAACTTGACGAAAAACTAAAAAACATTTAGTTTTTATAAACATAATAAATAAAAAATCCCCGATATAAAATATCGGGGATTTTTAAATCAATATTTTATAACTTATTTTTTTGGAAATACAATATTTTTTGCCGCACTAACATCATCGCACTGAACATCTAAATATCTAGGTCTGCCTTCTTCGTTCGGAGTAAGTAAATCTTTCAAAGTTCTGCTGTGGGATTTAACATCTTTCTGTGCGCCATTATTTACTAAGATTTTTATAATTTCAAGGTTGCATTCACTAAGGACAGCATAAATTAAGGCATTTTCTCCGTCTTTATCTTTTGCTGCGACATTGGCATGAAGGGCAATCATCTTGCTTACTATTTTTGGCAAATTAGTTGCAGAGGCATACATTAAAGGTGTTGTATTAAAAAGAGTATTTCTTGCATTAATATCTGCTCCTCTGGCTACGAGTTTTTCTATAATTTGCTCATTTGTTGCATAATGTAAAGCTGTGTTTCCTAAAGAATCTGTAGCTTTTACATTTACTTTTGGATCTTTTAATAATTCTAAAGCAACTTTAACATTATTATTTTTAACAGCAATAATAAGGGGACTTCCTTTGCTATCGTTTAGAGCGGTGGCTTCCTCTTTGGCTTGATTCAAAGAAGAGTTGATATTGGCTTTTATTTCATCACTGGCTAATTTTTGCTGGGAAGCTGCATAAGTAAATTGCGAGGTGACAAATAAAGCAAACATAAGTAAGGTTAAGGTCTTTTTCATTTACGTTTCTCCTTTAATATAATTCACTTAAGTATAGTTTATACTATATTTACGATTTATGCAAGATTCTTTAGACCTATTTTAGAATAGGCCAAAAGACCTATAGCATTTAAACTTGCATGCGTGCTTGTTTTTATGTTATAATAAAAATATCTTAGATTAAAGCTCAAGCGACTTGGAAACAAGTCGCTTTTGTTTTGAAGGTGGTGTTTTATGAACAAAAATCAAATGGAAGAAGTCGTCGCAGCTGCTCTTGAACAACAGGGCTATGAACTTGTGGACTTAATTATTCAGGCCCATGGCTCCAAGAAATTACTTCAGTTCTTTGTAGATAAAGAAGGTGGTGTGAATCTTGGCGATTGCGAAACTTTGACAGATAAAATTGATTCCATTATTACTATGGAAAATTTGCTTGACGGGGGGTATATTTTGGAAGTTTCTTCCCCGGGTATTAAGCGTGTTCTAAAAAAACCGGCACACTTCAAAAAATTTATCGGAGAAAGAGCAAGAATTTTTACTAAACAACCTATTGAAAACAGAGCCACTTTTACCGGTATTATTGAAGAAGCAGATGATAACAAAATAGTCCTTTTTGACGGGACGACCAAATTTAACTTCAAATATGAAGACATTAAAAAAGCAAATCTTGACCCTGTGGTTGAGTTTTAAGGAGAATTAACTATATGCAAAATAAAGACTTAATTTTTGCCCTTGAAAGTTTAGAAAGGGAAAAAAATATCAGCAGGGAAGATACCCTAAAAACTATTGAAGATGCCCTCGTTTCCGCTTTGAGAAAGAATTTAGGCAGAAATGCCCTTCTTTCCGCCCATGTAGATTTAGAGGAAGGTTCTATTGAGGCCTATCAAACTTTAGCCGTTGTTGAAGAAGTTTCCAACCCGGAAATTGAAATTTCTTTAGAAGATGCAAAATTGATTGATTCTAAAGCAAAAATCGGCAAAGATGTTATAAAAACTTTGGAAGTAAGCGATTTTTCAAGAATTGCAGCCCAAATTGCAAAGCAAGTTCTTATTCAAAAAATTCGTGGTATTGAAAGAGATAATCTTTATAAAGAATTTAAACCCAGAGAAGGCGAAATTGTGACAGGTCTTGTCCGTAGATTTTCTGATAGAGATATTATCGTTGACTTAGGCAAAGCTGAAGCTATTTTACCTTACTGCGAACAAATCAGAAAAGAACACTTTACCCACGGCAGCAGAGTTAAAGCCGTAATTGAAAAAGTTTTAGCTCCGGCAGATTTACCTTCTATTAAGCCGGATTCCGTTTTAAACCGCTATAAATCCGCTGCTTTAAAATTGGATAAAGGACAAAGAGGGCCTTACATTATTCTTTCAAGGACTTCCCCTACTTTCTTAAAAGAACTTATGAAGGTTGAAATCCCCGAGTTAAGCGATAATGTTATTGAAATCAAAGCTATTTACAGAGACCCCGGTTTCAGAGCTAAAGTTGTTGTAAAAAGCAATGATAATAATGTTGACCCTATCGGCACTTGCGTTGGGATGAGAGGTATTAGAATCCGCGCAGTTACCGGTGAACTTGCCGGCGAAAAAATTGATTTAATCAATTATAGTGATGATGCAAGTTCTATTATTGCAAATGCTCTTTCACCGGCTAAAGTTTTATCTGTCCGCATAGTTGACGCAGAAGCAAAAAAAGCTTTAGTTATCGTTCCTGATGATCAACTCGCTATTGCAATCGGTAAAGACTGGCAAAATGTTAAACTTGCTTCCAAAGTAAGCGGATGGGAACTTGAAGTAAAGAGTGAAACACAAAAGAATCAAGAAGGCCAAGAAGCAGCCCAGCTTGTTCAAAATGCTTTAGCTGATGTTCCGGGTATTGGGCCTAAACTTGCCGAACTTTTAACAAAAGCCGGCTTTGATTCCGTAGAAAAAATTGCTAAACTCAGTCCTGAACATTTAGCAACCTTACAAGGTGTTGGCGATAAAACAGCCCAAAAGATTATAGACGGCGCTAAACAATATTTAGAGTCTAGTGCGGAGGCAGAAAATGACAATAGCCAAGAAAACAACTAAGGACCAAGAAGAGCCAAAAAAGAAATCTTCTGCCCGCAAAACTTCTGCTAAAAAAACAACAGGAGCCAAAAAAACTACTACTAAAAAAGGGGCAGCTAAAAAAACTGCTGCAAAAAAAGTAGTTAAAAAAGCTTCTTCTAAAACTAATACGGAAGAAACAAAACAGGAAGTTAAAGAAGTTAAAACTTCTGTAGATAAAAAATCCGGCGAGCATAAACATAAAACAGAAAATTTACAACAGAAAGATATTGCTGTAAACAATGTTTTGCAACAGCAGGAAAATAAACCTCAGCCAAAGTCGGAACAACAAACTTCTGTTAATAATTCTTTGCCTAAACAAGCTCCAAAACAGGAAGTTCCTGTTAAAAAAGAGGAAGTAAAAAAGCCCGAAGTTAAGGTAGAACAAAAACCTGCCGAACAAGCAGAACCTCAGCAGAAAGTTATTAAAATTCTCGGTAAGCCAACTATTAAAGAACTTGCCGAAAAAATGGATTTTAAAATAAATGACTTTATTAAAAAACTTATGGGTATGGGTATTTTTGCTACTATCAATCAACGTTTAGAGCCGGATATGATTGAACTTGTTGCCTCTGAATGTGGTTTTAAAACGGAAATGGTTAGTGAATTTGCCCACGAAGAACTTGTTAGCCAAGTGCAAGAAGAAGATGACCCTAAAGATTTACAGCCAAGAGCGCCTGTTGTTACTATTATGGGGCACGTGGACCATGGTAAAACAAGTTTGCTTGATGCTATACGCCACTCTAATGTCGTGGCAGGCGAGTTTGGGGCTATTACCCAGCATATTGGTGCTTATAGAGTAAAAACCCCTAAAGGTTATATTTCTTTCTTAGATACTCCGGGCCACGAGGCCTTTACTGCTATGCGTGCGCGTGGTGCTCAGGCAACAGATATTGTAGTTTTGGTCGTTTCCGCAACGGACGGCATTATGCCGCAGACTATTGAAGCTATGAACCACGCAAAAAGTGCGGGTGCACCGATAATTGTTGCGGTAAACAAAATTGATTTACCGGGTGCAAATCCCGATAAAATCAAGCAAGATTTAGCTTCCCGCGGTCTTGTGCCGGAAGAGTGGCAAGGCGATACAATTTTTGTTGAAATTTCCGCCAAAAAGAGAATTAATATTGATAAACTCTTGGAAATGATTGCTTTACAGGCCGAAATGATGGAGCTTAAAGCAAATCCAAACAGAAGCGGTGTCGGTGTTATTTTGGAAAGTAAGAGAGATAATAAACGCGGTGTCGTTGCAACTGTTTTGGTGCAAAAAGGCACAATACATGTTGGCGATCCGTTTATTGTTGGCACAACTTACGGCAAAATAAGGGCTTTAATTGATGAACATGGCAAACGCTTGCCTTCAATCGGACCTTCTGTTCCGGCTGAAATTTTAGGTATTAATGGTGAACCTCCCTCTGTCGGTGATACTCTTGTTATTGCCGAAAGCGAAAAAGAGGCCAAACATATTGCTGAAAAAAGAAAACTTGCCCATAAAGAAGAAAGAATTGCCCACCAAAAACATGTTTCTTTAACTAATATCAAGAGCGATAAAGTTAAAGAACTTGCAATTATTCTTAAAGCTGACGTGCAAGGTTCTATTGAAGCAATTAAAGATGCTATTTTAAGAACACCTACAGAAGAAGTTGAAGTAAAAATTATTCACTCTGCTGCAGGTAATGTTAATGAATCTGACTTGCTTCTTGCTAAAGCCAGCAATGCTGTTATAATTGCGTTTAACGTTGATACTGACGAATCTACCAAAGAAGAAGCCCAAAGAGAAGGTATTGAAATACGCACTTATAATATTATCTTTGAACTCTTGGAAGATTTGCGTGCTGCTATGGAAGGTTTACTTGAACCGGATATTGTTGAAGAAGTTGTAGGTAAAGCAACTGTCCGCCAGGTTTTTGACCTTAGTAGCGGTTTTGTTGCCGGTTGTTATGTAGATGAAGGCAAACTTGTGCGCAATTATGAAGTTAGAATTTTGCGCGCAGGCCAGATACTTTATAAAGGCAAAATCTCCGGCTTAAAACGCTTTAAAGATGATGTCAAAGAGGTTGAAAAAGGTTATGAATGCGGTGTCTTAGTAGAAGGTTTCAAAAAGACCCAACCCGGCGACATTGTAGAGTGCTTCCAGAAGAAAGCTATAACAAGAAGAATAGCAAAAATATAAAATAAACAAAGTAAAAAATACCCCTCTTTTTAAGAGGGGTATTTTTTGTGCTTTAAATAAGTCTTATTTATTTGCGCCGCAGCATTTTTTATATTTTTTGCCACTGCCACAAGGGCAAGGGTCATTTCTGCCGGGTTCTTTTTCTTTTACAATAGTTTGAACTTTACCTTGTTGTTCTTGTTTTAATTCTTTTTCATGTTCTTTAAGCCATTTTTTCATAGCACGCAGAGAGTTTAAATCAACGCCGTCGGCTTTCATTCTTTTTGCAATAGCAACAAGTTTATCTTTTATAGAAGGATCTTTTTCTATTTGTTTTTTTATGGCTCCGGGTAAAGAATCCATTTCTTTTTCTATTTTTTCTTCAATAGATAGTTTTGATTTTTCTTTTTTACTTTCTTCGTTTTGTTTATTTTTTTTCTTTCCAAATAAAAATTCTAATGCCATAATTAAATTTCTCCATTAATAATTTGTCTGATAGTTTTGCGCACGATTAAGGCCTTTTTAACATAATCATTACTTTCGGGAATGACTATGTGGCGCGGATGACCTTGCCAAAGTTTTAAGATATCTTCATCAACTTGAAGGGCTCTTTCCAAAGATTCAGTGCGAACACTGGTATTTTGGTAGAATTTTGCTTCTTTGGGTGGGGACATATGAATAACAGCATAATAACGTTCATATTCTGTGCCGATAGTTGTGTTAAAGGTTTTAAAAAAATCTTCCTGCCCGTAAGGCCAATAGACTGCACCATCAAGAGAACCTCTATCACAAAGAACAATTTTGGCTGTTGGATTAATTTCTTCTGCTAAGGCCTCAAGTTCTTTAGTCGTGTAATAAATGATTCTTTGTGCGTGATAAGTGTGTCTTGGGCTATTATCATTGCGGGGGAAACCTCCGCCGTAAACTAAAGTTGCAGCTTCCTTTGCAAGTTCTATATCTGTTCCATATTCTTCTTTTAATATGGAAAGGGCCGTCGTTTTTCCACTGGCCGGGCCACCTGTAAGAACAATTTTTTTCATAATTTATTCCTTATTTAATATTTTTAAATATTCTTCTTTTATTTTATTAAATTCTTCGCGTTTTTCAGCAGGAATTTCGCGCACGGCGGAACTTCTGTTTTTATTATTAAGAAAATCTATATATTTACTGCCTTGTCTAAGACGGAAATCCAAATGCGGACCGGTTGATAAACCTGTTGAGCCGACATAGGCAATAGTTTGTCCTTGTCTTATGCGGGAACCTTTATTTGTATTTTTTGCGAAACTTTTTAAGTGTCCGTAGCAACTGACATAATTATTAGGATGGGAAACTTCCATATAATTACCAAAACCGCCTTTATAACCTTTAAAAATAACTGTTCCATCGGCAACACTTTCAACCGGTGTTCCGACCGGGGCTGCATAATCAATACCAAGGTGGGGGCGTCTAATTCTTAAAATAGGGTGCATACGGCCATAACTAAAGCGGGAGGTTATTCTTACCCCTCTAAAACTTATGGGAGATTTTAAGAACATCTTTTTGCTGAATTTGCCTTTTTCGTCGTAAAATTCGTCTTCAAATCTTATAGCGTAAGTTTTGCCTACTGAAAGGCCATCATAGTAAGCGGCAAGTATAGTTTCATTTAAAGTTTGGCCATCAACGGTGTAATCTTCCTGCCAATAACAAGCAAAACTATCACCGGAACGGGTATCAGTATTAAAATCTACCGTCCAAGAAAAGACATCTGTAAAATCAACAATAAAAGAAGGTTTTAGGCCGGCTTCCTGCATGGAAGCAAAAAGGGAACTTTTAATTTTACCTTTAGCAAAACGAGTGCGGGTTTGAACGCTTATATCACTGATTCCGGCAACTAAATCTTCACCTTCTTTTGCTACATAATAGCGGGAAAAATCTTTTGTTACAACCAACATTTTAAAATTATCTTGCTCATCTAAAGTAAGCAAATATTTATCGCGCGGGGCAAGGCGGCGCATATTTAAAACCGTATCTAATTTTTTAACAATAGTGTTTGTTTCTTCTTTAGATAAACCGGCTTCTTGAAGGGGAATACTTATATGTTGTTTAAGATTGCCGGTAAATTTTTTAAAGTAAACTTCTTGTGCTTGATTATATTCATGGATTTTTTCCGTTTTCTTTTGAATATAAAAAAACATAGATAAAACAATAATGGCGCATAGCGGTAAACAAACTGCTATTTTAAGTAAAATTTGTTTTATATTATTTTTCATAAGCACAAAATAAGGGGCGGAGTTTGACCGCCCCTTTTATTATAGATTATTTTTTTAAGTAAGATGCTAAAGCAATAGCATTAAACTTAAAGTCGGGAGCATCGGCTCTTGACGGGAGTAAAACAGGGATGCTTGGGCCTGCTAAAATTGCGGCCCCTTTAACGCCTGCACCGAAGAAAGCGATACTCTTATAAACAGGGTTACCGGCATCAAGATCAGGTAAAACAATTAAATCAACATCACCGGGAACTTGTTTATTTGTAATACCTTTTTCTAAAGCTTTTTCTTTAGAGAAGGTAATATAAATATCATAAGGCCCTTCGACGATACAATTAGGAATTTCGCCTTTTTGGTTCATTTCAACAAGGGCTTGGGCATCTAAAGTAGAGGGGATTTTTTCATTAACTTTTTCCACCGGACAAACGATTGCTACTTTAGGTTTTTCAATGCCGAGTCTTCTTAAAATTGAGACGGCGTTGTTGATAATTTTTGCCTTTTGTTCAAGGGTGGGGTTAATAACAACGGCGGAATCGGTTACAGCAAACATTTTGTGATAATTATCTGTTTTAAAAAGCACAAAGTGGGTTAAAAGTGCGCCTTGCGGAACAAAGCCGAGTTCTTTGTTTAAAATGGCTTTCATATAATATTTTGTATCAACTAAACCTTTAACAAGGAAGTCGCCTTCTCCGTCGTAAATTTTCTTTGCGGCGATATTGCACATGGTGGGCACATCAGTGCATTCAACAAATTCAAATTTGTCTTCTTTTAAACCGACTTCTTTCATTAAACTTTTAACTTCGGCAACAGGTCCGATTAAGATACCTTTTGTAATAAGGCCTTTATCATCTGCCATTTTGATAGCGGTAAGGGCTTCTTTATTATTTGCGCCGGGCACAACAACTCTGTTTGTTTTGCCTTTAACTAAATCAATAAGTTCATTAAAGTTCTTGAATTTCATTTTTTTCTCCTTTTAATAATTGTAAATTATAGGCCGTTAAAACAAAAATTTTTCGGCTTAATATATGTTTATATATTTATATTTTAACATATTTAGGAGAACACAGGTTCTAAAGTAAATTCTTTTAGGTCTTCCTGTATTTGGGCAGAGGTGGTAAGTTCCAGTTGCTTGATTGTATGTAAAGGATAAGATAAATAGCGGTTTAAAAATCTTTGGCAGACATAGCGCATTTTGTTTAAATCTAAAACTTCAATATCATTTAAAAAGGCAAGATTATCAAAAGGTAAGGTGTGTATATTATCCCAAAGTTTTTCATTTATTTCTAAAACGGGTCTGTCTTTTAAACCAAAACCGCTTTCCTGCATTAAACGGAGTAAAAAAGCCGGGGCTATTACTTGGTTTACGGGGTAATTTTCTAAAGTTTGCATGGCATTTTGTAAAAGTTCAAATTTTGCCGGATTAGGATTTGCCAAAGGTGTCAAGCGGTAAAATAATTCACAAAAATAAGAAGCCATTTCCATTTTTTTTATATCTTGGCGGATATTTGGGTAAACACTTTTTAATTTGCCCCCGGTAATACAGCCGATAGTAGCATTTCTTCTTATATATATACGGGAGCAGGAATTTACAAAAGTTTCGCTAATGGCTTTTAACTTAGAGTCGCTCCTGTTTACGCCGGGCAGACGCAAAGCCATACGGCCGTGATTTTGGGAATAAACACAAATCATTCTATCTCTTTCCCTAAAATTTTGGCGCAACAAAACTATAATATTATCTGTAAATTCCATTAAAAATATAATACAATATTAAAGAGCCAAAATAAAAGAAGTTTTTAAAATTTTGCTCAAATCATAAAAATATAATATAATATATATACTATGTTACCTACATACAGACCAAATAAAAAGAAAAGAGCTAAAACCATTGGTTTTAGAGCTAAAATGTCCACCACGGGTGGCAGAAAAGTTCTTAGCGCCAGACGTGCAAAAGGCCGCAAAGAACTTATTCGCAAATAAACGCACTTTTTAGTGCCGGAAGAATTGTGAAGAAATCGGGCCTTACCAAAAACGATAGGATCTATCTTAACAATGACTTTAAAGATATTTTAGAGCATGGTGTTAAGGTTTACGGAAAAGGACTTGTTTTGTGGTATCGGCTCTATCCGCAAGGGGGGGAGGAAGATTGTAAACTTCGCCCTTCCCAGCAAGCGCGGATCGCTATAATAGTATCAAAGAAATTAGGAAATGCGGTGCAGCGTAACCGCTGCAAACGGCTTTTGAAAGAGGCCTTTCGCATTAACAGACATTTATTAAAAGACAGCGCCGATTGTATTTTTTGTCCAAAAGATATTGAAGTATTTAAAGATTATTCAATGGCCGGCGCGGCTTTTTTAAATTTAGTTAAAAAAGCTAAAATTTTAAAGGAAAGCAAGGACCTGTAGTTTTATTTTCCCTTACCTTCTTTTCTTAAAAGATTTGATAATGAAGAAATTGTTTCTTTTATTTTTGAGGACGACTATAAAAATTATCCGTCCTTTACTCGGGCCTAGGGGTGTGTGCCGTTTTTACCCGACTTGTTCGGCCTATGCCTTAGAAGCAATTGAAAAACATGGTATTTTTAAAGGGTCTTATCTGGCTTTAAAACGTTTGGCTAAGTGCCATCCGTTTCATAAAGGTGGGTATGATCCTGTGCCGTAATTCTGTTATGCGAAAGACCTCTAAAGCGTAAGCGCATTTAGAGGTTCCTATGGATAATAAAAATAATGATTTTTTAAAAATCTTAATTTGGACTTTGCTTATTTATATTGGGTTTACTTTTGTTTTTCCTGCTAAGAAAACCCCCACACAACAACCCCAAACTACTCAAACTCAAGAACAACAAGATAGTAATATCGTAAAAACAGATATTACCGAAGCTGTAATAAAAGAAGCTTCGCCCGATTCAAAAGAAATTAAAGAAGATGAAATAAAGGAATATGTCCTTAATTTAGAAGATGCCGAAGTTATTTTTACCACAAAAGGCGCTTCAATAAAGGATTATATTTATAAAGATATTATTGAGCCGGTAAATTTGACTCCGTATGAAGGCCCGGGCTATTTTGCCACTTTACCTAATGTAAATTTTGAACTTGTTTCAAAAGGTGAAAAAGAAATTTCTTTCAAAGCTGAACTTGCAGAAGGTTTTGATATTTATAAAACTTATACTTTCGGCACAGAAAACTCTTTAAATAATCTTTCTGTAAAATTAGTAAATAAAACAGCAAAAGCTCTTGATATTTCTAATTTAGCCGTTAATTTGGGGCCGGGCTTAAATACCGTTAAAAGTGAAAGAGGCGATAACCCTTCTATATGGCGTGCTTTCTGCACTGTTAAGCCGGAAAACAAAAAACCTGTTTTAGAAAAACTTACCTCAAAAATGATGACAAATACCAGCAAATTAGAAAGCACTTGCTCTAATTGGTATTGGAGCGGTATTGATAACCGCTATTTCTTGGTTGCCTTTATTCCTCAAAATTTCAAAGGCACCGCAACAGATTTGCATTACTCAAGTAAATTCGTATATCAAAAAGACTCTTTTTTTGGACTTTTCGGCAAAAAAGATGTTGAAGGACCGGAACTTGATATAAAGCTTAAAGGGCTTGTTGCCCCTGGGGAAGAGGTTGTTTATGACTCTGCTTTTTATTTTGGTCCTAAAGATATTAAAGTGCTTAAGGCCTTACCTTATGATTTAAGCCGCTCTGTTGAAATAGGTTTCTTTAACCAGTTTGGCCAATATGTGCTTGATTTGCTTGAGTGGCTTTATGGTATAACCCATAACTATGGTTGGGCTATTGTTTTAATGACTTTTATTATTCAACTTGTTTTATTCCCTCTTACTTATAAACAATTAAAGGCCTCAGCCGTTATGCAAAAAATTCAGCCGGAGATGAAGCGTATTCAAGATAAATACGGCAAAACCGATCCAATGGCAGCCCAGCGCGAAATGATGGCCCTGTATAAAAAATATGGTGCTAATCCATTAAGCGGATGCTTGCCTTTGTTAATTCAGTTCCCGATATTTATTGCTTTGTTTAATGCGCTTAGAACCTCTTGGTGTTTACATGGGGCGCCGTTTATTTTGTGGATTAAGGATTTATCCGCAAAAGACCCCTATTATGTTTTACCCATTGCTATGGGTGTGATGATGTTTATTCAACAAAAAATGACTATGCCTGATATGGGCAAAGATAACCCCAATGCCGCAATGTTTAAATGGATGCCGATTTTTATGACGCTTCTATTCTTAAACTTCCCCTCGGGGTTGACTTTATACTGGTTTATCAGCAATTGTATAAGTTTCTGTATAAATGTAGTTTTAAAGAAAAAAATGGCAAAAGCCGCTTAGGAGATTTATTATGGCAAGAAGAGAAATTACTGCAGAAGGAAAAGATGTAGGAGAAGCAATTACCAAAGGTTTACATGAACTTGGCAGAAGAAGAGATCAAGTTGAAGTAACCGTTATGCAAGAAGAAAAACCCGGTTTTTTGGGTATTGGTTCTAAACCCGCTATTGTTAAAATAATAGAAAAAAAGTGGGATTCCGAAAATTCTACCCCTATGAAACCCCGTTCTTTAAAGAAAAATTTTAAAGGTGGCAAGGGCAAAAAGAAAGTTATTCGAAAACCGACCCGCTTAACAAAAGCACCAAAAGAACCTAAAGAAAACGAACCGCAAAAATTACCTTCTTTGGAAATTCAAAATGCCGTCATACCGGAAAATCTTAAAGAACCTATGAGCGTTGCAAAAGAAAGTTTAATTAAGATTATTGAAGGTATCGGTGCAAAAACAGAAAATGTTAATGTTTGGTGGGACCAAAAACAAGAACGTATGCTTGTTACTTTTGATTGCGATAGCCCTGCTCTTATTATCGGTAAAGAAGGGCATACTTTAGAGGCAATACAATATGTTATTACTCTTATGGTAAGCCGTTATTTTGATAATCCTATTTCCGTTATTTGCGATACTCAAAACTATTGGCGCAAACTTGAAGATAAAGTTAATGACGAAATTGAAAGAGCCGTCAAAATGTTAATGAGAACCAAAAAAACTTATCGCTTCCGCCCGATGTCCGCCCAGAGAAGAAGATATATCCACCGCTATTTAGTAGATAGAACAGATATTTCTACCGCTTCCGAAGGCGAAGGTAAATGGCGTAAAGTTGTTTTAAGATTACAAACAACCCAAACAATGCCGGCTGATAATAATACCCCTGTAGTTAATACTAACCCGCAGGAAAGTATTACAAGCCAAATTAACCAAGCAGTTTCTTACGGACAAGATACCCAGGAAGCTTTAAGAAAAATGCAGGAAGAACAGGCCAAAGCCGCTATGGCACAAGAACAGGCAGAAGTTGCCGCCCAAACCCAAGCGGAAGTTGCCCCCGTTCAAACCCCTGCTACAAATGAAGTTAAAGCAGAAGTTGCCCAGCAACCTGCAACAACAACCGAACAAAAATAAATAATTATTTTTAAGAAAAATAAAACCCCTGTTTTTAAAAAGCAGGGGTTTTATTATATTTTCCCCTTTCATTAAATGCTAAAATATATATATGCTATTAAATGATACTATTGCGGCTTTTGCAACATCCTCGGCCAGCGGGGCTGTGGCTGTTTTGCGCTTAAGCGGGGAAAAATCTTTAGAAATTTTAAAAACCTTAACCCGCAAGCAAACTTTTGAGCCAAGAAAGGCAACTTTAGTTAATATTTACGACGAAAACGAAGTGCTTGATAAAGCACTTGCCCTTTATTTTAAAGCCCCAAATAGTTATACAGGCCAAGATATTGTGGAACTTTCGCTCCATGCTAGCCCTTATATTAAAACACGCGTTTTAAAAAATTGTTTTAAACTCGGTGCGCGTCAGGCACGTGCAGGCGAGTTTACTATGCGTGCCTATCTTAACGGCAAAATGGACCTTGCCCAAGCGCAAGGCGTTGCCGATATTATAGCAAGCAAAAATAAAGCCGCCCATAAAGCCGCCATAAATACTCTTGAGGGTAAACTTTCAGGCGAGTTAAAAGAAATTAAAGATAGTCTTATGGATCTTTTGGCCCAAGTGGAAGTGCGCCTTGATGATACCGACGGCGAAATGCAAGATTTACCAAAAGAATATATAGAGCAAATTTTAAGTAAAGCACAAAAACATATAACGAAATTAACAGCTACTTTTTCTAACGGCAAATTTGTTAAAGAGGGTATTAAGACCGCAATTATCGGCGTGCCAAACAGCGGCAAAAGCAGTTTGTTAAATGCTCTGCTTGGTTTTGATAGAGCAATAGTAAGCGACCAAAGCGGAACAACGCGCGATACTCTTGAAGCGGAAATTTCTGTTGACGGATTTAATTTGATTTTAACTGATACGGCAGGTATCAGAGAACACGCTTTAGACGCGGCCGAAATTGAAGGTATGAAAAGAAGCCACCGCGCCGCCCAGCAGGCAGATATAATAATTTTTGTTCACTCCCTTGAAAAAACCGAACTTGAAGATAAACTTTTTAAGCAAATAAAAGAAACAGGTAAAAAAATAATTGAAGTTTATAATAAAGCAGATTTGTTTAAAGGCGAAGTAAAAAAGAACGCAATTTCCTGTAAAACAGGGCAGGGCTTAGACGAGTTAAAAAAAGAAATTATAAAAACTATCGGGCTAGCTGATTTAAACCAAGACGAAGTTATAATAACTTCCGCCTTGCATTATCAGGCCCTTAAAAAAGCAAGTGAAGAACTTGATAATGCTTTAGAAAAATCAGCAGAACTTGATTTAATGGCGGCACATTTGCGTTGGGCTTTAGAAAGTTTAAAAGAATTAATAGGCATTTTTACGCCGGAAGATGTTTTAGATATTATATTTTCTAAATTTTGCGTAGGCAAGTAAGAAGGTAAAAAGAATATGTTTGAATATAGTGAAATTTTTGATGTTATAGTTGTAGGCGCCGGCCACGCCGGGTGCGAAGCCGCTTTGGCTAGTGCCAAAATGGGCGCAAAAACTTTGCTTATAACACAAAATTTAGATACTATTGCGCAAATGTCCTGCAACCCCTCTATCGGCGGTATAGCAAAAGGCCAAATTGTTAAAGAAATTGACGCCCTTGGCGGTGCTATGGGTAAAATTACCGATGAATCTGCCGTTCACTATCACATGCTAAACACAGGTAAAGGCGAGGCAGTTTGGTCGCCCCGCGCACAATGCGATAAAAAACTTTATCAATTTACCTATAAAAAATATTTAGAAAATGCTAAAAATTTACACATTATTCAAGATGAAGCCATGCGCGTAAATGTGGAAGGGGGCAAAGTCTGCTCGCTTGATACAGCACGCGATACAAGATATAAAACAAAAACTTTGGTTATAACCCCGGGCACTTTTATGAAGGGCAAAGTGCATATCGGCAAAGTTATGCTTTCAGGCGGCCGGTATAATGATATGCCAAGTTCTTTGTTAAGTGAAAGTTTAAAAGATTTAGGCATAACAATAGGCCGCATGAAAACAGGCACGCCTATGCGTATTAACGGGAACACTATTGATTTTTCAAAGTTTACACCGCAACCCTCGGATTTTCCTTATACGCCAATGTCCTTATTTAATAAACCTATTAAAAAAGATTTCCTGCAATGCTATATCGGCAGAACTACCGATGAAACAGCGGAAATTTTACAAACCCATTTAAAAGAATCTGCTTTGTATAGCGGTAATATTCACTCAATCGGTCCGCGTTATTGCCCGTCAATAGAAGATAAAGCGGTAAAATTTCCGCAAAACAAGCACCACCCTTTGTTTTTAGAGCCCGAAGGCCTTTATACAAGTGAATATTATATACAGGGGTTTTCCACAAGTTTGCCCGAATATGTGCAATATAAACTTTTAAAATCAGTTCCTGGGCTGGAGCAGGCACAAATTGTGCGCCCCGGTTATGCAATAGAATATGACTATGCCGATCCTACTTGCCTAAATGCTTGGCTTGAAGTCAAAAGTATTGGCGGACTTTTCTTTGCCGGTCAAATTAACGGCACAACCGGCTATGAAGAAGCCGGCGGTCAAGGCATAATGGCCGGTATAAATGCCGTTTTAAAAGCACGCGGGGAAGAGCCTTTTGTTTTAAGACGTGATGAGGCCTATATCGGTGTTCTTATTGATGATTTGGTGACAAAAGGTGTAAATGAACCTTACAGGATGTTTACTTCCCGCGCGGAATACCGCATAATGCTTCGCCAAGATAATGCCGATTTACGTTTAAGCAAATACGCCTTTAAATACGGCCTTTTTGAAAAAGAAAACGAAAAGTATTTTAATAATTATCAAACTGCTGTAAGAGAAATGGCAACCAAAGGGGAAACTTCTATAAAGCAAGAAGATTTAGGTCCCTGGGACTTTGAAAAAGCCAAAATAAGTGCTAAAATACAAAAGAAATACCAAGGTTATTTGGATAGGAATATTAAAGATGCAAAAGCTCTTGCCGACGCCGATAAAATTATTATTCCGCCCGGTTTTGATGCAAGTAAAGTTAAAGGTATTTTAATTGAAAGCAGTCAAAAACTTGCCAAAATAAAACCGGCAACACTAGGACAGGCCTCAAGAATACCAGGTATTACCCCTGCAGATTTACAACTTATTGCTTTAAGTATTGCAAAATTTAGGAAAGCCAAAAATGGATAAACAAGAAAGTTATTTAAAAACTTTAAATTTAAAATTATCCGCTAAGCAAGAACAAAATTTATCTGCTTATATTGATTTGCTTTGGCAAAAAAAAGAAGATCTTAATTTAACCAGTGTTCAAACAAAACAGGAAATTTGGGATAGACATATTTTAGATGCGCTTAATGTCGTAAATCTGATAAAACAACTTGATAAAGATGCTTTAAATATTGCAGATTTTGGCAGTGGGGCAGGTTATATCGGGCTTGTTATTGCCATAATGTTTAGCAAGGTCAAAATAACTTTGATTGAAAGTCTAAACAAACGTTGTTTGTTTTTAAATTGGGTTTGTTTAAAACTAGGTTTAAAAAATGTTGAAGTCTTAAATGTTAAAGTAGGTCAAAAAGATATTGATAAAATTTTTGATATTACTACAGAAAGAGCCATGGGTAAAATTGATGATATTTTGCCCCTTTGCACTAAAAATTTAAAAAGTGGCGGTTACTTTCTTGCTTATCAAGGGCCGGAAAGTCTGGCAAGCGGGGAAGTTCAGCATAAAGCAGAAGTTTCTCTCCAATTAGAAAAAAAATATTTTTTACCTTGTGATGAAAAGATGCGCAAGATTGCAGTTTTTAGGAAGATGTAAATGGATATTTCAAAGAGAATAAATATTTTAGCGGTAGTTTTGCTTATAACTTTAGGGGTTTTAGTTTTTTTGGAAGATAATTCTCCCTATAAAAAATCCGTGCATGAGTTGCCTAAAGAAGAAGAGCTCTCTCAAGATATTTTTAAGGACAGCGAAGGGGAAGAATTTGTCCAAAACCAAATGCCTTTATATCAAGAACAAGTTCAAGTAAAAACACCTAAAAAATTTACTATTGTAAATAAACAAACTTGGATGGCCCCGCCAAGCGGTTTCTTTTCTGCTTTAACCCATAATTATTTAGTTTATAGAGAAGGCAAAGATGTTACACAAAATTTAAAAGATTTGCTTGCCAATATTCATGGGAATTTCGTTTTGGATGTTATACCTTTTTCCGTAGTGTCAGATTTTAAAAGGATTTTTTTAATGCTCTTTAGAACCAAAGAAAGTTATAGCCAATATACTCAAAGACCTTCTTGGTCTGTTGCTTCAACGGATATTAAAGCCCAAAGCATTTTTATATTGGAAAATTCTAATTTTAAAACTAATTTCACCCATGAACTTACCCATATCTATTTTGATGGTTATTTTTTACCAAGCGAACCACCCCTTTGGCTTAGTGAAGGTTTTGCGGTATATGTTCAAACTCAAAACCAAGAAACAAAAGATAAAAAATGGCTTATTCCTTACTTAAAAAGATTTGCCCAAGGCAATTATATTTCTTTTAATGAATTTACAAATGCAACAGATTTAAGTAGTTATTCAAAGGAAGATGTTATGCTTTGGTATGCCCAGGCCTATAGTGTGGTGGATTATTTGCTTACTTCTAAAACGCGTGATGAGTTCTTCCAATTTTGTAAAAATTTAAAAGATGGCAACCCCACAAGCCGTTCTTTATATAGGGCTTACGGAATGCCTTTTAACAAAGTATCTTCTCTTGAATATGCTTGGCTTTCTTATGCCCATAATAAAAAGGGGGCAATTTAATTATGGCTAATTGGCAGCATATTCCGATACTGGCCCAAACTATAAAGGAACTTTTAATAACCGATAAAGAAGGCCTTTATATCGACGGCACTTTAGGCCTTGGCGGGCATACAAAAATTTTACTTTCTGCTTTAGGTCCAAAAGCGAAAATTTTTGGCTTTGATAAAGATGCAAACGCAATAGAGATGGCAAAAGAAAATGTTGCCGATTCTCGGCTTGAAACTTTTAATTTAAGTTATACAGAGTGCGCCAAAGTTCTAGCCGAAAAAAATATAAAAGGGGTAAATGGTGCTTTATTTGATTTAGGGTTAAGTTCTTATCAACTTGATGATGCTTCGCGTGGTTTTAGTTTTAATAATCAAGGCCCTTTAGATATGCGCTTTGATACAAAACAAACTTTAACTGCTAAGGAAATAGTTAATACCTGGCCTGCAGATAAAATTGAAGAAATTTTAGTAAACTACGGAGAAGAAAAATTTGCTTCCAAAATAGCCAGAGCAATAGTTCTTGCGGCAAGAGAAAATCCTATTGAAACAACTTGGCAACTTGCAAAAATTATTGAAAATGTCTGTCCCAGAACATCTAAAACCCATCCTGCTACAAGAACTTTTCAGGCTTTAAGAATAGCCGTTAATGATGAGTTCGGTGCTGTTAAAGAAGCCCCAAAACTGCTTGAAAAAATTCTATTGCCTACAGGCAGAGCCGCTTTTTTAACTTTTCATTCTTTAGAAGATAGAATTATAAAGCAAGCTCTAAAAGATTTATGCCAAGATAAAGAATCCTGGCGTCTGGTTAATAAGAAAGTTATAGAACCCTGTTGGCAAGAAATAAAGCAAAATTCAAGGGCAAGAAGTGCAAAATTAAGAATAATTGAGAGGTTAAAATGAAAAAACTTCTATCAATAATTATTGCGGTAGGTTTATTTTTCTTTATTCTTTCCACTATTCGTATACAGAAAGAAAAAAGCGGCCAGCGTATTGCTGTTTTGATGGAAGATATTGCCTTTAAAGAAGCTCGCAATCAATATTTGGCTTATCAGGTCGGTATTTATACAGGTCCGCAAGTCGTAATAGATAAAGCATTTGAGCAAGGTTTAGTTTTTACCGAACCTACTAAAGTTATTATTTTAGAGGGTAAAAATGAACACTAGACAAAGAATACAACTTTGCGGGATATTAGGTCTTGCCTGTTCTTTAATTATTTTTGCCAGATTGTTCGTTTTGCAAACAATTCAGCATAAAGAATTTACCGCAAAAGCACAAAAAAGAGTTTATACTCAAACAAAAGCTGATACTTTGCGCGGTCAAATTTTAGATAAAAATGGTGTCGTTCTTGCTAAATCTTTAAGAACTTATGCTGTTGCCGTAAGTAAAAAAAATGTTAATGATAAAGAGGCCCTTTTTAAAGCTTTAACCCAAACTCTTGATGTTCCGAAAGATAAATTAAATAAACTTTGGCGTGAAAAGAAAAATTTCTTTTATGTAAAAAAGAAAGTTTCTCCTATAGATTATGAAAAATTAGAAGAAATATTAAATTCCCAAAAAATAACCGGCGTTGAACTTGAAAGGGAATATACCCGCCTTTATCCTTATGAAGATATTGCCAAAGATATGATAGGGGCGACAAATTCAAAAAATCGCGGCCTTTCAGGGCTTGAGTTAATGTTTGATAAAGAACTTTCCCAGGAAGCACCTAGTCAAAAAGTTAAACGCTCCCGCTGGGGAGGTATCATTTATGATAAAAGTTTGGAAAGAGAACTTTCTATTGCAGATATTTATTTAACTATTGATAGTTTGGCACAATATAGAGTTGAAAGTATTTTAAAAAAATACGGCGAAAAATATCAAGTTAAAAATGCTATTGCAATAGTGCAAGATCCCAAAACAGGTTATATTTTGGCGGCTGCTTCATATCCTTCTGTTGACGGGCATGCTTTGCCTTTTCAATATACTTATGAGCCAGGATCAACTTTTAAAACTATTGGGGCGGCTTCGGCTTTAGATAATGGCAGTATTAAGCCAAATAGTTCTTACTTTATGGAAAATAACAAGTGGAATGTTAGTGGCATAATTATCAAAGACCACCAGGAAAAACCTTGGCTTACCATTAGTGAAATTTTGGAAGTTTCTTCAAATATCGGAGCCGGTAAAATCACTTCGGATCTTGGCGCAAAAACTTTATATTCTTACTTTAAAAAATTTGGCTTTGGGGTAAAAACCAATGTCGGTTTTTTGGGCGAATCTGCCGGTATCTTGCGTGATTATAGTGCTTGGCGACCAATAGATACCGCTAAAGCAGGTTATGGTTATACGGTATCTGTCAGTCCGGTTCAGCTTGTAAGTGCTTATAGCGTTTTTGCAAATGGGGGCACTTTAATGCAAGCCCATTTAATAGATAAAATAACCTATCCCGATGGCAGAGTGGAGCAAATTGCCAAGCCAAATGCTATTAGAAAAGTTTTAAAAAAAGAAACAACAGAACAAGTTAATAAATGGCTTGAAAATGTGGTAAATAAAGGGACAGGCAAGCCAGCTAAAGTTAAAGGATATAGAGTTGCCGGTAAAACAGGAACTACGGAAAAATTTAATGCAAGCGGTAAATATGAAAAATCTTCTCATATAGCATCTTTTTGCGGATTTGTTCCGGCCTCAAATCCTGAATGGACAATTTTAGTTATCTTAGATGAACCAAGAAGTGCAGATAGGGCTTTGTTTGGTTCTACTTCTGCTCATATATTTTCAGAAATTGCCAGTTATTTGCTTGCTATGAAAGGCATTCAGCCAGACGGAGAGGATTTATGAATTTGAATATAGATTATCAAACCCTTGCTAAAATAACAGAAGGAAAACTTACCGGCAAAGGTGTTTTAAAAAAATTAACCACCGATAGCCGTAAAGTAGAAAAAGATATGGCTTTTTGGGTGTTAAAAGGCCAAAAATATGATGGCCATACTTTTGTTGCTCAAGCACTAAAACAAGGGGCTTCGTTAGTTGTAAGCCACACTTTTGTTAAGGAAGCTCCTGCCTGTTTAGTTGTGAAAGATACTTTAAAGGCCCTGCAAGTTTTAGCAAAATATCACAGAGAACAAAATGATATTAAAGTTGCTTCTATAACCGGTTCTAACGGCAAAAGCACAACAAAACAAATGCTTCTTGCATTATTATCTTATAAAGGTCACACACGCGCTAATTTAGGCAATTTGAATAATCAAATCGGCGTGCCTTTGAGTTTACTTGAAATTACCTCTGAAGATAAATTCGGCGTTTTTGAACTTGGTGCTTCCCATAAAGGTGATATTGATGAAATTGCCTCTCTTGCTTTGCCGGATGTTGCTGTTTTAACAAATATAGCACCCGCTCACCTTGAGTTCTTTAAAACTCTGCAAGGCGTCTTTGAAACGAAAACTGAAATTTTAAAATATATAAAAAAAGGCGGAACTTTAGTCTATAATTTAGATGATGAATATTTAAAACGATTAAAAGATACTTATGATAAAAAATCTCTGAGTTATGGGTTTAATCAGAATGCAGATTTACAGATTTTAGATAAAGAGGTTTTTGCTTTTAAATATAAAGGTAAAATTTACGAAAGTAATTTAACTTTGCAAAGACATAATAAATTAAATGCCGCTGCGGCCTCTTTAGCGGCAATTTCTTTGGGGTTAACTCCTCAGGAAGTTCTGCTTGCCTTAACCCAGTATAAACCCATGGCCTTACGTCTTGAAGAAAAAACAAAACACGGCGTTAAATTTATTTTAGATTGTTATAATGCTAATCCCTTATCTATGCAAAATGCTTTAAATATTTTAGCCCTTGAAAAAGGGGAAAAGGCCGTAGTTCTCGGCGATATGCGCGAACTTGGCGAGCAATCTGTCAAATATCATCAGGAACTTGCCAAGCAAATTCTTGACTTAAAAATTAAAAAAGTTTTTCTGGTAGGGCCTTTGATGAAAGAAGCCTATAAAATTATAGCGCAAGACCCCTCCGTAATGGTAAAATATGTTGTGGAAACAAAAGATATTGTTGAACCTTTGAGAAAAGAATTAAAAAACATTTCTGTCGTTTTGGTTAAGGCTTCAAATTCTTTAAATTTTGAGAGTATTTTTAAGGAGATATAAAATATGCTTTACTATTTAAGTTCTTTTACAGATAATCTTTCTTTACTTAATATTTTTAGTTATATTACTTTTAGGGCCGGGGCAGCGGTTTTAACCTCTTTATTAATTGCTTTTTTAATCGGTCCTGCCATAATAAAGAAATTGAAAAGTTATAAAATTTCTCAAGTGGAAAGAGAATGTGGCCCTAAAAGCCATCTCTCAAAAAGTGGCACACCGACAATGGGCGGTATAATAATTATTATCAGTTTACTCAGTTCTGTTTTGCTTTGGGCTCGTCTTGATAATCGTTTTATTTGGTTACTTATTTTCGTTTCTGTAATGCTTTCTTTTATTGGTATGTTAGATGATTATATGAAGTTAGTTAAAAAAAATCCGGCAGGGGCTCCTTCTTGGTTAAAACTTGTTTTTCAACTTGTAACAGCTTTTATTGTGATTGCTTATTTGGGGGCTTATCCGCCTAGCGGGGCTTACACTACTTCTTTAAGTATTCCCTATTTAAGCAGTAAGATGGTTATTAATTTAGGTGTTTTTTATTTTGCTTTTGCAATGCTTATGATTATAGGTTCTTCCAATGCTACCAATTTGACGGATGGACTTGATGGCCTTGCGGCAGGCAGTATGGTGTTTTGTGCCTGCGCTTATGCAGTTTTTGCCTATTTGGCAGGCAATATTGGTTTTGCTGATTATTTAAGAATAATTTACGTTCCCGGTGCAGGTGAGATTGCCATTTTTATGGGTGCTTTAGTCGGTGCTTGTTTAGGTTTTTTGTGGTATAACACTTATCCTGCGCAAGTTTTTATGGGCGATACAAGTTCATTATTCTTAGGGGGAGTTCTTGCTACAGCAGCAATTTGCGTTAAACAAGAACTTGTTTTGCCTATTGTTGGCGGATTATTTGTTATGGAAACCTTATCCGTTATTATACAAATGGGTTATTTTAGAGCAACAAAAGGCAAAAGATTATTTAAAATGGCACCATTGCACCACCATTTCGAACTTAAAGGTGTAGCGGAGCCAAAAGTAATTGTTCGTTTTTGGATAGTAGGCATAGTCTTGATGTTGATTGCGCTTGCCTCTTTAAAGATAAAATGACAAATATTTTCCTTGAAAAAGGCCTAAGACCTAAAAGAAAATTAGTAAAAAAACAAACTTCTAAAATTGATAAAAGTTTGCTTATTCTTACGTCTATTTTAATAATTTTAGGTTTAGTTTTTACTTATTCTGCCAGTGCTTTTGATACTATGTCCTATTTTAAAAAGCAGTTATTCTTTGATATTATAGGCATAATTACTATGTTTTTTTTGGCGAAGTATTATTCACGCTTACAGGAAATTATAAAGCCAAAAATTATTTTATGGTTAACCTGGATAGGTTTGATTTGGGCTCTTTTCAGTGCTGAAGCCGCCAATGTTCATAGATGGATACATTTAGGTCCAATCAATATTCAACCTTCTGAATTTGCGAAACTTGCTTTAATAATTTTTCTATCCTATTCTTTAAGTAAAAAACAAGATATTGAAACTAATGTAAAAACTTTAAAAGTGCCTTTTTTATTTACTTTAATTACAATAGGGCTTGTTTTAATGGGTAAAGATCTTGGTATTCCTGCTTTGATGTTTGGGGTATCTTGTATGATATTTTTTATTGCTGGGACTAAGATTAGATATATTGCAATGGTCATTTCCGTATCAATTCCATTTATTATTTGGGAGTGTTTCCGCCATCCCTATAGAATAAAAAGGATATTAACCTTTCTTGCACCGGAAGCAAATATTTCAGATGTTGGTTATCAGTTATCTCATTCTTTATATGCAATTGGTTCAGGGGGATGGCTTGGCAAAGGGCTTGGAGCAAGTGAATTAAAACTTGAATTTTTGCCTGCTGCCCATACAGACTTTATTTTTGCTATATTTTGTGAAGAAGTGGGTATGATAGGAGCTTTTATTTTGATAGGATTATTTATATGGCTTTTGATTAGAGGTTTAACTATTGCAAGAAGGGCCAATAATAAATTTAATTCTTATTTGGCAAGTGGAATTACACTTTGTTTATTTTTTCAAGCTTTAATAAATATGGGTGTTGCCAGTGGTGCCTTTCCGACAAAAGGTATTCCTTTGCCATTTTTTTCTTATGGTGGTTCTTCGGTTATTATTACTTTAGCAATGATGGGCATTTTAATGAATATTGCCGCACAAGAAAATAAAAGGGATGATTCATTAAGGATAAAATAGTATGGAAAAAGTATATATGATAGCAGCAGGCGGAACAGGGGGGCATTTCTATCCGGGATATGCTTTAGGAATGAAGTTGATAGAAAGGGGCCATGATGTCGTTTTTATAATCAAAACAGGAAATCAAAGTGCTGCCAAAATTCTCAAAGATAATGAAATCTTTTATCATGAAATTGATTGCGAGGCAATGCCTCGTTCCATAAATCCTATTAAATGGTTTTCTTTTATTAAGAAATTTATAAAAAGTTATTCTTATATAAGAGAACTTATCAAAAGTTATAAACCTCTTGTTTGTGTAGGCATGGGGGGGTATATTTCCTTTCCATTGATTTTATGTGCTCATTTTATGGGCGTTAAAACGGCCGTTCATGATTCTAATTCCCGTCTTGGTTTTGCAAATAAAATAAGTAAGATATTTGTTGATAAAGTAATGCTCGGCTTACCTTTGGATAAACCTATAAAAAATTCTGTTTTGGTAGGCACTCCTATAAGAAAAGAATTTGCTCAAGGTTTAAGCCAGGTAGAAGAAGGCTATTGGGAAATTACTAGTGATTTTGCAATAAATATTTTGATATTTGGCGGTAGCCAAGGCGCAAGGCATTTGAATTTGGCCGCATCTGAAATGGTTTTAAGAATGATTAAAAGAACTGCGCGTATAAACTTCTTTCATGTCAGCGGAAGAAGAGATTATGAAATGCTTAAAGAAATTTATAAAGATTCACCGCAAGTGGATTTGATAGAATATGCTTATGATATTTGTGCTTTGATGAGAACTTCGCAAATAATTATTGCAAGAAGCGGTGCCAGTTCCATTGCGGAAATTGTTTCTCTTCAAAAACCTTCTATTTTAGTTCCTTTACCTACGGCGGCTGATAATCACCAATATTTTAATGCCAAAATTTTAGAAGATAATGGGTGTGCGCTTTTAGTTGAAGATAATAAAGATTTATCAGCTAATCTTGAAAAAGCCCTCTGCTCTTTACTTGGAGATCCGAAACTTCTTGGTTCTATTCAAGATAATTTAAGAATTTCTCCTATACCAGATCCGCTTGAAGCGGCCGATTTGTGTGCTACTCAAGTAGAACGCCTTACTATAAAATAATTTTTACATCGGCTTTTGGGCTATTTTTAATTTTTTAGAAATTTCGGATACGCGGGACTACCGTCCGCTCTAGGTATACCTCATTTCTAAAAACGTTTTTTTAAAGAAAAAACTAATTAAAACTATCTCCAAAATCCTTGCAAAATATTGTGTTGGGTTTGGTTTAATTTAAACGCAAAATCATTAAATAATTTTTACATCGGCTTTTGGGCTATTTTTAATTTTTTAGAAAAAGTGAAATATAGATAATTATTTGGAACGAATAGTTTTAATATTATTTATGTGTTGGTCGTATGTTTCCGAAAACACATGCCTGCCTGTATTATCTGCAACGAAATAAAGGGCGGTAAAGTCTTCTTCCGGACTTAATACCGCTTTAATAGAATTAAGGCCCGGGTTAGCAATAGGTCCTGGCGGAAGGCCATTATAGCGGTAAGTATTATAAGGATTATCTAATTTTAAATCTCTGTAAAGTAAACGGCCTTTCCAAAAACGATTTTCTTCCGGAATATAACCAAGAGCATATTGCACCGTTGGGTCGGCTTCAAGGCGTTTGCCTATTTTATAGCGGTTTATATAGACAGCCGCAATCTTAGGGCGTTCGTCATCATAAGTTGCCTCTCTTTCCACTATAGAAGCCAAAGTTAAAATTTGATTTTCGTTAAAATCAGAGCGAATTGCTTTTATAATAGGGGAAATATTTTTATCATACTCATTCTGCATGGTTTTTATTACAAGGGTAATAGGAGTGTTTTTGGCAAATAAATAGGTGGAAGGAAATAATTTTCCTTCTAATTCTCTTTCTTTTGTGAGTTGTATAAAAAGTTCTTCATTATCTATAATTTCACGTTTTTTTAATTCGCGGGCAATTTCTTCAACACGCCAACCTTCCGGTATAATAATTTTTATAAGTTCTACACCTGGGTCATTTGTCAAACGCCAGATAACTTCTTCTGAGGCCATATTTTCATTAAGCAAAAAAGTTCCGCTTCGCAGTAATTTGCCTGCACCAGATAATTTTGTGCAAACTTTAAACCAAAAGGGACTTGTAATAATCTTGTTTTCTTTTAAAATGGAAGCAATTTGCCCTGCACTGGCCCCTTGAGGTATTTCTATACGCACAAAATCGCCTTTATCAAAATAATGGCGGTATATACCAAAGGGTAAAGCGGCAATAAATAAAAGAATAATTGTTATTACTATTTTTGCTTTCATTATTAATTAAATAAGTTTTATAAAATGTCTTTTACCGGCTTGCAAAACGCCTTTCTCTGCTTGTCCGTCTTGGGTGATTTTATTTCCGTCAAGTTTCAAAGCGCCTTGGTCAATTAAGCGTCTTGCTTCGTTTTTGCTTTTTACGATGTGAGCATTTATTAAAACTGCACTATAGGTAAGGCCTTCTTCTGTTTTAACTTCGGGCATATCTTGGGGCAGTTCTTTTTTGGAAAACACTTGTTCAAAATTCTCAAGTGCTTTTTGTGCTGCTTCTTTACTATGGAAGCGTTCTACCAAGATGCAGGCCAAATCTTTTTTTGCTTGCATAGGGTGTTTTTTGCGCACTTCTTCCAAATTTTCAAGGGTTAAAAGTTCATAATATTGAATCATTAATTCATCGGAAATAGACATTACTTTACCAAACATATCTTGCGGGGCATCGTTTAAGCCGATATAGTTTCCGTAAGATTTTGACATCTTTTTTACCCCGTCAGTTCCGACAAGTAAGGGTAAAGTTATGGCAATTTGCGGCTCTTGTCCGTTGTTTTTTTGCAGTTGTCTGCCGACGAGCAAGTTAAAAATTTGGTCTGTTCCGCCAAGTTCAACATCGGCTTTTAAAGCGACGCTGTCTTGCCCTTGAAATAAACTATATAAAATCTCAAGCAAACTGATAGGGTTGCCTGCTTTCATACGTTTTTTAAAATCATCTCTTTCTAAAACTTGGGAAACAGTTACCCTAGCAAGAGTGCCAAGGATTTCTTTTGTAGTGATAAACTTATCAAGCCAGGTGCTGTTAAAGCAAACTTCTGTTTTTTGCGGGTCTAAGATTTTAAAGGCCTGATCGGTATAAGTTTTGGCATTTTTTAAAATTGTTTCTCTTGGTAAAACGGGTCTAGTGGTATCTCTGCCGGAAGGATCGCCGACGCCTGCCGTAAAATCGCCGATAACCAAGACGGCGGTGTGGCCTAAATCCTGAAAAGCGCGAAGTTTAGTTAAAACAACGCTGTGGCCCAGGTGCAAATCTGCGCTTGTCGGGTCAGCGCCGAGTTTAACGCGTAATTTCTTGCCGCTGGCTAGTTTTTTTTCTAATTCTTCTTTACTTACAAGGTCAACAATGCCTCTGGTTATAATATCAATAGGTTGCATACAAAAAATCTCCTTTTATATATTCTAACAAAAAAAGCACCTTACTGCCATAGAAGCACTACATAAAATTATAGGGATCTGCCACTATTTTTAAAGTGATTTTCTTAAAAATTTTATTATCATTTAAAGTCTTTAAAAAACCTTTAAGCATAGCTTCATCTTTTGTTTTGATTAAAAGATATTGCTCAAAAGAATTATCCTGCTGGCGACCGCAGCGCATAGGGCCCTGCACCTGCATAAAAGCACTATAAGCGCTGTCAATAGAATCTTTTATAATTTTAGTGTAATTATCTAAGTCTTTTTTTGTTTTAGCGATAATCAAAAGTTTTATTAGTTTTGTATAGGGGGGGTAAAAGAACTCTTTTCTAAATTCAAGTTCCTGTTTGGCAAAATTTGCATAGTCATTACCTTTTAGAATAGAAAAATCAAAAAGTTCCTTGCCTCTTAATTGGATAAATAATTTGGAATTTGGGTTTCTTTTAAGGCGTCCCATAAAGTTAAAAAGAATTTGCGCAAAATGCTCGTTTGCCCTAAAATCTGGGGAAGATAGTTGGCTATCGCCGTCTAAAATTGCGCCAAGGGTTATATTTTCGGCATTAAGTGCGGTGTTTAATAAAAGCGGTGTCCCAAGCACGATATCTGCCTGTTTTGTATAAAGTGCTTCCTGCACAAAAAAGCCCTGGTCCTTTTTTGTTTTTAAAGTTTGCGAGTCCAGGCGCAAAATTCTTGCACTGGGGAAAAGGGCTTCCAAATCTTTTTGCACTGCTTGCGTGCCCGCGCCGATAGGCCTAAAAATTTCATTTTTACATTTTGGGCATTTTTTATTTTCTAAAGATTCTTTTGCGTGGCATTTGGGGCAAAGCAAAAATTCGCCATCTTTGCCATTTTGCATAGTCAAAAGGGAGCCGCATTTTTGGCATTTTAAAAGGGTTTTGCAGTTTAGGCAACTAACAGCCCCGCTATAGCCAAGGCGGTTCATAATAAGCAAAGTTTGCTTGCCGGCCAAATAATTTTTTTGCATTTCTTCTATAAGTTGCTCGCTTAAAAATTTTGATTTTTGGCCTTTATTTTGAACGTGCAAAAGGGTTAAAGCATTATTAAATTTTGGCAAAGGTTCTTTAAAGTGATAATCAGCAATTTGCTTATTTTCAAGTTTAAAAAGAGTTTCAAGACTTGGCGTTGAAGAAAGTAAAATAACTTTACTTTTTGTTAACTCTGCTCTTTTTAAAATAACTTCTCTTGTATGATAATAAGGGGCGGAATCTTCCTGCTTAAAGCCCTTATCTTCTTCTTTATAAATAATACTTAAGGCAAGGTTTTTAAACGGCAAAAGGCAAGCAGAACGCGTGCCGATAATAAGGCAGGGTTTGCCGTTTAAAATATCGGCAATACTTTTCTTACGCTGGCTAAGGGGCACTTTGCTATGCCAAAGGCAGATATTTTGCTTGCCGAATTTTTCTTCTACATTTTTAATAAGTTCCGCACTTGTAATAATATCAGGCACCAGTAAAAGCACTTGCTTGCCTTCGTTTAAAGTTTTATGTGCCAAAGTTAAAGCGGCTTGTGTTTTACCGCTGAAGGCCGGCCCCCAAAACAAAGTAAAGGGATTTTGCTCGGCTGTTTTTATGGCTTGGATTTGTTCTTTTGTTTTTGGTCCCGGCTCATAAAAAAGTGGCAAATTAAAATTTTTTTCGGTAGTATATTTTGCAAGTAGTTTATCATTTATCATTGCGGGTAAAAGAACATTTAAAGTTTGGCCCAGGGTATTTGCGTAATTTTCAACAATAAAAGCGGCAAGTTCTTTTAACTCAGGGCCGTAGTAAACTTGAGAGTTAACAACTTCTATAACTTCTTTTAATTTAATATTTTTGGGTAATTTGGGCGTGGTGTTTAATCTTGTTATAAAACCCTCTTGCACACTTTTACCGAAAGGCACTTTTACGCGTGCGCCAAATACTGCCTTTTGCTCTAAATTTTTAGGCAAAGCATAATCAAAATCTTTATTTAAAGATATTGGCAAGCAAACGGCAACATTCATTTTTTAGTCCTCTTTTTTAGATTGGGAAGAGGGAAACTTTGCCCCCATATCAGCAAGCAAAACTTTAAGATTTTGCCAGGCCTCTTTTTTCCAACCCGGGTTTCTAAGTAGCGCAGCCGGGTGATAGGTTGCAAGTATCTTGATATTTTTTTCTGGGGTATAGTGATCTAATTTTAAATCAAATAATTTACCGCGCAAGGCAGAAAGTGGGGTGTGTTCGTTAATTAAACTTTTTGTGGCAACACCGCCAAGAGCGACAATATAATCTGGATTAACAAGAACAATTTGCTTTTCCACAAATTTACGGCAACGGGCAATTTCGTCCATTTGGGGTGGGCGGTCATTGCCGTGTTTATCGGGATTTGTCGGGTCAATCATAGGGTGGCATTTAACCATATTGGCGATAAAAACTTCTTCTCTTTTAAAACCCATAGCGGCAATAATTTTATCTAAAAGTTGCCCTGCACGGCCCACAAACGGGCGGCCTTGCCTATCTTCATCAAAGCCCGGGCCCTCGCCTATAAACATAATTCTTGCATTTACATTACCTTCGCCCGGCACAGCTTTAATGCGTGTTAAACCAAGCGGGCAATTTTTACAATTACAAATTTTCTGGGCAAGTTCGGCAAGTTCCTGTTCTTTTGTTAAAGGGGTATTTTTTGTTTTTGTGCTTGCCGTTTTTTGCGTAGCGGATCCTTCTTCTTTAGTAGTTTTTACAGAAACAAAAGCAGCCCTTTTTGGTTTTGGGGCTGCTTTTAATATAAAATCTTCCTCGTCTGCATTGGCAAGGAATTTCCTTAAATCTTTTGCAAGGTTTTCAAGTTCCCTACTCATTATAATTTAAGAGGTTCTTTTGCTTTGCGTTCAGCTTCTTTTCTGGCTTCTTCTTCTTCTCTCTTTTGCTGGGCGCGGGCTTGGCTTGAACCTGTGATAACTTGTTCTTTGGTAACTTTACCGCTTAAGATATCATCAAGAGCGATTTTGATGATAGCGGCATCGGCCATATTTTTATATTCTTGTTTTCTTTTAAGGACTTTTGTCCACATAGAAGCAAGAACGACTATGCTATATTTATCACCGCTATAGTCAACGAGCTTGCTTTCAAAATCATTATCTTGTGTTGCCATTTTTTATTATCTCCTGTTTACTTTTAGCTTTTCTGCCGTAATAATTGCATTGCATTGCTTTAAAGCTATTTCAAATTTATCATTGATTACCAGGTAATCATAATGTTTTATTTGTTTTAGTTCCTTTTCAGCAGTCTTTAAGCGGGCCTCAATATCTTGTGTGCCGTCGTTTCTGTTTAAGATTCTTTTTTTAAGTTCTTTTAAACTTGGCGGTGCAAGAAAAATTGAAATACTTTGCTTGTAAAGTTTTTTTATTGTTTTTGCCCCTTGCACATCAATAACGAGTATCGGGCAAAAGCCTTTTTTAAGCAAGGTATCAAAAGAACTTTTTGGCACGCCGTAATAGTTGGTTATTACTTTGGCCCATTCCACCATTTTATTTTGTTTAATGGCGTTTTGAAACTTTTTTAAAGACCAAAAAAGATAATCGCGACCATCCTTTTCGCCTTTACGCGGAGCGCGCGTTGTGGCGGTGATAACGCGTTTTATATCTTTATTTTGCTTTAACAATTCGGCCACGATGGATGTTTTGCCACAGCCCGAAGGTGCCGAAATTATTATAGGAAAACCCATAACTTATTTTATTAAATTATAGACTTCCAAAGCAAGTCTTTGCTTCGGCTTTTGGGCTATTTTTAATTTTTTAGAAATTTCGGATACTCGGGATTGCCATCCCCTCACGGTATACCTCATTTCTAAAAAGCGTTTTTTCTAAACAAAAAACTAATTAAAACTATCCTCAAAACTCTTGCAAAAACGATTTGTTCTGTTTTAACAAATTTGAACTGCAAAATCTTTGCTAAAATAAGGTGTATATGGAAAAATGCTATAATGAAAATATCAAATACCAAAGGAGAGAAAATTTATGACTGAAAATAACCCTTATGCAGGTTTTTGGAAACGTTTCGCTGCGTTTCTTATTGATTCTATTATTTTATTTATATTTATACAAATAATTGGATCATTTATTAGCCCTATTGTTATGGAAAGTCTTATAGCACAAGCCCAAGAAACGGCTACCTTACCTTTCTTAGGAGGAGCTGTTGTATATTTTATGATATTTCCTTTAATAATTGTATTATATTTTGCTTTATTTGAAAGTAGTTCTAAACAAGCAACACTAGGCAAGCAACTTTTAAAAATAAAAGTTGTTGATTGCGAAGGAAAACGCCTATCTCTTCTTAGAGCATTGGGGCGCACATTTAGTAAAATATTATCTATGATTCCTCTTTATGTAGGTTTTATTATGGTAGGAGCTTCTCAAAAGAAACAAGCCTTGCACGATAAAATAGCAAAAACTTATGTCGTTAATAAAGATTATAAAGAAGGGGATACTTTGCCCTTGCTTGCCAATACAGGTTGTATGATTGCTCTTACTATTGTTGTCGGTATTTCTACAGGATTATTTATACTTTTTGTCTTACTAAATCTTCTTTCTGGTAATATACATATTAATAAACCTTCAGATGATCCTAATCAAGAGTTTGTTCAATCATTAAATAGACTTTATAGTTTCCATATGTCAAGACAAGGGGCAAATCTACAACAAAATTCTAAAGGGGTTAATTTACGTATAGGTGGGGCAAGTAAATATGGTATTGTGCAAATGGGTAATTATTTATTTATAATGAAAGATAAAGATGTCAGTATGATGATGGTAGGCCATCCGGAATTAGCCTTCCGCATAATAAATAATAATCAATTTTGTTGTGAACCCCGCGCGGAAAATGCCTGCGATATTATTCAAGGCATGGAAATTTGTCCGACGAAGTAATTTCTAAAGGAGAGAGAAATGGACATAGAAAAATACAAAGAAGCATTTAAACGCGGTGAAAATATTGATTTTCCCATTAGTAGAAGCAAGCTGTATTTTTTCTTTTTTTTATTTCTTGGAGTATCGTGTCTCTGTGCTTGTGCTTTTTTACCAAGTTTATCTTCGAAAATAGAAGGATATATAAAGATTCTTGCAATTTTTACTTGTTTTTTTTGTTTCTATTCGGCTTTAAGAATGGGGAAAGGATTATTTTTTAAACAATATTCACAATTTTTATCTCTTAATAAAGAATATTTGGTAATTTATGATAAGACTATACCTGCATTATTAAGCAATAAAAATTCTTGTGCAATTATTCCTTGGAGTGAAATACTAGATTTGGAAATTAAAAAAATAAAAAAAGGAAGATATGAATATTTTTATATAGTATTAAAATGTGATTTTCCTACTATTCAAAGAATTCAAGAACAATTACCCGAAAAACTATTTAAGACCCATTATACTGAAAATGATTATTTGTTCCTAAATTCAAAACCTTGGCTAGATATTTCTTTAGAGGATCTGCTAAATTTACTACAAGAGTTTCATAAAGAAGCAACTAACCAAAAGCAATAAGTGTTTTTTATTTTAAAACTAAAAAGCCCTGTATTACACAGGGCTTTTTCTTTACAAAAGTTCTTTTTTAAGGTATTTGCCGGCCCATACCTTTTGTTAAATTTATGCCCTCTAGTGCAAGAGGGGGATAAAAACAATTTTATAGTAATTTAAAACAGACATTATCGCAGAAACTAGAATCAGTATAGCATTTATCATAGCAATAATCAGCTTGAACACCACCAAGTGCTTTACATACTTTTGCATATTTAAAAGTTGGGTCATAATTTTTGCTTGATTTGTTAGGTAAAATGCAAAATAATCCATAATTGTCGGATTCTTTTGAATCATAGAAAGCCAATATGTAAGCATTTTTACCATTGATAGTTCTATATGCATGAGGGCTACCGCTGTGTATTTTTATTTGATAATTTGCAAGTAAATTATTTGGAAAAGAAACATCAAGTTCACTTAAGGAAGGATTAGAATCATCAGTGTTTGCAAGGCGGTAAACATCTACTGCTTGTTTTAGAGCTTTTACAGCGCTAAGAGCTTCGCTTGCGCGTGATTTTTCAACAGCCATTTCATATTTAGGTAAAGCAATAGCGGCCAAAATACCTATAATCAAAACAACTACTAATAATTCAATAAGTGTAAAACCTTTATTTTTCATTTTTTTCATAAATTCCTCTTTTTTGAAATTCTATTTAGGAACCTATGAAAAACGGCTGAGATATTTGAGCCTCTCGAAGTAACCCAAATAAAACAGCCGTAGTCTGCCGCTTAAAAAGCGACAAACATTTGGCACAACATACAAGGTCTGCAATTCCTACTATGTTGTGCCTTAATCGGCTGCTTTTGGACTTCGAGAGTGCCTTTGATTTCTCAAAAGCTCTCCTTGTTCTTCACAAGGTTCCAAAAACAGATCAAATTTTTTACGGGTTTTTAAAAACCCGTCATTATAACAAATACTCCTTAAAAATAATTATTTAAGCAGTAAATACATCTTAAAATTTTTATTTATATATTGTCAAATTATTTTACAGCAGTTCTTTTTTAAGATATTGGCCTGTATAACTTTTTGGTTCTTTGATAATATCAAAAATATTACCTTGGGCCACAATTTGCCCGCCTTTATCGCCACCCTCGGGGCCAAGGTCAATAATCCAATCTGCCGTTTTAATAATATCAAGGTTATGTTCTATGACAAGAACGCTATTACCCTTTTGGCTAAGGCGGTGCATAACCTGTAAAAGTTTATCAATATCGGCAAAGTGTAGGCCGGTTGTCGGCTCGTCTAAGATATAAAGCGTTTTGCCTGTTGCTTTGCGCGATAACTCATCAGCAAGTTTAACTCTTTGTGCTTCCCCGCCGGAAAGTGTTGTTGAACTTTGCCCAAGTTTAATATAACCAAGGCCGACATCGTGCAAAGTCTGCAGTATATTTTTGATTTTTGGTATATTTTCAAAAAATTCAAGAGCTTCATCAACGCTCATATCAAGCACTTCGGCTATGTTTTTGCCTTTAAATTTAACACTTAAAGTATCGTCGTTAAAGCGTTTGCCGCCGCATTCTTCGCACTGAACATAAATATCGGGCAAAAATTGCATTTGTATTTTTAAAATGCCGTCGCCCTGGCATTTTTCGCAACGACCGCCTTTGACATTAAAAGAAAATCTGCCTGCCTTATAACCTCTTCTTTTGGCTTCGGGCATTTGAGCAAAAAGTTCTCTTATATGAGTCCATGCGCCTGTATAGGTAACAGGGTTAGAACGCGGCGTTTTGCCAATAGGGTCTTGGTCAATTAAAATAACTTTATCAATATTTTCCATACCCTTAATTGCTTTATGTTTGCCGGGTTCTTCTTTTGCGCCGTAAAGTTTTTTGGCAAGCGCTCTTTGTAAGATATTATGTATCAAAGTTGATTTGCCAGATCCCGAGACACCCGTTATACAAACAAATAAACCAAGCGGTATTTTAACATTGATATTTTTTAAATTAAATTGCTGTGCGCCCACAATTTCAAGCCAGCGTTTTGTTGGTTTTAGCGGTTTTATGTTGGGTAAAATCTTTTTATCGCCGTTTAAGTAGGCAGCTGTAATTGATTTTTTATTTTTCAAAAATTCTTTCAAAGAACCTTGCGCAGTTATATAACCGCCGCCAAGCCCAGCAACCGGGCCCATTTCTATAAGATGGTCGGCCGATAAAATTGTATCTTTATCGTGCTCTACAATAATTAAAGTATTGCCAAGGTCGCGCAGGGCTTTTAAAGTTTCTAAGAGTCGCGTATTATCGCGGCTGTGCAGGCCGATTGTCGGCTCGTCAAGCACATATAAAACGCCTGTTAAACCGCTACCGATTTGCGTTGCAAGGTGTATTCTTTGTGCTTCCCCGCCGGAAAGGGTTTGCGATTTTCTATCAAGCGTCAAATAACTTAGACCGACACTATTTAAAAAGCCGAGTCTTGCTTTAATTTCCTTTAAAATTTGTTTTGCGATAATTTGTTCTGTTGCGTTTAATTTTAAATTATTAAAGAAATCTACGGCATCTTTAACCTGCATAGAAGTTATTTGCGTAATATTTTTGCCGTTTATATAAACGCTTAGGGCCTCAGCCTTAAGTCTTTGGCCTTTACAGGTGGGGCAGACATTTTCGCGCATATATTTATTGTAAATTTCTTCTTTAACAAAATCGCTTTCGCTTTCTTGGTATCTGCGTTTTAAATTGCCTATAACGCCCTCAAATGCCGTTGGGTTATTAGCCCAAGCTGCCTGATAAAAAATTTCGTCAGAGCCGTAAAGCAAAATATTTTGCTGTTCTTTTGTTAGTTTGTTCCAAGGTTTATTCATTGGAATTTTGGCTTCGTCACAGACGATTTTTAAAATATCATAATAATAACTTGCCCAGGAATTTTGCCAGCGGTGTGTTTTGCTTGTAATAGGTGTTTGCCAAGGGGCAAGTGCGCCTTCGTTTATGGATAATGTTTTATCGGGCACAACTAAATCTTCGGCTATTTCAATTTTTATGCCAAGTCCGTTACAATCGGGGCAGGCGCCTTGCGGTGCGTTAAAGGAAAATAAACGCGGTTCCATTTTTTCAAAACCGATAGCGCAATGCGGGCAGGCATTTTCAAGACTATAAAAATATTCTTTCTTTTCAAAAAGAGCTTTTACTAAACCTTTTGAATATTTAATTGCAAGTTCCAAAGATTCCGTTATGCGTTCTTTTTCGGCTTCTTCAACAAAAATTTCGTCAATAACAAGGTCAATAGTATGTTTTTTATAGCGTTCAAGTTTTGGTGCTTCCTGTAAAGGATAAATTTTGCCGTTAACATAAACTTTAAAAAATCCGTCTTTTATAAGGCGGTTAAAAAGTTCCTCGTAAGAACCTTTTTTTGCCTGAATTAAAGGTGCAGTTATAATAATTTGTTTTTGGTCAAATTTTTTTAGAATATCTTTTAAAATTTCTTGAACGCTCCATTTTTCAACCGGGCGGCCGCAAATCGGGCAAAAGCGTTTGCCTATACGGGCAAACAAAAGGCGCAAATGATCGTAAATTTCCGTTGTGGTGGCAACGGTGGAACGAGGGTTTCTGGAAGGGGTTCTTTGCTCTATACAAATGGCCGGCGAAAGCCCTTCAATTAACTCCACATCCGGCTTTTGCATAAGGTCCAAAAATTGCCTTGCATAAGCAGACATACTTTCAACATATCTTCTTTGCCCTTCTGCATAAATCGTATCAAAAGCAAGCGAACTCTTGCCCGAGCCCGAAAGCCCCGTTATAACCACCATCTTACCACGAGGTATTTTTACATCTACATTTTTTAAATTATGTGTTTTTGCACCGATTATTGTTAAATATTCCATATTAAAATTATATAATTTATAAAGTATGAAGTTAATTAAAAATAAAGTTTTTCTTGTTATTTTAAGTTGTCTGATATCAGTTTCCATCATTGCGTGGCTTATTTGGAGCGCAAAAGATAACTTTTTTAAGATATGGCATGATGCTAATTCCTGGTATCTTTTACTAGCTTGTCTTGCCTCGGCAACTATTTATGTTTTTATGGGGCTTTCCCTGTGGGAAACGCTTAAACTTTTGGGTAGAAAAATAAATCTTGGGGCGGCAATTAGTATAGCGTTTGTTTCCACAACGGTTAATTATTTGGTATCTTCCATGGGAGCAAGCGGTTTTGCTTTAAGGGCTCACCTTTTAGGCAAGCGTAAAGTTCCTTTAGGTATAAGCGTAATGGCAAGCATTATTATAAGTGTGCTTTTGTATTTTATTTTGATAGTTATAATTTTGCTTGGCAGTTTGCTTTTGATAATAAATCACAATGCCAGCCCCGAGCAAATGATACGTAATTTTATGGTTGTTGTGGCAATTGCAGTAATAGGGGCTTTGATAACGGCTTTCATATTTAATAATAGCTTTAGATATAAAGCCATGCGCAAATCTTTCTTGTGGATAAACAAGGTAATTTATAAACTTTTTGGTGCTTTGATACCTAAAAATAATTTTTCTGCTTTTGCTACCCAACTTGATAATGGCTTAAAAACGATACATAAAAATAAATCTAAATTAACTTTGGCTACTCTTTATATTTGCGGCGATTGGATTTTTACAATTTTAATTTTATATTTGGCTTTTTTGGCTATCGGCATAAAAATACAAATAGGTGTTTTACTGGCCGGTTTTGCTATCGGTATGGTAACAACTTTGATACCTTTTTTGCCGGGCGGGCTTGGCGCAATGGAACTTGCCATGACAAGTGTTTTTTCCCAAATGGGTATTGATTGGGATAGCGCTTTAATGGCAGCTTTGATTTACCGCTTTGTTTATTATATTATCCCAGGTATTATAAGTGTTTTTGTTTACTGGGGTTTAAAATTGTCTGAACCAATAGGACCAAGCAAAACAAAAACCAGCGATTATTTAAGTAAGGCGGCGAAATAATGGCAAAACTTGTTTTGATAGAAGATTCAAAAAATTTAGCCATAGCCCTTAAAGGGGCTTTAGAATTAAGCGGGCATGAAGTGATTTGGATTAATGACGGCCGGGATGGTTTAATGGCGGTTAAAAAAAATAAACCCGATGCTGTTTTGCTTGATTTAATGTTGCCCCATGTAAGCGGTTTTGAAATTTGCAAAGCAATTAAAACCGATAGCGCAATTTTTAAAATACCTGTGATAATAATGTCCACACTTACCGATTATGAAAGTAAAGAGCGTGTGCAAGAGGCCGGTGCAGATTATTTTATAGATAAACCTTATAATTTGAAAGAAACTTTAACCCAGATAAATAATTATTTACCTAAGAAAAAATGAAAGTTAGAATATTTAGAAACCAAAAAGTTATAACTGATAGTGATTTGGCGCAAACTTTAGAGGTTGCTCCCAAAAGTTTAATTGCTGCTTTTAAACGCAATATCTATATGTTTGAAGAGGGGGAATTTTTTGTTTTATCTGATGAAGAAAGAACTTCTTTGGTGCAAGATTATTGTTTTGACCACGCTGAACGCTTAAGATATGCCAAACGCAATCCTTATGTTTTTAAATTTACTGCCGTTATAAAAATTTGCTGCCTTTTAAAAAAGAATCCTAAAGCAAAAGAGGTAAGGCAAAAATTTTTTACCTTACCTCAAATTAAAAATATTGATTTAGAAAAGTTTTAATTGTTTGTTTAAAACTTTTTAAACCTCTTTAAGCCCTTTCTGTTTCCGTAATTAACTCTTTAAGCATATCAAAACTTTCTTGATATTCCGGAGTTATTTGCTCTGGCTCAAAAGGTGTTCTGTAAGTCCAGTTTTCTTCGTTTACGGTGCCGGGAGTATTTATTCTACCTTCCTGGCCAAGAATATCTTGGAAAGGCAAAATGACTAGGCATGAGCCGCTACCTAAAGTTCTTTTCAAAATACCTTTATGAATTTCTTTAGACCACTCAAGGTTTCCATCTGTTTTTTGTGCACTTACCATTTCCCAGAAATTTGCTCTTTGCCAAGAGGGCATATCTTGCCACCACTCTTTTAAAGTTTCTGTATCGTGCGTTCCGGTTGTAGCAACAGAGGCTTTTGGATAGTTGCGCGGTTCTCTAAAAACTTCATTGTCTTTTTCCCAACGCAAAACTTTATAGCCGGGCATAGAAAGTTCTTGCATCATTTGGCGCATATAATCAGGTATTACGCCAAGATCTTCTGCGATAGGTAATTTGTCTTTTGCAGTTTCAAAAACTGATTGTAAGAAGTCAAAACCTCTTTTCTTTTGTTCTTCTTCGTTTTCGATATCAAAGTGTCCTTTATCTTGGCCTTTTTCAAAAATCCAAGTTCTAAAGAAGCCGACCATGTGATCTAAACGGAAGATATCATAAATTTCGCATGCTCTTGCAATTTTATTGCGCCAGAAATTAAAATTATTTTCTGCAATATCTTGCCAGTTATAAGCGGGCAAGCCCCATTTTTGGCCGCCTTGACTAAATTGGTCTTGCGGTGCTCCGATTTCGCAGTCAAGTAAATATCTTTTTTGATTGCCCCAAACATCTGCGCTTTCAAAGTTAACGCCAAAAGGAATATCACCGCAAAGTAAGATATTATTTTCTTTTGCAACTTTTCTAGCTTCGTGCATTTGGGTATCTAATAACCATTGGATATAAACATAGAACATTACTTTTTGATAATTATCTTTTGTAAATGTTTTTAAGAATTTAATATCCGGATTTTTTAAATCATCTTGCCACTCAAGCCAGGAATTCCAACTGCCGATATCTTTTGCCGAGCGGAAAATCGCATAAGGCACAAGCCAAGCGAATTTATGCTTATTAAACTCTAAGAAATCTTTATAACGTTTAGTTTCTTTCAGTTTTTCTTCTTGTAAGAAATAAAGGTAAGTTTCCCATAAAACGCGATATTTAGCAGCTTTAATTTGTTTAAATTTTGTGTTTTTGCTTTTGCGCCATGCTTCAATATCTTCTCTTAATTCTTTTACAACAGCTTTTGCTTTTTCACATTTTTGATATTCTGGAATATTTTCAATATTCAAATAAACCGGATCAATAGCATAAGTGCTAAGTGCGCTATAAGGGCAGTTTTCATTTGGTGCGGTTTCATTTATCGGTAAAATTTGTAGAACTTTTAAACCTTGTTTACCAAAAAATTTAAGCCAAGATTTTAAAGAATCTAAATCGCCACAGCCCCAATCATTAGCTGAGCGCATTGCGCTTAAAGGAAGTAGAACCCCTGTTGAACGCGAGTTTACAACTTTATTTTCTTTTAGGTCTATTGCCATTTTTTATTTCCTCGCTATTGCTTCAATTTCTACTAAAGCTCCTTTTGGCAAAGCAGCAACCTGAACGGTGCTTCTTGCCGGGAAAGGATCTTGAAAAAACTTTGAATAAACTTCATTCATATCTGCAAAATCTGAAAGATTAGTTAAAAATACAGTTGTTTTTATAACATGTTTAAAATCTGTTTTTGCGGTTTTTAAAATTTCTTGCATATTTTGTAAAACTCTTTGTGTTTGAGTTCTAATATCACCACCGGCCAGCTCCCCTGTTACAGGGTCTGCAGGCAAGCATCCGGAAATAAAAATCCAACTTCCGTTTTTAACTGCTTGCGAGTAAGGCCCAATAGCTTTCGGTGCGCTATTTGCTGTTACGGTTTTTGTAGCCATAAAATCTCCTTGCTTTAAAAACAAGCTATAATATATAGTATAAAAAAAATGGCTATATTTCAAAGAGGTATTAAAATGGAAATAACTTTTCTTGGCACAAATGGCTGGTTTGATACTCATACAGGGGCAACAAGTTCTGTCTTTCTAAATACTAAAGATTGTTATATTGTTTTAGATGCAGGCAGTGGTTTTTATAAAGTGCCTTCTTTATTAAAAGAAGATAAACCCATTTTTTTATTTTTAAGCCATTTACATTTGGACCATATTTGTGCTTTACAAATGTTGCCCTTACTAAAAAATAAAAATTTAACAATTATTGTTGTTGGTAAAGAGCAAAAAGAAAATCTAGCAAAATTTATGCAACTGCCGTTTATGCAGACAGCCAAAATGCTAAATATTGAGGTAAAAGAAGTTGAAGAAATAAAAAATAAATTACCTTTTAAAGTTGAATATTATGAACTTGCCCACGCGGTTAAGACTTTCGGTTATAAAATTTTTAGCGAAGATAAAGTAGTCGCTTACGGCCTTGATAGCGGGCTTTGCGAAAATATTTTAAATCTTGCAAAAGATAGTGATTTGTTTATTTGTGAGTGTTCTTATTTACCTAATCAAGACCCTGATTTTAATCACCTTAATCCAAAAGCAGCTGCCTTAATTGCTAAAAAGGCAAAAACAAAACTTCTTGCTTTGATACATTTTAAAGCCGATGTTTATGATACCTTTGAAAAACGCGATTTGGCTTTGCTTGAAGCCGGTAAATATTTTGAAAAAACTTTTGCTCCCTATGACGGCGATACAATAACAATTTGAACTTTTTAAAAAATTTGGTATAATAAATTTATAGAGATTAAAACTCTTAAAAATAGTTTTACAAAAAATACTAGACACAAAAAGTATTTTTTGGTAAAATATAATTAATGGGGAAATAACCCCGTTATTTTTTGCTCTTTTTTTATAGATTTAGCGCTCGTAGCTCAGTGGTAGAGCATCCGCCTTTTAAGCGGGAGGCCGTGAGTTCGAGTCTCACCGAGCGCAAAAAGTTTTGACTCTTACGAAAGAGTCTATACGCCCCCTTCGTCTATCGGCTAGGACACCAGATTTTCAATCTGGTGAGAGGAGTTCGATTCTCCTAGGGGGCGTATTTTTTTGCTTTGGCTTTTTGGCAAATTTTAATTTTTTTCAAACTTCGGATAGTTCCGCCCTTCGGGCGTGTGATTACGCTATACCTCGTTTGAAAGAACCTCTTTTTCTAAAAGAAAAAGTTAATTAAAATTTGCTCAAAAATCCTCGCAAAACCACGCCTTCTCTAAAATCAAAATATTTGATAAAAAATCCCTTCTGTTTTAAATTAAAATTTGCTCAAAAATCCTCGCAAAATATTTGCTTTGCTTAGGTCTTTCTCGGTTGTGCGACTTCCAACGCAAAATTCTCGCAAAAAGATTTCTTCTGTTTTAGATTGAAATTTTTTATAATTTATTTGTTAAGGGTTTGTTTTTCTTGCGTGTGATTAGTTAAATCTGTGTAAAAATCTTGCACTTCTTTATCATGTAAAATATCTTTTGGATAAATTGCGTGTTTTAGCATAAGGCCTTCAATTTCTCTAACTCGGCTTAAAGCAACATAAGTTTGCCCGGAACTAAAAGCACCAAAACCTAAATCAATATAAGTTTTATTAAAAGTCATACCTTGTGCTTTATGGATAGTTGTTGCCCAGGCAAGTTGCACGGGAAATTGCGTAAAAAATCTATTTTTATCTTCAATTTGTTTACCATTGGGGCTTAGTTTCATTTTAAACCAGGTATAGCGTTCCACATAAATAATATTATTATCTTGTGTTTGCACTTTTATTGTTTGTATTTCGCCGGAAGAATTTTTTTCAAAATCAATTATCGTGCCGATAGTGCCGTTTACATATTCTCTTTCTTTATGATTTATTAAAGTCATTATTTTTGCGCCGATTTTAAGTTCAAGTTGCACCGGAGCCGGCGTTTTATCTTCGTCAGCGGTGTTATGGGTAAGCCAGTCTTTTTGTTCTTGAAAGTTTGCCTGCACGATTTCAAGTGGACTATCAATTTTGGCAAGTTCTTCTTTATTTATGATACTAGCACTTTTTCTTTTTGCACAAAGGCAAATAGCATCTTGCGGGCGGGTTTGGCAAATTCTTTTATTAAAAAAATCAAGGGCATTATTTAAAGAATCTTCATCTTGCGAAATTAAGGAATCTAAATGCTTAACAAAAGTTTCATTTTGTTGACGGAAAACCTTTTTAAATATGATATGCTGAAAATTCAATTTTTCAAAACATAAAGAGCCAAAAATATAAGGTGTTTTATAATTTTCTTCAAATAAATCATCCTGCAAAGTGCCTTGATTATGGACTATGGGGGAAAGTTGGTTTAAATCTCCTATTACAATAACTTGAAGGCCTGCAAAAGTCAAAGGACTTTCCAAAATATCTTTTAATTTTTCGTTTATTGCGTCAAATAAATCAGCGCGCACCATAGAAATTTCATCAATAATCAAAGCATCAATTTTTTTCCATTTTCTCTTTAAAGTTTTGCGGATATAGTCCTGCTCGGTTCTTTCGTGAATATTACCTGGGTTTATTTGAAAAAACGAGTGCAAAGTTTGCCCTCCGATATTTAAAGCGGCAACACCGGTGGGGGCAAGTTTAATGATATTTCTTCTTTCCAACTCAAAATATCTAATAATTTGGCGTATAAAAGTTGATTTACCTGTTCCCGGCCGGCCGTGAATAAAAACATTTCTGCCAAACATAATAGCGGCAAGTGCTTTTTTAATTTCCGGGGTTTCTTCTAAAATTTCTTGATTATTTCGCATCTTATTATTATACCTTTTACGAATTTTCAAGCCAAATAAGATAGATAAATATTATATGAAAACCAGGCGACAGCATATGGTCGCATAAATACTTGCTGCTTAGTTAAAAATAATTGCTATAATTTTTTTGTGATACTTTTTGTTCTCATGCGTATAATAGGTGGAGGCCGCTAATGAACTTTGAGCAAGTTTATAATGCTTATTTCAAACGAATTTATGCTTATATTAGGGCAAGAATTACTAGCGAAGCACAAGCAGATGATGTCGCCTGTGATGTTTGGCAAAAAGTGTTTGAAAAACAAAGTTCTTTTGACGCGAGTAAAGGTAATATTGAACAATGGCTCTTTACGATAGCACGCAATCAAATTAACAGCCACTTTCGCCTTTACTATATAAAAAACATTTTTTCTATGACGGATAAGGAAGAAATGTTTTCTTCAAAAGAAAAACAGCCCTTAGATAAACTTGACGATGAAGAAGAATTAAAACAATTAAACGCCGCTTTAGCAACGCTTGATAAAAAAGAGAGAGATTTAATTTCACTCAAGTTTTTTTCTTCTTTAAACAACAGGAAAATTGCAAAAATAACTTCTCTTAGTGAAAGTAATGTCGGCACCATAATAAACAGAGCAGTAAATAAAATCAGGATTATATTGGAGGATTTATGAAATATACAGATGAGGAAATTATAAAGAAATTTTCCAATATAGATTATGATAAAGCGGGCTACAAACAACAAGCTATTTTCGCTAAAGTAAGCCAAAATGTAGCCGCAAGGAGAACAAATAGTATGAAAAAGTATAAAATCATAGCCGTAGCAGCCGCTATTGTGCTTATTGCCGTGCCGGCAATTCTGCTTGTTTCTAAAACAAGCTATAAGGATTTGATAACACAGGAAGCAAAACCTATTTCAACAAAAGAGCAACAGCAAATAAAACCTGTTCCGACAAAAGAGCAACCGCAAGTAAAAACGGCATCCCTTCCCAAAGGAACTGCAAAACAGGATATTGCCACTTCTGTTTACTCCAGCACAGATTCTCTTGCTCTTTCAGATATGTCAACTGAAAGCTTAAGTTTTGCAAGTTATGATGGTGTTGCTACTACTTGGTCTGCCTCTAAAAGCGGAAGTGTAAGAAGAGCCGGTGCCTATATGGCTAAAACGGCCAGTGTTCGCTGGTCCGAGCCGGAAATGCAACTTTCCCAAGATACAAAAGCATATAATGAAAACGGCTTTAAAAAAGCACTTGTGGAACCTTTATCAACTTTCTCAGCAGATGTTGATACGGCTTCTTATAATATGCTTAAAGAGCAAATAAATCGTGGTTGGCCTATACAAAAAGAAGGGGTTAGAACAGAGGCCTTAATCAATAACTTTGCTTATGATTATCCTGTTCCAACCGGTAGCGACCCTATCAGTATTAATATAGAATACGCAACTGCTCCTTGGAACGCAAAGACCCAACTAGTTAAAATCGGGGTGAAAGCAAAAGAAATTGACAGAAGCAAACTTCCGCAAAGCAACTTGGTTTTCTTGATTGATATTTCCGGTTCTATGAATAGTAGCAACCGCTTGCCTTTAGTTAAACAGGCATTCAAAATGCTCCTTAACCAACTTGATAAAGATGATATTGTTTCTATTGTTACCTATGCTTCCGGGACAGATGTAAAACTTGACGGGGTAAAAGTAAAAAATAAAGAAAAGATTATTGAAGCAATAGATTCTTTACAAGCCGGCGGGGCTACTTCCGGTGAAGAAGGTCTTAAACTTGCCTATAAAGTCGCTAAAGAAAACTTTATCCGCAAAGGCAATAATAGAATCATTATTGCAAGTGACGGAGATTTCAATGTCGGCAGTTCCAGAACAGAGGATTTTGAAAAACAAGTGAGTGAAGCAAAAGAAAGTGGAGTATTTATTAGCGCCCTTGGTTTTGGTATGGGTAATTACAGAGATAATATGATGGAAACTATCGCTGATAAAGGCAACGGAAACTATGCCTATATTAATGATCTTAAAGCTGCCCAAAAAGCGCTCGTTCGTGAATTTGGCGGAACAATGTTTACCGTTGCAAAAGACGTCAAATTCCAAGTAGAGTTTAACCCTGCCGTGGTGGAAGAATATCGCCTTATCGGTTATGAAAAACGCTTGCTTAATAATGAAGATTTTAACGACGATACTAAAGATGCCGGCGAAGTCGGCTCGGGCCATACCGTAACCGTTCTTTATGAAATACGCCCTGTCGGTAGTGGCGAAAAAATGGATATTGATCCTCTTAAATATGGTAAAACTGAGTTTACAAATAAAGACGAAGTTTTAACCGTTAAAATGAGATATAAAGACCCCGCTGGCGACAAGAGCAAACTTATTAGCAAAACGCTTAAAAAGGAAGATTTAAAAACCTTTACTAATGCCTCAAATGATTTCCGTTTTGCTAGTGCAGCGGCAGCCTTCGGTCAATTATTAAGAGACAGCCAATACTTAAACGGCTTGACCGCAAAAGAAATTGCCGATATTGCTTCTAAAGCAAAAGGCGAAGATGATAGCGGAGATAGAGCAGAGTTCGTCCAACTTATTCGCACTTACAACGATAGCAAAAACTAAGATATTAACTTATCAAAAAACCCGCCTTATAAAAAAGGCGGGTTTTTGTGTTTTAACCTAGGCCGTAAAACCGATAAGATGTTCCTGGGTTTTACTTTTTAGATTTTGCTCTGCAAGAAGCATTCTTATAAGTGTTGGGACTTGATTTTTAAGACCTAAAATTTCCGCTTTGCTTTTTATCAAAGCAAAATCTGCCGGAGTAATTTTGTTTAAACAAAGGATATCTTCTTCTTTAACTTCCATATTAAAAAAGAATTTAAAAGCAGTTTTTATTTGCGCTTTGGTTAAGAAATCATATTTTACTTTAAAAGTAAAACGGCGCAGACTTGCCGGGTCAAGATTATCCATTAAATTTGTTGTGCAAATAAAAGGATAAGGGTGGCTTTCCATCCAGGTTAACATTTCGTTGACGGCAGTTTTTTCCCAAGAATAGCGTGCTTGTGCGCGGTCTTGCAAAAAGGAATCGGCCTCATCAAAAATCAGTAAAGATTTTTCCTCTTTTGCCTGGGCAAAAGCCATAGCAATATTTTGCTCTGTTCTACCGACATAAGGACTAATTAAATCAGAAGCTCTTTTTTGGCAAAAATTTATATTAAGTGCTTCTGCTAAATATCTTGCATAGGCAGATTTACCTGTGCCGGAAGCGCCGTATAAACATAAAGAAAAGTTTAATTTGCCTAAACCGACAAGTTGTTCTTTAAGTTGTTCTAAATCTAAATCAGTATTAAGTAAGGCCGGGCAAAAGTCTGTTTTTCTTTTCTTTTCCGCTGGTTTTTTGTAGCCGTTATTTAGCGCTTGTTGCATAATATCGATATGTTCTTTAACATTTTTTATATTACCTTTAATCATTTTTGCGGCACTTGCTGCACCGGCTATCATTGAAGGGGGGATAATATAATCTTTTGCTAAAGATAAAACCTCTCCTTCTTTTGCAGAAATTTTATTTTGTTTAAGATATTTATTCCATATTTTTTGGCGTATTTCTACCGGCGGTGTTTTAAAATTTATTGCAAGCGTAAAGCGTCGGACAAAAGCCCTATCCATAAATTCAATATGATTAGTGCACCAAATTACAGGGCAAGGGTTTTCTTCAAGCAAGCGGTTAAGTTGCACTTTATTACATTTTGTGTTTCCGTTGGAAAAAATATCTTCTGCTTCGTCAAAGAGTAAAAAACAACCGGTATTTTTATTGACAACTTTTAAACTTCTGTAAAGGGCTTGAAGGCGGTAGTTTTCTTCTTCTTCCACTTTATTATTTTCGCCGATAGGATATAAATCTTTATTTATTTCGTCAGCTAGCATTTTAGCAAAACCGGTTTTGCCGTTACCCGGTGCGCCATATAAAAGAATGTTTATACCTTTTGAAAGAGGGTTTTTTAATATTTTTAAAGCAAAATCTAACTCTGGAATATAAGCAAAATCTTTTGCTTTTAAATCAGCAGATAATTTTTTGCCAAGCACAATATTTATAATATTTTGGGCAGTTTTTCTTTTGCCGTTTATTATATCAACGGCATAGGCACTGATAGCGCAATCGCCGTATTGCGGTATTATTAAGCCAAGAGAAGATAAAGTGGAAGTTTTTCTCAAAAATTTATTTATATTTGTTTTAAAACAGGCATTTATGGCATTGTTATCTAATCTGCGGGAACGTAAGTGTTGGGTTGCAAAAACAAAATCTTCAAAAATTTTATTTTTATATAGCAGATATAAAATAGATAAAATTTCTGTTTCTTCTTTAGTTAGATTAAAAACTTGGGCCAAAGTTTCTATATTTTTTTCTTCAGTATTCTTTATATCCTTATTATAAAGCTGGCTAATTTTGCCTAAATCTTTTCTTACTTTATAAAAAGCATCCACGTCGGAAGTTTCCTCTTCTTTTTTGAGATGCGAAATATCAACAATTTTAGTTCTTCTTATCCAACGGCTGATTTCATAAGAATCACTTTCATCCATATGATTTTTTATTATTTTATCAATATAATACAGGGCTTTATAGTCTTGATTATTCATAATTTTTACCTCTAAAAATTTAGTTTATAGGGATATGGTATAATTTGTTTACGTCAACATAATGTCGCAAATTTGGAAATATTTTATAATCAAGGGCTTATAAAAAATATTCCCGTGTTAAACAATGCACGGCTCCGCCGTATTTGGCAATTTTAGAGCAGTCAACTTTTATAAGGGGTTTGCTTGTGTGTATTTTTATTGTTTTAACAGCATTTTCATCTAAAGATAAATTAAATTGCGGGACAAAAACTGCTTTGGAGGTTTCCAAAAAATTAATATAAAGCCCTTTTGCCGTTAGCCAGTTATCAAAATTATCTTTACATAAAAGAGGTATTAACTCATTTTTAAAATCTATAATATTTTTATCTTTACGATATTCATATAATTTTTCCTGCGCTTTTTGGTTTAATAAGGGAGTTATTGTTCTTTCTCCGTAAAGTTCAACAATTCCTTCTATTAAAAAATCACCTAAAAATTGTATATATCCGTCTATATGATTGATTTTATCTCCTGTTTGCTTGGGAAGCCAAAGTATTTTTTCCACACCTAAGGCGTGTTTTAATTCTTTTTCAACTTCATCTTTTTGAGCGATATTTGATTTTTTAAAAACAGTTGCTTTCTCTAAACAAAGAGCATATTTTCCACTTGGGGTTAAAACGATATTACCGCCGTCTATACGCACATTACAGGGTTTTGCCTGAGGGAAGCTATAAAATACAGCCTTTCTTATTTGTTCTGTAAATTTTGGAGTGTAGTTTGCATAACGCGGGTTAAAAAATTGCTGATATAACTGCCCTGTTTTTTGATTTTGAACAGGCAAGAAATCACGCACCCAAATGTCAGGCAGTTGTAAAGAACGCACTTCGTGAAACTCTTTTAATTGGGCGGAAAATTTTTCGTAAAATTTAGTATATCCGGGGTATATATCTTCTATACACCAGGTGGGTTTTGCTATATAAATAATTTCGTTTTTCATAGAGATAGGATATAAAAATTCTAAGACAGCATATTGTCGCAAATGATAATTTTTTAAGATAAATATTATATAATTATTCGGTGAGGAAAATATGGGAGATATAGAAACATTAGTTGATAATCTTGTTGCTGAAACAGAAAAAAGAGAAATTATAAATATTCTTAAAAAGATTAATAAAATATTTCTAACGGAATATATACTAAAAATTAATAAAATGGAAATTATTCCAATAGAAACAGAAATATACTATTATAACAACAAACAAGATTTCAAAGATGAAATGATTCATAAAAATCCGCTACAAAAAAACAATTTTGGCAAACTTTATATACATAGCAAAGGAGTAGATATTTGTTTTTCCAAAGGGGAATATTATTTATCAATTTTATTACGCACAGCTAAGATTAATGGGGAGTTAATATCCGGCATAAGTAAAATACGAGATACTATCCTAGGAATACCAACAATAATTTCAAAATTACAAAATGAAGAAAACATATCAATTAAACAAGAAAGAAATATAAAGCAAGCAAATATCTTATGCCAACGAAGAATACAAAACAAAAAATATAAAGAAGGGGAAAGTGAAGAGTTAAACAATATAATTTTAGGGACAGAAGATAACCCTTATAAGTATTTGGATGCATCTCAACTGCAAAAAGGAATTAAAAACGAAATCAAAAATAAAAGAGGTTAAAAAATGGACAATAAAATAACAAGACTTTTATATATCTTAAATCGCTTAGATAAAGGTGAGGTGAACCTGAAAAATTTAGCAAGAGATATGGATGTTTCCGTGCGCACTGTGCAAAGATACATGACAACAATTCAAGAAGCGGAATTTCCTATTTTGGATATACATTCCGGTGTTTATAGTTTTATTGAAGGATTTAGCCTTTCTAAAATACAAATAAGCGCTCACGAAGCAGGGGTTTTGGCTTTTTTATCTGATATAGCAAATACCCTTGGCCCTAATTTCTCAAAAGCTTATAAAGGGCTTTGCCACAGAATAACCGCACCTAATCAAGATAATCCTTTCTTTTTAAAAATAGCAAAAGGGCTTAACTTTGAAGAAACCCCTTTAACCCAAATTCTATGTCAAGCAATACGCAAGAAACAATATCTTTTAGTTAATTATAAAAGTCAAACAAGACAAAAGGAAAAAGAGCATCTTGTTATTCCCGTTAAAATTGCTTGGTATGAAGGTTTTTGGTATTTAATTGCCCTTGGCACTAAAGAAAGACTTTTTAAATTCCGCCTTGATAGAATTATTAAGGCCGAAAAGCAAAAAAAGACTTTTTATATAGATAATGAAAAATTTACAAAACTACTAAATCAAAGCGTAAATATATTTTTTGAAGGTAAAAGAAATATAGAAGTTTGCTTAAAAGTATCTTCTGCTGTGGCGCATTATTTTAAGCAGAGGGCTTATTTCCCGGAGCAAAAAATAGTCAAAGAAGAAAAAAACGGCGATATTATTATTTCTACCCAAATTGCCAAAGCAGAAGAAATCCTAATGATAATCTATCATTGGATACCCTATATACAGGTTATCAGTCCAAAGGAAATTAAAACCAGAGTTAAAACTACTATTGAGAACTATTTAAAACAAATATAGCTTTAACCTTTTAGAAATTTATTTTTGCATAAATATATAAGCACAAAAATACAAGGCTTTTTACCCGCCAAAAGGGCCTATTTTTGCTATACTATTATTATGTCGTTTTAGGTTAATAAAATGCAATTAAAATTTTCAGTTTTGTTAAATGTTTATGCTAAAGATAACCCTGTTTGGCTAAAACAATCCCTTGATAGTATCTTAAACAACACTATTTGCCCTACGGAAGTTATTATTGTTGTCGACGGCTCTGTAAATAAAGATATACAAAATATTTTAGATCAGGTTATTAAAAACAAAGTTGTTAGTGTTTTGGCTCTTCCTGCAAATATTGGGCGCGGTGCCGCGCTTGCCGTTGCTGTTCCTAAATGTAAATATGATTTAATTGCTCTTATGGATGCCGATGATATATCCCGCAAGGACCGCTTTGAAAAGCAGCTATCTTCCTTTGCGTCAGATCCGGATTTATCTGTTGTCGGCGGGCAAATACAGGAACTTGATGCCATTACTCTTAAACCTTGCTCAAAACGTATAGTGCCTTTAACCCACAAAGAAATTTGTAAATATCTTAAAACCCGTATGCCTTTTAATAATGTTTCTGTAATGTTTAAAAAAGAGGCAATATTACAGGCCGGCAATTATAAACCTTTTGGCATGATGGAAGATTATTATATGTGGACGCGTGTTATTGCAAAAGGTTATAAAACAGCTAATTTACCGGATATTTTGGCAGATGTTCGTGTTAATAAAGCTTTATACAAAAGACGGGGCGGTTTTAAATATTTTTGCATGAATAAACAACTTTTTGATGAAATGCGCAAACTTGGGCTTTTAAGTTTAAAAGACTATTATTATATTCTTTTTGTGCGTTTTATAGTGCAGGTTTTAATGCCCAACTGGTGCAGAATTTTATTTTATGAAAAGGTGCTTCGCTAAAATGTCTTTTATAGTTAAACCCCTGCTCAATTTTTTATATAGTTTGCGTAAGAAACAAGAAGTAAATATAAAACGCATTTTATTTTTATTTCCCAGCAGTGCTGTCGGTGATACGGTTATAGAAACCTTTTTTATTCACGAAGTTAAAAAATTATATCCTAAGGCAAAACTTGATATCGCAATTTTAGCGCCTTATGCTGTTTTATTGGAAAATAACCCGGATATAAATTGTATTTATAAAATGCCTGTTTCTATTTTCAAAAAATTATTTTGGCTAGCTACAAAAGCATTTTTCTTTCGCAGACAAAAATATGATTTACTTTTAGATTTACCTCATAACGGCTATGCGCCGTTGCGTCAAATATTATTGTATTTTACTAACGCAAAAAAAACTCTCAGTTGTAATACTAAAGGGTATAATTTTATCACTTATCCTTTAATGTGGACGGAAGAGAACAAAAAACATATTACCGAGGAAGTTTATATAAAAGCCCTTAAACTACTTGGGGCCAAAGGGCCTTTTGAAGTAAAATATAATTTATTTATTCCGGTAGAGATAAAAAACAAAGTGCAAGTTTTCTTAAAACAGCATAACCCGAATAATAAAAAAATTCTTGTTTTTAATCCCGAAGGTTCTAAAGAACCCCGCACTTTAACACCGCAAAAAGTAAAAGAAATTATTGCTTTACTTATACAAAATACGACTTATCAAATTATACTTTTGTCTTATAAGAATTTTTATAAAGATATGCCTGCTAATATAGCAGTTTTTCATACGGACAATTTAATAGAACTTGTGGCTTTAATTAAGCAGGCGGAGTATGTTTTGACGACCGATACCGGTATTTTACATATAGCAGATGCTTTTGATAAACCAATGATGGTATTGTTTTCTGAAGCAAATATTGATGAGTCCCCACGTCCCTATGTGGAATATATATGGGGCAGTAAAAATCCAAAAACAAAAAAGTTAAAAGCCCGTTATAGCGTAAATGATATTGATATAAAGGAAATTAGTAAATGCTTACAAGATATTTCTTACTAATTATTGTAATTGTCATACAAGGGATTCCTTACTTAATAAAAAAGAAACCCGTATTTGCCAAATTATTTTTGACCCTTAGTTTTGGGGAATTGTGGTTACTTGCTACCTTGCGCGCGCCTACTTTTATAACGGATGATTTAGGTTATTTGGAAATGTTTTATTCCCCTGCTTTATGTTATGTGGAATGGGGTTATTGTCAGTTGAACAATTTTATTCGTTTGTTCGGCACAGAGCAATATATATTGTTTGGCGTGTTGGCTTTATTAATTTTTATCGGTGTTGCAATTTTTATTTATCGTTATAGCAGTAATGTCGTTTGGTCTGTTTTAGTGTATGTTTGTTTAATGTATGCGTTTAATTCCCTAAATGGTGTTCGTCAATTTTTAGTTTTATCTCTGGTATTTTTGGCTTTTCCTTTAATTCAAAAAAGGCAATTTGTAAAATTTTTAATAGTGGTTCTTTTGGCCTGTTTTTTTCATAAGTCAGCCATTGTCTTATTGTTATTCTATTGGTTATATAAAGTAAAAGTTAATTCTAAAAATATCAGTATTTTGTTGCTCTGTACCATATTGATTTTTACGGCTTTTTCTTATTTAGGCAATTTATATACACTTTTAGGGGGCAGTTATGCCCATTATATAACAACAGAAGTAGAACAAAACCATTTGGCTACGATTATTCGTTTTGCGGTAAACTTAAGTATAGCAATTTTTTGTCTTTTATCTTTTAGGCAAAAAGATACCTCTAGTGATGCTAAATACCCTATACAAATACCTCTTAGTTTTTTAACTTTATGTGCTTGTATTTCTGTTTCCGGGGCTTTAATATCCTTTCAATCGTATAATGTGGAAAGAATTGTTTATTATTTCTATTTGCTTAATATTATTACTATTCCCAATATTCTAAAAACTATATCTAATAAATCTTTTAGAACATTTATTACTATAATTGTTATGTTATGTTTATTTACTTATGGCGCTATAGTTATCTGGTCTTGGCAGAATGAAGGTATAGTGTATCAATTTTATAAGAGGTAAAGTATGCTAATTTCTATCATTATTCCTGTTTATAAAGTAGAAGAATATTTAAGGCGTTGTATTGATAGCGTGCTTGAGCAGACTTATACTAATTTACAGATAATTTTAGTTGATGATGGATCCCCGGATAACTGCCATAAAATTTGTGATGAATATGCCACAAGAGATGCCCGCATAGAAGTTATACACCAAAAAAACAGCGGTCTTTGCAAAGCTCGCAATAATGGCCTAAAAATTGCCAAAGGCGATTATATCTTATTTATAGATTCTGATGATTTTATTGCTCCTAATATGTGCGAAAAACTTTTATCTGCAGCTAAGCAAAAACAGGCAGATATTGTTATTTGTAATTATAAAAACTATTATTCAGATGGCAGAGCTGTTATACCGGAACCTTTTTTTAAAGAAACTTATACTAAAATATCCTGCGAGGATGCCTTGGCTGTTGCTTTTAAAAGAGTCTCTTTTTCCGTATGGAATAAACTTTTTAAAAAGGAATTATTAAAGGGTTTTGAGTTTAAAGAAAAAGTTATCCGCTCCGAAGATGTTTTAGCTACCGCTGTTTTATTTCCCAAAGCAAAAAATATTATTTATATTCCGGAGGCTCTTTATTATTATTTTCAGAACCCCAAAGGCGCAACGGAAAAGCGGGATTTGCTTTCCCGTTTGGAAACCTACAATATAGTTAAACTTTCTTTAGAAGAATGCAAAAAAAATAATTATAATAAAGTTATAGAGGCCGCCCAAAGTTATTATTTTGACTCGGCAATTATAGTAGCTTTACTTATTTTAATATGTGACAAGCAAAATAAATATACAAAAGTTCTTAATGAAATTGTTAAACTCGGGCGAAGCAATAAAAAGAATATTTTTAAAAGTGCTTTATCTTTAAATAAGAAATTATGTTTTATGGCTGTGCTTATTTGTCCAAAAGGGCTTGCTTTTATATTTAGGATATCTTTTATTAATGTTTTTGTTTGTAAATTATTGCGTGTTAAACCTTTAGAATAAATTTTATGTCAAAAATTAAACTTATTAAAAATGCTTCCATGCTTTATTTGTTAAATGCGGCTAAAATAATTTTTCCGCTTTTAACATTTCCTTATTTAACGCGTGTTCTCTCGGTGGAAGGTTATGCTGTTATGGCTTATGTCAAAGCGGTAATGGCTTATATGTATATTTGGGTAGATTTTGGCTTTGTTTTATCTGCTACAAAAAATATTGTCAAAGCGGAAAATAGCCCTAAAAAAATAAATCAAATAGTAAGCGATACAATGCTTGCCCGCATTTTGCTTGGTTTAGCAGGTGCAGTTATCTTAATAATTTTAAGTTGTTTTATTCCTTTACTCCGTCAAAATTTACTTTTTACTTGGCTTTCTTATGTAACGGTTTTTTTATCTTGTTTTATGGTAGATTTTCTCTTCCGTGGCCTAGAGCGTATGCACGAAGTTACTATTCGTTTTGTGCTGATGAAGGCCATTTCCACCGCACTTACATTTATTTTGGTTCACTCTGACAGCGATTTATTGTTAATCCCTATTTTAGATATTTTAAGTTCTGTTGCCGCTTTAGTATTAATTTATTTCCAATTTGGCAAATATAAAGTATGTTTGGTAATACCTTCGCTAAAAAATGCTTGGGCTTATTTAAAAGAATCTTCGCAATATTTTATATCTAATGTTGCTACAAGTGCTTTTGGTATATTAAATACGGTGTTAATAGGTATTTTCCTGCCGGAAGCAGATGTGGCAATATGGGCTGTTTCCTTACAATTAATTTGGTCTGTTCAGATGTGCTATGACCCTATTGTTGATGGTGTTTACCCCGAAATGATGCGCAACAGAGAGTTTAGTTTAATTAAAAAACTTCTATTTATTTTTATGCCCCTTATCTTAATTGGTTGTGGAATTTGTTATTTTGCTTCGCCTTTAATTATCCACTTGGCAGCAGGGGCAAAATATACGCCGGCGGTTTCTATTTTCCGTTTGATGATACCTGTTTTATTGTTTGCTTTTCCCGTTATGCTACTTGGGTGGCCGGCCCTTGGTGCAATAGGTAAAGTTAAAGAAAATACTTTAACCACAATTATTGCTGCCTGCACGCAAGGCTTTGGCCTTGGCATTTTGCTTTTATTCGGAGCTTTTACTTTACCTTTTATTGCTATAGTGCGGGATATAACAGAAGGTGTTTTTCTTGCTTCGCGTATTTTCTTGGTTGCCAAATACCGAAAGCATTTTGATTAGGATATTTTTATTTCTATAAAATTTAGGAGATTATATGAGTAAATTTTTTGAACCCTGGATCGGAAAAAAGTATATAAACGGGTGGCTACTAAAAAATAAAGAATTAGAGCCAGCACAAAATATTGGCGAGGGCAAAAAGATAATAGTTTTAGGTTGCAATCATTATTGCGATGACCCTGAAAAAGTTAAAAATTGTATTATGGAAAATAATAAATTGTATCCTAATAATAATCAAATTTGTGATATGCATAATGGAAGTTGTAACTGCGGAAAATTAAATTATTGCAAAGAATATACGCAAAGAGTAATAGCGCTTTGGAATCCTATAAGCCATCAAGTTTTTCAAAGGGCTTTTTGTGAAGAAAAAGGAAAAGATATTTGGGATTATTTAATATTTGCTAATTTTTTCCAAATAAGTTTGCCTGAAGAAGATGATGACGGAAATAAAGATTATTTGGAAGAAAACCCAAATATATGTTCGCAAGAACAAATACATGGAATAAATAATTTTGTGGATATGGTTAAAGCAAATAAACCGGATATTATAATTACTTGGGGCATAGAAAACTCTATAATATGGAAGTATGGCCTTGAACCCGGTGAAAAGAAATGTGGAAAAGTCCTTTTTAGGAGGGCAATAATTGGAAAAGCCAAAAACAATTTTCCTCGTATACACATAAGTTGGCAAATAAATAATACACCAGAAGAAATAACCGTCCCCTTTACCATTATGGATTGGATAGGGGAAGATAACAAAGAGTATTCCTGTTTAGTATTACTTATTCATCATCCAAGTTATATTAATAAAGGAGATAAGATAAATACAAAGAAAAAAGGAACAAACAATTATTGTTCTGATAAATGGCATAAAGCTATTCTTTGTTCTTATAGGTTCCAAGATACTCTTATTAAATGGGATAATACTGCAAGAGTCGGACAACAGAAAAAAGAACCTTTTGTATGCGACTTCACATGGGACGGACAAAATGGTTTTGCGTGGACGAATCAAAATTCTTTCCCTAAAAAATAATAATAATTTATTTGAGAAATAATAGCATTAATAACAAAATACCCCGGCTTATAATAACCGGGGTATTTATTTGGAAAAATTTAACTCATAAACTGCATTAAATCTTGCCAAAGGCGGGCAAGGCGGTAAGGGTGTGTAAGTAAATTAAAAGTAAGCATAACAAATAAGGCAAGCCACACCCATTTCATTTGCCCTTGCCATTTAGCTGGTAATAATTTTTGTATTGCTAAAACAACTAAGCAAATAATTGTAATTGTAATTAAATATATCATAATTTTTCCTCCTTAATTAAATTAATTAATTCATTTTCGCTTACGCGGTCTTGAAAGTTTGGTTCTTTTCTTTGTTCTTGGCGTAAATTTTCCATATCTTTTTGGCGCCCATGACGATTATAAAAATCATATAAAGTATCATAACGCAGGCTCGGGCAAAAGTTTTCTTTTAAATAATATTTTTCGGCTGTTTTTAAATCACCAAGTAATTCATAAACTTTACCTTTTTCAGCATTGCGGTATTCACTTATTCTGTGAAAATAGCCCTTTTCAAGCATAGTTAAGATTTTAAGGGCTTTTTCTTTTTGTTTCATACGGGCGTAAATTTCCGCTCTTTGTAAGTGATAAGTGTAAAGTTCCGGCCACAAGGCAATGGCTTTTGAGTTTTCAAAAAGCGCAGCATGGTAATCCCCCTTTTCTATTAATAAACTAGCATATAGACTATATAAATTATAATCTAATGGTTTTGTGGGTAAAACAAGTTTTAAAGAGTTTAAACTCTTTTCTAAATCTTGCTTGGCCTCTTCGCTATTGCCTAATTTTTTGTGCAATTTATGGCGTTGATAGTAAGTGTAACATTTATCAAAACCGGTTTGGGTAAGCAAAGCTATATCAAATAAGCCAAAGGCCTCTTTATAATCTTTCTTTTTTATTAAAAAGGAAATGCGGTAAGGAGAGTTTTGCGGCAACATAGATAAATCTATTTCAATAGATTGTAAATATTTATTTTTGGCTTGTTCCATTTCTCCTAAAAGAAAGAAACATTTTGCTATTTCTTCCACTAGAGTAGAGCGCTCTTGGCGCATACCTAGACAATAATAGGGCATTTCTTTTAAAGGCACATTATCCCATATCAAACGTAGCATTGTAAGGGCTTTTTTGTAATTTCCGGCATCTGCAAGTGTTTTTGCGTCTTTTTGTACCTCTTTCCAAATTTCCTTTTTAATAGATGGCGTTTTAGATTTTGGTTCATCTTCAAAAGCTTCATTTTCACAAATATCTAAGATACATTTTTCGCAATACGCATATAGCATATATAAAACATCTTTATCGGGGTAAGTGGCAATTCTTTTTTTAAGTTCTTCTTTTGCCCTATCATATTCCTTATTAGCAATAAGATTTAATATTTCTTCTTCTGTTTTCATAAGTCCTCCTAATTTCTGGTAACAAATATAATATAAAAAGGGAGCGATAGCATATTGTCGCAAAAGATAAAGAGTTCTTTTTTGTAGCAGCATTAGTTAATATTTGATAAAATATAATTGTAAGTTAAATATTAAAAATGTCTCGTTCGTCTAGTGGTCCAGGACGCCGCCCTCTCAAGGCGGAGATCACGGGTTCAAATCCCGTACGAGACGTTTTTTGTGGCGTCTTTTACATTTATAGGGCGTTGCAACCTCGGTCGGATACTTCGGCCTCCGGCCTTTTACAGTATACTCTTCCTTGGTTGCGCCTACTCTAAATGCAAAATACTTGCAAAAAGTTATACCTCTGACGTTTTTTTGTAGCGTCTTTTGCTTGTTTTAAATTTTTTAGAAATCCAAAATAATTATTAAATTTTAATATAAAATAATTAAAAATATATTGACAGATTTTCTAATTATATAATATAATTAAAAATATCTAGTTTATGCGGGGGGTGATTTTTGTGTTAGATATTAGAGAAATATTATTATCCGGGAAAGAAAAAACACAAAAACGTGAAGATCTTTTTTCTATAGTGGGGGAAGATGACGGAAAAGGTTGTATAATTTTGCGTAAACACTATTTATATAATCCAAAAAGAAAATCTAAACCTATAAAAATTCCTGTAAAAGATTTTTGGGGAACAGCGGGTTCTTTTATTGGGGGAGTATATAAAGCCCAGTATTTACCGGAAGATAAAAAAGCCAATCCCAAAGAAACTCAGAAAAAATTAAAACGTTTACAAAAATATTTAAAAGCAGAATCTCCTAAAAAGAAATCAACTGCAAGCAAAAAAAGTTCTTGTAAAACAACAAATAAAAAAACGAAGAAAAAAGCATAATTTTATTTGTAATAAAGAAATAAATATCTCTCTTACTTAATTATAGAGAGATATTTTTTGCTCTATATATTTAGTAAAATATATATAAAGTAGTTCTACACTATTATTTTATTTCAAATTTAAAGGAAGATTTTTTATGGATATCGGAATCGTAGGCCTGCCAAATGTGGGCAAATCAACACTTTTTAATGCTTTAACAAATGCCGGGGCTCAGGCCTCAAATTACCCTTTTACCACTATAGAGCCAAATGTCGGCGTGGTGGGTATACCCGATAAGCGCCTTGATGAACTTTTTAAAATTTTTAATCCGCCCAAAAAGACGGCAGCTTTTATCCGTTTTGTTGATATTGCCGGTATTGTTAAAGGCGCAAGCAAAGGCGAAGGGCTTGGCAATAAATTTTTAGCAAATATCCGCGAAGTGGACGCAATTATTCACGTGGTCCGCTTGTTTGAAGATGAAAATATTACCCATGTTTCCGGCTCCGTTGACCCGTTAAGAGATATTGAAATTATTGAAACCGAACTTATGCTCGCCGACTTAGAAAGTGTTGAAAAAATGCTACCTAAGCAAGAAAGCAACGCTAAAAGCGGTTCTAAAGAAGCCAAAGAAAAACTTGAAGTTTTAAAAAGACTTAAAGAGTGCCTTTCCCAAGGTAAACCGGCCAGTTCGCTTGGTTTAACCGAAGAAGAAACAAAAGAACTACAGCTTTTAACTTTAAAACCTATGCTTTATGTCGGTAATAATTCCGAAAAACCCAATACCGAAAACGCTAAAAAATTAAAAGAACATGCCGAAAAAGTCGGTGCCGGTTTTGTTGAGTTATGCGTAAAATTTGAAGCCGAAATTGCAGAACTCAGCGAAGAAGAAAAACATCTCTTTTTAGCGGAAAGCGGTTCAGATTATACAGGGCTTGAAAAAATTGTTCGTGCCGGTATGAATCTTTTAAAAATGTGCACCTTTTTTACAGCAGGGCCGGAAGTGGAAGTTCGCTCTTGGCTTATACCGATTGGTTGCCCCGCGCCAAAAGCAGCAGGCAAAATCCACAGCGATATTGAACGCGGTTTTATCTGTGCAGAAGTCTATGATGTTAAAGATATCCTTGAATATAAAAGCGAAAAGATTTTAAAAGAAAAAGGCCTTATTCGCCAGGAAGGGCGCGATTATATTATCAAAGACGGAGATGTCTGTGTCTTCAAGTTCAATGTCTAATATTTGTAAACAGGCAAGTCTTTGCGGAGGGTGTGCTTTAATAAAAATTCCTTACGAGGAGCAGTTAAAGCAAAAAGTTTCGGCAGTTGCTAAACTTTTGGAGCCGTTTTACACTCAAAAAATCAAAGTTAACCCAAGTGTTTTAACAAAATATTACAGAAATAAAATTGAGTTAAGTTTTACTCATCAGGTTGTCCACAAAGACCCTTTAAACAAAAAAATCAAACGCGATAAAAGTGAGCCTTTGGAGTTTGAAGATGTTTTAGGCTTTAGACAAATGGGGCGTTGGGATAGGTCGGTAAATCTTACAGATTGCTTTTTATTTAATCAAAATTTGTCTTGGTTTATTTACAAAATAAATCTTTGGGCTAAAAATAAAAATATACCTTTTTACGACCAAAGAAAGCATACCGGTATCTTAAGAACTTTAATGATGCGCCAAAGTTTTAATGAAAAAGGCGGTATGCTTGTTTTTATTTCCCAAGCACCTTTTGATACGGAAGGGCTAGTTGAAGTTTGCCACCAGGTTTACCCCGAATATAGCGTTTTAACTGCTATAAACGATGGCATGAGTGATGCAAGCCCAATAAAAGATTTAAAAGTTTTAAGCGGTTCTGATACTATGCAAGAAGCTCTTGTTTTTGAAGGCAGAAAAATAATTTTTAAGTTATCACCGCAATCGTTTTTTCAAACAAATACAAAAACGGCAAATGTGATGTATCAAAAAGTGCGCTCTTGCGTAGCCAAAATTAAGCCTGAAACTCTTTATGATTTATATGGCGGTGCGGGCAGTTTTTCACTCACAAATGCTGATCTTGTTAAAGAGGCCTTTTGCGTTGAATGCGTGCCTGAGGCAGTAGAAAACGGCAAGCAAAATGCTCTAACAAACAATATAAAAAATGTTAATTTTATTTGTCAAACTACCGAAGATTTTTTAGCTCAAAATAAATTAAAAGTTAAAGATGCTTTAGTTATTTTAGACCCTGCCCGTGCGGGCGTGCATCCTAAGGCGTGCGAACTCTTAAAAAATAGCGGTATAAAAAATATTTTGTATATTTCCTGCAACCCTAAAACCTTGGCGGAAAACTTGGCCGTTTTAACCCAAAACTATAAAGTAAAAAATGCCGAGTGCTTTGATTTCTTCCCCAATACAAAACATATTGAAACTTTTGTGGAGCTTGAACTTATATGACAGCAACTATAGAACAAACCCTTTCATCTTTAAACGAAAAACAACTTGAAGCCGTTAATTATAACGGGGGCCCTTGCCTTATTATTGCAGGTGCCGGCACAGGCAAAACAAAAACTTTAACAAGTAAAATAGCCAAACTTATTGCTGATGGTTTAAACCCGGCAAGAATTCTGGCCGTAACTTTTACAAATAAAGCAGCCCAAGAAATGCGTCAAAGAATTGATACTCTTGTCCCAGGCGAAGCAAGAAGCGTGTGGATACATACTTTTCACTCTTTTGCCGTTAGAATTTTAAGGCAACACGCAGAAGTTTTAAAACTAAACCGCGATTTTGTTATTTATGACGAAAGCGAGCAAAAAAAAATAGTTTCACTCGTGCTTGAAGAACTTGGCGTTAAAGAAGCAAAAAAAGAAGCGCAGTATTATGTTTCCTGTATTTCACGCGCAAAAGATGATATGCTTACCCCCGAAGATTTTATGGCGCAAGCAGCCAGCAGCAATATAGATAAAAAAATACAAATTGCCGAAGTCTATAAAAGATACCAAAAAAAATTAGATACGGCAGGTGCGCTTGATTTTGGCGATCTTTTAATGGAAGTAGTTCTTTTGTTAAAAAACAATCAAGAGATTTGCGAATATTACCAAAACTATTTCCAATATATTTTAGTGGACGAATACCAGGATACAAACGAAACACAATATTTTTTAACAAAAAAACTTGCCCTAAAACACCGCCATTTATGTGTAGTTGGCGATCCGGACCAATCAATATATTCCTGGCGCGGTGCAAATATCAGAAATATTCTTGAATTTGAAAAAGATTTTAAAGATGCAAAAGTTATCACGCTTGAGCAAAACTACCGCTCCACCCAAGTTATTTTGGATGCGGCAAATAAACTAATTAAGAAAAATAAAAATAGACGCGAGAAAAATCTTTTCTCCCAGAAATCCAGCGGCGACCCGATAACTGTTCGCGAACTTGCAAGTGAGGGGGAAGAAGCAAGATATACTGCTATGCAAATAAATAATCTTGTTGAAGAAGGTAATGCAAGTTTAAATGATATTGCTGTTTTCTACCGCACAAACGCTCAATCGCGCAGTTTTGAAGATACTTTTAGAAGATACCAAATACCTTACCGCCTTATCGGTGCGGTCAAGTTCTATGACAGAAAGGAAATTAAAGATGTCCTTGCTTATGCTAAAGTTTTGGTTAATCCTATGGATACGGTCAGTCTTTTGCGCATTATAAATACACCGCGTCGCGCCCTTGGCGAAACGGCCCAGCAGGCCCTGGTTAATGCAGCCAATGCTGCCGGCACCTCTTTATATACCGCTTTAAAATCAGCAGCGTTTATAGAAAATTTAAAACCGACTGCCCGCCGTGGTGCAAAAGAATTTGTGGATTTAATTGAAGGTCTTACACTTGAAATGCAAATGTCTAGCCCGAGCGAAATTTTAACAAAAGTTTTAGAGTTATCCGGCTATCAAAAAAGTATAGAAGCCGAGTTAGAAAAAGACCCCGAAGCCGCCTCAAGAATCGGCAACTTAAACGAACTTATCAACGCAGTAAAAGAATATGAAGATAGATGCCGCCACCAAGAAACGGCACCCACTTTATCAGGTTATTTGCAAGAAGTTTCCTTAATCAGTGGCGCTGATGAGGGGGGGGATGACAGCCAAAATGGCGCAGTTACTTTAATGACCGTTCACTTGGCAAAAGGGCTAGAATTTCCTATTGTTTTTGTCAGCGGGCTTGAAGAAGGCCTTTTCCCACTTTCAGGCAAAGATGATGATGATTTAGAAGAAGAACGCCGTTTATGTTATGTGGCAATGACGCGCGCCAAAAGCATTTTATATATGACTTATACCACAACACGCAGAATTTTCGGTAAAACTTATTCTAATCTTGCTTCGCGCTTTTTATTTGACAGCGGTTTAATTGAGCCGGCTTCATATACAGGCCCTATGGAAAGAAGCGAAATTGCGCCAAACCGCGGACGCTTTAACCGCTGGACTTCAAATAATAGTGTTTCCTATAACAATGCTTCAAAATACAAAAAAACTTTTGAAGAATTCGGCATTGATTTACAAAATCAATATGCCGAAGAAACCTATAAACCAAGCAATTCTTACCAAACAAGCCAGAGCGAAAGCACTCCGACAGCTAGCGCCGCTAGTGGTGGTGCCAAAGTTGGCAGTCGTGTTAAACACGGCGTTTTTGGTATAGGTAAAATTGTTTCCTTAAGTGGCAGTGGAGAAGCAACAAAAATAACTGTTATTTTTACAAATGGCACAAAGCGCGTTTTTATGCTCAAATACGCCCCACTTGAGATTTTATAAACTCGTCTATACTTTGTATAATATAAATATATGGCAATAGCAAATTTTCAAGAAATAGATAGAAGACAGCAAAAAAGATGGCAAGAAGCAAAACTTTTTGCCGCTCCCCGTTTGCCTAAAACGGGCAAGAAGTTTTATTGTTTAGATATGTTCCCTTACCCCTCGGGGCAGGGTTTACATGTCGGTCACCCGGAAGGTTATAGCGCATCTGATATTCTTGTGCGCTATAAAAGAATGAACGGCTATAGCGTTTTACACCCTATGGGTTGGGATGCTTTTGGTTTACCGGCTGAAAACTACGCAATAGCAACCGGCGTTCATCCAAGAATTACAACCCAAAAAAATATTGATAATTTTAGACGCCAAATCAAATCTTTCGGTATGGCTTATGACTGGGATAGGGAAATTGATACAACCGACCCAAATTATTATAAATGGACACAATGGATTTTCTTACAATTATTTAAAAAAGGCCTTGCCTATCAAAGCACTGTGCCTATAAATTGGTGTCCTTCCTGTAAAACAGGTCTTGCTAATGAAGAAGTTTTTAACGGCAAGTGCGAACGCTGCCAAACCCCTATTGAAAAGAAAAATTTGCGCCAATGGATGTTAAAAATTACTGCTTATGCAGATAGACTGCTTGAAGATTTAGAAGGGCTTGATTGGCCTGCTTCAACATTGATGATGCAGAAAAACTGGATAGGCAAAAGCCAAGGGGCAGAGGTTATTTTTAAGGTAGAAAATTCCTCTGAAACTATTAAAGTTTTTACAACCCGCCCGGATACCCTTTTTGGTGCTACTTATGTTGTTTTAGCGCCCGAACATCCGCTTGTTGCTAGAATTACAACAGCAGAACAAAAAGACGCGGTGGAAAAATACCAAAAAGAAGCCGCCGCCAAAACAGATATTGAACGCGCCGACGCACAAAAAGAAAAAACAGGTGCTTTTACCGGTGCATACGCAATTAACCCTTTAAACAATACCAAAATACCTGTTTGGATAGCTGATTATGTTTTGACCGGCTACGGAACAGGTGCAATTATGGCAGTGCCGGCGCACGATACTCGCGATTATGAATTTGCCAAAAAATTTAATTTGCCGATAATTGAAGTTATCAAAAGCGAACAAGGTGTTGAAAAAGAAGCTTTTGTTGGCGATGGCGAACTTGTAAACTCCGATTTTTTAAACGGCTTAAGAGTAGATGAAGCAAAAGCCAAAATGATTAAATTTTTAGAAGAAAACAAATTCGGTCAAGCCAAAACAACTTACCGCTTGAGAGATTGGGTTTTTTCACGCCAACGCTATTGGGGCGAGCCTATCCCTATAGTCCACTGCGAAAAATGCGGTGTTGTTCCTTTAGACGAAAAAGAATTGCCTTTACGCTTGCCCGAAGTGGAAAAATTTGAACCTAGCGGCACGGGCGAAAGTCCCCTTGCCAATATTGAAAGTTGGGTCAATACCACCTGCCCTAAATGTGGCGGACCGGCCAAAAGGGAAACAAACACTATGCCCCAATGGGCCGGCTCTTGCTGGTATTATTTAAGGTATATGGACCCTAAAAACGATAAAGCATTAGTAGATAGCGAAATTGAAAAGGCCTATGGCCCGGTTGATTGCTATATCGGCGGGGCAGAACACGCTGTTTTACACTTGCTTTATTCACGCTTTTGGCACAAAGTGCTTTATGATTTAGGCATAGTTCACACTAAAGAGCCATACACAAAACTGCGCCACCAGGGTATGATACTTGCTTTTTCTTACAGAGATGAAAACGGCAATTACCACGGATACGACGAAATTGATTTCTCTAATCCTGCCGAGCCGAAATTAAAATCAAACGGGGCAAAACTTACTTCTATGATTGAAAAAATGAGTAAAAGTAAGAAAAATGTTATTAACCCCGACGAGATTTTGAGTGAATACGGTGCTGATGCCTTCCGCTCTTATGAAATGTTTATGGGTCCTTTTGACGCCTCAAAACCTTGGGATACAAAAGGTATTGAAGGTATTTCGCGCTTTTTAAAGAGAATTTATTCCTGGTCTGAAGAACTAACTTATAAAGAAATTGCCTTATCCAAAGAACTTGAAATTTTAAAACATAAAACAATTAAAAAAGTTTCTCAAGATATTGAAAATTTCAGTTTTAATACCGCAATTTCAAGTTTAATGATTTTCTTTAATGAACTTGTTAAACTTAAAGAAATTGACGAGAACACTATGGCCGTTTTCTTAAAACTTTTACATCCTTTTGCTCCGCATTTGACAGATGAAATTTGGCAACGCATGGGCAAAACAACTTTCCTTTTAGAAGAAACTTGGCCCACTTTTAATGAGGCCTTAATCAGCGAAGAACAAAAAGAAATCGCCGTTCAAGTTAACGGAAAAATTAAGGATAGAATTAAAATTAACGCCAGCGCTTCTAAAGAAGAAATGCAAGAAGCCGCTTTAAACAGCCCTAAAATAAAGGCCTTGCTTTCAGGGCAAAGTATAGTTAAAATAATAGTAGTGCCGGGCCGTATGGTTAGTATAGTTGTTAAGCCGGCCTAAGAGGTGAAAAATGAAAAAACTCCTAATTTTACCCTTACTTTTACTTTGTGCTTGCGCAGAAGTGCAGGATAATATTTATTATAAACCAAATGCACAAATTTTGCCACAACACATTAAGAAAATTCACGTGCGCCCGTTTATTAACAGAACGGAAGTTTTTGCTTTGGAAGATAGATTAACAATTTCCGTTGTTGATGAATTTTTAAATAACGGGCAATATTCTATTGTAAATGAAGATCAGGCCGATGGTGTTTTGGCCGGGGAAATTATGCGCTATATCAATGAACCTGTGCAATATGACACCCAACTTGTGCCTACCATTTATCGTATGGAAGTTGTTTTAACTTTGCGCTTTATTGATAAAACCACCAACGAAACTATTTGGCAAGAACCGGGACTTGTGCAAGTTTATAATTATTCTGCTTCCACCTTGCCGGGCGGTTTAAGTGAAGAACAAGCAAGAGAAAGACTTTGGTCTAACTTTGCCAAAATGATAGTTAAAAGAACAATTACCGGCTTTGGTTCTGTTCAAACACAAACACGCCAAACAATGCAAGTTAACCCAAATCAAACAACTATTACAAGACAATGAGTGTTAAAGATTTTGATAAATTAAAAAAAGATATTTCTTCGGGTAGTTTTGCCCCTGTTTATCTTTTTACCGGAGATAATATTTATTTAAAGCAAGAATATATCGCAAAAATAAAAGAAGCTCTTAAACCGGATGATTTTAATTTCCAAAAAGAAGACGCCTCTAGTTGCGATATGGCTTCTTTAATTTGTCTTGCCAACACAGCTCCAGTCTTTAACCCAACCCGTCTTATAATCTTAAATAATGCTGATAAATTTAAAAAAAATTCTAATGCTCTAAAAGCGCTTTGCGCTTATCTTGAAAATCCTTGTTTAACCACCTGTTTTATTGTTTTGCATAATGATTCAAAAAAATCTAAAAAAGATAAAGTTTTAGAAAATTCTTTAAGCGACCTTGGCGTTTTAATAGATTTTACCGACTTAAAAGGCCTTGCCCTTAACTCTTGGATAAATGAAAAAGCAAAAGAGGCCGGCTTTACTTTTGAGCAAGAAGCCCTTTTTGCTTTAGTTGACCTAACGGGTGGCAATATGCAGGCAATTAAAACTGAACTTGATAAACTTTTCTTATATAAACAATCTTCCGCAAATAAGAAAATAACTCAGGAAGAAATACTTTCAAGTATCGGTTTTAATAAAGAAGAAAATCCTTATGCTCTTTCTAATGCCATTATGGACGGCAGTAAAACCCTTGCTTTAAAAGCCGTTGATAATATGTTAAAAGAAGGTCAAACACCTGTTAGTTTGCTTGCCCAAATAACAATGTGCGCCGAAAAAATGTTTAGAATAAAACATCTAGTTAATGCCGGGCTTTCTGCTAGTGAAATTGTGGAGTATGCAGGGCTTTTTCCTTGGGAAAGCAGACTTGTAGCTAAAGCCGGCTCTATGCCAAGTGAGCAAACGCTTTTAAAAACTTTAGATAGAATAATTGAAGCTGATATGGGTTTTAAAAGTTCTTCTTTAAACGAACCCTCTATTGTTTTAAAAGGCATTTTGCTTTCTTTATTTTCAAAGTAAAATTTTTAGTATAAAAAAAGACCTGCTTTTTTATTCTTTAAGAAAGCAGGTCTAAATTTTTTACTACTTAGTATTTATTATAATATTTTATCAAGAAGCATTTCTAAATTTGCATTCGGTTTAGCATTTATTCGTGTTAAAGTCTCGTCCTTATATTTAACATCTGCTCCCGCGTTAATTAACATATTTGCAATTTCAGTTTGATTATAAATACTCGCGTATATTAAAGCAGTAAAACTTGCGTTATCTTTAGCATTAACATCTGCTCCTGCTTTTATTAATATATCTACAATTTGTGTAAGCCCGATCTGGCTTGCTAACATTAAAGGAGTTTGTCCGGCATCGTCTTTAGCATTAACATTTGCTCCTGCCTTTATTAATATATCTACAATTTGTGTATGCCCGTTCGAAGTTGCTAATATTAAAGCATAATTACCAACCTCATTTGTCTTAACATCTACTCCTGCTTTAATTAATATATCTACAATTTCGGTATATCCTTCTTGACTTGCCCATTCTAAAGCATTATTCCCAATATTATTTGTTTTAACATCTGCACCGGATTTAATTAATATATCTACAATTTCCGTGTGTCCCAAATAAGTAGCTATTGTTAAAGCGGTATGGCCTTGTTTATCTTTAGCATTAACATTTGCTCCTGCTTTTATTAAATTCTTTATTACAGGAACAGATCCTTGCTTTGTTGCTAGCATTAGAAGAGTTATGCCGTTTTCATCTTTTTGATTAACATTTTTGCCTGTTTTAATATAGTATTTTACAGCTTGCTCATTTCCTGTTTTAACAGCTTCTAACATAGATACATTAGGTTTATAAGTATCACACGCTGAAAAAGCAAATATAACCACAACCAAAGCCCCACATATTTTCAACAACATTGTTCTTTTCATAAAAGACTTTTCCTTAAATTATTTAAAAGTATAGTTTATGATACCATTTTTTTATAAAAAAAAGACCTGCTTCTTATTCTAAAAAAATTAAGAAGCAGGTGCGTATGTAGTTTTAGGAGAGTGTTTTATTCTTTATTTACAAACATTTTCTATTTTTTTAACGATTCCCGTATTATTTACGAGTTTCGCTAAATCTAAAGCAGTTTGACCGAGTTTATTTTTATATTTGCAATCTCTGCTTCTCATAATATGGTCAAAAAGTTCATCAATTTGATAATTTTCTAAAACGGCTTGGCTATCATAATGTTCGGGCTCTTCTACGGAGAAATTTTCATTTCTTGCCATATAAAGCATAGCAGTAGAACCTCTTTCATCTTTTAAATCTAAATTAGGGCTATATAAAGAAAGTGTAAAAGCAGCATCAATTTTTGTATATTCAATAGCAAACATTAAAGGTGTTCTGCCGCGGGTATCTTGGGCATTGATATCGGCATTATTTTTCATTAAAACTTCCACAACTTTGGAGTTTTTTGCTAAAAATAAAGCGGTTTCCTCTTGAATATCTTTTGCGTTAACATCTGCACCTAAAGCAATAAGGGTTTTGCAGGCTTCAGGTTTGCCAAAGAAGCTGGCATACATTAAAGGGGTTTGTTTGTGTTCATCTCTTGCATTAATGTTGGCGCCGTCTTTAACTAATTGTTTTATAGCTTCGCTATTACCTTCTTTTGCGGCTTTAAAAAGTTTAGTATTTAATTCCCAGTTATCTTTTACTGATGCCTCAAGTTGAGCTTTTAAATTTTCTTTAATTTCTTTGCTGATACTATTATCTAAATCTGCATAATTAAAACCGCATACCACAAAGAAAGCAACCATTACTACGAACATCTTTTTCATAAATTTTCTCCTTTCTACTACCTTATAATAATAGTGTATATAACTAGCAATACGGAGCACAAGGGTTTTAAGACCTAGAGAGCAATAGGTCAAAAGGCCCATATAAAAAACCTGCCTTCTTTTTTAAGAAAGCAGGTTTTAGATTATTTCTAGAAGAAGTTATTTTAAGTCCTTTATTGCGGTAACTAAGAAGGACTCTTTTTCCTTCATAACTTTTAATTCATCTTGCGCTTTTTCAACCTGTTCTTTTGGAGCATTATTTAAGAAGCTGGGGTTTGCAAGCATACGCTCTCTATTTTTAAGAGCGTTTTGGATATTTAAAAGTTCTTTATTTAAACGGGCATTTTCCTTTTCAAAATCAATAAGCCCTTCAAGCGGAATATAAATAGTTGTTTCCTCAAATACCGCGCTGGCAGATTGTTTTGGTTTTGCCATATTTTGGCCGACTTGTAAAGTTTCCACTTTTGCTAAAGTTTTTATGTAAGAAGAATATTTATTAATAATTTTTTCTTCTGCTTCTTTAGTGTTAAGTATAACTTTTATTTTTAAAGAAGGCGGAACATTAAATTGCGAGCGAATAGTTCTTATTTGCCCGATAATACCTTGTAAAAGTCCCATTTCTTTAACGGCTTTATTATCTTCTAAAGAGGCATTATAAACAGGGTAAGAATCTTGTATTAAAAACTCTTTTGAATCTTTAATATAAGGTTTCAAACTAATTGCAATTTCTTCGGTAATAAAAGGCATAATAGGGTGCAGTGCTTTAAGTGTGCCATAAAGAATATTTACAAGCAGAGCCATAACCTGTTTTTTATCTTGCCCATTAAAGCGGTCTTTTGCAAGTTCAATATACCAATCGCAAAAATCGCCCCAAAGGAAGTGATATAAAGTATCAGCAGCGCTTGCCATATCGTATTTTTCAATAGCACTAGCGGCTTCTTTAACGGCGGTGTTATAGCGGGCAAGTATCCATCTGTCTGCAAGTTCGGTTAAGTTTGTGGGCATTTCTAAGGGTTCTTTTAAATCGCCCATATTCATTAAAATAAAGCGCGAAGCATTATAAATTTTATTGCAGAAATTTCTTGCCCCGGTAATAGAATCTTCGCTATAAGGTATATCTTTGCCCGGGTTTGCCTGAACGACGAGTGAAAATCTAACGGCATCTGTTCCGTATTTTTCTGTCATAGCCAAGGGATCAACAACATTACCTTTTGATTTAGACATTTTTTGGCCGGTTTTATCTCTAACAATGCCGTTTAAAATAACATCTTTAAAAGGCACTTTTCCTTCAAATTCAAGGCCCATCATAATCATTCTTGCAACCCAAAGATAAATAATTTCATAACCGGTTACAAGTACGCTTGTTGGGTAATAGTATTTTAATTCTTCAGTTTGCTCCGGCCAGCCAAAAACAGAAAGCGGCCACAAAGCAGAAGAAAACCAAGTATCTAAAACATCAGGGTCTTGCACGCAGTCAGCGCTGCCGCAAATCGGGCAGACGGGTTTTTCTTTGGAAATTATCGGTTTTGCACCGTCTTCAAAAGAAACTTTTGCAAGTTGTTCTTTGCCTTGTTTATCGGTGGTAAAGGTTAAGCCCTTCTGGGAACAATGGCGGCAATACCAAACAGGTATTCTGTGGCCCCACCAAATTTGACGGGAAATGCACCAGTCTTGAATATTTTTAAGCCAATCTAAAACAGGGCCTTTCCAATTTTTAGGGTGGAAACGCACTTCTTCATTTTCAATGGCTTTAATTGCGGGTTTGGCAAGTTCTTTCATATTAACGAACCATTGTTCGCTTAAATATGGCTCTATTGCATTACCGCAACGATAGCAGGTGGAAACAGCATTTTTATAATTTTCTTCTTTAATTAAAAGGCCTTGCTCTTCTAAATCTTTAACACTTTCCTTACGGCAAAGTTCTCTATCCATACCGAGATATTTTTCGGGTACATTTATCATCTTGCCTTTATCGGAAATAACGGTAATAATTTCAAGGTTATGGCGTTGGCCGACTTCATAGTCTGTCGGGTCATGAGCGGGGGTAATTTTTAAAGCGCCTGTTCCGAAATCTTTTTCAACGGCTTCGTCTGCGATAATAGGAATAGGGCGGTTAATTAAAGGAATTAAAACTTTTTTACCGATTATATTTTTGTATCTTTCATCTTCGGGGTGAACGGCTATTGCGGCATCAGCAAAAATAGTTTCAGGGCGGGTAGTTGCAATAACTATACCTTTTGAGCCATCTTCCATTTTATAGTGTAAATGCCAAAGTTTGCCGTTATGTTCTTTATGTTCAACTTCAATATCTGATAAGGCGGTGGAACATCTAACACACCAATTTATCATGCGTTTGCCGCGGTAGATATATTTTTTATCCCAAAGGCGTTTAAAAGTTTCAAAAACGGCTTGGGCGCGTTTTTCATCCATAGTGAATCGGATATTTCTTTGGTCTAAAGCCCAACCCATTTTTTCAAATTGATTATAAATTGCGTTTCCGCATTCTTTATACCAATCCCAAACGACATCAACAAATTTTTCTCTGCCAAGGTCGTGGCGGGAGAGTTTTTGCTCTTTGGAAAGTTTCTTTTCGATAACATTTTGTGTGGCAATACCGCCGTGGTCGGTGCCGGGCACCCAGTTGGCAGATTTACCATTCATGCGGTTAAAACGGATTAAAGTATCTTGTAAAGTATTGTTAAGCCCATGGCCCATATGCAAAACACCGGTAATGTTTGGTGGGGGAATAACAATAACAAAAGGTTTTTTATTTTTATCAATTTCGGCTTTAAAGACGCCGTTTTCTTTCCATAATTTAGCAAGTTTTTCTTCAACTGCTTTGGGATCGTATGCTTTAGGCAACATAATTAAATTCCTCTTTACTACATTTAAGTATATATATATTTTAGCAATTTAGTAGAATATTTAGAAGGAGTTTTTATGGCAAAACAGGTTATAGAACCGGAAATTGTCGGTCAAGGCCAAGGTATAAATAGGCAAGAAAGTAAGCAGGATAAGAGGGCAAACTTTCGCTTTTATCATACGAAGAACAGCGGTTGCCTGGGGCTTATTTTATTTATTTTTGTATCATTATTTGTTGTTTTGCCAGCTTTAATTTTAAGTTTATTTAAAAAGAAAAAATGATTGAAAATCAAAGAAAAGCAGGTGTTTTTTTATCTTATATTTCAATGGCGCTTGATGCCCTTGCAAGTTTTATTTGTCTGCCTTTTTTGGTTAAATTGCTTGGCAAGGGGGAGTTTGGCCTATATCAAATTGTGGGTGCGCTGATTGCTTATCTTTTGATTATGGATTTTGGGCTTTCCAATACAACAACTCGCTATTATGCAAGGTATCAAGAGCAAGGTAAGCAAAAAGAAAAGGAAAATATGCTTGCCCTAAGTGCAATTTTTTACGCTTTTGTCAGCGTTCTTATTTTAGTTATAGGTTTTTGTTTATTACATTTCTTTTTGCCGGTTTATCAAAACACTTTAAGCACGCAAGATTTTTTAACGGCAAAAAAACTTTTTACGATAATGCTTTTAAATGTGGCAATAGTTATACCTGCCAATATTTTTGCTGCTATAATCAATGCTAACCAAAAATTTATTTTTGCAAAAACGCTTGTTATTTTAACTCTTTTACTACGCCCAACAACGATTGTTTTAATGCTTCATATATGGCCTAAAGCCCTAACGATAGTTTATATACATACAATTTTTAATTTTCTTGTAATTTTGGCAAATATAATTTACTGCTGTAAATTTTTAGATATCAAAATGAAACTGCACCGCTTTGAGTGGAAATTATTGAAAGAACTTATCTTATTTTCGCTTTTTGTGTTTTTGGCGGTGGCAATGGAACAATCTTATTGGCGCAGCGGGCAACTTATCTTGGGCGCACTTATTGGAACCGGTGCTGTTGCCGTCTATGCTATTGCTATGAAACTTGATATCTTTTTTACCCGCCTTGCCGATAATATAAGCGCAATTTTCTTGCCGCAACTTTCGCAAATAAGTGCGCATAGAAGTTTTAAAGAGCAGACAAATGAAGTTTTTTTGAAAGTTTCCCGCCTTCAATTAATGGTAATGAGTATCTTTTTGTGCGGTTTTATTTTATACGGCAAAACTTTTCTTAATTTTTGGCTTGGCAGCGATTTTGAAGATAGTTATTACTATTCTTTAACAATAATGTTTGCCTTGTTTATACCGCTTACCCAAAGTATTGGTGTATGGATTTTACAGGCACAAAACAAACATTATTTTAGGGCTTATATCTATACGGCAAGTGCAATTTTTAATATTATTTTAGGTGTGTTTTTAGTAAAAAATATCGGTGTAAAAGGGTGTGCTTTGGCAACGGCTATTTCTATTTTGCTTGGGCAAGGGCTTGCCATGAATTTATATTATAAAAAAATAGGGCTTGCTCTAAAAAAATATTTTATCAATGTACTAAAAATTTTGCCTGCTTTTTTAATTATGCTTTGCCTTGGTTTATTTGTAGAAAAAGTTTTGATATCATCTGATTTAATTATTTTTATAAGCAAAATTTTTAGTTTTATTTTAGTGTTTTTAATAGTGTTTTATTTTACTTTTATGAACGCGTGGGAAAAAAATTTGCTAAAATCTCTCTATGGCAAGAAATAAGGGTATTCAAACAATTTACACAAACCGCAAGGCCTTTCACGAGTTTTTTATAACAACAACTTTTGATGCCGGCCTTGAACTTTTAGGTGCGGAAATTAAATCTATACGCCAAAAGGAATGTTCTTTAGAGGGCGCATTTGTCCGTGCGGAAAAAGGCCAGGCCTATATTTATAATATGAATATTAACCCTTATATCTATAATACCCACACCCAACTAGAGCCCTCACGCCCGCGCCGCCTTTTGTTAAACAAAAGGGAAATAAACAAACTTATTTCTTATGGCTCGGTTAAAGGCCAGGCCATTATTCCACTTGAAATTTTTATTAAAGACGGCTGGGCCAAAGTTAAAATTGCCCTTGCCAAAGGTAAAAAACTTTACGATAAGCGCGAAGCTCTTAAAAAGAAAGAAATTGCCCGCAATCTTGATAGGTCAATGAAGGTTAAGTTTAAATTATAATAAAAATTAAGCTTTGTTTAATTCATTAACTTTTTCAATAATTTTTTGCTGGTTTTGTAAGAAGTTGTTTTCAAGTTCTTCTATAAATTCTTGGATGAGATTAGCAGAAAAAGTTGTGCCATATTCTTTTTTGCCGTTAATATTTTTTAACTCTTCCTGATATTCTCTTTCAATATAATCGTTTAATTCTTTATTCGTAGTATCAGAATATTTTTTAGCAAAATCATAAGGTGTTAAGCCGATAGCATTTGTCGGTTGGGAAAGATAGGCCCCATGCTCTCTTAAAATTTTGATTGCTTTTAAATCTCCCATTTTACAGGCAAGTATCATTGGGTTATAATTGCGCAGGGGCACCATTATACCATCAACTTCTTTATAGATTCCCCAAGTATCTATATCGGAATCATAAATAAAACCTTCATTAAGTATCCAAGACATATAGCGGTAAGCGTGTTTTTCTACCATGGTATAAAGCAAAGTTTTATCGTTTGTTCCGATATAATTTGTTACACAACGTGAAGGATGTAACTGACAACAGGCTTTAAAATCTTGAAAAGTTCTTTCATCATCTATATTAAATTTAGTTAAAAATTCATTAGGTTCATAAGAACCATTATTCGTATAACATTTTACTAATCTGAGTTCAGGGGCAAGATAGTTAATTTGTTTGTAAGGTGTTTGCGGTTTTACCGGTTTATAAGATTTCCAAGGCCTATAGAAACTTTGGGCATTTGCACAAATAGTGCATAACAAAAAAAGAACTAAAAATTTAAAAGTTTTCATAGGAATTGCTCCTGATAATATTCATTTTTGGTAAAATCTAAAATTTCAAAATTTTGTTCAAACCTATTTTGTTTAGGGGATTGGTCTTCTCCATATAATTTAATTTGTTTTATATATTCTTTTTGCACGAAGTCCATAAAACCGGGATCTTTATATTTAGCACTTTTTGCATAATCATAAGCACTTTTATTTGCAGTTCCGTTAGGGGTATAATTCTTTTTTAATAAATTTGCCCCATAATTGATTAAAAGTTTTGTTCCTGTCAAATCGCCGTTAGAACAGGCAAGCATTAAAGGGGTTTTGGAAGTAGAGTCTTCCTTCGTTTCTATAAAATCAATACTATCAGTTTTTCTGGTATAGTCTATTCGCTTTCCGTAAGCATCAATATTTTTTATGTAATTGCTAGATAAATTAAAAAGAAAACGGGCTACAGCATAAGATTTTGTTTCTATTGCGGTATATAGTAAAGTTTTATTATCAGGGCTTGAATAGGTATCAAGGCAAGCGCTTTTATGTCTTTTACAACAATCAGATAAGATTATTACAGCATCATCTTTATAAGTTCTTATTAATTGCCCTAGTTCCATGCCACAAGCTAAATCCGCTCTCCACATACCTATTCTGTCTATACATCTTTTTTGGTTCTGGGCGAAACATGAAACAGAACAAAAAACAAATAAACAAATTAAAAACAAAAAAGTCTTTTTCATAAAACACCTTCTAATGTAACATATATATTACATTTAGATATACATATAATCTAGGAAAATTTATTAAAAAAAACAAGAGAAAAAGGACCTATAAGAATCTGGGCCTTTTGGCCTATTTGTTATTCTTTATTAGTCAGAAGGTTTTCAATTTCCGCTTTATTTTGATTTTGTTCAGTTTTTAATTGTTGTTCTTTATTGGAAATTAAGATATCTATGGCTTCTTTTGCGCTATCATAGGCCTGGCCGAAATTTTGCGGGGATAATTCCGGGTAGAAGATAACAGGCATTTTCATATTTTTATATTTTTCGTAAAGAAATTTATCCGGCACAACATATATTCGGCCTTTAGTATCTAGAAAATCAATATCATTTTGATTTGGTATTTTGACTTTATCTGCTAAAAGTCTGCTTATAGAAAGCACATTAAAACTATTATTTGGGGCTCTTAATACTTTATTATGCTTGCTTTCATATACAAATTCCAAAAAAGGTAAATCTTTGGGATTATTTGGTAATTTCTGTATGGCTTTGTTAAAAGTGCTTCTAAACGAATTATCAAGATCCGTTGTTTGTAGCCCTTCAATTAATAAATGGGTAGGTTCTTTAGGATTTAAAGAAGCAATTTCTTCTTGGGAGGGAAAAGTTGTCTCGCGTCCAAGATAATTAAAAGTTGTTGCTGTTGTATAGTTTTGCGAAGCAATATTGTCCCTTGTAATCTTTTTAATTTCTTCTGCTATTTTTATATCGTCTGTTTCAATTTCTTGTTGAACGGAAACTTCCTGCGTTTTTTTGGTTATCGGATTAAATATTTGGGCCTTATAGTTTTTTATATAACTTGATTTTGTTTTTGCTTGCTCTTGTTCGGGTTTGTTTTGTTTTATAAAGTTTATGTTTTTTATACTATTATCAAGGTTTTCCATTAAATCTTGCCCTGCTTTGGTAGTAGGTTTAAAAAAACTGCTTATAGAATTTTTTTGATAGGTAGTTCTTTGTGTATTAGAATTATCTGTAATTACTAGATTATTTTGTTTTCTGCTAAGTTCATTTTGTTCTTCTGAAAGAGAAGCGGAGTTCGCATAAACGGCAGTTTTAGAATCTTTCCTTTGATATTCTTTGGCAGGCATTAAAATATTTTGTTGCAAATTTTTTCGGACAGATTTTGGCAAAGATTCCATAGCTATTAAAGTCTTTCCGTTAGAAAGGTATTGTTTATTTTCTTTATCTTTCAAAATCTCATAAATTTCATTGTTTAATTTAACATAAGTATTAGTGCTTTGGTAAGGATTGTTATTTGTTGAGTTTATACCTGCTTCTTGGTTATTGGTATTTTTTGATAAAGCCCCTTGGTTTGTAGCAGTATCTGTATTTTGATAAGTTTTTCCTACTAATTTTTCTTTAATTGATTGTTCAAGTTGTTTTTCTTTTTTTTCGGCAATTTGTTTTTTTATTTGGGAAATTTGAGCATTGTTTAAAGTGAAATCTTTATCTTTATTTTCTTTTTTAAGGCCATAAAATTTGGCAATTCTGTTAATAATATTATATACGGGGTTTTTATCTTCAAATTCAAGCACGGGGGTATTATCCTTTTTTTCCGGCTCAGGGGTAGAAAACATAAAAGGCAAGGCCATTAAAAAGAAAAATAAAATAACAGCTACTCTAAAAAATTTATCATTTAAAAATTGCATAAATTCCCCTATACAAAATAGAAGATAAAAATATTCTAGCAAAAAAATAATATCAATAGAAAATAAAAAAGGCCCACTTTAAAAATGGGCCTTTTAGTCTTTTTTAAAAGTTATTTTTCTATTTTAACTTCATCTAGTTTTATAGCTAAATCATCAAGTTGTTGCTGGTCCACAATGTTTGGCGATTCTGTAAGCGGGCAGAAAGCAGCCGTAGTTTTTGGGAAGGCAATAACTTCTTTAATAGATTCTTCGCCACAAAGTAGGGCTGTCAGTCTATCTAAACCAAGGCCATAGCCCCCGTGTGGAGGTGCACCGCATTCAAGAGCATTTAAAAGCATACCAAATCTTAAAGCGGCTTGTTCTTTTGAGTGTTTCATAAGGGCTAAGATTTGTTCTTGTAAATCTCTTCTGTGGTTTCTGATAGAGCCGGAAGCAAGTTCCACTCCGTTTAAAACCATATCAAACTGATAAGAACGCACCGCAAGCGGATTTGTCTTTAAAAGTGGTATATCTTCTTCCAAAGGTGCGGTAAAAGGGTTATGGGCGGCGTCGTATCTGTCTTCTTCGGGGATATATTCAAGCAAGGGGAAGTTCACTATCCACAAAGGAGCCCATTTATGGGAAGGTTTTAAGTCTAGAACTTTAATTAACTCTTTTCTTAAAGCACCCATAAATAAAGCGCAAGTATTTGCTTTATCTGTGCCAATAAAGATTGTGGAGTTTTCTTCCGCTTTTAAAGTTTTAACAAGAGTGTCAAGTTCTTCTTCGCTAAAGAATTTAGCACTAGGGCCGGTTGCTTTGCCGTCTTTAACTTTTAGATAGCTTAAACCTTTTGCTCCGTTTTTCTTGACAAGTTCGGTTAATTTATCAAGTGCGCCTCTAGTTAAAATTTCTGCACTATTTGGGGCAACTAAGGCGCGGATAACTCCGCCGTTTTTAAGACTTTCACTAAAAACTTTAAAACCGGTATTTTTAAATATTTCTCCGATATCACTAATTTCAAGACCAAAGCGAACATCGGGCTTATCACTGCCGTATTTAAGCATAGCTTCTTCGTAAGGCAAGCGCTTAAAAGGCGTGTTTATTTCCTCGCCTGCCATGGTGAAAACTTTTTTCATCATACCTTCGCCGATAGCAAAAATATCGTCTAAATCAACGAATGACATTTCCACATCAATTTGGGTATGTTCGGGTTGGCGGTCGGCTCTTAAATCTTCATCTCTAAAAGCGCGTGCAAGTTGAAAATATCTGTCAATTCCGCTTGCCATTAAAGTTTGTTTAAACATTTGCGGGCTTTGCGGAAGGGCGTAAAATTTGCCTTTATGAACGCGGCTTGGCACAAGGTAATCTCTTGCGCCTTCGGGAGTGGAGCGGGTTAAAATCGGGGTTTCAATTTCCAAAAATCCGTTTTCGTCAAAATATCTGCGCACGCATTGGGCAATTTTATGGCGCATAGTTAAATTGCGCACCATTCTTGGAGCGCGCAAATCAAGATAGCGGTATTTAAAGCGGATTTCTTCACTTAAATTTTTATCTGTATCAATTTCAAAAGGAAGAGGAATACAAGTATTTAAAACTTCAATGGTATCGGCGATAACTTCAATTTCGCCCGTTTTCATATTTTTGTTTATATAACCTTCTTTGCGGGCTTTAACTTGGCCCTTTATACAAACAACATATTCATTACGCAAAGTTTGCGCAACTTCAAAAGCGGTTTTATTTTCCGGCTCAACAACCACTTGCACTAGTCCTGTTCTATCTCTTAAATCTAAAAACAAAACTCCGCCGTGGTTTCTATAACTTTGCACCCAACCGCAAAGGGTTTGTTTGGTATTTATAAGTTTGGCGGTAATATCGCCACAATAGTTAGTTCTTTTCATTTTGCACCTTTTTTAATACGGAAATAATTTCGCTTTGCAAAAATTCCTTTTGCTCGGCATTTGTTAAATCTTTTAAAACAACACTGCCTTTTTCAACTTCGCTTGTGCCTATAATTAAGGCCCAGCGGCAATTGTTTTTATCGGCCTGTTTCATTTGAGCTTTTATATTTTTATCAAAAATACCGCCCAAAGTTTTAAGTCCTGCCTGTCTTAAATTTTGCATAAGATTAAAAGCGGTTTGATTGCAGGATTTATCCATAGAAATTACAAAAAATTTGTTTTCTCTTTTGTTTTGTTCTTCTTGCGTATTTTGCTCTTCTAAGACGGAAGCAACCCTTTGTGCGCCAAGCGCCCAACCGATAGCCGGGCAAGCAGGCCCGCCCATAGATTTAACCAAAGAATCATATCTACCGCCACCGGCAATAGCATTTTGCGCATTTGTTCCGGCAACAAATTCAAAGACGGTTTTTGTGTAATAATCAAGACCTCTAACTAGCATTGGGTCAATTTCAAAATCAATTTTGCCTTTAAGCAAGCGAGTAACTTCGTCAAAATGTTCCTGGCAAGAAGGGCATAATTTTTGTTTTGGCACATTGGTAAATTTGGGTCCGTCAATTTTGCAGTCTAAAACTCTTAAAGGATTTCTTTCAAGGCGGTCAACGCATTTTTCGCAAAGTTGGTCTTTTGAGGCGGAAAAAAAGTTTATTAACTCTTGCCTAAAAGCCGGCCTGCACTCGCTACAACCAAGAGAGTTTATTTTTACTTTATAATTTTTTATGCCAAAACTTTCAATAATATCTTTTAGCATTAAAATTGTTTGGGCATCTTGGGCGGGGCTTTGATTGCCAAAGCACTCAACACCTATTTGCTCAAACTCTCTATAACGGCCTGCTTGGGGGCGTTCTGCCCTAAACATATTGCCGATATAAAAGAAACTTTTTAGAGGATTATTTTGCGCAAAGCCGTTTTCAATATAAGCACGCACCACACCGGGCGTGCCTTCGGGCCTAAGGGCAATATTTCTGCCACCGGCATCTTCAAAGGCATACATTTCCTTTTGAACGATATCGGTTGTATTTCCGGTGGATTTAATAAAAAGTTCTTTTAATTCCACCGTTGGTATGCGCAATTCTTCAACGCCGTAAAGGTCAAAAACTTTTCTTGCGCAGTTTTCTAGTTTAGTTAAGTTATCGGCTTGTGAGCCGAAAGTATCTTTAAATCCTCTAATTATTTTTGCCATATCTATATTTTAGCATTTTATTAGTATATTAAAATGGTATAATATAGAAAGTAAGGGCGTGTAGCTCAGTTGGGAGAGCGCTTCGTTCGCAACGAAGAGGTCGTGGGTTCGACTCCCATCACGTCCATTTTTTATCACAAACAGAGGCATTTTTTATGGCAAGAGTTTATATTAAACATATCGGCGAACATTTAGGTAAGCAAGTAGTTTTAAAAGGTTGGCTTTACAACAAACGCTCAAGCGGAAAATTAGTATTTTTACAACTTCGCGATGGAACAGGCATTATCCAATGTGTTGTTTTTAAAGGCGATGTTAAGGAAGAAGTTTTTAACTTGGCAGATAGTTTAACCCAAGAATCATCTATTGAAATTACCGGTATTGTTAAAGAAGATAAACGCTCCCCAATCGGTTTTGAAATTGGCGTTAGTGATGTTAAACTCTTACACGCTTCAAAAGATTATCCTATTTCTCCAAAAGAACACGGAACAGCATTCTTGATGGATAATAGGCACTTGTGGCTTCGCTCAAGCAGGCAAGTTGCAATTTTAAAAATCAGAGATGAAATTATTTTCTCTATTCGCGAATATTTTAAAAATAATGATTTTACTTTAGTTGATAGCCCTATTTTAACACCTGCCGCTTGCGAAGGCACCAGCACCCTTTTTGAAACAGATTATTTCGGAGAGAAGGCCTTCCTTTCCCAAAGCGGTCAACTCTACGGTGAGGCAAGTGCTATGGCTCTTGGCAAAATTTACTGCTTTGGACCTACATTTAGAGCGGAAAAATCAAAAACCCGCCGCCATTTAACAGAATTTTGGATGGTAGAGCCGGAAGTTGCCTTTAACACTCTTGATGATGATATGGACCTTGCCGAAGATTTTATTTGCTATATCGTTGGCAAAGTTTTAAAAAATTGCCAGGCAGAGTTAAAAACTTTGGAAAGAGATATTTCCAAACTTGAAAATATTAAAAAACCTTTCCCAAGAATTTCTTATACAGAGGCCATTGAAATTTTAAACAAGAACGGCAACCCGACAGAATGGGGCGGGGATATTGGCGGAGATGAAGAAACAATAATTTCCCAGCAATTTGACAGACCTGTTATGATACACCGCTACCCAGCCGCAATTAAAGCATTTTATATGAAACGCGATCCAAAGGATCCGCGCCTTGCTTTAGCCGTTGACGTTATCGGCCCGGAAGGTTACGGCGAAATTATCGGCGGTAGCGAACGTGAGGAAGATTATGATACCCTTGTTGCCCGCATTAAAGAACAAGGTTTACCGCCCGAGGCATTTGATTGGTATCTTGATTTAAGAAAATACGGCAGTGTTCCGCACTCCGGGTTTGGTATGGGTATTGAAAGAATGGTATCTTGGGTTTGCGGTTTGCACCATGTGCGTGAAACTATTCCGTTCCCACGCCTTATGGACCGCCTTAAACCATAGTTCTATAAGTTTTATAATGTAAAACCCCCGAAGTATTATTCGGGGGTTTATTTTTACAATAAAAAACCCCTGTTTGTTTATCAAACAGGGGTTTAGTAAAGAGTTGTTTTTAAACTCCGATTAAAAGTAAATTAAAATGAGGGAAAAGCAAATTTACTATCAGCCCTACACTTAAAAACGGACCAAAAGGTATAGCTCCGTTTTTGGGAGTTTTTTTGAGGGCGCCTAAAATAGCAAAGCAAATTAAACCAAAAATAGAAGCTATCATCAAAGCATTTGCCATACCTAAACAACCGCTTAAAGCCCCTATTGCTCCCATAAGTTTAATATCACCGCCGCCAAGGGCTTCTTTTTTAATTATGGCAGAACATATAACTGCAAGGCCCCAAGAGCCAAAAAAACCAACAGAAGCTCCGATAATAGAACTTGTAAATTTACTAAGCCAATCTCCGCTAAAGGCAGGATTTAACCAACATACCGCAAGACCAAAAAATATAAGGCCTATTGAAAGAATATCGGGTATGGTATAAGTATCCAAATCTATAAAAGAAAGAGTTATTAAAACATATAAACAAAAACTAGCACAAAACGTCCAAGCACTTAAACCGAAATTAAAGAAAAATAAAGTTGTTAAAGCACCTGTTAAAAACTCTACTATAGGATATTGAATAGAAATTTTTTCTTTGCATTTTCTGCATTTACCCCTTAAAATAAGATAACTGAGTATTGGGATATTGTCATACCATTTTATTCTGGTATCACATTTTGGGCAGTGGCTTGGGGGCCACACTATAGAAATCTTTGCCGGTAATCTATAAATACAAACATTTAGAAAACTGCCTATAACAGCACCAAATACAAAAAACAACACGAACATTGATATAATTTCCATAAATCAACCTAAAATATTAATCTTTTTTGAAAACTTTACAATAATCTTGGCTTGTTTTATCATTTATATAAATCCAAGCGGTATCTTTATCAAAAGCTTTAGCATTATCAGTGTTTTTTATAGCAAAAATTTCCTTTCCGCCGGATGTATAAACGGGGGGAATTTTATCTAAATAAACAGGGATAAGTTCGTCTAAAGTTTCCGGGCAACGGCCCTCATTATCACCTCTATAAACGCTTAAAGCATCATTTAGGGCGATAAAATTTTTCTCATTTAACCCTTGGCGCGCTTGTGTTTTTAAATCAAAAAATTTATCTACACAAAGCACCAAGAGTAAAAGAGTTATAAATATTGCAATTACAATTTCTATTTTAATCTTCATCTTCTTCATCAAAATGCATCAAGGTATGTAAGATGACTTTAGCATCACACATAGTAAATTTGATGCTTGATTTTTCATTGGGACTATGCGGAACACCGTATAAGCGGGAAGCAACTATGGCTGGTAAGCCTAGGTTTCTGATACCTGCGGCAAAAGTTCCACCGCCACAGCCAATAAGTTTTGGTTCTGCATTATTAATTTCTCTTGTAGCAGCGCAGTAGCGTTTAACAAGGTTTGAAGTTCTTGATGTTGGAACAGAAGAAATTTTTAAAATACGTTCAACATTAATTTGTACTTTAAAATCATTCTCTACGGTTTTTGCTATTTTCTTAATTTCATTTTCAAGTTCTTTTTCGGTATAGCAAGGTAAAAGGCGGCAATCAAGATAGAAAACATCAACACCCGGCACGATATTCACGTTTGAAACATTGTTTTCTTTTTTAGAAGGGGTAAAAGTGCTCATAGGAACGTCGTAAAGAGCGTCTTCTTTATTAAATTTTTTAGGCAATTCATTGTATAAACGAACTACTAAATTTGCTCCTGCAACCATAGCATTAATACCGGTAGTAGGGTAAGCGCTGTGGGCTTGTTTACCGGTGGTGGTTATTTTATACCAAAGGGAAGATTTTTCTGCAATTTCAATTTCGCAACCTTTCACATCACCGCTGTCTTGAACTAAGAAAGAATCTTCCTTACCAAAAAGGTGCGGCATATTTTTTAATACATAAGGAAGGCCATATCCTTCGCCCACTTCTTCATCGGCAATCATCATAATACCGAGGTTAATAGGCGGTCTCTTGCCAGAATTGATTAAAGTTTTTGCAGCAAGTAAAGCAGCGGTAATGGCCTGTTGGTTATCTTCAACGCCTCTACCATACATTGTATCGCCGTCGGCATCAATTTGGAGTTTATAAGGTTTTGTTTTCCATAAAGATAAATCACCGGGCGGAACAATATCTAAGTGGGTAAGAAGCCATAAGGTTTTTTCTCTATTTTCACCGAAATATCTTGCAATTATGTTAGGGCGCACGCCACCCTTTGCTCTTTCATCTTGGGAATTTAATTTTGTAACTTCATCAAAACCAAAATTGTTAATAACTTTTTCAAGGTAATTTGCTTTATCAAGTTCGCCTTCGCCTCCGTTAGCGGGGGATATTGCCGGGCGGCTTGTCATATTTGCCTGTAAATCGACAATAAACTCTTTAGAGTCATCAATTTCTTTGTATAATTCTTTCATCATTTTTTTCTCTCCTTTAAAATGGGTTTTCAATATCAATAAATTTTGTTTGAACCTTGAATTTCCTTGATACATAATTCATTAAGGCCTGTATGCCAAGCTTTTCTGAATTATAATGACCCATAGCTATAAAATTTATTTTGGCTTCACGGCAATATTCGGTTATATATTCGTCGCGAGAACCAGTTATATATAAATCTGCTTTGGCAAGAACGGCTTCTTCAAGCATATCATGCGCGCCACCGCTAACTAGTGCAATCGTTTTTATTTTAGTTGGCCCAAAGAAAAGGGCTTCCCCTTTAAGTAAATTATGAATACTTTTTATATCATAACTTTTTGTTGTCTTGCCTATAAAACCTATTTCTTGCCCGTGATAAGAGCCAAAAGGTTTTAAATCTTTTAATTTAAGTAATTTAGCAAGGCAAGCATTGTTACCGATAACTTTATGTTTATCAAGCGGTAAATGATAACCTGCTAAATTAATATCGTTTTTTATTAAATAAGCAATTCTTTGACCGAAAACGCCTGTAATAGTTTGAATATTATTCCAAAATAATCCGTGATGCACAATAATCATATCTGCGCCAAAGTTTTTTGCTTCTTTAAACAAAGCCATAGTGGCAGAAACCCCAAAAGCAATTTTGCTTATTTGGTTTTTACCTTGAACTTGTAATCCATTATGTTCAGGATTTGCTGCAACATCAAGGTATTTGTTTAAATCTTTAATAAGGGTATCGCGCTGCACCATTTAAATATGATATCATTTTATAAGTATGATTAAAAGATTAACCCCTTTATTTTATTTATTTTTAAGTGTAAATTTACTGGCTACTCCCGTAGCTCCGACTTTAACTGAAGCAGATTTAAACCCAAAGGAAAACTATCCTTTGCGTGTGGAATATCCAATTCAAGATAAGGTTGCACCCGCAGGCATAAAAAATATGTTTTTATTTGGTCGTGTTTATCAAAAAGACGGAACCTTAAAATTAAATGGCCAAGATATACCCCTTTATAAAAATGGCGCTTTTTTAACTTTTCAACCTTTAAGCAGAGGCGCACAGGAATTTATTTTTGAAGTTGTTTCTCCTGAAGGATCACAAACTTTTAGAAGAAATATTTCCGTTCCCGGGTTTGACGCAAAAAAATATGAAGGTAAATATAAATTTGATGCAACGGAAGTTTTTCCTTTAAGTGAAGTTAAATTAAAAGAGGGGGACACTTTAGATTTCTTTATTTATGGCAGTCCTAAGAGAAAAGTAACTTTAAGTCTTTTTTCTCACCAAGATATTATAATGAAGGAAAACTCTAAAGAACCCGGTCTTTACGAAGCAAAAATAGTTTTTAATAATAAGGATATAACATCTCGCGCACAAAAAGTAAGTTATAAAATGTTTGATAAGAAAAAAGTTAAAGGGAAAGTCTTTTCAAAAGGTAAAATTCGCATTTATCCAAAGGATCAAATTTTGGGAGTAGGTAAATTAAAAAAAGAAAGTCAGCGTTTAAGACCTCAAGCCCAAAGAGGGGAACATATTTTGGAAACCCGCCTTTTCGGTAAATTAAAAATAACAGGGCAATTAAATGGCTTTTACAGAATTTTACTTGCAGAGACAGAGGAAGGTTGGCTTGAAGAAAAATTCATTAAAACTGCAAATTATTTTACTGAGCCCAAAAATAATGCTTGGCAAGTTTCTTTAGAAGATCAAGGAGATAAATCTGTTTTAACAATTAATAATAATTCTAAGGTAAGTTTTAGGACAAATCAAACCCCGGTCGGCTTTGAAATTACTTTATTTAATACCCAACTTTTAAACACACCAATTAAAGAATTAAAAACCTCTCTTTTTGATAAAGTTTCTTTTGAAGACTTAAATAATGATATGCAAAAAATTTCTCTTAATTTTGATAAAAAATCAAAATTGTGGGGTTTTGATTTCAATTATCAAGGAGATAATTTAGTCTTTAATTTTTATCATACTCCAAAATTTAATACTACAAAATCAAAACCTTTAAAAAATGTCCGAATAGTTTTAGATCCGGGGCATAGCCCCAAAAGGGTTGCTCCTTATGATGGCGCCGTTGGTCCTAGCGGACTTCTTGAATATGAAATAAACTATAAAATTGCCAAAAAGTTAAAGGAAAAGTTAGAAGCTCTTGGAGCAATAGTTTTTATGTCAAAAGAAGAGCAAGAAACGATGCCTCTTGCCCGCAGACAAGAAAAAGTGACTACGGAAAAAGCTCACTTGTTTATAAGTTTACATAATAATGCTTTACCGGATAATGTGGATCCTTTATCAAAACCGCGTGGCTTTTCTTTTTATTATTATTATCCGCATAGTTATACTTTTGCAGAAGCCATTGAAAGAAGTTTCGTCCGTAATATTGCTTTGCCTGATGACGGCATTATTCAAAGAGATTTTTCCGTTACCCGCTCTAGTCCGCAAGTCCCTGCAATCTTAATTGAACACGCCTATATGCTTTTGCCCGAGCAGGAAGAACTTTTAATGCAAGATTCTTTTGTTGATAAACTTGCTAAAGCAACTTCTCAAGGTGTTGTTGATTATATAAAGGAAATTAAAAAGACAACATCTAAGAAATAACAAATATTTCTTAAAATTTGCTAAAATATAAAATAGATACGCCGGGGTGCTGGAATTGGTATACAGGATAGTCTCAAAAACTATTGCCCTTTAGGGCTTAGGGGTTCAAGTCCCCTCCCCGGTAGAAATTTAAAAACCGCCTTTTTTTAAAGGCGGTTTTTTTAATTTCTGTAGGGAAGCAGGCAAACTGCTTTGCCTGCGTGGAGACTTGAAAAGCGGAGCGATGTTTTTGTTTGCGAAGCAAGGCAAAAACCGCGAGCTCGGCCCTATAGCATTTTCCGTCAGGAAAATGACGGAAGGGGAAGTCCCACTTTTTAAGGTGGTTTTTAAATTTGTGTAGGAAAGCATAATATCTTGATTACTTTAAAGCAAGTATATTTTTCTACGACAAATCAAATTGTTTTATTGGCAAACATTAACTCTTCCGGAATGGCTTGAAAATGTATATTTTCGCCGAATCTTTCTATTAATTTCTTTTTTGTTGCAAGGGTAACAATATCACAATATTCAATAGTCCAGTTTTTAGTAGGGCCTTTTAGAATAGTTAATCTGGTAAGAAAAACATAAGGACTGTGAGCCTTTTTTTGTTGGAAGGCAAAATCCAGTCTTTGTTTATGTTCTTTATAAGCTCTTAAATGTGGAATAGCTATCAAAGGGGATTCTATTATACAAATAATTAAAAGAATCAAGGATAGATACTTTGCACAATTAAAAGAATAAATCTTTCTTATTAATAAAACAAGCATTAAGAAAGATATAAAGAAGAATATTGCACTGGAATAATAAGCTCTTAAAGAAGCCGACGGTGCAACAAACAATGCACCAAATAAAATGATAGCGAATATTGAAAATAGGAAACTTAAAATGAAATCTTTATTTTTTATTATTTGTTTTTTCTTGTCATATAGAATAATAAACAGGCCCGTTAAACCTATAACGGGAATCCAAAAAAGAGCATTAAGAAAGTTATTTATTTTTATAATAAAAATACTAAACTTTTGTATAAGAGTAAAATCTTTCCATATGGTAAAAATAAAATCCCTACTTGCTCTGTAAGCGCTTGCTCCGCTACCGAACATTGCAATAATACCTAAAATAACTCCGGTAAAAGCAAAGTAATAAAATTGTGGTATTTTAATTTTTTTATATTTGCAATAAATAAAAAATAAAACAGCTAAACCAAACATCATAGGGCCGGTGTTTTCATTAGACATACCGGACGCAAAACCAATAATAAGCATTAAAAAGTTTTTTAATTTGGTAGATTTTAAAATGGTTCCGTCAATAGTTTTTCTAAATAGGCAAAGCAATATTAAAGGGGGTACAAATCCCCAAGAATAACAAATTGCACCGGAAATCCAAAACAAAGTATTGGAAGGTGTGGGAGATAAAAATAAATACATTAAGCATAAAAGTAAAAAAGGAAAAAAATCTTGTGTTGTTTTAAAATTAACTTTTCTCCCTGTGGCTACAAAAAACAGTCCAAAAACTATAAACAATTGGACAAAAGGATTTAAGATACTAAAGACAACCCTCCAAACTTCAGAAAAACGTAAAAACAAAATATGAAAAATCATTAAAAATCTTGGCGCATCAGTGGTTAAAGTAGTTTTTATTTGAGCCAAAGTTTTTGCCAAAGTATCGTGAGCCAGACGAAATTCGTCATAAGTTTCAGGATAAATCGCCGTAAAAAAACAAATAATTGCCACAAAAATCACAATGGTAGTAATATACATTATTTTGGGGTTTATATTAATTTTTGTCATATATCATTCCTATATCGGTTTAGTATAAAAAGAAAATTTTTGTGGAATTTCATAGTTCAATATAATTCCATAATCATGAGTTAATTTTACTGCATAATATGGCCAAAGAAACTCATAATATTCAATAGTCCAATTTTCTGTAGGAGCTTTTAGAACGGTCAATCTGTTCACCATGACGATTTTTTTACCTTGTTCTACCGCTTGTTTTATAGTTTTTTCTCTATAAACATCACTTCTATGTAAAGTTATGTGCGGAATAGCTATTAATGGGGCAAAAACTATACCTACAATCAAGAGAATTAAAGAAAGGTATTTAGTAAGATTAATAGAATAGATTTCTTTGATAATAAAAAGTAACATTATAAAAGAAATATATAAAAATATAGCGCTGGAGTAGTGTGCGCGTAAATTTATAAAAGGGGCCATGAATAGAACCAAAGTCAATATAAAACCGCACACACATAAGATAGAACTTAAAATAAATTGTTTATTTTTCAGCATAAGTCCCTTCTTATCATATAGAATAATTAGCAAGCTAGTAATATTTATAATAGGTATCCAAAGCATAGCATTTAAAAATTTATTAAAGTGGGCTATAAAAACAAAGATTTTTTGAGTAAGAGATTGTCTTAACCAAGCTTCATATAATCGATCGTCTGTCAACCGTTCTTTTCCTGCACCGCTACCAAACATAGTTCCTATTCCCAAAATAACACCTACTAAAGCGAAATAATAGAATTGCGGTATTTTAATTTTTTTATATTTACAATAAATAAAAAATAAAGCAATTATGCCGAGCATCATCGGACCAGTGTTTTCATTAGACATACCGCTGGCAAAACCGATAAAAAGTATTAAAAAGTTTTTCAAGGCGGAACTTTTTAGTTTTTTCCCATCAATAGTTTGTCTAAGTAAGCAAAGCAAAATCAAAGGTGGTACAAAAGCCCAAGAATAGTTCATTGCTCCGGTCATCCAAAAAATAATATGTGAAGGTTTGGGGGAAAATAATAAATACAATAAAACTAAAAGTAAGAATGGATAAAAGTCTTTTTTTGTTTTGAAATCAATTTTTCTGCCGGTAGCGACAAAAAACATGCCAAAAATTATAAAAAGTTGAATAAATGGATTTAAAATAGTAAAAATAATTTTCCAACATTTGTAGAAATGTAAAAAAATAATATTTATGAGATTTAGAAATCTTGGAGAATCTGTAAGAAAAGTCAGTTTTACTTGCTGAAATGTTAAAGACCAAGTATCATGGGAAAATCTAAATTCATCGACCGTTCTGGGATAAATCGCTGTAAAAAAACAAATAATTGCCACAAAAATCACAATGGTAATAATATATAATATTTTCGGTCTTATATTGATTTTTAGCATATTTTAAATTATAGCAAATTAAAAAATCATTATCTAAATTTGCTATAATATAACTAACGGGGCATGGCTCAATTGGTAGAGTGCTCGGTTTGGGACCGAGAGGTTCCCGGTTCAAGTCCGGGTGCCCCGATTTTCTAAAACAAAGAGGTATTATTTTATGCAAAGCCTCACTTCCAAACAGCGCGCATTATTGCCCTGTGCACATATCCTTCACACAACAAAACAATTTAAAACTTTAAGAATTAATAAAGATATTTCTTTAATATCTTCCAATGCAATTAAAACACCTTTCATTTTTGACAGACTTGTTTTAAGTGTAAGTGCAAAACTTGAAAAAAACGCCGCTTTACTTTTGCAGGCAAGTGTTAAAACGGCAGACGGCTGGAGTTCTTTTTATAAACTTTCTTATATCAGCCAAGACTACAAAAAAAGTTTTGCCGAGCAAAAAGATAAATTTGCCCAGACAAATATTGATGAACTTTTAATTAAAAAAGGGGCAACGGCCTTAAAATATAAAATTACAATTTTAGGCAAAGCAAAAATTGATTTAATTTCTGTTTCCGTCTGTAAAAAAGGGGCAAAGTATGATAAAACTCTGGCAGAAGATACCCTTGACCTTAAAAACTTTGAACTTGATTTGACACCTCTTAGCCAAAAAGAATTTGAAGATAAAAAATTGCGCAATATAATTTGTAGTGCAACATCAGTTGCAATGGTGCTTGATTATTATGGCAAATTAACTTCTTTAAAAAATGTCTGCACCGGCGTAAGAGATCAGCAAACAGGAATTTTCGGTAATTGGCCTTTAAATATTGCCTATGCAAGCCAGCAAGGTCTTAAAGGTGCTGTTTTGCATTGTGCTTCACTAGCACAAGCCGAAGGCGAAATTTTACAAGCAAGACCTTTAATTGTTAGTATTGCTTTTAAAAACAGTGCTTTAAAAAATTCCCCGCAAAAACAAACCGATGGTCACTTGGTTGTTCTTGCAGGTTTTGACGAAAAGGGCAATCCTATTGTTTATGATCCGGCAGCACCTTCTGCCAAAAGCGTGCGCCGCGTTTATGATAGAAAACAATTTGCCGCCGCTTGGCTTAAAAATAAAAAGGGGCTTGCTTATGCGCTTAGCAAATAAATTTATTTTACTTCTTTGTGTTTTAGGTTTTTGCGCTTGCGCCCAAAGTAAAACCGATAATAATTTAACCCTTGCTTTAAGAGGGGAAGTTGAATCTTTGGACCCGGCTTTTTCTTATGATGGTATCAGCCACGGACTTTTGTTAAATGTTTATGATACCTTAATAAAATTTAAAGGTTCTTCTTTAAAAGAATTTGAACCTTTAATTGCAAGCGAAGTTCCTACACTTGAAAACGGCCTTATAAGTAAAGACGGTTTAACTTACACTTTTAATATAAGAAAAGATATAACTTTTCAAGATGGCACTCCTTTAACTGCCGAGGATGTGGCTTATAGTTTACAAAGATTTATGCTTAGTGATAATCTCGGCGGGCCAAGCAGTCTTTTGCTTGAACCTATTTTGGGTATTTCTTCCACGCGTGATAAAAACGGCAAACTTCAAATTGATATTAAAGATATTTTACAGGCCGTTCAAGCAAAAGATAATCAAGTTATAATAAAACTCAAAAAACCTTTTGCACCATTTCTTGGTATTATGGCTAGGTGGTCTTATGTTTTAAACAAAAAATGGGCTATTGAACATGGCGAGTGGGACCCTTCAAAACCAAATTGGCAAGAGTTTAATAACAGAGAAAAAAATGCATCCCATCTTTTTGACCATACAAACGGCAGCGGTCCTTTTATAGTTGAACGCTGGGATAAAGCCGCAAAAAGAGTTTATTTAAGTGCAAATAAAAATTATTTTCTTGGTGCGCCAAAGTTAAATAGTGTTTTAGTTTTAAGTGTACCCGAGCAAAGCACAATGCGCCTTATGCTTCAGTCCGGCGATGTTGATATTGCAGAAATTGCGGGCAGTTTTGTGGATCAAATTGCTTCTGATCCAAATGTTGTTGTTTATGATACTTTACCGCGTTTAAAAACCGATCCTGTTTTATTCTTTACTTTTGATGTTAACGGCGTATCTAATCCGGATATCGGCAGCGGTAAACTTGACGGCAACGGCATACCGACGGACTTCTTTAAAGATATTAATATCCGTAAAGCTTTTTTGTATAGTTTTGACTATGACGCTTTTGTAAAAGATTCCGCTAAAAATAAAGCCCCGCGTGCCATTGGCGCAATACCGCCGGCTTTAAGCGGATATGATGAAAAAATGCCAAGATATTCTTTAGACCTAAAAAAAGCGGAAGAATATTTTAAAAAAGCTTATAACGGCGAAGTGTGGGATAAAGGTTTTAGTTTTACTATAACTTACAGCAGTGGTAATACTCTTGGTCAAATGGCGTGTGAAATTTTAAAACGCAATATAGAAAAAATAAATCCTAAATTTAAAATTGAACTTCGCGCTGTTCCGTGGGCAAATTTTCTTGAAAAAACACAAAACCATAAAATGCCTTTATGGGTGCGCGGTTGGGTGGCAGATTATCCCGATGCCCACAATTTTGCCTTCCCGTTTTTACACTCTAACGGCAGATATGCTATTGCGCAGAATTTTAAAGATAGTGCTTTAGATAATTTAATAGAACAAGCAGTAAGCACTACAGATATTAAAAAAAGAGAGGAACTTTATAAAAAAATCGGCCGTCTTGATTATGAATCGGCCGGCAGACTTTATACTATTTATTCCCCGGGTGTTTGGGTAATGAGTAAGAAAGTTCAAGGGTTTGTAGATAATCCTGTTTTTATGGGAATCTATTTCTATCCCTTGTATAAAGTGTTATAATAATTTTATGGCAGAAATGAAATTTAAAATTTTAATTGCGGAAGATAATCAAATTATTCGTGATTCTATTGCCGAAGCTTTTTTAAGTCGCGGTTATGAAGTTTTAACTTCGCCTAATGGCAAAATGGCAGTGCATACGGCTCTTAACTATCACCCTGATGTTATAATAATGGATTATCATATGCCTGTTTTAAACGGGTTTGAAGCAGTTGCCGAAATCCGCAAGTATCCTTCTTGCTCAAATATACCTATAATTATTTTAACTTCTGACGGGGAAAAAGATACCAAACTTGAAGGTCTTTCTTTAGATATTGATGAATATTTAACCAAACCGGCAGATGAAGATGAAATTGTGGCCCGTGTCCAGCTTTTAATCAAACGCAGTATGCAAAAGATTGATAGCAATCCTCTTACAAAATTGCCGGGCAATCCATCTATACAAGCCCGTATAGAAAAAGAAATTGCTTCTAAAAAACCTTTTGCCGTTATGTATATGGACTTAAATAATTTTAAAGTATATAATGATGTTTACGGCTTTAAAGAAGGCGATAATGTTATTAAAAAAACAGCCAAACTTATAGAAGATATTTCTTTAAATTATGATTTTTCTTCGTTCTTAGGCCATATCGGCGGGGATGATTTTATTTGTGTTTGCAAGGCCGAAGCTGCCCCAGAAATTGCAAAACAAATAGTAAGAGAATTTGACCAAATGGTCCCGAGTTTCTATAATGATGCTGATAGAGAAAAAGGTTTTCTTTCCGCTAAAGACAGAAGCGGAGATATAAAAGATTTTGCTTTACTTTCTATTGCTATAGCAGTTGTCCATAATACAAATAGGGTTTTATCTTCCTATGGGCAAATTTCCGCTATAGCAAGTGAGTTAAAGCATTATGCAAAAAGCCAAAAAGGCAGTTTTGCAGCAATAGATAGAAGAGGAGATAATTAATATGAAAAAACTAGCAGTATTACTTTTTGCCCTTTGTGTTATGGGCTTGCCAGCATTTGCCGGTATTGACCAAGGCATTGATAAAGGTATGGTCCATGTTTCTGTATTGGGCGGTTTTACAGCCCCTATTACAGATTATGAAGGTGATGTCGCCTATGGCGGTAATGGCCCTACTTACGGCGCCCAACTTATGTTCCACGGAACAGAACATTTTGGTATCGGTGCAGAATTAAATATGGCTAAATATGAAAAAGAAAAAACAGCCGGTGTTGATTATTCTGCCGATATTGCCCGCTTTATGGTTGCTATGAAATTTACTTTTACCCCGGAAGCTAAAACAAGATTTTATATTCCGCTTGGCGCCGGTATGGCAAAATATACAGGTAAATCTAATGGTGCAGAAGAATCTTGCACAAAACCAGCCGCTTATGCCGGCCTTGGTGTTGAAGCAGATTTAAACGATATCTTTATTATCGGCGGTGAAGCCAGATTTAATGCTTGGCAGCTTGATAAAGAAAAATTTGGCGATACCGAATGGTTAAGCGATGTCGCTTTACTTTTAAAAGTAGGTATTAAATTCTAAATTTAGAAATTGGAAAGTAAAAAACCCTGCTCTAATTAAGAGCAGGGTTTTTCTTTAATTAAAATCTTTACAGATTTTATTTTGCTTCGGTTGTTGTTGCTTCTGCAACAGGGGCCGGGGCAACGTTTTCGGCTGTAACTTCTTCTTTAGTAGTTTGGCTACCGGGAGTAAGTTTTGCCTTTTCTTGAAGTCTGGCTGCTTTGCCGGAAAGTTTTCTTAAGTAGTTAAGTTTTGCTCTTCTGACTTTACCGACTTTTAAGACTTGGATTTTTTCAATTCTGGGGGAGTGTAAGGGGAAAATTCTTTCCACACCCACGCCAAAGGAAATTTTGCGAACGGTAAAGCTTTCGCTAATGCCGCTGCCGCGTCTTGACATAACAACGCCGTCAAAATTTTGGATTCTTTCAGTATCGCCTTCAACAACTTTTACGGATACTCTTAAAGTATCACCGGCTTTAAATTCAGGGATACCTTTTTTTAATTGTTGTGTATTATTTATATTCATTTTTTTCGTCCTCTTGTTTCTTTTTTTGCAGGGACTTTGCTTGTTTTGAGAGGTCTATTATCAAGCAAATCAGGCCTAAACTTTTTAGTAATTTTTAAGGCCTCCTCTTCCTGCCATTTTGAAATTTCTTTATGATTTCCGCTTAACAAAACTTTTGGCACTCTTCTTCTGCGCCAAACTTCAGGGCGGGTATATTGCGGTGCTTCAAGAAGGTTATTTTCAAAACTTTCTTTCTGCGCAACATCTTCTTTAACAAAGGTGCCCTTTTGAAGTCTTGTTATGGCATCTACCATCACACAAGCGGCCATTTCGCCACCGGTAATAATAAAATCGCCAAGGGAAACTTCTAAATCAATTTCAGGGTATATTCTTGCGTCAACACCCTCATAATGCCCGCAAACTATAATTAAATGCCTTTTTTTAGCAAGTTTCTTTGCTAAAGTCTGGTCAAAAACTTTGCCGCGGGGGCTTGTCATAATTATAAAAGAACTTTTCTTTTTAAGTTTTTTGATAGACTGATACAGGGGTTCTGCCATCATTAACATTCCGCTTCCGCCGCCGTATGGTCTGCCGTCAACTGTTTTATGTTTATCTTTTGCAAACTCTCTTGGGTTTTGATAATTGATTTTTACTACGCCTTTCTTTCTTGCCCGGCCGATTATACTACTGCCGAGAACGGCTTCCATCATTTCCGGGAAAAGGGTAATAATATCAATTTTCATATATCAAAGAGCTAGTCTTCCAACTTCAAAGAAACTTTCTTATTTGCCTTTGAAGCACTTGCGCTAAGGATAGTTCTTACAGCTTTAATAATGCAACCGTCTTTACCTATCACTTTGCCTTTATCTTCCGGCGCAACGCGCGCGTTTAGATAAACATTATTTTGTTCTTCCTTCATTTCAACAACTACGCCATCTTTATTGATGGCCAAAGATTTAAGCAAATAAAGGGCTAAGTCTTTCATTTAAGATACTCCGCTTATTTGCTTGCTTTTTTAATCAAGCTTGCCATGGTTTTAGAAGGCACTGCGCCAACTTTTACCCAATGGTTTAATCTTTCTGTATCAAGTTTAATTTGCTCATTTTCTTTTAAGCAGGGATTAAACGTTCCTAATACTTCTTTTGCTTGAGAACCTACTGCGCTTCTCTTTTCAGCAACAACGATTCTGTATTGCGGTTGAGAGCGTTTGCCTGTTCTCTGAAGTCTGATTACCACTGACATTTACTTTATTCCTCCTATTTATTATTGTGCCAAAGCCGCATTTCTTATATCGGCAAGGGCTTGTTTAATATCTGTTTGGCCGAAAATTGCCGCACCTGCAACAAGTGCTTGCGCACCGGCCTTGCGTGCAATTTTGGCTGTTTGGCGGTTAATTCCGCCGTCAACTTCCACTAAAATATTATGGTCCTTTGCAAGTTTTGCAACTTGGTTTATTTGCTCGGTGCTTTTAGGCAAAAACTCTTGCCCGCCAAAGCCCGGATAAACGGACATAACTAAAATCAAATCAAGTATATCTAAATAGGGCACTAAAGTTGCGGCATTAGTATCAGGTTTAATTGATAAACCGCACCAAAGGCCGGCCTTTTTAATTTGCTTTAAAGTTTCCCTAATATTACCTCTTGCTTCGGCGTGTATTGTTAAAGCGCTTGCGCCTGCTTTTACAAAAGGATCAATAAATTTTTGCGGTTCTTGCACCATCAAGTGAACATCTTGCGGTATCTTAACCATTTTATCCAAATTTTTTACAATAGCCGGACCAAAACTTAAATTTGGCACAAAGTGTCCGTCCATAATATCAATATGTAACCAATCGGCTTTTGCTTCTTCTACTAATTTAACTTGGTTACCAAGACAAGTCAAATCAGCCGAAAGTATAGACGGCGCGATATAAACCTTATCTTGTTTTAACTGCGGCATTGATATCATGGCTTATCTCATCTCTTTTTCACGCACCAAAATGCCGTCAACATAAATTCTAAATGTTGCAATACCGCCGTAAGGAACATTCAAATCTATTTTAGAGCCGGGTTGTTTTGCTTCGTTTAAAATTTCTCTTTCGCCCAAAGAATCTTGCACGATAATTTTTACCATATTATCATTTTTGCCTTGCGGTAATTCATAGTGAATATGGTGCATTTTTTCGTTTTCTTGAATAGGGCGCGTGCTGACTACAACACTTATAGTGCTTTGCGGTGCAAGCTCGGTGTCAGGTGCTGGTTGTTGTTCTGTAATAGTTCCATTAGGGAAAGGTGAATCTCTATCTTCCTTAATTTCAACTTGCATATTTTCTGCCGAAGCCCACAAGTTAACATCAGCAATTTTTTTGTGGCGGAAATCCGGCACTAAAGTTAAATTTGAAGGCGGTAAACCGCTTGATACAACCAAGTTAACGGCTTGGCCTTTATCTAAAGTTTCGCCTGCGGCAGGTTCTTGGGAAATAACTGCACCCTTTTCCACCGTCAAAGAATAAGCTGTTTCTTTTGTTCCGACAGATAAATGGTTTTGTCTTAAAAGCAGTTCTGCATTTCTAAGAGTTAATCCGGTAAGATCCGGCACGGGTAAATTTTCGCTACCTTGGCTGATATAAACGCGAATGACTTTACCTTCTCTAACTGTTGTTCCTGCAGTAGGTAATTGCCTGATAATAGTGCCGGCAGGTAATTTTGCATCAAATTCAGAACCGATTTTACGTAAAGCAAGTTTAGGGGCTTCAAGTAAATCTAAGGCCTCAACAACTTTTTTATTTGTTATGTCGGGGACTTTAACTTCTTTTCTGCTGTGAACTAAGGCAGAAAAGGCCCAATCAAAAGAAACAAAAGCAATTGCCCCTAAGAAAAGGGCAATAAGTCCCAAAATTAAAATGACTTTAAAGAGACTTTTTATAACTATTGGCTTATCATTTAAAAACTCATCAAAATTTTTATTATCTTTATTTTTTTTCATAACTTTATAAAAAAACTTCACTGCCCGTCTTAAAACTTCTGCCATTGGCATAATCTTTAGCGGACATTGTATTTTTACCTGCGGGGCGCACTTTTTCTATCAATAAAACACCCTCTATACATTGTATAAAAAAACCGCCCTCTTTTACAATAGATAGCAAGGTTCCGGCTTTTGCTTGGCTTTTAAGTTGTTTATCTTCTAAAAAAGTTGTTTTTAAGATTTGCACACTTTGCCCTTGTGGGGTTAAAGCGCGGGCATAGCCCGGCATTGCACTTGCAAGGCCTCTAACTTTGCCGTGTATTTCAAGTGCGGTCATTTTGGTAAAACTAACAAGGCACTCTTCTTTTTGAATTGTCGGAGCAAGGCAAGGTGTGCCGGTTTGTTCTATTTTTGTTATTTTGCCATTTTCAATATCTTTTAGAACTTCTTTAGTTGCTTCAAGGCCAAGAGTTGTCAGTTTTTCAAAAAGGGATATAGAATCTTCGTTTGGTAAAATTTCGGTTTTCTTTTGCAAAGCAATTTTGCCTGTATCAAGGCCTTCGTCTATCCAAAAAAGCGAAACGCCGCTTTCCTTTTCATTATTAAAAAGTGTATATTGCACAGGTGCAGCACCGCGGTATTTTGGCAAAAGTGAAAAATGGACATTTAAAATGCCGTATTTTAAGGCCTCTAACGCCGGTTTCCTAAAAATTTTGCCATAAGCAACGGCAAGGCCTAAATCTGCTTTTAACTTGGCAATTTGTGGCACAATATCTTTAAATTTTTCCGGACTCATAACGGGTAGCCCTAGTTCCAAAGCACGTTTTTTTACAGGGCAAGGTTTAACTTCAAGCCCTCTGCCAGAAGGCCTATCAGGTTGTGTAACGACAAGCAGAACTTGCGTTGTTTTTGCAAGTTCTTCAAGAAAAGGGACTGCCACGCTTGGCGTGCCAAAAAAGACACTCTTTAACATATATATATTTTATCATTTATTGAGAGTAAAACAAAGTTATGTAAGTAAGGTATATTTTCTATTTATCTTGTTTTTGAGAATCGTTATTTTCTGTATCTTTTTCTGTCTTTGTAGGAATAAGATGCCCGAAGAGAGTTTGAGATAAAGATTTTTTAGTAGATTTCTTTTTAGATTTCTTTTTAGTTTTAGGGGCAATTATTTCTTCTTCTTTAGGTGTTTGAACAGAATTATCCTGAGGTATTAAATGACGCACCATTGCCAAAAGAAAATTCTTTTTGTTAAGTTTATTTTCAAGTTGGGTTCTAGTTTGGGCTTGATTTTGAGTATCATTATCGTCGTCATCATCAGAAATTCTTTTATCAAAATGAAATCTTTGTTTATCAAATAAAGATCTTTGCCCTGTAATTAAAAAGCTGACAATACAAGACACTGCAGCATAAGGTGCGATATCCGCACCGAAAAGCTCCATAGCCATAATACTGGCAGCAAGAGGGGTGTTCGCAACACCTGCCAAAATGCTAACTAATCCTAAGGCCGCAAAAGTAATAGTATTTAAACCAAATAAATCGGCAAAGAAATAGCCGGCATTTGCACCGATAAAGAAAACAGGGGTTATAAGTCCGCCTACACCGCCACCAGCAAAAGTAAGAGATGTTGTTAAAATTTTAAATAGAAAACCAAAAGGCGCTGCTTTATCTCCGCCTAAAATAGCGTCAACTCTTTGCATCGTCAAACCTAAATAAATATCAGAAGTTAAAAGAGTTATCAAGATAATCAAACAACCGGCAAGAAAACATTTCCAAAAAACAGAAAAGCGTATAGAAATATATCTAAATAAAATTTGAGTAAATCTTAAAAATTCTATAAAGAGCAAAGATATTAGACCAAAAAATATACCTGCAGCAAGAACATGCCACAAAGAACTATCCAAATTTAAAGCTGATAATTGTAAAGGATGATAAACATATTCCACACCCAATTTTTGTGTTATTTGATAAGAAGTTATACCCGAAATAAAAGCCGGAAACATAACTTCATAAAATATAGATCCGACACTTAAAACTTCAAGACCGAAAATCGCCCCTGATATCGGCACGCCAAAAACCCCTGCAAAGCCGGCCGAAACACCGCAAATCATAAGTTTGCGTCTTTCATTAGCATTAAAAGAAAATAATCTTGAAACAAGAGAAGCAACCCCGGCACCTACATCAGCGCAAGGGGATTCTTTGCCGGCGGAACCACCGGCTGCGATTGTTATTATCGGCAGGAAGAAAGCTTTTATTGCAGAAATTACACTTATTGGTTTTTTATCATTAATACTTGCAATAGCCGCATTAGTGGAAAAACCTTTATCTTCCGGATAAATTTTGCGAGCCAAATGATTAACAATATATAAAGCAATAGGCAAAAATAAATAATAATATTGGCAAGAGTTTGTAAGGTGTATGGATTTACTTAATAAATGTAAAAATAAAGCATTAAAACAACCCACAATAATACCGATAACAGTTGCCCAAAAGAACCATTTTAATATACTCCAAAAAGCAATTTTTCTTCTTAAATTAAATTTGGTTTCCATACTTTTATATATTTAATAAAAGCATTATGGCAAGCCCTAAAAACACTAAAGATAAACAAAGTTTTGCAACTGCTAAATGCTTTTTAAAGAAATTATTTATTCCTTCTGATTTAATACCGATAGCACAAAGTATAAAGACGGAAAGTAAAGGTAAAATAAACATTATGTTATACATAAGCAAATAAAGCCATGCTTTCAAACGCAAAGCGGGATCTTTCATAATCAAAACGATAGTCGGTATATAAACCTGTCCTGTGCAAACGGCTTCCACTAAAGAAACACTAAATCCGACAGCCAAAGAAGCCAAAACCAAGCCGATTGTGGAGTGGTCTTTACCTCTTAAAAAGAAACCAATAATTTTATTTATTCTTATCTTTAAATTCGTAGATAAAGTTAAAAGCATTTCTTTGCTGTTTTTTGTTTTTAAATAGACTAAGAAGTCATAAACACTTAAAGCAAATAAAATAAAACAAATGCTTGCTGTTACGATATAAAAAATCTTTATAAAGGTCTGAAAACCGCTTAAAGCATAAAGGGCTTTAAATAAGCCAAGGCCAAGTAAAATATAAGTTATAAATACGGCTAAACAATAAGCGGAACCTATTAAAATAACTTCCTTTTTATCATAGCGGTAAATTGTTAAGAAGGAAACTAAAAACACAATTACAGCAAAGGCACAAGGATTTATGCCGTCAATAAGCCCATTTAAAATAATAGCTGTTAAAGTAAATTTAGAAAAGGCCTCTTTTGAATTTACTTCACTGATTTGTGCTGTTTTTATTTTTTCTTCAATAGCGGAATTTATTGCCTTTTCGGATTTTATTTTAATTTCGCCCGGGTATCCCATAAGGCAATTATCTCCTACTATTAAACAAGGCACGCCATATTCTTTAAAGCCATATTTTGCAGCCATATCTCTTAATTGCAAATTGCCTTTTCCATCAGAAGTATCTATATCTATAAAATTAACTTTATCTTTAAATTCCTCTCTTAATTGTGGGTAAAATTCTTGTTTAAAATGTAAGCAGTGCCCGCAAGTGGGGGAAGTAAAAACATAAACATCCGGTTTAACATTTTGTTTTTGTGATAATTCGTGTTGCTCTTCAGCAAATATTTCATTTGTGGAAATATTTTCTTGTGCAAATAAGGCAAAAGGTAAAATTAAAATTGTCAATACTAATAGTAGTCTTTTTATATACATTTTTAGATTCCTCATTAATATCATTTAAATTTTTTATGAATAAACTTTTACTTTTCCGGTCTGGATCTCACGCTCATTAAGAAATTTATCTATTGCGTCAAAGATTTCAGTCCTTTTAGCTGCGGAATAGCCGATAACACAGTGGCTACCCGCTAGTATAAGGGGGACCCCAGTTCTTCCCTTACAATATTTAGCTTTATTCTTAAAAAATCTTTCTTCTTCTGAACCTGGATAAACAATATTGGAAGGTTCATAAAAATTAACTTTATCGCCATACATTCTTTTTAATTGTGGGTAAAGTTCACTTTTAAATCTCTTACAATAAGGGCAAGTTGGCGATAGCCAAACATAAATAGTGGGTTTACCATTATTTATTAGATTTGATTTTTGTGTTGGCTTTGTATTTGTTGCTGTTTGTTTGTTAGTATTAGGAGTAGGAACGGCTTCAAAGCCTTTTTCTTTAAGAGTATCGTTAATTGCTTGTATGGCGTGATATTTTATGTCTCCCGGATAGCCGTTTACGCATTTATTGCCTACAACTAAAAGCGGAACCCCGCGTTTATTGCATTGGCTTGTAGCACTAGAATATAATTGCATTCCTTTTTGGTCTGAGAGAACAAAATCATAAAAATTTACTTTACCTTTAAATTGTTGTTTTAACTTGGGAAGAAATTCTCTTTTAAAGCTTTGGCAATAGGGGCAAGATATCATGGTAAAGACATAAACATCCGGTTTTTCATTTTTAGGAGGTAATAAATATATATCTTGCTTTTTGGAAGGAATTAGAACCAAAATTATAGGTGTAAGTAGCAATAAGAATATTAAAAATTTTTTCATTTTTTATCCTCTATTTTAAAGTAATTAAAAAATCTTTAATGCCGTTCATAACCATGTTTACTGACATCAAAATAAGTAACATACCGGTTAATCTTTCAACAGCTATAAGCCCTTTTTTACCAAGTAAATTACTTATCGGGAAAGAAAGCATTAACACTGCCGCATTAAAAGCAGAGGCAATTAAGATGGCTATTAATACTAAAAGAGCTTTTGACATAGGCCCGGCAGAGAGAATTAAAATCATACTCAAACTTGCAGGCCCGGCAATAAGTGGTATAGCCAGCGGCACAACAAAAGGTTCTTCTTCTTTAGGGTTTAATTTTGTTTCTTCTTCTAAAGAGGAATTAAAAACAAGTTTAACAGAGATAATAAACAAAATTATGCCTCCTGCAATGCTCATAGAATAAGGAGCAATACCAAACCAACCCAAAATTTTTGTGCCGGCAAAAAGGAAAGAGAGCATTATAAGAAGAGCAATAAAAAGTTCCCTAAGCAGAACTTTTGTTCTCCTTTCGGGGGAAACTTTTTTTAATGCTGTAATAAAAAGCGGAATATTCCCAAAAGGGTCCATTACCAAAATCAAAGTTACAACTGCAGATAAAATTATATCCATAAAAAACCTCTATCACTTAATGATACTATATTTAAGACTAAAGGGCAAATTGGCATTTAAAGCAAAAAAATATATAAAAAACCCGCTATTCTAAAAAGAATAACGGGTTTTTTGAGTTAATCAAACTTATTTTACTTTAGCATTTGTCTTGAGATATTCAAACACTTTCTTTTCATTTAAAGAAGCAAGAATTTCTTCTTTTCTTTCTTTAAAGAACTTTTCAACTTGTGTTTTTTGTTTAGGGTTTTGCTCAAGAGCTTTCTTTAATTCTGCTTGTAAATCTGCTTCGGTTGCAACAAGATTTTCTTTTTTAGCAATAGCATGAACAAGATAGCCGATTCTTAAATCTTTTTCAACAGAAGGTTGCATTCTTTGGGCAAAATGTTTGCGGTTTTCGTCGGTTAAATCAGGTTTTTTACCACCGAACATTCTGTTTAAGAAGTTTTCAACTGCCAAGTTGGTGTGATAAGCAACTAAGCTTTGCGGAAGTTCAAAATTATTTGCTTTAACAAGGGCTTCTTCAATTTGATTTACAAAATCTCTTTCACTTGCATTTTTGGCATCTTCTTTTAAATTATTTGTTAAAGTTTCTTTAAGTTTTTCAACGCTGTCAAAACCCATATCTTTGGCAAAATTATCGTCTAAAGTGGGCATAATTTTTGTTTTGATTTCCTGAACTTCAACAGTAAAGTTAATTGTATCTTCGCCTATTTTTGTATCAAATTTAACAATTTGACCTTTTTTAGCGCCTTTAAGAGCATCAGCCATACCGGCGATATTTTGGTCGTTTTTCATATTAATAAGTTCTTCGTTGGCGGTATATTCTTTTTGGGCAACGCCGTTTTTAGAACCGCTATATTTAACAACTACAAAACTATCTTCTTTAACAACGGCCTCTGCGCCTAAAGTTTCAAGGCGGGCATTATGTTCTAAAAGATGATCAATATTTTTTTGAATTTCTTCCGGTGTAACATCGGCAGATTTTTTTGTTACTTCAATACCTTTATAATCTTTAGGGTCAACTTCCGGTGCTACATCAACGGAAATTTCAAAAGACCAAGGGCTATTTTCTTTTAAAGAACTAAAATCTGCCTTTGTTAAAAGAGGGGTCATTACTGCTTGAATTTTAGATTGTTCAATTGCCTTTGCAGCGGCACTGCGAACTACTAAATCAATAGCGGCTTCTTGAATGTGGCCCGGGAAATTTCTTTTAACTAAATCAGCGGGAGCTTTACCTGCTCTAAAACCTTGAATTTGTGCTCTTGTTTGCACTTGGCCTACGGCTGAAGTATAACATTTATTTACTAAAGAAGCTTCTGCTTTAACCTCTAATTTAACATTACAACCTTTTTTTTCAATTTCCTTATAGGAAACTTCATTATCTTGTGCTACTGCAAAGTTTGACATATTTTCTCCTCAAAAAGTGGGCGGAAAGGGACTTGAACCCTTAAGGATTGCTCCATACGGTCCTAAGCCGTACGCGTCTGCCAATTCCGCCATCCGCCCTTGTGTTAAAAAACGTAGAACGCAAAAAATGTGTTCTACGCTCTTATAAAAAGTGGGCCATGTGAGACTCGAACTCACGACCTTACGCTTAAGAGGCGTCTGCTCTACCAACTGAGCTAATGGCCCTTTTCTACATAAATTATACAAAAATTTTAATATAATTGCACAAAATGGTAAAAAAGTGTTAAAATCTAATTATGTTATTTTAAAAGGAGTTTGTGAAAATGAGGAAAACTTTCCTAGCTTTAACATTAGTAGGTGCTTTATTTTCAGGGGCATTTGCACAAGTAATAACAGAAGAAACAAATGTCCTTATGGCCGACCATAAGATTATGGAATTAGGGGATAAATATTTGGCCTTGCTCTCTAATATGTATCCGGAAGAAGCAACCCGTCTTGGAACCGGTATATATCATGACCAACTTTTGCAAAGAGATAAACAGAGCCAAATTACAAGAGGCAAAGCTGTTGAAGCTTTACAAAAAACTTTGCAATCAATTAACCCTAAAAAACTTTCCGTTAAAAGAAGAATGCAATATTATACTTTGCTTGAACAAGTAAATAAGAAAGTTTTTGAAGAAAAGACTTTGGATCAACTTAATCAAGATCCTATGTGGTATATGGAATCCTTATCTTCTGTTTATGATATTATGGAAAAAGAATATGCAAATAAAGAAGACCGCATGCGTGATATCATAAAAAGAATTGAGGCCTTACCTCAAATTCTTGAACAGGGTAAAGAAAATTTACGTAATGCTCCGGATTTAAGACTTCGCTTAGCTGCCCAAAAAACACAAGAGGCCTATCTTTCTTTCGACGATATCTATGACTCTCTTGAAAAAATGGCAAAAGCCGAACAAACAAAAGCAAAAGTAGCTGAAGTTTGTAAAAAAGCAAAAGAAGCTTTGAAAAGTTATTATGAATTCTTAAAAACAACTTTAGAAACAAAAAACTATTCGGATTTCCGTTTAGGTGAAGAAAATTACCTTTATCTTCTTAAAGATATTTACTTTATAAACGGAACAATTGCCCAGCATACGAAATATTTAGAAGATGAACTTGTTATAAGAAAACAAATTCTTGTTGATTTGCTTGCGCCCTATCTTCTTGAGATTTTAAATGAAGAAGAGCAAGCCCAAAGATTAGATGATTTAGGCAATATGCTTGTTTTACCTTCTGATTATTATATCGTTAGAAGTGTTAAATTTGCCAAAGCACCGGAAACTTATAATATCGCTCAAACTTATGCAAATAATTATAAAGAAGCGGCCTCTTTCTTTACGGAAAAAGAACTTGTTTCTATGCCTTCTTTACCTTTGGCTTTAAAAAACAATCCTAAATTTTTAAGAAATAACAACTCTCTTTCTTATTATTTGGCACCTTATCCTTTTGCCCCTAAAAAGACTAGTGATTTGCTCTTAAATCTTCCGGAAGAAGAAAGCAATCAAGATATGTTCTCTAAGCAGTTTACTTATTCTGATATCAAAATTGATGTAGCACAAAAATTGATTCCCGGTATCAGTTTAAGTTATAATGCTACGGCAGAAGAACAACAGGTATTAGTTAATGTTTCAGATGATATGTTCTACTTAAATGGGTGGAGTGCTTATGCTTTGAAACTTGCCCAAAATCAAGGTTATTTTGATGATGAAGCCGATATCATAAATATTGCCTGGCTTAATTATAAGAGAGTCTTGTATGCTTTAGCAGATGTCAAAATGCAAACTAAAGAATTAAATTATACCCAAACTTTAGATATGCTTATAAGTGCCGGTATTAACGACGAAGAAGCAACAGCACAAGTTGACTATATGGCTGTTAATCCTGCTCAGGCCTTATCTTATGTGTTAGGCGAAAAAGAATTTGAAAGAGTTACTGCTAAGTTCCAAAAGAAACTTAAAGATAAATTCAATCAAAAAGAATTTAACGAAAAGATTCTTTCACTCGGCAGAGTTCCTCTTAATGTATTAGAAGAAGGTATTGAACAATCTTATAAAGCAAAACCTATTGATAGTTTGTTTAATACAACTTACTTTTAATTTTTAAGTTCTAAATTAAATTAAACAGCGGGAATTTTTAAAATTTCCGCTGTTTTTTATTAAATTAAGAGAACCTTTATATTTTATATAATATATATGAGGATTTTTTATAATGAAAGTTATTCTCTTACTATTGAATTTGCTTGGCGGTTTAGGGGTCTTCTTACTTGGTATTAAGATGATGAGTGAGGGCTTGCAAAAAGCAGCCGGCACTAAACTAAGAAGCATAATTTCTAAAGCAACTACAAACAGATTTGCCGCAACTTTATCTGGTATTGCGGCAACTTCCATTGTTCAATCTTCTTCTGCTACTACCGTTATGGTTGTTGGCTTTACAAGTGCAGGGCTTTTAACTTTATCTCAAGCTTTAGGGGTAATTTTCGGCGCGAATATCGGCACAACAACGACAGCTTGGTTTATCAGTTTACTTGGTTTTAAAGTTAATATAACAATGTTTGCTTTACCGATGATAGGGCTTGGTTTCTTTTCGCAATTTATTCAAAAATGGCCTTTTGTTCGTCGTATTGGTGAAGCGATGCTCGGCTTTGGTCTTTTGTTTTTAGGTTTAGACTTAATTAAAAATTCTATACCGGATATTCAAAATTCTTCTGCTGTTTTAGCTTGGATTACTAAATTTAAACCCCATAATATATTTATGCTTTTAGGAGTTGTAGGGGTAGGCACAATTTTAACAATATGTTTACAATCTTCAAGCGCAGTTATGGCTTTAACAATTACTTGTGCGGCAAAAGGGTTAATTGATTATCCTACAGCCGCAGCTTTAGTTTTAGGAGAAAATATCGGCACCACAATTACGGCTAATATTGCAGCAATTGGGGCTAGCAAAATGGCCAAACGCGCAGCTCTCGGGCATTTGCTTTTTAATTTAATAGGGGTTAGTTGGGCAATAATATTTTTTAATCAACTTCTTAAAGTTGTTGCATATATTGTTCCCGGGGTTACAGAAGGCACAAGTTCTGAAGTTTTACTTACAAGTATTCCCTATCATTTGGCAGCTTTTCATACAGTATTCAATGTTATTAATACTTGTGTAATGCTTATCTTTATTAAACAATTTGAAAAACTGATTATGTTTATTATGCCTTTAAAGAAAAATGAAGAAGATCATGGGGATTTAATTTATCTTAAAGCAGGCATAACTTCCACACCGGAACTTTCTTTGGAAGCAGCTTCTAAAGAAGCCGATAGAATGGCAGAATTAGTTGAAATCATTTTAAGCAAAATTATGCATGCTTTAAAAACAACTTCTCCGAAACTTTTTACCAGAGTTTTGCAAGAAGTTAATACTTATGAACATAACAGCGATATTTTAGAATATAAAATAAATGCCTTTTTACAAAACCTTGCCCACGAACAATTATCCCGTAATATGATTGGCGAAGTGTTGCAGATTTTTGATCTTACAAATTATCTTGAAAAAATGGCCGACCATGGAAATAATATTGCTAAACTATTAAAAAAGGCAAAAGAGGGGAAAGTTTTTTCTGCTCAAGATTTAGAAAACCTTGAACTTATTTGCGTAAGCACAAAACTTATTGTTCACGAAGCAAGAGAAACAATTTTGGCAGAAAATTTAAACAAAGCAATTGTCATGAAAAAAGCTCTTGAAAGGGAAGCTAAATTAAATGAACTCCGTCATAATTTAAGAGAACAGAAAGGATTAAGAGATTATAATTCTAAACAAGTTAAATCGCCGCTTTCTTTAACCTTATATTCTGATATTTTAACCGGATTTGAAAAAATAGGCGATTATGCTTTAAATGTAATTGAAACAACTTTGGGTATTAGAGAAGAGAAGTTTTTATCTCTTTTAAACTCTAAAGCCCATACACAAGGAAATCAAAATGGAAGAACAAAATAATAATCAAAATAATAATCAAGAAAAAAATAAATTCAGTATAAATCCGATAATCTTGTTTAAAGATTTAAAAGATTTTATTGCCATGCTTTTTGCTGCTATTAGAGGTAAATTTAAAATTAAATTATCTACTATTTGCTGGGCATTAATAGGGGTATTTTACTTTGTTTTACCTTTAGATTTCGTCCCGGAAGCTTTTTTTACATTTCTTGGTTTAGGGGATGATTTACTCGTGCTTATCTATATTTTAAATCAAATAAGACCTGATATTGAAAGATATAGACAATTTAGACTTGAACAAAAAGGGGTAAATGATGAAAAAGATCTTTAAGTTTTTATTTATCTCTTGTGCTATTCTTGCTGTTTTAGCTATTGCAGGTATAATTGCTTTAAGACTTTTATTCCCGATGGAAAAAGTTAAAGAACAACTGCAGCTTCAGGTTAAAAATAAATTAAACAGAGAAGTTGATTTCAAAGACCTTTCTTTATCTTTTAAAGGTCTTAATATAACAGATTTTGCTTTATCTGAAAAAACAAGTTTTAAAGACGGAATATTTGTTTCTGCAAAGCAAGTTAAAGCGAGTGTTGATTTAAAAGCACTTTTTCATAAACAAATAAAAATTGAAACAATCGGTCTTGAAGATTTTACAATTAATGTAATAAAAGATAAAGAAAGCAAATTTAATTTTGATGATTTACTCTCAAGGGAAAATCAACCGGCTTCTGTTGATTCGCCTACCCAAGTGGCAGAAGACCAACAAATGTTTGAGATAAGCGCAAAACAATTATATACAAAAAATGCCACAATTAATTTTTCTGATGAAGCAGAAGATACTAATTTTAGCGTCGGGAATTTAGATATACAAATAGATAATTTTGCTTTAGATAAGGAATTTTCTATTTTGATTTCTTGTTTAAGCAAAATAAAAACTTCTACTTTAAATTTAGATCCGGTATTATTTAAAATTGACGGACTGATAAATTTAGCTTCACTTGATTTACCAAAAGCCAAAGCGGAAATAAAAGATTTTTCTATAGTTTATAAAAATTCTTCGCTTAATTTAAAAGGTTTAATTGATGATTTTACAAATCCGCAAGTTAATTTAACCGGTAACTTAAAAGGAATAGATGATACCTTAATTAAACGCTTTACCAAAAGTGAAATGAGTCCTTTTTCTATACCGGTAATTAATATGATTTTAAGCGCAAAAGTAAACTTAGAAAAAAGTCTTGCAGATATTTCACAAGCAAAAATATCTATCGGTAATTCTTTTATAAAAACAAGGGGTTCGGTAGATTATTCAAAGCAAGATATTGTTTTTTCAAGCAATACGGATATGGCAATTTCGCTTGATGAAATATCCTCTATTGCAAAAGAAACTTTAGCGGAATTTAATTTAAAAGGGACTCTAAACGGCAATATTAATGCTTCCCAAAATAAAAAATTAAACGTCAAGGGAAATATTAATTTGAAAGATATTGGAGCAAAACTTTTAAAACAAGATTTAGAAAAGACAAATGGCACAATTACCATAAAATCTATAAATGATATTTCTACCAGCAAATTAAATGGTTTATTTGCTTTGGAACCTTGGAATATGACTCTTGCTTATAAAAAAGAGAAAAATACAAATATAGATTTATCTTTTTATCTTAAAAAATTTACTCTTGAAGATATGAATTTTGAAACTTTGCTTTCAAAAGATAATAAAGATAGCAAAGAAGAAACGCAAGAAGAAAAAACACAAAAAAATACCAAAGAAACCAGTTCTGATTTATATAATTTAAAAGCAGATATTACTATTGATAAAATAGAAAATAATGTTTTAACTGCTAATAATTTTAGTATAAAAACAGATGTTAAAGATTTTGACCTTTCTTTTGCAAAAGCACAAGGTAATTTAACCCTAAATACAAAAGATGTTGAAATTAGGGATATTGATAAATTAATGAAATCGTCCAAATTGTTAAATGTTATGTTCACTTCTGTAAAGATTATGCAAAAAGCATTTGATTTTGCAAAACTTGACAACAGTTCCATTACTAATGGTATAATTAAGTGTAGTGTTATTAATGCTGAATATACACTTAATAATGGTTTATTAAATATTACCAAAAGTGATATAGATTCAGATTTGACAGTTGTAAGAGCAACAGGCAATGCTGATTTATTGAAAGACTCTATAAATATGAAGATTCAAGCACAGCTTGGCAAAACAGGTTCAAGTGGTTTTAAACCGGTTGTAATAAATGTCAAAGGTGCTTTAAGCAATCCTAGTTATAAAGTAGATGTTTTATCTTCGCTTGCTTCTATATTAAGCAAGAATAAAGAGGAATCTTCAACAGAACAACAACAGGATTCTGCTACAGAAATAAAAGGCAACGCCAAAGATGTAATTAAAACGATAGGCGGTTTATTTAAAAAATAAATCCAGGAGGCAATTATGGCAATATCTTCTTTTTCAATTTTGAAACAAATAGGTTCTATAAAAATAGATGAGGGCAATGAAATAAGATTTTCTGTTGATGCTTATAAACAAAGCCGTTATCTTTCAGTTCGTAAGTATCTTAAATCTGAAACTTATAGCGGTCCTACAAAAGCAGGTATCACTTTAACTTCAGAAGTCGTAATTAAAATTGCCAAAGCCCTTGCAACTTTACCGGAAGATATTAACTCTATTAAAGATGGAGAACTTGGTAAATATGCAAGAAGACAAGGCCTTGCTATCGTTTTAAGAGTAAGCTCTTTTAATACTAATAAAGGCATTGATATCCGCCAATGGCAAGAAGATGAAACTTATACCGGTTGGACCAAGAAAGGTATTCGCTTGCCTTTGGAAAAACTTGCAGAAATTAAAGAGCTTTTTAGATTATCGGCTGAATATTTTGAAGGAAATAAATAAATAGAATATGGCAACAGACAATCAACAACAAAATCCCACGCAAAAAAGTGCAACAGGATCAGCTAATCCTACAGGTTCCTCCGGATCCTCTGTACCAAATACTCGTTCTACAGCAGCGGCAAATCGCCATGTGGATTTAGTAGGGCAAGAAATCGGCGGTTGCGTAATCTTGGAAAAAATCGCCGAAGGCGGTATGGGAAGTGTTTTTAAAGCCAAACACAAAGCTTTAGATAGAATTGTCTGTGTAAAAATTTTAAGTCCGGCTCTTGCGGATGATAAAAAAGCTGTCGGTTTATTCTTAACAGAAGCAAGAGCTATTGCTGAAATTGACCATCCTAATATCGTTTTCGTTTATAATGTCGGTAAGGAAAAGGGCTATCACTTTATTGTAATGTCTTATATAGAAGGGGAAAGTTTATCTTCTATAGTCCGTCGCAGACCTAATTTGCCGCTTTCTTTTATTGTTGATGCTTTTTGCGGTATTTTACAAGGTTTAGATGCGGCTCATCAAAAAGGTATTATTCACAGAGATATTAAACCTTCAAATATCTTAATTAATAAAAAACTTGAACCTAAGATTGTAGACTTCGGTATAGCCAAAAAAGTAGATAAAGATAAAGGCGTTGCCAAAACAACAGAACTTGCAGGAACGGCTTATTTTATTTCTCCAGAGCAGGCTTTGGGGCGTCCTATAGATGCCAGAACAGATTTATATGCTCTTGGGGCAAGTTTATTTTATGTGTTAACAGGTAAATATCCTTTTACCGGTAAAAATTCTATGGATATTATACAGAAACATATTAATATGCCTGTGCCGGATATTTTAACTTATAGAAGCAATATTCCTGCTTGGCTTGTAATGGCTGTTAATAAATTGATGGCCAAAAAGCCGGAAGACAGATTCCAAAGTGCCCAAGAAGCCTTGCTTTACTTTAAAAAATCAAGAGAAGATGAGAAATTAGCACTTAATAAGGGCTTAAACATTTCCGAAGAAGTCGGTTTACGCTTAAGCAAACAGGAAGAAGTAACAAAACCTACTTTAAAATCCAGATCGCAAGCCCCTGTTGTAAGAAGATATAGTGATGATGTCCCACCTATAAAAAAAGCTGATAAAATACAAACTTTTATGCCCACGGTGGATGAATCAAGAACAAGTGTTTTTAATATTAATAAAGGCGCAACTTTAACAACGCCTTCTAAATCCTATTTAAAGACTTTGCGCTCTTTTATAAAGAAAAGCGCAATTTCTGTTGCTTTAGTTGGCTTTATGCTGATTAGTTCCGCTGCATTATTCTTGAAACTCGGTTCCTTAGTATCAGCTTTTAATGCTCAAATGGTGCAAGAAAACAATGTCTTATTGCTTTTATCAAAAGCTTTAATAGATCCTCAATTTTTTGCCCAAAATACACTTACAATATCCATGGTGTTTATATTTTTAGTTTTACTTGTTGCCATGGCTTTCTTTAAGTTGATGAAAAAATCTATTCTTGTTATTGTTGCGGTATCTGTAATATCTTATGTAACAGGGGTTTTTAATCTTGCATTAAGCACTTCAACAATAGCTTTTAGTGAACCTATAAGTTTGCTTATTTATTCTTTTCTTTTAGGTGCTGTGGCAATAAAATTGAATGAAAAAGAATATTTATCTTTGCCGTTTAAAATTATTTCCATATTACTTTTTATAGGAAGTTTTGTATTGGTATATAAATTTGCTACCCCTGCTAATTCTATGCTCGGTTCTTTGAGCGTTATGATATTTTATGTATTGTTTGCCTTATGTTCTGCTGCCTGTGTAAGTTTGCTTTTTAACAATAATTATTTTATGCGTATGTTAAGTGCTATGCTTTTTGTAGCAGCGATAACAGCCGTTTTCTTATATCAAGTAAGCGGCAGTTTCTATTATTTTAAAAATCAATTAGAAGATAATGCTTTAATGACAGAAGTAACAAAAGAATATAGTGCAAAGACCTTGGATAATAATAACTTATTAAATGAGAACGAGCCCACAAATAATAAAGAGAAGAAAGAGGCCTCTTTAAAGGTAACTTTAGAGGAAAGCCCAAGGGAATTACTTTATAAAATTAATTCAACAAAGAATATAACTCCTGAAGTAGTTGATAATATTTTGTGGCGTTACTGCATAAAACAACCCTTTGACGGCTTAAAAGATTATCAAAAAAACGGATCTGTAATGTTGATAATCGTAGCCTTGATTTTATATGGACTAATTGCTTATATTATAGAAGTCTTTGCTTATAAAGAGGAAAAATGGACTTTGATATAGAGCTTGCATCCTATAGCGATATAGGTAAAATAAGAGAAAAGAATGAAGACAGCGTTTTAATTGCTCCGGAGCTTTGCCTCGGTGCTGTTGCTGACGGCATGGGCGGGCATAATAGCGGGGAAATTGCAAGCAATATAGCAGTTAGCATTTTGCGTCAGACCCTTAGCGATTTAAAAGATAAAAAAATAACAATTCCTTCTGAATTTGAACCAAAACTTCCGCTTATTTGCCGTAAGGTTTTATATGCTGCTTGGATTGCTAATGCAAAAATATTTACTTTAGCCAGTGAAAATTTTAAAAGACGCGGTATGGGCACAACTTTAAGTGCGCTGTATTTTGAAGATGATAATACTTGCGCTGCTGTTCATATCGGAGATAGCAGAATTTATCTTTACAGAAATAATACTTTTTCACAAATTTCAAAAGATCATTCCTATGTAATGGAACAAGTCCAAAAAGGTCTTATGACTAAAGAAGAAGCAGAAAAATCTCGCATACAAAATATTTTGACAAAGGCCCTTGGCCTTAAAGCCGAAACTTTGTGCGATGCTATTTTAATAGAGCCGCATATAGGCGATATTTATATGCTTTGTTCTGATGGCGTAAACAAAGGTCTTACAGATGCTGAGTTAGAAGAAATTATAAAAACAAATGCTTCCGCCGGTAAAATTGCCCAAGAGATTGTAAAAGTTTCTGCACACAATGACGGAAAAGATAATGTTTCTTGCGTTGTTATCAAAATTATAGAACCTCAAGAAAAAACTTTCCTACAAACTTTATTTACTCATTTTACGAGTGAAAAATAATTAGCAATCAAATAAAGAGATTGACAAAAATAAAAAATAATGCTAAATTAGCAGTAGATGGCATTAATTGCCAATTATAGTTTTTTTAGGAGGATACAAAATGGCTAATATTAAAATTAAACCCTTAGGCGACAGAGTAATTATAAGTCCCATTGAACCTAAGGAAGTTATAAAAGGGGGTATTATTATACCCGATAGCGCAAAAGAAAAACCTATGGAAGGCAAAGTTGTTGCCGTAGGTCCGGGCGCATTAAATAAAAAAGGCGAAAGATTACCTATGGATGTTAAAGTAGGCGATAAAGTGCTTTATGGTAAATATAGCGGCACCGAAATCAAAATGGAAGATGAAAAATATTTAATTATGCACCAAGATGAAATTCTTGGTATTTTGGGGTAAATAAAGGAGTATAAATATTATGGCTAAACAAATTATTTTTTCAGAAGATGCAAGAAGCAAAATGAAAACAGGCATTGAAAAAGTTGCCTCCGCAGTGCGTGTAACTTTAGGGCCTAAAGGAAGAAGCGTAGTTTTGGATAAAAAATTCGGTTCTCCTTTGATTATTGACGATGGTGTAACCATTGCAAAAGATATTGAACTTGAAGATAAATTTGAAAATATGGGTGCCCAGTTAATTCGCGAAGTCGCTTCTAAAACAAATGATATCGCAGGCGACGGAACAACAACCGCAACCGTTCTTGCAAGTGCATTACTTAACGAAGGTATCAAAAATATTACTGCCGGCGCAAATCCAACTTTTGTTAAAAAAGGTATTGAAAAAGCCGTTGTTGCCGTAAAAGAAGAACTTAAAAAAATGCAAAAACCTGTTAAAACTAAACAGGAAAAAGCACAAATTGCAACAATTTCCGCCAATGATAAAGTTATCGGTGATTTAATTGCCGAAGCTATGGACAAAGTCGGTTTTGAAGGTGTTATTACCGTTGAAGAAGGTAAAACCGCAGATACCACTTTGGAAGTTGTTGAAGGTATGCAATTTGACAGAGGTTATATCTCTCCTTATTTCGTAACCGATTCTGAAAGAATGGAATGTGTTTTGGAAGATTGCGCAATTATCATTACCGATAAGAAAGTTTCTTCCATGAACGAACTTTTGCCTTTACTTGAAAAAATCGTTCAAAGTGGCAGACAATTTTTAATTATTGCCGAAGATGTTGACGGCGAAGCCCTTGCAACTTTAGTTGTAAACCGCTTAAGAGGCACTTTGAAAGGTTGTGCAGTTAAAGCCCCCGGATTCGGCGATAGAAGAAAAGAAATGCTTGCCGATATTGCCGTATTAACCGGTGGTGAAGTTATCAGCGAAGAACGTGGCCTTAAACTTGAAAACGCAACTCCCGAAATGCTAGGTAAAGCAAAACGCGTTATTATTACCAAAGAAAATACTACTATTGTTAACGGAAATGGCAAAAAAGGCGCAGTTGAAGAAAGAGCCGCCCAAATCCGCAAACAAATTGAACTTTCCAACTCTGATTATGACAAAGAAAAACTTCATGAACGCTTGGCAAAATTAAGCGGTGGTGTGGCAGTTATCAATGTCGGTGCTGCAACCGAAACCGAGTTAAAAGCCAAAAAAGCAAAAGTTGAAGATGCTAAAAACGCAACCAGAGCAGGTGTTGAAGAAGGTTTAGTCCCAGGTGGTGGCACAGCCCTACTTCGCTGTGAAAAAGCTTTAGCAAATCTTAAAGCCGTTAATGAAGATGAACAAACCGGTATTAATATTGTTAGAAAAGCTTTAAGTGCCCCTCTTAGACAAATTGCCGAAAACTCCGGCCTTGACGGTGCTGTCGTTATTGAAAAGGTCCGCTCTTTAAAAGGTAACGAGGGTTTCAATGCCGAAACAGATACCTATGAAGACTTGCTTAAAGCAGGTGTCGTTGACCCTGTAAAAGTGGTCCGCACCGCTTTAGAAAATGCCGCTTCTATCGCTGGCACTGTTCTTTTGACCGAAGCCCTTATCGCAGATAAGCCGGAAAAGAAAGATGAACACGTCCATGGCGCAATGCCTATGGGTGGAATGGGAATGATGTAATTTGTTTTTGTTCCAAGAAAAAGGGCTCTCTTTAAAAAAGAGGGCCTTTTTTCTTGCATCGGCTTTTTGGTAAATTTTAATTTTTTTCAAACTTCTGATACATGGGCTTGCCAGCCCTGCTTGGTATACCTCGTTTGAAAAAATCGCTTTTTTCTATTCAAAAAAAGCTAATTAAAATTTCTACAAAAGGCCTTGCAAAAGGATGTTCTTTGCTTAAATTAAATTTCTGCAAAATTCTCGCAAAAACTTTCTTATATTGCTATCCTTTCGGGGATATGGGGTATTATAAACAATTTTACCCTTGTCAAAATAGCGAATATGAGCTATACTTATAGTAGAAGCTTTTTAAAAGGTAAAATTGAAATATTTATATATAAAAAGTGCATCATATTTTAATATAACAAAAAGCCCTTATTTACTTTTTAAAAAGTAAATAGGGGTTGTTTTATAAAGGAGTTAAATTATGGATAAGAAAAAGAAAAAAAAGAAGGGTTTTACTTTGATAGAAATGCTTGTTGTGGTGTTAATAATTGGGGTTTTATCTGCGATAGCTTTTCCTATTTATACAAGAGCAGTAGAAAAGAGCAGGGCTGCAAACCCTATGGCAAATCTTTCGGCTATAGCCAAGGCACAAAATGCCCGCATGCTTGCAACCTATCATTATACTAATGATATGAATAATCTTGATATTTCTTTAATAGATGAATCAAGCGGAGAAAGAGCAACAGGGGGCAGTTTTGATACGGAATATTTTACCTATAGAGTTTACGGCGATGATAGAGGCGTTGCCACAGCTACACGAAAAAATGCTACCGGCGAAAAACAATATGAATTATCTGTAAATTATGGCACGGGGCAAATATTTTGCCGTCCTATGACAAATAAAACTTGCATTGATTTAAACTTGGAAGAAGGCCAAGATTACAGCCAAGTTCCGTGGAGTAGCTGTGATTTATGGGCGTGGTCTGTTGTTAGTTGTAATTATAGAGAGAATAATGGTAATTATGAAGAAGCCCAATGTCAAGATTATGGCGGTGGTGTGGGCCGATGTTTTTTTGCGGTTTATGGAGAATCTGGAGAGTCCAATTATGAATGTAACGTTTCAAATTCTCAAAATGGTTTTTGCTTGGCATATGATAGAATGAAGGAAGTAAATTTTGAAATAGATAGGGAAAGAAGATGCTTAGAAATAGAAGGTCTTGAGTGTAAAACTTGGAGTGATTGGTATATGAGAAAGTAGTTCTTTATAAATTTATTTATTAAAACCCCCATTGCTAAGTAATAAAAAGCAACGGGGGTTTTTATTGTATTAAAATAATCAATACAAATAATCTTTATTTATGATAGTTATTGCGGTAATATCCTTGGGGGAAATGGTTTTTTCGTCAAGGTCAACTTCATAAGTGCCACAAGGGATGGGGTAATCTTTCAAAGAATTTTGTGTCTTACCGAGTTTTCCTTTAACATTACAGGATATTCTATAAACAGGATATCCCACTTTAGTTGCTTTCCATTCTCTGTCATTAGCAAGTAAGACATTACCTTTTGCGGCTTGGCTTTTATCAATAAAGCGAATATATTCATCAATATCTTGTTGATAAAATTGTTTTAACAAAAGCACAGCTTGTGTTCTTTCATAAGCAAGTTTCTTTTCCAATAATTCCTGACGTTGTGCGGGATCGCTCAAATCATAAGTTTTGGAATTAATAGAGTTTGCTGTTTGTTTCAAGGAAGCTTGTAATTTTGCATTTTGTGCTTGCAAGGCCTTTTGCTCTGCTTCTAAAGCTTCTCTTGTTTGTAAAGTGCCAATAACGGTTTTTTGATTTTGAAGAACAGCTTTTTCTTCTTGAATATAAGTATTTGTTCTTTCTACAACTCTTTCACCCGGGGTTATACCAGTATCAACTTTATATAATCCTCTTAATTCATCAATTTCAGCTTGGCGTTTTGCCATGGCTTCTTCATCATCTTTATATAAATAATTTCCTTTATGGCCGTCTTCCGGATTAGAATAATCATAAGGTTTTAAATCGCCAAGGTCAATTTGAAGTAAACCTTTATCATCCGTAACGGTAGAATAATCAAGAGTAATTAACCCATCTGAACGTAAGACGGAACTTGGATTAACGGAAGCGTGAATAGTATTAAGTAAATTTGAATATCTGACATTAAAGCTTAAAACATCTAAAGCATATTTATTTGCTTGACCTGTTTGAGCAAGTTCTTTAGCAAAATCAGTATTAAGGTGTAAATTGATTTGTCTTGTATCACTATACCAACAACATTTTGTTATACAGGCCTTGTCGGTATCAAATCTTTGGGTTGCTTCCATAGGGGAAAAGCGCACATCAAAACGATAGCAAACATCAATAGTTTTGCCTTCAAGGTCTTGCTTGGAAGATTCTATAGTTATCCATTCTCTTGTAGAATTTCCGTCAAACGAACTCATCCCTGCGCAAGCGCACAAGGGTAATATAAAAGCCATTAATGTATAAATTCTTTTCATAATTTGATTATAGCAAAAAAATAATACAAAATATCGTTCTTATAATGTAAAATATAAGTATAGATAACGGAGGTCTTTATGAAATACTTTTTAGCCATACTTGCAGGTTTACTCGTTTTAGGGTGCACAACCACTCAAAATCAAAATAATAGAAAAGCTTCTAATTCCCAAAATGCTATTTATGATGAGGAATTTGATTTGCTCATCGCACCGGAATATGATTATGAAAGCGATGTTCCTTATGCCGAACAAATTAAAACCACAACTCAAACAACAACTACAACAACATATAGCAGAACAGAAAAACCGGCAAAACGTCCCGCTTCAGTCAAATAAAACTAGAGTTTAAGTTTTTATGAATAAAGATTTGCTTGAGCAAGAAGCCAAAAGACTTTACAAAGTTTTGGGGCAGATTACTCGTCTTGACGGACAAAAGTATTCTTTAGATTATTGCAAAAAAATTGCCCCTTTAACAAGCCAAATAAATACACTTAAAAAGCAAAAAAATGCTTTAATTCTAACTCATTATTATTGTTCGCCGGAAATTATTTTTGGCATCAGTGATGAAGTGGGGGATTCTTATGGCTTAAGCAAAAAAGCCGCTCAGGCAAGGCAGGATATTTTAATTTTTTGCGGGGTAAGTTTTATGGCTCAAACGGCCAAACTTGTTAACCCTGCAAAAAAAGTTTTTCTTCCGCCGACTTATGCAGGTTGCTCTTTAGCCCAAAGTATTACTGCTAAAGAAGTTGAAGAATTAAAAAAAGAATATCCTAAAGCGCAGTTCGTTTGTTACATAAACAGCACGGCTGAAGTTAAGGCCTTATGTGATGTTTGTGTGACTTCCGCAAATGTTTTTGATATCGTGGCAAATAGTAAATATGAGCAAATTGTCTTTTTGCCCGATATTTTTATGGCGCAAAATATTGATGCCTTCTTGCAATCTAAAGGCATTAAGAAACAAATTATTGCCGCCGGCGGAACTTGTTGCGTGCATGATAAATATACCTTAAAAGATATTGAAATTGTAAAACAAAAATATCCGCAGGCAAAAATTATTTGCCACCCGGAATGCAGAAAGGAAGTCTGCCAGGCCTCTGATTTCTGTGGTAGCACAAGCGCCATGCTTAAATATGTCAAAGAAACTTCAGCGGAAGTTTTTGCCGTCTTAAGCGAGCGCGGTATAATTGCCGTTTTAGAACAAGAAAATCCAACAAAAACTTTCCTTCCAACAGGCCGAGTTTGCGCCCAAATGAAATTAAATAAACTTGAAGATATTTTGGAAATTTTAAAAGACAATAAAGATATTCCGGAAGTAAAAGTTGATGATAAAGTTGCTGTTTTAGCTTTAAAATCAATTAATGCGATGTTTAAAGGAGCCCAAAAATGATAGATAAAATTATAGCCCTAGCCATAGAAGAAGATATGGGACTTGGCGATATAACTTCAGATAATATTTTTACTGAAAAAGATAAAAGCACCGCTTCTTTTATTGCCAAAGAAGATATGATAGTTTGTGGCACTCTTGTCGCAAAAGATGTTTTTGAATATGTTGATAGCAAAATTGATTTTAAAATTTTAAAGACGGATGGAACTTTTGTCAAAAAAGGGCAAGTTATTGCGCAGGTTAAAGGCAAAACTTTAAGCATATTAAAGGCCGAACGCCCCGCTTTAAACTTTATGCAACGCATGAGCGCTATTGCAAGTAAAGCTTACGAGTTAAATAAAATTGCCAAAAAATATAATGTTATGCTTGTTGATACCCGCAAAAGTTTGCCCGGCTTTCGCAAATTTGATAAATATGCCGTAAGAATTGGCGGGGCCAAAAATCACCGCATGAGTCTATCTGACGGAGTTTTGATAAAAGATAATCATATTGCTGCTTGTGGCGGTATAAAGCAAGCCGTTTTAAAAATCCGCAAGGCAATCGGCCACACGCCAAAGATTGAAGTTGAAGTAAAGAATTTAAAAGAAGTTAAAGAAGCCCTGCTTGCTAAGGCCGATATTATTATGCTTGATAATATGACCCCTGCCGAAATTAAAAAGATGTTAAAAGTTATAAATAAGCAAGCCATTGTTGAGGCCTCCGGCGGTATTAATCAAAATAATCTTGAAGAATATTGTAAGACGGGCGTTGATGTTATTTCTATGGGTGCTTTAACTCATAGTGTTGGCGCAAAAGATATTAGTTTATTAATTAAATAGAGGTTAAATAATGAAAAAATTTTTGTGCGTTTTTGCTCTTTTTATTTTTGCTTTTATGCCGGTTTTTGCTAAGGACAATATTCATATTTCCGTTAGAGAGGATGGGGAAATTATTAGTGGTTTTAAAGTTGCAGATTCTTCTGTAGAAGTAAAAATAAATATTCTTTATCCCGCAAATTATAAGGATAGTGATAGAGTCCCCCTGACATTTATATTAGATACTCAAGAATATAAAATAGAAAACTTAAAACAAATGTTCTATGGAGATATAAATAATAACCCTCAATCTTTAATTGCGTCAGTAAGATTTAAAAATGCAGCTTTAACCCAAGAACAATTTGATAAGTTCTTAGAAGAAGTTTTTGCTTTTTTTGAATTAAATTATAAAGCCGAAAATGAGCCTTTAAAAAAGATAATTCTTGCTAAAAATAATTTTGCTTTACTAGCTTTAAATTCTCTAAATAAAGAGTCAAATTATTTCTATAATCTTGGCATTATTTTAGATAATACAACAGCCTTGCCTATCATAGATAAAGTTTATAAAAAACCTGTCCGTATTTTTGCTTTCTCACAAAAAGCAAATATTATAAATATGCAAAATATTTTTATTTCTGCCGGCTTAGAACCCATGCAAAATTTCTTTTTTAAAATAAATGATAAGCCCTCTTTTGAACAATTTGATTTAAGATATTTTTTAAATTTATTACCTAAAATTAAACAAATAAAACCTATTTTATCAAAAGAAATTGTCCAGGAAACACCTTTTTATTTGCAAGTTAAAACAGCTTATGATGTTTTAGATTTCTTGCCAATGCAGATAAAATTTGCCCCCCCTGTTTTAGCTTATGATGAAGATTCGGCTTATTTAAAAGTATTACTTCCGGAAGTTAAAAAAGTTAAAATAAGTGGTGTTTTTGCAGGCAAAAAATGGGCCCAAAAGGTAAAAATATCTAAATAATCTAAAAATGTGGATAACTTTATTAAATTAGGCCTTAGAATACAAATTTTTTAATAATTTTCTTATTTAAAAGCCAAGTTATCCACAAAAAAATTAACAAAATTTAATTAGGGCTTTTTATATTTTATTATCTAAAATAATTAGTTGCTTTTAAGACGATAAAATATAATTTTTTGGCTTTATTTTTAGATTTTATTTTAAGGGCTTTAAATTAGGTTATCCACATAAAATAGGGGTTATACACAATTTGTTAAAGTGTTAATTGTCAATAGGTCCAAATTACTTGAAATTTTGTGGATTTTGCTAGAAAAAGTATCAAAATTCTATAAAAATGTGGATAACTTAATTTTAAAAACAAATAAAAATTTTGCTATATTTGCTAGTTTTTGTATAATAAAAATATCGGAGGTTTTTTTATGAAAATTTCAATCTTTTCAATTTTAGTTTTAAGTGTTTTATGCGCCGGCTGTATTAATTCCGGCAGTAGAGAAAGAAAGGTTAATGATAACTTTACTTTAAGTGCAATTTGCCCGGAACGTGCAGATGAAGACCGCTTGCGCAAGCAAAGTGTAGAAGAAATTATAAAATCTCGTAAGATACCTAGTGTAGATTTTGAATTTGATGGTATTATTCTTTTACCTAGTGGGTATGAAGTTTTAGATAAAGTTGCCCAAATAATGACCACCGATAGAAGATATAAACTTATTATTGAAGGCCATACCGATGAAGTCGGCAGTGATGAATATAATGACTGGCTTTCCAGTGCTCGCGCAAATGCTATTAAAAGTTATTTAGTCAGTCGTGATGTTTACGCCGATTCTATTAAAACTTATGGTTATGGCAAACACCATCCTTTAGTTAGATCAGATAGTCCGGAAGCCCGTGCTTGTAACAGACGCGTAAAATTTGTTTTGACGACTCGTCCTTGGGAAATGGTCTTCTAATTTTCTGCGCCTATAGTTCAATGGATAGAGCGTCGGCCTCCGAAGCTGGAGATGTCGGTTCGACTCCGACTAGGCGCGATTTTATACTGCACCTTCTCCAAACGCAAAATCCTTGTAAAATATTTTGTTATAAAAGGTCGTAATTTTTTGTTAGAATATTCTTATTATTTATGAAAAAAAATAAATTTCCCCTGTTATTATTAATCGGTTTAGGAATTGCTACCATTTGTTCCTATTGTTGCGCTTGGGATGTAAAAGTATGGTGGATAGAAGCTACAAGTATGTTTTTTATAGTAGCTTTGCTTGCGTTTACTTACAAAAAATTTCAATTTTCAAATTTAGCTTATTTTTTGATTTTTATTTGGTGTTTAATGCAAATATTAGGGGCCTGTTACACTTTTGAAAAAGTCCCTTTTGATTATGTTAATAACTTCTTTGGTTTTAAGCGAAATAACTATGATAGATTTGCTCACTTTACTATTGGGGTAAGTTCTTTTTTAATAGCAGAGTTTGTTTGGCGTAAAAAGATAGTTAAATCTTTAAAATGGGCTGCTTTCTTTGGTTTAATATTTATAATGGCCCTTGCTAATCTCTGGGAATTGATAGAGTGGGCTTATGCCGAAATAGACGGCGGTAGTGCCGGGCTTGCCTTTCTTGGTTCACAAGGCGATATTTGGGATGCCCAAAAAGATATGCTAATGGATACTTTAGGCGCAATTTTAGGCAGTTGTTTATTCTATTTTAACTTTAAAAAACAAAAATAAATCTTAAAATCTGATATTTAAAACTTCTTCGTTTTTTGCACCTTTATAATCAAAGTGCCACCACTCTTTTGAAATTGTTGAAAACCCTGCTTCTTTCATAACTTTTTGTAAAGCCGTTCTGTTTTCTATAGCAATTTGTGGTATTTCATCGCCTTCATAATAAGCTGCTGAAAGGGGGGAAAAAGTATCAAATTCCGTTGGGGTTACAAGGGCTTCCCCGTTTTCATCACAAGGGCCTATATCAATAGCCATACCTCTGGAGTGATTTGATACTCTTGAAACAAAACCTACTTCTTGTGTGCTGTTAACAAGAATTTTTTGCACACTTGCAGGTCTGTAGCAATCATAAGCGCATAAATAAAAGGGTTCTTCTGCATTTAAAGCAGCTTTTGCCGCTTTTGCAAGGGCCTGGGCTGCCGGTTTTTTAAGATAACATTTTGCCCTTTTATAAAGTTTTTTACCGGTAAAATTGTTTTCTGTTGCATATCTTAAATCTAAAAATATTTTAACGGGTAAAGTTTCAATATCTACCAAATCTTTTGCTTCAAGTTGTTCTTTAAGGGTTAAGGGTTTTGCTACTTGTGTAATATTTTGTTCTATTTTCTCTTGGGCTGAAATTGTAGTTTCCGGTGTTTTAACGGATGCTTCTTGTATAATTTGTTGCGTCGTTGCTTCTTGGGTTAAAATTGTTTCTGCTTGTTCCTGAGTAGTTTGTTCTATTGTTAAATTTTGTTCTTCTGTTATAGTCGGAAAATCCTGCTTTGTTTCCGGTTGAATATTTTGTTCTTCTTGTTCTTCTAAAGCAGGGGTTTGTTCTTCTAATCCTTCAGAATGGGCTTGGTCTAAGTAATTTTTATTTTCGGCAGGCAAAATACCTTGCTCTATAACAGAATCTTGTTTAGTAGCATCTTGTTGTGCGGTAGGCAAAACATCTGTTGTTAAGATTGTGCTTTGATCAACAACAGGTCTTTCCTGTTTAGGATAGGGTGACCAATCATAATTATATTTCTTCTCAGCCACATACATTAGTCCTAAATAAATAACAATAAAAACAAACATTATAGAAATAGTCTTTTTCATATATTTCATTGTATATTATCTTTGGCAAGATTGTAAAGCATAAAAAATATAAAGTATAATATTAAAAAGGCAGTATATTATAAAAACAGGTGGTCCAAAATGAAGTTAAGCGTTTTATCAAGTGTTATTGGCGATTCGCCGACCTTAAAATTAAATGCAAAAGCAGCCCAGTTAAAAAAACAAGGCGAACCTATTGTTCACTTAGGTGGTGGGGAACCTATTGAACTTGCTCCAAAAGGTTCTGTTGAAGCAATGCTAGCCAAAGTACAAAGCGGTAAAATTAAATATTCCCCGGCTTCAGGTCTGCCGGAGTTAAAAGCAGCCGTTTGCACCTATACTAAAGAACAATATGGTAAAGATATTACTAATGAAAATGTTATTATTACCGGTGGCGCAAAACAGGCAATTTATAATTTCCTTTTATGTGCCGTAAACCCCGGTGATGAAGTTATTTTTCCGGCTCCCTATTGGGTAAGTTATCCGGAAATGGTTAAACTTGTCGGCGGAACCCCTGTTGTTGTTAAACCTTCAGAAGGCATTAAAGTAAAATTTGAAGAAATTAAAGCCGCTGTTACACCTAAAACAAAAGCCATTATGTTTAACAGCCCCAACAATCCTTCCGGCATTTTGTTTGAAGCAGATTTTATTAAAAATTTAGTTGAACTTTGTGAAGAAAAAAATATCTGGCTTATGACTGATGATATTTACCACCAACTTGTTTTCGGCGGTAAAAAAGCACCAAGCCCGTTTGCTTACTCTAAAAACTCAGATAATATTGTCGCAATTAACGGCGTTTCAAAATTATTTGGTTTAACGGGTCTTAGAATCGGTTGGGCAGTCAGCACCAATACAGAAATGATTAAAGCCATGGGCCGTATGCAAGCACAAACAACTTCTTGCACAAGTGATTTAAGCCAAGTTGGTGCGCTTGCTGCTTTACAAAAAGACCAAGATTTTATTAAGAATTTACAAAAAACTCTTGAAACAAACAGAGATATTTTGCTTAAAGAATTAAGTCAAATTCCTAATATCAAAGCCAATGTCTCAGACGGAACATTTTATTGCTTGGTAGATTTTAGTTATTATAATAAAAGCTCGCTTGAAATGTCTGCTTTCTTACTTGAAAAAGTTTTGGTGGCGACAATGCCAAGCGCACCCTTCGGCGTGGATGGTTATTTAAGAATCAGCTATTGCGCCGGTAAGGAAAATATTGTGGAAGGTATCAGGAGAATTAAATGGGCTCTTGATAAAAATGCCACAGGCGAAATAAAGATTGGAAATAAAATTATAAAGAAGGAATGGTAAAACAAATGATAAAGATTGATCCAAACGCCCTTAAGAGCGAATATGCTTTTGAAAATTCGGGCTTAAAAACAAACAAAACAATTTATTGGAACTTGACAAGTGAAGCACTTGCCGAAGAATCCTTAAAAAGAGGGGAAGGCAATATAACCCACGGTGGCGCCTTGTGTGTTGAAACCGGCAAATTAACCGGTCGCGCACCCAATGATAGATTCTTTGTGGAAACCGAAGAAACCAAAAACACTATTTGGTGGCATAAAGGCAATAAAGGCATAAGCGAAGAAAACTTTGAAAAACTTTTCAAAAAAGCACAAAAATATGTTGAAGATAAAGATTTATTCGTTAGAGATGCTTATGTCGGTGCGGCAAAAAACTCCCGCCTTGCTATTCGCGTTATAACCGAATATGCCTGGCACAATATTTTTGCCCGCAATATGTTTATTGAACCCGCTAGAGAAGAAATTACAAAAATTATTCCTGAATTTACGGTTGTCTTTTTACCGGGTTTAAAAGCAGACCCTGCAACAGATGGCACCGCAAGCGAAACCGCAATTGAAATTAACTTTAAAAAGAAAATGGTAATAATTGCCGGTTCTGCTTATGCAGGGGAATCTAAAAAATCTATTTTTACCGTTATGAACTATCTTTTACCGCAAAAAGGTATTATGACAATGCACTGCTCTGCCAATGTCGGTGATAAAGGCGATAGCGCTGTTTTCTTTGGTCTTTCCGGCACAGGTAAAACCACCCTTTCCGCTGACCCACACAGAGGTTTAATCGGCGATGATGAACACGGCTGGGACGCAGAAGGTGTATTTAACTTTGAAGGTGGCTGCTATGCAAAAGTTATTAAACTTTCTAAAGAAGCAGAACCTCAAATTTACTCCACAACCCAACGCTTTGGCACCTTGCTTGAAAATGTGGTCTTTGACCCTAATACCCGCAAATTAGATTTAGATGATGCTACTTTGACAGAAAATACCCGCGCCAGCTATCCTTTAACCTTTATTGATAATGCAGTTCCCAGCGCAAAAGGTCCGCATCCGAAAAATATTATTTTCTTAACTTATGATGCTTTCGGTGTTTTACCGCCGATTTCAAAACTTTCTAAAGAACAGGCAATGTATCACTTTATCAGCGGTTATACCGCAAAAGTTGCCGGCACGGAAAAGGGCGTAAAAGAACCCCAAACAACCTTCAGCACTTGTTTCGGCGGGCCTTTTATGGCTTTACACCCTTCAACCTATGCCCACTTGCTTAAAGAAAGAATGGAAAAATATAATGTAAATTGCTGGCTTGTTAACACAGGGCTCGTCGGTGGGCCTTATGGTATTGGCACCAGAATCAGCATTAAACATACAAGGGCCTTGCTTAATGCTGCTTTACATGGTAAACTAGATAATGTAAAATTTGTAAAAGATGATGTATTCGGCTTTGAAATTCCAACTGAGTGTGAAGGCGTTGATGCTTCCATCTTGCAACCCGCAAATACTTGGAAAGATAAAGAAGAATACTATAAGAAATACAAAGAACTAGCAGCAGCCTTCGTTAAAAACTTTGAAAAGTTTAAAGATGGTTGTTCACAAGATATTTTAGACGCAGCACCAAAAATTGCTTAGTTTAGGATATTTAAAAAATATAAAAAAATAAAAATATAGGAGAAAAATATTATGGCAAAAGCAAATGCAAAATTTATGACACCTTTAACCCCGAGCGCAGAACTCGCAAAAGTTACAGGTTCTAGTCCGTTACCGAGAACTGAAGTTGTTAAAAAAGTTTGGGCTTATATCAAAACAAACAACTTGCAAGACAGCACCAACAAACGCAATATTAACGCAGATGCAGTTTTGAAACCGATTTTCGGCGGAAAAACCCAAGTTAATATGTTTGAAATGACTTCACTTATCAGCAAACACCTCAAATAAGGTTTTGTTCAAAAAAGCCCCTTGCTTTTGGCAAGGGGCTTTTTATTTGGGCTGACAAATTATTTTTATTTGGCAAGTTCTTTGTAAAGTTCTTTTTGTCTGCTTGTTAAATGTTCCGGATTATTGATAAGCAGGCGGACATAAAAATTGCCGTTTCTGCCAAGCCCTTTGCCTGATAATTTTAGTTTTTGTCCGCTCTTTGCGCCGGCAGGTATTTTGATATTTATGCTTGAAGAATCGGGCAAATAAACGCTTGCCGTTCCGCCAAGTGCTGCCGTCCAGGGCATAAGGTTTAAATCATAATAAATATCTGTGCCTTCTAAAGAATACGGCTCTTTTGCGGTTATTTGAATATTTACATATAAATCACCACCTCTAGAGCCAAGGCCTTTAAGTTTTATTTTTGCGCCTTGTGCAATACGGGCAGGGAATTTAACTTGAGCACTTTTACCACTCGGTAAAGTTAAGCGCACCATGCCACCCTGATAAGCGGAAGCAAGGTCCAAAGATAAATTAGCTTCTTCCTGTTGCGGTTGTGAATAAATGCCGTAAGGATCTTGTGCGGCGCTTCTTCTGCGGGAAGTTCTTCCTCCTCCGCCAAAACCGCCAAGCCCACCGAAAATTGATTGAAAGAAATCGCTAAAATCACTTGCCTCAAAGCCACCTGTTCCGTTAAAATTGAAACCTTGTCCAAAGGGATTTGCTCCGCCGGTGGAATATTGATAATATTGAGCACCGCCCGGGTTTTGATAATAATTACCTGCTCCTGCTCCTGTTCCGCTGGCACCGCCACCACCGCGTGCATAATTTTGATAATTACCTGAGCCGACTTGATCGTAAATTGTTCTTTTTTGTTTATCTGAAAGAACTTCGTAGGCCTCGTTAATATCTTTAAATTTTTCGGTCATTTCGGCCTTTTTACTTTCAGGGTGCATATCAGGGTGATATTTGCGTGCCTGAGTTTTAAAAGCTTTTTTAATTTCAGCTTCTGTTGCGTTTTTGTTAACGCCGAGTATTTTATAATAATCTTTATAGTCTGCCATAATCAAACCCCCTTACCACAAATATTTTATATAATTTATTAGAAGATGTTAAATTAAATATTTGTCAAATATTTTTTAAATTAGATTTTATCGTCTGAGAAATAAAAAATACTTGCAAAAATTTTTAGATTATAATACAATATATATGTAATCCTCGGTAGCTCAATGGTGGAGCGATCGGCTGTTAACCGATAGGTTATAGGTTCGAGTCCTATCCGAGGAGCAATTTTAACAAAAACCCCTTCTAGTGAAGGGGTTTTTTCTTTGGCTTTTTTCCTCTTTTTTATTTTTTTAGATTGTTTTTAATCACAAAATTATTTGCTGTATTTAATGTAAAAATAAATTATAATGAAATTATGAAAATAAAAAATAAAGGTTTTACTTTACTTGAAATTTTGGTAGTAGTTTTGATTATCGGTATTTTAGCGGCTATTGCTTTGCCAAATTATAAAAAGTCCGTTAATAAATCACGCCTAGCGGAAGCGGTTTTACTCTCTAAAAGTTTAGAAGGTGGCGTAAAATATTTGGCCCACAAAGGAGTTTCCGGTCAAGGCAAAGAAATAGCCGGTTCTTTTAGTTTAAGTGGGGCTTCTTGGGATGAAGAGGGCTTAATATATTCCACAAAAACACACGCTTTAGATATTACTTGCCAAGACGAACAATGTGTGGCACATATTTATTATCCAAAAGAAGGCACGCCTTTATATACTTTAACTTTTACGGGTGAGAAAAACCAAAATACTATAAAAACTTGCCAAGGCCCTGATTATATTTGTGATGATTTAGCAGATAAGGGTTTTACAAAAATCTAAAATAAAAAACCCCCTTACTTTTTAGCAAGGGGGTTTTATTTTGTTTTTTAGTTAAAAAACTATTTTTTAAGTTTTAAAACTTCATCAATAAGGCCATATTCTTTTGCTTCTTCGGCAGACATATAGAAATTGCGTTCGCTGTCTTGTCTGATTTTTTCTTTCTTTTGGCCTGTGTGATGTGCCAAAATATCCAAAAGATGTTCTTTATTTTCGCGAAGTTCCTTTGATTCAATTTCAATATCCGTTACCTGGCCGGAAATTCCGCCGCCCCAAATTAAAGGTTGGTGTATCATAATTCTTGCGTGCGGCAAAGCATATCTTTTGCCTTTAGAGCCGGCAGCCAAAAGAACTGCACCAAAGCTCATTGCCTGTCCCATACAAATTGTGGTGATAGGGGCTTTAATATATTGCATAGTATCATAAATTGCAAGGCCTGCCGTAACAAGACCGCCCGGGGAGTTAATATATAAGTTAATTTCTCTTGAAGAATCTTCGGCATCAAGGTAAAGCAGTTGGGCGATAATCATATTTGCCGCTTCTGTGCTAACTTCACCTTCGCGCCCGCCAACAAAGATAATTCTATCTTTTAACAGACGGGAAAAAATGTCATAACCAATGTTTTTTTCAATAATTGTAGGGATAATCATAATTTTCTCCTTATTGATAAATTTTACCATATTAACTAAAATATATGTATATGGTAGATAGAATCAAAAGACTTGAAAATTTGTTTTTGGAAGAAATAAATTCCCTTGTTTCCCGTCTGATAGCAAGCGGTCATTTTAGCGGTTTTATAACTTTAACAGCGGTCAGAGTTTCCAAAGATTTAACCACCGCAAAAGTGTTTTATTCTGTTTTCGGTAATGAAGCCGATAAAAAAAATGCCGCAAAGCAACTTGCAAAAGTCAGGGGGGAAATCGGCGCGGCCTTGCGCTCAAGAGTACATATTAAAAGAATACCTTCTTTTACTTTTGAACTTGATAATACGCCGGAGCGTGCTTCCGCGGTGGAAAAGATTTTTGCCAAAATAGAAAAAGAACATGAAGAAAAATAATACCCTTGCGCAAATTGCTCAAGCCATAAAAAAAGGTAAAAGTTTTTTTATTGCCGGCCACCAAAACCCCGATGGTGATAGTCTTGGCTCCACCTTGGCTTTAACATCGCTTTTAAGAAGGATGGATAAAGAAGTTTATCCTTTCAGCAAAGATAGACCGGGCGATGATTTATTTTTCCTGCCCGACTTAAATAAAGTTAATTTCGGTGTTTTACCCACAGAACATAATTACGATACTTTAATTATGCTTGAATGTTCTGAACCCACCCGTGGCGGAAATCTTGATATTTGTTTTAAAAACGCAAAACAAGTAATAAATATTGACCACCATATAACAGGTCAATTTTACGGTGATTTTAATTATATAGATGCTAAAGCATCTTCCACTGCGGAAATTATGGTGCGTCTTTTTAAAGAAATGAACGCAAAACCAACCGCAAACGAGGCAACTTGCCTTTACACCGGCCTTGTTACCGATACAGCGCGTTTTTTACACTCCAATACCACGCCCGAAAGTATGGCCGCAGGTGCTTTTTTGCTTGAGTGCGGTGCCGATATCAAGTTAATAAACACAATAATTTACAACACAAAACCTTACCCGGAAATGAAACTTCTTGGCCGTGCTTTAGAAAAATTAAAATTACATCACAACAAACAAATTGCGGAAATTTCCCTTTTAAAATCTGATTTCAAAAAACTTAAAACCGACCCGCGCCACACACAAGGCATTGTAAGCCAACCGATAATGGTGCCAAGTGTTGAAGTTTCCCTTTTACTGAGGGAAGAACCCGGCAAAGTGGCAGTTAATTTGCGCTCTAAAGGCAAAATTGATGTTAGCGCTATTGCCCAAGAGTTCGGCGGTGGCGGGCACGCAAGAGCGGCCGGTTTTAAAATTGCCAAAGGCAATCTTGAAACTATCAAAAAGAAACTTTTAAAAGCCGTTAAAGAAAAATTAAAATGACACAACTTCTTGGCCTTTTGCCGATAGATAAAACACCGGGGTGGACCTCGCACGATGTTATTGCTTATACTCGCGGGATTTTAAGTTGTTATGAATTTTCCCGTATCGGTCATTGTGGAACTTTAGACCCTATGGCAAGCGGGCTTTTGCTTGTTTTAATCGGGCGTGAAGCTACTAAAAGACAAGCAGAGTTTTTAGGGCTTGATAAAGTTTATCAAGCCCAAGTTAAACTTGGCGTTTTAACAGATTCTTGGGATATGCAGGGCTTTATTTTAAAAGAAGAACCTTGCCCTAAAATCACTTTAAAACAAGTTAAAGAAGCGCTTAAAACTATGACGGGCAAAATAACACACCCTATACCTTTTTACAGCGCAAAAAAAGTTAAAGGCCAGGCCATGTATGAACACGCGCGAAACGGAGTTAATATCAAAAAAGAAAGTGTTGTGGAAATTTATAAATATTCTAAAATATCTTTAAAAGATAATATTATCAGTTTTGAAGTTTCTTGCTCTAGCGGAACTTACATTAGAAGTCTTGCTTTTATGCTTGGCGAGAAACTTGGCACTTGCGCTACTTTAAGCGCACTTAGGCGTGTTAAAATCGGCCCTTATAAAATTAAAGATGCTTTGCCCCTTGATACACTTAGAAAAAGCGCGCCGGAGGATATAGTAAAATGGGTAAAAAGTTTATAACAATAGGCACTTTTGACGGCGTGCATCTTGGCCACAAATTTATTTTTGATATTCTTAAGAAACTTGCCGCCAAAAATAATTTAGAGCCGCTTATTTTAACTTTTGATTTTGCGCCAAAACTTTTAAAAAATAATGATACCAAAAACAAAGTTTTAACCTTGCCCGATGAAAAACTTGTTTTGTTAAAACAGGAAAATTGCGAAGTTAAAAAACTTGATTTTGAAAAAATTAAAAATTTAACTTGCCAAGAATTTTTTGATATTCTTATAAAAGATTATAAAATGGGCGGTATTTTAACGGGGGAAGATTTTGCCTTCGGTAAAGACCGCCTGGGTAAAAAAGATTTCTTATCAAAAGCTTGCGCCGAAAATAATATAATTTACTCTTGCCAAAATTTTGTTAATAATAAAGAAGGCCACAAAATATCCTCTTCCTTAATACGCAAATTTTTAGAACAGGGTGAAGTTAGCGTTGCTTCTAAAATGCTTGGCCATTTTTACACTTTAAAAGGGCTTATTGTTAAAGGCCAGCAACTTGGGCGCCAAATGGGTTTTGCCACCGCTAATTTAAAAATAGATACTTGCAAAATTTTGCCAAAAGGCGTTTTTGCAGTTAAAGTTTTTTTAGATAACAAAGAATATAAAGGCGTTTGTAATATCGGCCTTAGGCCAACTGTGGAAAAAAACGGCGCGCCTTTATGCGAAGTCCACATTTTAGATTTTAATCAAGATATTTACGGCAAAATTTTGCAAATTGCCCTTGTTGCCAAGATTCGTGGGGAAAAGAAATTTGCCGACCTTGGCGAACTTACACAACAAATTAACAAAGATACCGCTAGCGCGGTAAGAATACTTGGATAAATTATTTTATAACACTCGTCAGTAATTTTATTAAGGCCTTTTGGTTTGGCTCTTTTGCGCGTTTTGAAATTATTTGTTTTTGTCCTTTGCTTTGCACGATAACATAATTATTTTTTAACTCAAAAACAGAACGCTCGGGCGTTTCTTCAAACAAACTTCGGCCCATCATATTTTGCGGTGTTTTTTGTCCTGCAAGGCCAAGTATCGTTGGCCCGATATCTTGCTGGGAAGCATTTTTATCAGTCGTCAAAACTTCCTCAATTTTATTTTTGGTAATTAAAATAAAAGGCACTTCTTCAAAATTCTTTTGGTAATTTTTAACCAAAGGGCCAATATCTAAATTCGCGTAAAAGGGGTGGTCGGCTGTAACGATAAGCAAAGTATCATCGTCAAGCAAATTTTCCTTTTGTAAATTTTCAATAAAAAGGCCTAACTCATAATCGTAATTTCTAAATGCACGCGCCATATTGGGTCTATCGTATGCGGCGGCAATTTTTGGGTCAATACCATCCAAGTTTAAAGGGGGGTAAGTTTGCCCGAGATAATCTGTTCTGCCGCTTGGCACATGGGTATCAACATTTAAAATATCAATAAAAACTTTTTGGTCGCGGTTTTCTTTAAGATAGTTAATTGTAAAATCAAACAAAGATCTATCGGTAAGTCCCCACCAGGCAATTTTATCTTTATAGGGAGTATTGCTAAAATAATCTGCGCCGTAAACTTCGCTAAAACCTGCCTGTTTAAAAAGAACATCTTCGTTCATATAATGTTCGTTTGCACCGCGTATAAAAGCAGTTTTAAAGCCATTATCTTTTAAGATTTTGACAAAAGATAAGGGGTATTCATTTTCAAACATAAGTTCGGGGTTAGCGTGGCCCGAAAAAATAACACTTAAGCCGTATAAGGTGGAAATTGTCGTCGGTTTTAAAGAAACATTAGGGTAAGTTTTTTTAAGATTATCAATAACCGCACTTGCTGAAGGCGGAATATTTGGATTAACCATATTGCTAAATTTATTTGAAAGGGCTTCGGTAGTTATCAAAATTATGCGTTTATAATTTTTTTTGTTAACAAAATTGCTAGGCCTAAAAAGATTATAATTTTGGGCGGCAAGTTGTATTTCACTATCACTAAGCGGCAAAACTTCAGGTGCCGATTTTTTATTTATTAAATCTTTAACAATACCGGCTAAAGTTGTATCCATTAACTGCGTGCTAAAAAATGCCTGCGGTGTTTTTAAATAAAAAATCGGCGAAATAACGGAAATTATTAAAAGAAGCACCGCCGAAAAAGCCATTTTTTTGGCACTAATGTGGCGGCTTGGTGCATGCCAAAACTTGCCTACAACAAAGAAAGGAAAAAAGTAAATAAAAGCAAAATAACAAAGCAAACGAATATCCGTCATAAACTGATATTGCGCCCCGCCAAGCGTCATAACATGTTTTAAGCCAAATCTTTCCTTAAAATACATCAAAAGCACAATATCAGCCGTAATCGTTATATAGTAAAGAAAAAATACTAAAGCAAAAACACCGCGTTTTTTAAAGCCCAAAATATGCACGATATAAAAAATTATGGAAATTGTTAAAAACTCCACGCAAAATTTTGTTAAAAGCCCAATAGTTAAGGTGGAAAAACTAAAGGCCTCAAGTTGCCAAAGACCGATAAAATAAAAAACTATGCCCGGCAAACTCAAAAGAGAAAAAAGCAAAAAATCTTGTTTTAAAAGGGAAAAATATTTATTTAATAATTTCATAATAAAGCACAACCTCTCAAAAAATGATAAAATAATTATACTATTTAATGGGGCAGTAAGTCTGCCCAAAAATATGTTTGAGGTATTTTATGGAAAACGCAAATATAGAAGTAAAAAGACATAGTTGTTCACACATTTTAGCGGCCGCCGTGCAGGAACTTTTTAAAGGTACAAAACTTGGTATCGGTCCTGCTATTGAAAACGGCTTTTATTATGATTTTTTATCAGATCATAAATTCACACCCGAAGACCTCAAAACAATAGAAAAAAAGATGCAACAAATTGTTGCTTCAGCCCAGCCCTTTGTTTGCCAAAAAATCAGCAAGCAAGACGCTTTAAAAATGTTTGCTGATAAAGGCGAAGAATTTAAAGTTGAACTTATTAAAGAACTGCCGGAAGGTGAAATTACTATTTACACCAACGGCAATTTTACCGATTTATGCCGCGGACCACATATGGAACATACTGGCAAAATCAAACATTTTAAACTTACCCACACTGCCGGTGCTTATTGGCGCGGTGATGAAAAACGCCCCCAAATGCAACGCATCTATGGTATTGCTTTTGAAACAAAAGAAGAATTAAACGACTATATCAAACAGCAAGAAGAAGCCGCCAAACGCGACCACCGCAAACTTGGCACTGATTTAAAATTATTCTTTATGGACGAAGATATCGGCCCGGGTCTTGTTTTATGGCAACCAAAAGGCGGTATGCTTAGAAAAACTCTTGAAGATTGGATAAGAGCGGAAAACCTTAAACGCGGTTATGATATGGTTTTTAGCCCGCATATTGCACGCCTGCACTTGTGGCAAAAATCTGGCCACGCAAACTTTTATAGCGAAAATATGTTTAGTCCTATAGAAGTTGACGACCAAAAATATCAGTTAAAACCGATGAACTGCCCTTTTCACATTTCAATTTACAATTCCGAACTTAGAAGTTATCGCGATTTGCCTTTACGCCTAGCCGAACTTGGCACGGTGTATCGCTATGAACGCTCCGGCGTTATGCACGGGCTTTTAAGAGTGCGCGGTTTTACCCAAGATGATGCCCACATTTTCTGCACGCCCGAACAAATTGAAAGCGAAGTCCAAGCCTGTTTTGAATTTGCTTTACATATTTTTAAAACTTTCGGTTTTGAAAAATATAAAGTGGAACTTTCCACCTGGGATGAAACCAAGCCGGAAAATTACACCGGCAAGGCAGAAGATTGGCACAGAGCCCAAGCCGCTTTGGAAGATGTCTTAAAAAAGAACAATATTCCCTATACCGCACAAGCAGGCGAAGCCGCCTTCTACGGCCCCAAAATTGATATTAAGTTAATTGACGCTATTGGCCGTCCGTGGCAACTTTCCACAATTCAGTTTGACTTTAACTTGCCCGAACGCTTTGACTTAACTTATATCGCAAAAGAAGGCAGACAAAGACCTTTAATGGTCCACAGAGCAATGCTTGGTTCTATTGAACGCTTTATCGGTATTTTAATTGAACATTATGCAGGGCTCTTCCCGCTTTGGCTTGCCCCGGTCCAAGCAAAAATTTTAACTTTGACTGATGATCAAATACCTTTTGCAAAAGAACTTGCCCAAAAGATGCGCGAAGCAGGCCTTCGCCCGGAACTTGATTTAAGGCCCGAGAAACTTGGCGCAAAAATCCGCCAAGCCCACCTTGAAAAAGTGCCTTATACTTTAGTTATCGGTGCAAAGGAAGCCCAAAATAAGACTGTTACCATCCGCCTTAGAAGTGGCAAAAACTTGGAAGGCGTTTCAGTGGATGATTTAATTGCTAAACTTAGTGAGGAAGTTAAATCTTTCAGCTTAAAACCTTACTTTAACTAGGTTTTTATAAAAAAGGGTGTTTATTCTAAAAGAGTAAACGCCCTTTTTGTTTAAGGAGAACATTATGAAAAAAATCTTGTTATTGTTGTTTGTTATAGTTGTAAGTATATGTTGTGTTAAATTTGTTTCTTCAGTTTTTACACCAAAAAATATAAAGTACAAAAAAAATGTGGTAAAAACCGAAGGAATTACAAATATTACTAATGAAATTTGTTCGGAATTTCTTGATGATTGTGATTGTATCGTAACGGAATATCCAGACCCTGCTTATATAAAACAATTAGCCCAAAAGCTTGTAAATGTTAATGAAAAAAACTTGCTGGGTAGGACTGCCCTTCATTGTGTGCCCGGGTGGGGAGAATATATAGAAACAGTTAAGTTATTAATAGCTAAAGGTGCAGATGTAAATATAAAAGATGATTATGGCAGAACTCCTATTTTTAATGCGAGTGAAGAGAAAGTTAAATTGCTCATTGCCGCAGGTGCGGATGTAAATGTAAGAGATGTTTCCGGCATGACTCCGCTTGATTATGCCACCACAGATGAAGAAATAAAAAAACTTCTTATTAAACAAGGTGCAAAAAGTGGCAAAGATTTAAAATAATCTTTTATTTGAAAAGACAAAATAAAAACACCCTTGTTTCTTTTTAGGAAGCAAGGGTGTTTTTATATTAAATTATTTTCATTTATTTTGTGTTAGTATTGTGCTTTGAATCTTAAGTTCTCAAAAAGAATATAATTTATTCCACTTTTCTTTATGTTAAAATCAATATCTATTTTACAGGGCGCAACCTCTTTTCCGCTCCAAATTACCTTGCTTTCTTTATCAAATACTTCTTTTCAACGCATGAATCCATAATCTTCCTTAGATTTAAATAAATATAGGCCCAAAGGCCTATTTTTTATTGCCTCTTGATTCGTATGATAAAATATATATATAAAGGAGGATTTTACGCTATGGATTTTAAACTTTTTGAAAAATTAAGTTCTACCCCGGCCCCTTGTGGCAGAGAAGAACTTTTAAGAGAAACAATTTTACCCCTTATTAAACCTTTAGTTGACGAAGTCAAAACCGATGCTTTAGGCAATATTATCGCCTTAAAAAAAGGCAAAGGCAAATTTAAACTTATGCTTGATGCACATATTGACGAAGTTTCCGCAAGAGTTAGATATATTGAAGAAAGCGGATTTTTGCGCTTTGTCACCACCGGCGGTATTGATGCAAGAACATTAGTTGCTCAAAGAGTCAAAATTCAAACCAAAAAACACGGCATTTTAACAGGTATTATCGGCTCAAAACCGGCACACTATTTGACCTCGGCAGATCTTGCCAAAGCAGCAAGCGTTGATAGTCTTTTTATTGATACCGGGCTTGATGGCAAAACCGCAAAAGAAGTTTTTGCTATCGGCGATCCTATTACTCTTGATAGAGCCCCTATTGAATTTGGCAAAGATTTATTTTCCGCCAAAGCAATAGATGATAGGGCCGGCGTTTATATTCTTTTAAAGGTTATGGAAAACTTACCAAAAGAACACGATGCCGATATTTATTTTACCTTTACCACACAGGAAGAATTTGGCCTTATCGGTTGTCAATGTGCAGTTTTTGATATTAAGCCAGATGTTGCCCTTGCCGTAGATACAACAGGTGCTCTTGATACCCCGGGTATTCCCGTGCAAGATTATGTTTTAAGACTCGGGCAGGGTATCGGTATCAGCATGGTTGATAGAACAACTATCGCAAACCAAGGCGTTGTAGATCACCTTGTTGAAATTTGCCAAAAACGCAAAATTCCCCATCAATTAAGGGTTGCTTCAAGAGGTTCTAACAATGGTATGATTATGCAAAGGCACGCAGGAGCCGTGGCGGAATGCACTTTATCGGTGCCGGTGCGCTACATCCACTCCAATGTAGAAGTAGCCAATAAAAATGATGTCGATGCCGCCGTTGCCTTGGTGGAAAATTTTGCCCTTGAGTGTTGCCCCTCAAGATATACACCGGAAATTTAAACTATGATTAAGCCAATAAATTTTAAACTTGATAAAAAACAAGGTCAGTATTATAAAGCAACCGATATTTTAAAAGAGAAAAAATATCAGTTATCACAAGACGAAATAAGAAAACTAAAAAAATTAGAAGTTTTATATCGTTCTTTGTGTGCGGTTTTATATAATTATGTTCCGCTTTCAGGCCACCCCGGTGGCAGTATTTCAAGCGGGCCGATTGTCTTAAATCTTGTTTACAATATTATGGCTTATGACCTAAAAGAGCCATATCAAACAGGTTTTGATATTTTATCTTACGCTGCAGGCCATAAAGCGCTTGGTCTTTATGCTTTAAGCGCAATTAGAAACGAAATTGCCAAAACTTACGCAAGCGAACTTTTGCCAAAAGAAGCTTGGCAACTTAGACTTGAAGATTTGCTCGGGTTTAGAAAAGCACCCACCACAAGCACAAAATATTTTAAAGAATTTAATTCTAAATCTTTAGACGGACACCCGGAACCTTTAACCCCTTTTGTCTGCCTTGCCACAGGCGCAAGCGGTGTTGGTTTTGGCGCAAGTGTGGGCCTTGCTTTAGGCGCGGCAATTAACTATAAAGAAAAAGCACCGAAAGTTAATGTCCTTGAAGGAGAGGGGGGCTTAACTGCCGGCAGAGTGGCAGAAAGTTTGGCTATTGCGTCCCGCGCGGGTCTTGATAATTTGATTATACATTTAGATTGGAACCAGGCCTCTATTGATTCTGATAAAGTCTGCGCCGAAAACGGCCAAGCAGGTGATTATGTTGCCTGGCAACCAAGTGAACTTTTCTATATCAACGGCTTAAATGTTATTGAAGTTGATGACGGCAGTGATTTTGCGCAAATTTACGCCGCACAAAAATTTGCAAATTCTTTAAATAACGGCCAACCCACAGCAATAGTTTACAGAACTATTAAAGGCCGCAAATACGGCATTGAAGGGCGCAAAAGCCACGGCAGCGGCCACAAATTTGCAAGTGAAGGTTATTATAATGCCCTAGCCGATTTTGAGCAAACTTTTAATATTAAAATACCGCATTTTGAAGGCGAAATGGATGCCAAAAATGTGGAAAATTACTATTATCAAACTTTGCTTTGTTTTAGAAAAGCAATTTCCGAAAATAAAGCAATTTTTGCACCTTTTGCCGATAAATTAAAAACGGCAAAACAAAATTTACTTGCTAAAAACTTGCCTGTTTTAACAAAACCAGCAGAAACTTTTGACCCGTTTAAAACACCTGAAGTTCTAAATTATCCAAGTGATAAAAAAGTTGCTTTAAGAAATGCTATGGCCCAGGCCTTGCAATATATGGGCGAGAAACAAAAAAATAGTTTTTATGTTTCTACGGCAGATTTAAGTGGCTCAACGGCAGCCGGGCAAATTGCAAAACCTTATGATAAAGGGTTTTACAATAAGCAAACTAACCCGGAAAGCCGTTTAATTGCAAGTGGCGGTATTTGCGAAGATGGCCTTAGTGCCGTTATGAGCGGTGTTAGCGCTTACGGGCTTAATACAGGTGTTGCGGCTTCTTATGCTGCTTTCACAAGTTCTATGATGCACACGGCTTCGCGTTTACATGCTATCGGCCAGCAATCTTATCACGAAATAACCGGCAAAGCTATGAACACTTTTGTAGTTTTCAGCGGACATGCCGGCATCCCAACAGGCGAAGACGGCCCAACTCACGCAGATCCGCAGGCCTTGCAACTTGTGCAGGAAGATTTCCCCAAAGGTATGGCAGTAACTTTGACGCCTTTAGATACGCGTGATGTTTGGCCTTCTTTATGTGCGGCTATGGCAAAGAAACCGGCGGTTTTATATCCCTTTGTAACTCGTCCGGAAGTTTGCCAAAATGAACGCTTGCCGGGTGCTGATGCAACAAAAGGCGTTTATGCTTTAGTTAAAGAAAAAGATGCGCAAGGCACTTTAATTATTCAAGGTAGTGGCGTTGGCGAAATTTTTATGCAACAAACTTACCCAATGCTTAAAAAAGAAGGTATAAAATTAAATGTTTATTATGTTTGCTCGCGCGAACTTTTTTTGAGTTTAGATGAAAAAGAGCAAGAGCAAATTTTGCCTTTAAGCGAGCAGAAACGCGCTATGGCAATAACAGATTTTACTATGCCGACACTATATTGCTGGCTTAAAAGCGAAATTGGGCAAAAATGCTCTCTTTCACCTTTTAAAGACGGCAAATATTTAGCAAGCGGTAAAGCACCAAAAATTTACGAGCAGGCACATTTAGACGCTAAATCGCAACTTTTGGCAATTAAAAACTATTTACAAAAAATCAAGGAGAAATAAAAAATGGCAGAACAAAAACCTTATTTAACAGGAAGAACTTATATCTTTAAAATCAGCAAAGGCAAAGATTTATTTGAAGCCCTTACCGATTTTTGCCACGATAATCAAATAAAATGCGGTATTATCAGTGGTATCGGTTCACTTGAAAATGCAACTCTTGCATATTTTGACCAAGTTAAAAAGAAATATGAAAAACAAGTTGTAAACAAAAAGACTGAAATTCTTAATATTTCCGGCAATGTAAGTATTATGGATAACCGCTCCAATATTCATGTTCATTTGACCTTATCTGATGAAGAAGGCAAAGTTCTTGGCGGACATTTAATGGCCGGCACAAAAGTTTTTGTAGCGGAAGTTTATATCCAAGAACTTGTTGGCGAACCGAAAGTCCGCAAACAAGATAAAGTAACAAAGTTAAATCTTTGGATATAAGAAGATTAAATATCGTTTGAAATTTAAAACCCTTGTTAGCAAAACAGGGGTTTTAAATTATAAAACTTTTATATATATTTTATGTGAGAGTTGTTTATGAATAAAAATAAAAATTTAAAAATCATTTTGACACTTTTACTTTTATGTTTTTGCTTTTTACCGGTAAATGCTTTTTACTGGGGTGTGGTTGATGATTATGAAAATGATTTTGAGGAATATGCACTATATAAAGTTATAAAAAATGAACCAATAAATTATTATTTGGAATATTCCGATACAGCACAGGCTACCAAGTTTGATGATACTAATAGCGAAGAATTTAGAAAAAAATTAATTCAACAACTCAGTGAAGAAGAAAAAAATGCAGAGTTGCAAGGGTTAGTTCAAAAAGGTTTTGATACTTGGCTTAAAGACACAAAAAAAATGATAAATGCTGATGGCAGAACGCAAGAATTTGCCGATATTTTGCCATTTTTATCAAGGCCGACCGTCAAACTAAAAAGAGTATATAACAAGAATAAAGCAGATATTTCTATATATTTTGACAACCCAAAAGAAATAGAGAAAGAATGTAGCGGGCGTAGTGGCTGTTTTCTAAATAAAAAGATGATAATTCTTACCAATCCGTATTTTAATTCCAAAGATTCCTACGAAGATAGCAAAAAAATAGCTTTATCAGTTATCACACATGAAATAGGCCATTATTATGCTTTAGCAGATCAATATGAAGATACTTATGACACCTCTTTAGTCCACTCGACATTTAATAGGATGTATTCCGATTCTATTGATGCTATTATGGGTGGTTCTTGGAATACGGTACTTTCTTGTGATGATGTTGATGGTTTTATAAACTTAATTGATTTAACTCTGGCTATTAAAAACAATAAAATATTTTCTGCCAGGGCCAAGAAAGGTTGGGCAAGTTTTTGTAATGGCAAGAAAGATAGCCAAGGGAAAAAATATCAAGATGAATTTTATAGAGAAGCAAAACTTATAAAAAAACCTAATTATACTAGAGGATATTGTTTATATAAATATGATAAAGACGGCAATGTCGCTCAGGAAAATTGTATGGATCCTTTTGATTTTACAAATAATGAATTGTTTTATAGTAAAAACGATATAGATATCAGAAAAGATAAAAAGAACCAAATAAACTATCAATACGAATATGATAATCTTATTAACAATGAGTTTGTCGTCTTTGCTTTTGACGAAAAAACAGATCAAGATTTGGCATATTTTTCTGTAAAAAAACAGGAAAAGGACAAAGGATATTCTTGGGTAATTGATGAATCGCAAAAGAATTATAAACAACGTTTGATTAATTCAACGTTGGTTGATATATCGGATACTTATTGCTTAGCCATGGATAGAGTACTAACTTCTTCAAAAAAATCTGAAAATTTGTTAACTCTTTCTGAAATTAAAAAAGAAAAATACGATGACGTTTATTACTTTGCTACTACTTTTGATAGACAATATCGTCTTACAAGTATATCGTATATGCCACTGGAAAAAAATACGAAAAACATTGCGTTTGAAGTCGCTATAGATCCGATAGGGAAAGAATGTATCTACTATTCTAATATAAATGGTTATAAAAATGTGAAGGTAGTTAGTTTAGTGAATTTTGATCAGGGACCAATTCAAATATCTTATCAAAATAAAGAAATTTTGGATTATTTAACAAAAAGATCCAATGTCTCGGTAAACAAATTTTTAAATAAATTTAATGAAAGATGTAGAAAACTTACTTCACATCCTTTGGTGGAAAAAAACAAACTTAAATGTAAGTATTTTGTAGGTTTGGAAAATTATTTCCGTTAAAATACAAAATAATTTACAGAGAATAATTTGACAAAATAAATATTTGTTTTAAATTATAAATTAGTATAACAAAAGCTACTAAAACAAATAACCAGGGAAAAAGAATAGATAAATTACTTTCAATTTGCGCTTCTTGCGGGTCTTCTTTATTATATAAGACGGAAACTATTTTGCCAAAAACAGGTTTTTTGCGGTGCGGTGTTTTATCGGTAAAAAGTATTTCGTCTTCTTTACAAGGAAATTTTACCCTTGCAAAAAAGATATCTTTTCCATCTTTTAAACTCTTTTCATAATCTGTAATAATACCTTGCGCGCGCAAAAAACCGCTTTTATGAAAGGGATTTTTTATCATAAAGATAACACCTAAAATACAAAAAATAATTGCGCTTTTAAAAGTTAACATTTTTTTGTCCTTTTATAAATTTTATAAAAATTTATTTAATTTCTCTTTAAACTCTTTAGAAACTCTAAAAGATTGTTTTGTTTTCTCTATACCTTTTTTAAAAGTCCACTCGTCTAATTTTGAGTGTTTTACGTAAGCAAAAGTTTCTTTAGGAAATTTAACAAAACACACACTCAAAAGCCAAGCTGCTGCCATTTTGGCATAATAGCCGTCGTGCTTAAAATTATCAAGAGTTTCAAAAATAAAACTTAAATATTTTTCTTTTACATAATAGCCAAGCAAAATAACAAGGCCAAAACGCACCTTAAACTCCTGCTTAGTGTTAAGATAAGGTTGTATAAAGTTAAAAAAATAATCTTCGTCTTTTTTTATTCTTTTTAAGGCCGAGCAAAATAAATCGCAATGCGCCCAATTATTTATTTTGGGAACAAAATTTTTTATTTCTTTAACAAAAGTTTCAAAATCGGTTTTGCCGTAAGCAATTAAAAAACCTTCAAGCATAATTTCTTCAAAAATATCATTTTTTAGTGTGATGTCTTTGAGGGTTATATTTTGTTTTGTAAGTTCTTTTGCGTATTGTTTAATAATAGGCACTTTTACACCGATAATATTTTGTGCGTTTGGCGTTAAAGTTGCACTAAATTTTTGAAATTTTTTATCAGCATTTTTTTGTAAAAATTTTTCTATTTCTTTTCTTGTTATTTTCTTTTGCATTTGCTAAACCTTAAAAATAATTATAGCAAAATGCTCTGGGCCTTTAGTCCCAAAAATAACTAGGTCTAAAAAAGGGGGGTATTTGGGACTTTTGACCCTTGGACTATTTTAAACAAGATGTTAAACTATAAGTATAAATTCTATTCTCCATGAATTTATCCCAAGGCAGCCTTACCCCTAGGCTGCCTTCCCTTTTTTCTTTTTACTTCAGCTTTTGTGTTTATAGTGCGTTGCAAGCTCAGTCGGATACTTCGGCCTGCCGGCCTTTAACAGTATACTCTTCCTCGCTTGCGCCTTCTCTAAACACAAAATCTTTGTAAAAGTATATGCTTTATTTTAATTTAAAATTTATACAAAAATCCTTGAAAAAGGATGTGTAACTGCCGACGCAAAATGGTTTGCCTTCTCTAAACACAAAATCTTTGTAAAAGTATATGCTTTATTTTAGTTTAAAATTTATACAAAAATCCTTGAGAATAAAATACTTTATTTGTTTTAAAATAACCCAAAAAACAGCAAAAAACCGCTATATATGGTATAATTATATGTGTATATTTAGATATACAAATTAAAAAATAGGAGAAAATCAGACTCTTGCTTGGTATCGGCTTTAAGTTCAATTTAACCATTTAGCAACGCGGGGCCCTTACTCGGTAATCAGTCCTTGATTTAAGTGTAAAAACAAAATGGCATTAACAAAACAAGACAGAAAAAATATTATTTCTAAATTTCAGGCAGCCCCTGCCGATACCGGCAGCCCAGCTGTGCAAATTGCTTTAATTACTGAAAGAATCCAATACATTTCTCAACATCTCAGAACAAACCCTAAAGATTTTGCGGGCGAACAAGGTTTAACAAAACTCGTCAGCCAACGCAAAAGATTACTTGCTTACTTAAAGAAAAAAGATTTAGCAAAATATCAAGAAGTTACCAAAGAACTCAAATTAAGGAAATAAATTTAAAATGACAAATAACAAAGTTAGCGTTGAGGTTGAAATCGGCGGCAAAAAAATAACTTTGGAAACCGGTCTTATTGCCAAACAAGCTGATGGCTCTGTTATGGCAAGACTCGGCGATACCATGGTTTTAGCAACTGCCGTATCCGATAAGAATCAAAAACCCGGCTTACAAGATTTTGTTCCTTTAACCGTAAATTACAAGGAAAGAACCTATGCTGCCGGCAAAATACCGGGCGGTTTTTTCAAAAGAGAATCAAGACCAAGCAAAAAAGAAACCCTTTCTTCCCGCTTGATTGACCGCTCTATGAGACCGCTTTTTCCTAAAGGTTTTGCTTGCGAAGTCAATGTAACGGCAATGGTCGTTTCCGCAGATGGCAAAAACGAAAGTGATGTTTTAAGTATCGCTGCTTCATCTGCCGCCACAGTTATTTCAAGCATACCTTTTACAACCCCGGTTGCAGGTGTTCGCGTTTGCAGAATCAACGGCCAGTATGTTATTAACCCGACTCTTGAAGAGCGCAAAACTGCCGATATGGACCTTGTAATTGCCGGAACTTTAGACGGCATTATGATGGTTGAAGGCGGCGCCCATGAAGTCGGCGAAGAAGATTTGGTCAAAGCAATTGAAATTGCCCACCCCGAAGTTAAAAAACTTTGCCAAGCCCAACTTGATTTAAGAGAAAAAGCCGGTAAAGAAAAATTTGAGTGGACCCCGGAAGTCTTGCCCCAAGATGTTTTGGATATGGCAAACAATACCTTCCGCGCGGAAGTTGCCAAAATTTTACACGAGTTTTTAGATAAACAAACCCGCGATGTAAAAATTGCAACACTTAAGGAAACTTTCACCAATAGTTTAACCGAAAAATACCCCGAACAAGCAGCCGAATATGCAGGTTTTGCTATGGAAATGCTTGCTTACGAGGAATCTAGAGCCATGGTTTTAAACGAAGGCATCCGTGTTGACGGCAGAAAGACAGAAGAAATCCGCCCGTTAAGTTCTATGGTCGGTGTTTTGCCTTGCGCCCATGGTTCAGCCCTTTTTACAAGAGGCCAAACCCAAGCCCTCGTTACCACAACCCTTGGCACAGCCCAAGATGCCCAGCAAATTGAAGGTCTTGAAGAAAATAGCGAAGAAACTTTTATGCTTCACTATAACTTCCCCGGTTTTGCTACCGGCGAATGCAAACCCGATAGATCCCCCGGCAGGCGCGAAATCGGCCACGGTGAACTTGCAAGACGCGCTTTAATGCCGCTTTTGCCCGATCCGGAAAAATTCCCTTATACTATCAGAGTTGTTTCTGATATTATGGAATCAAACGGGTCCTCTTCAATGGCTAGCGTTTGCGGCGGTTCCTTATCTTTATTTGATGCCGGCGTTCCTATGAAAGGCACTTGTAGCGGTATTGCTATGGGTCTTATCACAAAAGATGATAAATATGCCATACTTTCCGATATTATGGGCCTTGAAGACCACCTCGGCGATATGGACTTTAAATTAACCGGTTCCCGCAAAGGTATAACTGCCTTCCAAATGGACCTTAAACTTTCAAGCGGTATTTCCCTTGATGTTTTAAGAAAAGCTATTGCCCAAGCAACAAGAGGCAGACTTTTCATTATGGACCACATGGAAAGCACTATTAAAACCCCAAGACCGAACGTTGCACCGACAGCTCCTGTAATCTATACAATGATGATTCCGCAGGATAAAATCGGTGCTTTAATTGGCCCCGGCGGTAAAAATATCAAGAGAATTTGCGAAGAAACCGAATGCAAAATTGATATTGACGATAACGGCAAAGTTATGATTGCCGCCGCCAATGCAGCAAAACTTGCCCAGGCCAAAGCAGAAGTTGACCTCTTAACAAAAGATGTTGAAGTCGGTCAAATTTACAAAGGTAAAGTTGTATCTATTCAACCCTTTGGTGCCTTTGTTGAACTTTTGCCGGGCAAAGATGGTCTTTTACACATTTCTGAAATTGAAAAACACAGAATTAACAAAGTAGAAGATGTCTTGCAGCTTGGTGATGAAGTGGAAGTTAAAGTTATTGAAATTGACAATAACGGCAAAGTCCGCCTGTCACGCAAAATCTTGCTTAAATAATTTTTGAGCAAAAAATTAAAGCCCCTGCTAAAAAGCGGGGGCTTTTTTTGTGGCTTCGTCTTTTTGGCAAATTATGGTATAAAAAAAGACTCGGTCTAAAATAACCGAGTCTTTTAAAAGTTTCAAAAAAATTAAAACTTATTTTGTTACATTTTTCCAAGCATCAGCTTCTTCTTTAATTTGTTTTTTTGCTGTTTCAATTTGTTTGTTTACTTGGTTTTTAATACCATCAGTAGCATTGGTTGCTTGGTTTGCGGCTTGGGCTGCTTTATAAGCGGTTTTTGCATCTTCAACCTGGCCTCTTAATTCTTGAGATTTTTTCAAGGCATTTTCCAAGGTAACATCTTCCGGGTTGATTTTTGTTCTTTGTGTTGTTGTTTGTTCTGTGCCGGTTGTTGCGCAGGCAGCAAAAGCAAAAACACAAGCTAAACAGAATATAAGTTTTTTCATAAAATAATCTCCTTTAAAACTCTTATAAATATATTTTAGCAAAAAAAGAGCAAAGTGTTTTTATCAAACTTTTTATAAATTTGATAAAATGTATATATATTTAATAATTAGGAGATTTTATGAGCTGCGAAAAATGCAATCCACACATAGCTAGTATGTGTAGCGTCTGCAAAGGCGCAAAACATGACCCAGCCCCAATTCCCGAAGAAGGCAAATGGGTTAAAGCAAAACAAATTAGCGATATCAGCGGTCTTACCCATGGTGTCGGTTGGTGCGCACCCCAACAAGGTGCTTGCAAACTTACCTTAAACGTCAAAAACGGCGTTATTAAAGAAGCTCTTGTTGAAACTCTCGGCTGCAGCGGTATGACCCACAGCGCCGCTATGGCAGCAGAAATTTTGCCCGGCAAAACTTTGCTTGAGGCCTTAAATTCAGATTTAGTTTGCGATGCTATTAATACTGCTATGCGCGAACTCTTTTTGCAAATTGTCTATGGCAGAACCCAAAGTGCCTTTTCCGAAGACGGCTTGCCTGTCGGCGCCGGTATGGAAGATTTGGGTAAAGGTCTTCGCTCACAAGTTGGCACAATGTATGGCACCCAGGCCAAAGGCCCCAGATATTTGGAAATGGCAGAAGGCTATGTTTTAGAAATCGGTCTTGATAAAAATAATGAAATTATCGGATATAAATTTGTCCACCTCGGCAAAATGATGGACGCCATTAAAAAAGGCGAAGATCCAAAAGTTGCCTATGAAAAAAATGTCAATACCTACGGCCGTTTTAATGAAGCCGTCAAAAAAATTGACCCGCGCAAGGAGTAATTTATGATAACTTTTGAAGGCTATGATAGAAGAATAGAAAAAATCACTAAAGTTTTAAAAGAAAACGGCATTGCTTCTTTAGAAGAAGCCAAAGAAATCTGTGATAAAGCTGGCGTTAATGTTGAAAGTATCGTCAAAGGTATTCAACCTATTGCTTTTGAAAATGCCGTCTGGGCTTATACTGTTGGTGCAGCAATTGCTCTTAAAAGCGGTGTAAAAACAGCAGCCGAAGCAGCAGAAAAAATCGGTGTCGGTTTACAAAGTTTTTGTATCCCCGGTTCCGTTGCTGATCAAAGAGCTGTCGGCCTTGGCCATGGCAATTTAGCCGCAATGCTTCTTCGCGAAAATACAAAATGCTTCTGCTTTTTAGCCGGACACGAAAGTTTTGCCGCAGCAGAAGGCGCAATCGGTATTGCAAGAACGGCAAATAAAGTCCGCAAAGAACCGCTTAAAGTTATTTTAAACGGACTTGGTAAAGATGCCGCTTATATTATTTCCCGTATTAATGGTTTTACTTATGTTGAAACCGAATATGATTATTATACCGGCAATTTAAAAATCGTTAGCGAAAAAGCATTCTCCGACGGCGATAAAGCCAAAGTTAAATGCTACGGTGCTGATGATGTAAACGAAGGTGTTGCCATTATGCGCCACGAAAGTGTTGACGTTTCCATTACCGGCAACTCCACCAACCCAACCCGCTTCCAACATCCCGTTGCAGGTACTTATAAAAAATGGGCTATTGAAAACGGCAAAAAATACTTCTCCGTTGCTTCCGGCGGTGGCACAGGCAGAACCTTACACCCCGATAATATGGCCGCAGGTCCCGCTTCTTATGGTATGACCGATACAATGGGCCGTATGCACGGTGATGCACAATTTGCAGGTTCTTCATCCGTTCCGGCTCACGTTGAAATGATGGGTCTTATCGGTATGGGTAATAACCCGATGGTCGGTGCAAGTGTGGCTGTGGCCGTTGCCATCGAAGAAGCCAACAAATAGTCTTTTTGTTTAAAAAAACTCCTCAAGTTAATACTTGGGGAGTTTTTTTAATGCGTCGGCTTTTTGGTAAATTTTAATTTTTTTTAAATTTCGGATACGCGGGGTTGCCACCCGCTCTAGGTATACCTCATTTAAAAGAAAAGTTAAAATTTCCTCAAAAATCCTTGCAAAAAGGATTTACTTTGCTTGGTAGAAGTAAACCAAAGTTCATTGTAAAATTTAAAGTAAATAGTTATAATTATGATATATATTCAAGATAAGGGGAGAATTGTTTTTATGAAAAAAATATTATTTATTTTAGTAGGTTTAAGTTTAATATCTGCTTGTGCGTCTATACAAACAAATCAACAAGAAAATGTTGTAAAACAAGAAGAAAATCAGCAAACAAAAATATCTTTGAAAGAATTGGAAAAACAAGTTAAGCAGAGATTTGCAGAAATTCCTTCAGAAGAATTGGAAAAAATAGAAAAAGATGCAAATTCTCAAAAGGAAATAAAAGAATTTAAAGAAAGTCTTTCTAAATATAGTGACAGAGAATTTTCTTTACAAGATGCGGCATTGATAGCTGCGGCCGTTGCTGCTGGATATACAGACAGTGAAATATTTGAATATTTAGATCCTTCACTTGTAATAAAAAACCCATATTGCGAAGATGAATTCAAATTTTTTAAGGTTTTTCAAACATTACCTAATATGGTATTAGTTTCAGGTTGTACTAAGATGCTAGAAGATCATTGTTATTCTCTCAGCTCTCGTGATTTTGTTACATATAAAAGAGATGATGTTTTATATTTTGATAATAAAATTTTACAACCCAACAAAGATGAATGTCCCGTCTATATAGGTGTTTATCAATATGAATCACGAAATGGGCATACTCACGTAGTTCCTATATTGTCTTTTGAAGGTAAAAAGATAACTAAAATGCGGTTAGAAGAAATTTTAAAAATCAGAGAAGAAACAGCCAAAGAAATAAAGTAATTTATACTGCGCTATTCCGTAAGTTGCCTTTCCTTATTCCGTTTTGTTGGTTGTGGCGATATGGAGTGTCTGTAAAATTGAAATATTTTTCTGTTCTAACAAGACGACTATGTCCGAATTAAAAAGCAAAAGCTTTTACCTTTTAAAATTTGCTTTTTAATGAGTTAGCGGCTTAGATAGAAAAATATAATTTTACACGACTTGAGCCACAACCAATGAAACAAAAAATTGACAAACCATAAAACTAGAATAGAGCAAATAAGATAATAAAAGAATATAAATCTTAAAAAAGGTTCAAATCCTGCACGAAAAAGCCAAATAAAAAATCCACCTTTTTCAAAGTGGATTTTTTGCGGGGGCAGGATTTGAACCTGCGATCTCAAGGTTATGGGCCTTGCGAGATACCGGGCTTCTCTACCCCGCAATATTATTATAGCATATTTAATAAAATAAATAAAATTTCACTCGGAAACATCTTCAAAATAACACCGCAAAAAAACCCTTTATAGCGCGCTAATAAAATGCTAAAATTATATATTATGAATACAAAAGGAAAATTTATCGTTTTTGAAGGCCCCGATAGAGGTGGCAAATCAACCCAGGCCTTACTTCTTGTAAAATTTTTAAAAAGGTTAGGCCATAAAGTCGTTTCAACCCGCGAACCCGGCGGTGATGAAGTGGCAGAAAAAATCCGCAAAATCTTGCTTGACCCTAAAAATAAAGTAAGTCCCATGACGGAACTTATGCTTTATGAAGCATCTCGCGCCCAACACACCCAAAATGTTATTATTCCGGCACTCCAGTCCGGCGCAAGTGTGGTTTGCGAAAGATACACCCTTTCCACCTGTGCTTATCAAGGTTATGGACGCGGTATTGATATGGATGTTATCAATAAATTAAACGATATCGCAACCCTAAATGTTAAGCCCGATTTAAACTTAGTTTTCATTATGTCAGATAAATATTTCTTGCAAAGGGGGAAAAACCTTACCTCTGATAGACTTGAGCAAGAAGCAGAATCTTTCCGCCTTAAAATGCGCCAAGGTTACACCGAACTTGCCAAAAAGACCCCCAACACAACACTTATTGATGCTGATAAACCGGTGGAACTTGTCCACGCGGATGTCATCGCAAAGTTAAAAGAATTTAAGGTAATTTAGATGAGTTTTAAAAAAATTCAAGGCCAAGAAAAAGCAATAGAAACGCTGAAAAATTTTATTAAAAGCGGCAGAATTCCGCCTGCTTTAATTTTCAGCGGGCCGGCCGGCGTCGGCAAGGCAACTTGCGCCCTTGAATTTGCCAAAACTTTAAACTGCACTGACGAAAATTGTAATAAAGAAATTGATAATTGCTCGCTTTGTCAAAATTGTAAGCATATTGATGCCAAAACCCACCCAGATATCGCTTTTGCCGATTTTGAATATCAGGCAAATTTGCGCGGTGAAGAGTTAGAAAAACAGCAAAATATCAAAGTCGATACTATCCGCCATTTAACGGCTTTAAGCCAGCAAAAAGCAACCCTTGCAAAGTGGAAAGTTTTTATCATAGATAACGGCGAAAAATTACAAACAGAAGGCGCAAACGCTCTCTTAAAATTTATTGAAGAGCCCCCCGCAAATACTCTTTGGATTTTAATAACTTCTAAAAGAGAAGCCATGCTTAGCACCATAAAATCGCGCTGTCAAATAATAAATTTTGCCCCACTTTCTGATGAAATTTTACTTAATATTTTAAAAGATAATATGGTGGAAGAAGACCTTGCTAAAGAAGCCCTTACTTACGCGCAAGGTTCAAGTGCGATGGCCCTAAAAGCAAGTGAAATTTTGGAAGATTTTTCCACCTTAAACAAAGGCGCAAGTTTTGCTATGGAAGCAGCGCGTTCTTTACCCAGAACACTTGCGCAAAGCCGTCCTTATGCCTCTTGCATAATTGATATGCTTGTTTTTAAAACGCATAAAACTTGGCTTTCCGCTGACAGCGAAAAACAAAAAACAGATTTAAAAGAATTATTAAATAAATTAGTCTTTTACAAAAAAGCCCTTACGCGAAATGTCGCCCCATCTTTAGTAGTGGAAAGTGCAATAATTCGCGCTCAGCAAAACCAAATTGAATTTTAAAAGACTTAAACAGGAGAACTTATGACAAAAAAATTTTATATCACAACCCCGCTTTACTATCTTAACTCAGAGCCACATATCGGCCACGCTTATACAACGCTTGCCGCCGATGTTCTTGCCCGCTACAAAAAAACCAAAAAAGAACCTGTCTATTTTTTAACCGGCACAGATGAGCACGGCGCAAATATTGAAAAAGCCGCCATAAATCATAATGTTACTCCGCAAAAATGGACTGATGATATGGCCGAAAAATTTAAAGAACTTTGGAAAGTTTTAGGTATTGAATACGACGATTTTATCCGCACCACCGAACCCAGACACGAGCGTGTGGTCCAAGCCATTTTTGAAAAATTACTTGCCAAAGGCGATATTTATAAAGGTTCTTACAGCGGCAAATATTGTCTTTCCTGCGAATCTTATTTAGACGAAAGTGAACTTGTTGACGGCAAATGCCCTATCCACAAAAAAGAACCGCAAATTATTGAAGAAGAAACTTATTTCTTTAAACTTTCCGCCTATCAAGATAAACTTTTAAAATATTACGAAGAAAACCCCACTTTCATTTCCCCAAAGCACCGCGCACAAGAAATTATTAACTTTGTAAAGGGGGGGCTTAAAGATTTATCAGTCAGCCGCACAAAAGTTAAATGGGGTATTTCCGTGCCAAGCGATCCTAACCACACAATTTATGTTTGGTTTGATGCCTTAATTAACTATATTTCTGCCGCCGGTTATTTGGCAGATGAAAATAAATTTAAAGAACTTTGGCCGGCAGATATTCACTTCCTCGGTAAAGAAATTTTAAGATTCCACGCTGTTATTTGGCCTGCTGTTTTAATGGCGCTTGATTTGCCTTTACCAAAACAAGATTTCGCCCACGGCTGGTGGACTATTGAGGGGGAAAAGATGTCAAAATCTCTTGGCAATTTTATTGACCCAAGAGATATTACCTCTAAATACGGCGTTGATGCTTTTAGATATTTTATTTTTAGGGAAGTTCCCTTCGGTCAAGACGGCGATTTTAGTATGGACGCTTTCAAAAAACGCTTTAATGCCGATTTGGCAAATGACCTTGGCAACTTGCTTTCCCGCACTTTAAATATGGCCGCCAAAAATGTTGGCGAAATTCCGCAAACTTATACAAACGCAAATAGTGCCTTGCTTAAAAAAGCCGAAGAAACAAATAAACTTTACGACCAAAATATGCAAGCCCTTGCCTTTGATAAAGCGCTTGACGCTATTTGGGCTTTGGCCGGTTATATGAACAAATATATTGACGAAACAAAACCTTGGATGCTTGCCAAAACCGAACCTGAAAAAACAAAAGAAATCTTGCTTGAACTTGTTTTTGCTTTGCGTTATTTTGGTGCTTGGCTTGCCCCGTTTATGCCGACAAGCGCCGCCGAAATTTCAAAGCGTTTACAAAGCGGTAAAATTGAAAAATACGGCCCGCTTTTCCCAAGAATTGACTAGTAAAATAAAATGGAAATAATATCACAAATAATAGATATATTTTTTCATATAGATACGCACTTAAACGCTCTTGCCGCAAGTATGGGTGCGTGGCTATATGCTTTATTATTTGTAGTAATTTTTTGCGAAACAGGTTTAGTTATAACCCCTTTTTTACCTGGCGATTCTTTGCTTTTTGCTGTCGGCGCTCTTTCAAGTATTGAGGGCTCGCCGATAAATGTTTGGGTGGCTTTCTTTATTTTGTTTATTGCTGCCGTGCTTGGCGATGCGGCAAACTATTCTATCGGGCGTTATATCGGGCCAAAAATATTTACTAAAGATACAGGCAAACTTTTAAATAAAAAACACTTGCTTGCAGCCCACGCTTTTTATGAAAAGCACGGCGGTAAAACAATTTTGCTTGCGCGTTTTATTCCGATAATCAGAACATTTGCTCCTTTTGTCGCAGGTATTGGCAAAATGAGTTATTTGCATTTTGCTGCTTATAATATTACAGGCGCTTTTTTGTGGGTTTGTTTATTTGTTTTCGGTGGACATTATTTTGCTTCTACACCACTTGTAAAAAATCATTTTCATTATGTTATACTTGCTATAATAATAATTTCTGTTTTGCCTGCCGTTTGGGAATATTTTAAAGCAAGAAAAGAATCAAAAAGAGAACAAAAAAATGATAAGTAAAAAACCAACAATTTTTATTATTGACGGCTTAAATTTTGTGCGCAGTTTTTTATTTAAAGGTATCACAAATAAAGAAGAACAGGCAAGCCGCGAGTTAATCTTTTGGCTTGAAGATTTGGCAAATACAGAATTAATTGGCAGCACATTTAGAGTTATTTTTGACGGGAGTTTTAGAGATATTTCCCAAAGACAATGTCAAAATGTTGATGCTATTTTTACAGAAGAAATTACAGCTGATGAGTTAATTTTAGAACAAGCAATTTTTTTACATAATAACGGACAAAGAGTAAGTGTTATAACTTCCGATAGAGAACTTATGCAAAGTTTAAGAGAGTCAAAAATTAAAACAATTAATTGTTCAAAATTTTTTAGTGACTTTTTTAATTAAATTTGCTAAAATATATTTAACAGCTTAGGGCTGGTGGCGGAATTGGTAGACGCGTCAGACTTAAAATCTGATGATCGCAAGATCGTGGGGGTTCGAGTCCCCCCCTGCCCAAGGCTGTTTTTTTATAGCCCTGGCAACACTCACAATCGGAGGTTATATGTTAGAAGATATTAAAAGAACTTTTGGGGAGGTGTTTGGTTGGGTTAAAACGATACTTCCTATCGGTCGCAAAACTTCACTTATAATTTTTTGTTTATCTTTAGTTTTACTTTTTTCTTATTTTTATTCTTATAGTTTTACTCCTCTTTTAGTCTTATTTTATATATATATTGTTTTGGGTATATTTGTTGCTTTCTTTTTCAGAGATCCTATCAGAAACACAAAATTTGCTACAAACGAAATTGCTGCCCCGGCAGATGGCAGAGTCCTTTCCATTAAAACAGAAGATGACCCAAATATTTTAGTTGTCCGTATTTTCCTTTCTATTTTTAATGTCCATATCCAAAGAGCAACAATGGATGGAACAATAGAAGATACTATTTATACAAAAGGCACTTTTGCTTTTGCAAATAATCCTAATGCAGATAAAAACGAACGCAATTTAATTAAAATAAAAAAAGGCGATAAATTTGCCCATGTTGAACAAATTACCGGCGCAATCGCCAGAAGAATTGAATGCTGGGTAAAGAAAGGTGAGAAAGTTAAAGCCGGTCAAAAAATCGGTTTAATACACTTTGGTTCCCAAGTGGCAATTTATTTACCTAAAGATAAAGTTACAATAACTGTAAAAGAGGGCCAAATGGTTCAAGGCGCACTTAGCGTGCTTGGCTTGTGGAAGGATTAAGTTATGAATTTAGAAAAATTTAAAAGAGCAGGAATAATTACTATTCCGTCATTATTTACTATCGGCAATATTGGTTGTGGTTTCTTTTCAATACTTTGTTCGGTAAGTGGCAACTTTTCAAAAGCCGGCTGGCTTATACTTATTGCGATGTTTCTTGATGGCTTTGACGGCAGAGTTGCCCGTTTATTAAAGGCGGAAAGTGCCTTTGGTGTGGAAATGGACTCTCTTGCGGATTTAATTTCCTTTTGCACCGCACCTGCAATTTTAATTTACTTTTTTGCTTTAAACAAAATCCCGGTTTGGGGCCAAGTAATTGCTTGTATGTTTGTTTTATTTGGTGCGATAAGACTTGCTAAATTTAATGTGCTTGCTCACTCGGGTAAAGGTTCAAAAAAATATTTTTCCGGTTTACCTACACCGGCGGCAGCATTAGTTATTGTTTCCTTTGTTCTTTCTTATAATATCTTTGCTTATGATGCTAACGGCCACATTTTGCCGTTTATGAAGATTTTACTTCCTTATGTCTATAGCGCAATTGCTTTTATTACAATTGGCCTTGCTTTGCTTATGGTTTCAACAGTTCCTTATGCTGCTTTTAAAGAAAAACGCAACCCCGCAGATAAAAGAAAAGGCACTATTGCTAAACTTGCTTTAATTGTTATTGTTCTTTTCTTATTCTTCAAATATCCGCAAGATGTTATCTTTATCGTCTTTGGTTTATATGCTTTAATGGGAATTATTATGGTTTTTGTTAGAGCATTTATTAAAAAAGAGGATAAATAAATTATTATGAAATATGCCGGATTTGTAAAACGCACCGCCGCATTTGTTGTGGATTATTTTATCATTGCGGTTTCTTCTTTAGTTTTAGGTGGTATTATTAATAGTTTGGTAAATTATCCTAATGTTAATTTTAGGGGTTTTGAGATATCTTTTTTTAGATTTGTTTATTATTCTTGTTTCGCTTTTTTCATATCAATATATTATCTTGTATCAGAAGTGAAATACCAAGCAACTTTTGGCAAACATTTATTTGGTTTAAAAGTAGTTAATAGTAAAGAAAATAAAATCTCTTTAATAAGCCAAATATTCCGTTTTTTATTTGTTTTGATTTTTGCTGTAAGCATTCATATACCTCATATTTTCTTTTCTATGGGTGCTATGCCAATAAATTATGATTATGTTTTAATTGATAGATGCAATATAATATCTTATATAATTGCCTTTGTATGTCTTATTTCTTATTTATGTTTATTATTTTCGCAAAAAAAGCAAACTTTATATGATAAGTTAACAAAAACTTTTGTAATAGAAGATAAAGAAAAACCTGCTTTTATTACCAATATTGAAATAGCCGAAGTATTTTCATTTCTTTTTCTTTTACTAATCTTTATACTATATTTATCTAATTTTATACTCTTATTCTTTTGGGAAAAGTTTATCGGTTAATCTTTAATTTATTTATTAAAAATCCCCCGTGTTTAAATAAGACGGGGGATTTTTTTGTGTCAAAGCGAAGTCAAAATTAATCTTCGTCGGCAGCTTCTTCCTTGCGGGAAGCTTTGCGCCTTTCGTGAATATTTAAGATTTTCTTGCGCAGTCTAACTGAAGTTGGTGTAATTTCCACAAGTTCATCAGGTGCGATATATTCAATAGCCTGTTCAAGACTCATAATGCGCGGTGGTGTTAAAATCAAAGCATCATCAGCGGCTTTACTGCGCATATTGGAAAGTCTTTTAGTTTTACAAATATTAACAACAAGGTCATTATCTCTTGAGTTTTGGCCCACTATCATACCCTCGTAAACTTTAACACCTGGGCCGATAAATAACTCTCCGCCTTCTTGCAAACTGTTAATTGCGTAAGCAGTAGATTCGCCCGCTTCTTTTGCAATCAAAACGCCGTTTGAGCGTAAGGGGGGAACATCTGCCTTTGGATAATATCCGTAAAAACTATGGTGCATAATACCTTTACCGCGTGTAGAGGTAAGATATTCATTTTTAAAACCAATCAAAGCGCGGGAGGGAATAACATATTCAAGGCGCAAGCGGTTTTCACCTTCGCTAATCATATTTTCAAGTTTAGCGCCGCGTTTGCCGACTAACTCAAAAACAGCGCCTTGCATATCGGAAGAAATATCTAAAATAAGATATTCCATAGGTTCTAAAATCTTTCCGTTTTCTTCTTTATAAATAACTTCCGGTGAGGAAACGGCAAGTTCAAAACCTTCTCTTCTCATACTTTCAATTAAAATTGTTAAGTGCAGTTCGCCGCGGCCGGAAACTTTAAATCTTCCCTCTCCCTCAAGTATTTCCATTTTTAAACCGACATTTGTTTGTGCTTCTTTTTCTAGTCTTGCGCGCAAATGGCGGCTTGTTAAAAACTTGCCTTCTTTGCCGGCAAAGGGGGAATCGTTTACAAAAAAGTCCATTGAAATTGTCGGTTCGTCAATATTAAGGGCCTCTAGCGGCATGGGGGCATCTGTTTGGCAAATAGTATCGCCGACATCAACGCCTTCAAGCCCGCTGACTGCCACAATATCGCCGGCTTTGGCTTCTTCAACTTCGGTTTTGCCAAGTCCTAAAAACTTTTCAATTTTAACTGCTTTTGCTGGTTTTTGGGTATTGTTTGCCTTCATCATTAAAACGCTTTGACCTTTTTTAATAGAGCCGTTTAAAATTCTGCCAATACCGATTTGACCGAGGAAATTATTATAATCAAGCATTGTTATTTGAAGTTGCAAAGGCTTTGTTTCATCAGCCAAGGGGGCAGGAACATGTTCAATAATTGCATCAAATAAAGGCGCAATATCTTTGCCTTTTTCTTCTAATTTTTTGCTTGCCCAACCTTCGCGGCCGGAGGCATATAAAATAGGGAAATCAAGTTGTTTATCATTTGCGCCAAGTTCCATAAATAACTCAAAAACTTCGTCAACAACAGCGGAAGGGCGAATATGTTCCCTATCCATTTTATTTATAACAACTATCGGGCGAAGGCCTAAAGCAAGGGCTTTTCTTAAAACAAATCTTGTTTGCGGCATAGGGCCTTCAACGGCGTCAACCATCAAAACGGCACCGTCAACCATTTTTAAAACGCGTTCTACTTCGCTACCGAAATCGGCGTGTCCCGGAGTATCAACAATATTTATGGTATGGTCTTTATAATTTACAGAAGTGCATTTTGCAAGAATAGTGATACCTCTTTCTCTTTCAAGAGGGTTTGAATCTAAAACGGTTTCTTGTGCTTCATCTTGTTTAACTTTGAATTGTCCGGCAAGTTTAAGCATTGAGTCCACAATCGTTGTCTTGCCGTGGTCAACGTGGGCGATAATTGCAATATTTCTAACATCTTTTCTAATCATAATTTTCCTATCCTTACAAAAAAAAGCCCCTTATTTTAAAGGGCTTTTTTGCCTTACTCTATATATTTTATCATATTTAGAGGGTTTTGATAAAGCGCTTAAAGGCGTTTTTGCCTTGTTCGGTATCTTTAAAGATAGCACAATCTTTAAGCATATTTTCAAAGGTTAAAGCGGTTTCTTTAAGTAAAATTTCCTCTGGATTTTTGTGATAGTTTGGATATTTGTTAATAAAACTTTTAACCCAATTATAATGCTGTGCTGTAGAAGATAAATCTTGCAGTTTTTCTATATTTTTCTTTTTTAAAATTTGGGCAATTTGGGCAAATTCACTCTTAAGTCTGCCGGGTAAAACGGCAAGGCCAAGCGCTTCAATAAGGCCGATATTTTCCCTTTTGATATTTCTGCGTTCTTCGTGTGTGTGAAAAATTGCATCTTTATTATTTCTTAAAATTAAATCAAGCACAAAGTTTTTGTTTTGTCTGCGTGCAATAGGCGTAATTGTGCTGTGTTGCGTTTTGCCTGTTTTAGCAAATAAATTAACACTTTTATCATTGTAGTTGCGCCATTTATCTAAAATATAAGCACCGGCCAAAGCCACTTGTTCTTTTGCACCTATTAAACGAATAGTATTCATCGGCCATTTAACAACTTGTGCTTTTACTTTTGGGAATCTTTTCAATTTAAAATTATATTCTTCTTTAGCATTGGCAAGGGCAAAATTATGTCTGCCTGCCTGATAGTGATTATGCGTCAAAATGCTTCCGCCTACAATGGGTAATTCCGCATTAGAACCTATAAAATAATGTGGAAACTTTTCCACAAATTCAAGTAAATTGTTTAAAGTTTTTGCATTTATTTCCATTGGGTAATGCTTTTCGCTAAAGACAATGCTATGTTCGTTATAATAAGAGTAAGGGGAATATTGAAAATAAAAATTTTCTCCGTTTAAATTAAGTTTAATTAAACGCAAATTTTGTTTTGAAGCATAATTAATTGTTCCGGCAAAACCTTCATTTTCCATACATAAAAAACATTTAGGTAAAGATGAAGGGTTTTTTGGTTGTTGCAGTTGAAGGGCAATTTCTTTTGGGTCTTTTTCAGGTTTAGAAAGATTTATTGCCATCTCTAAATTGCCGGATTTTGTTTTTTGTTTCCATACGATATTTTTTGCAATTCTATCGGTTTTTATATAGTAATTATCTTTAAAATATTTATAAAGAAAATCGGTTGCTTTTTTAGAACTTTTCTTATAGAGATTAAAAAATTTTTCATTAAGTTCACTGGGGCGTAAAGTAAAAAGGGAAATTAAATAAGTTTCAAAATTATCTCTGTAAGTTTTTGTGTCCGCAGGTAAAAGATTATTTTTGCCCGCCCAAGCAGAAATTTTGCCCAAAATTTCTGAAGGATTTTGCGCTATTTTACCTTTATAAATAATAGGATTTGCTTGCCTTTCAAGTTTGAGAGCAAAAAGTAAAGTGTTTCTTGCCCAAGTTATTTCATCCTCTGAAATTAAGTTTTTTTGCAGTAAATAAGCAAGTAATTCTTCCACAAATTTATAAATCATATTAATATTTCCTTTTTAATTCCCACTGGTAAGCGGTTTTTATAATTTTATCTACGCTATAAATTGTTTTCCAATTTAAAATCTTTTTTGCTTTTTTGCTTGAAGCTATTAAAATTGCAGGATCACCCGGACGTCTTTTATCTTTTACTACTTTAAAGTTTTTACCTGTAATTTTTTGCACTTTTTTAATAATTTCAAGCACGCTTGCCCCTTTGGAAGATCCTAAATTAAAATCTTCGCTTTTATTATTTTTTAGCATATATTTTAAAGCTAAAATATGGGCACTTGCAAGGTCGTTTACGTGGATATAATCTCTTATACAGGTGCCATCGGGGGTTGGATAATCGGTGCCAAAAATTTTAATTTCTTTTCTTTTGCCAAGAGCGGTTTGTAAAACAAGAGGTATAAGATGTGTTTCGTTTTTATGGGCTTCGCCGATTTTTGCGCTTTCATCTGCGCCTGAGGCATTAAAATATCTTAAAACAGTGCTTTTAAGGCCGTAGGCAAAGTCATAATCTTTTAAAACTTTTTCTACAAATAATTTACTTTGCCCGTAAGGATTAATCGGGTTTTGTGGGTGAATTTCACTTATAGTTTTTGTTATAGGGTTGCCAAAGGTTGCCGCTGTGGAAGAAAAAACAAAATACTTTATCTTGTTTTCAATCATACTATCTAGCAAGTTTAAAACTTTTGCTAAATTATTTTGATAATATTTTGCAGGGTTTTTTACACTTTCACCGACTTCTATAAAGGCGGCAAAGTGCATAACAGCATTAATTTTATATTTTCTAAAAACTTTCTTGAGTAAGGTTTTATCAGCTAAATCGCCTTTAACAAAAGGGATTTTTTTATCAATAGATTCCTTAAAACCAGTTGATAAGTTATCATAGACAACAGGTTTATACCCCTGTGTTTTTAACATTTTTACTACATGGCTACCGATATAACCGGCCCCACCTATAACCAAAATATTTTTCATAATAATATTTTATCAAATTTGTCTGTTAAAAAATAAATGTTAGATATTGCTACAAAATGATATAATAAATATATACTAACCAATAGGAGAGGTCTGTTTTTATGAAAAGTTTAAAAGTCATATCTGTAATTTTTGCAAGTTTTGTTGTTTTTGCATTGTCAGCTTTTGCTCAATCAAGTGGCAATACTATTGCTTGGGGCGAATATATGAGTTCTGCCGCTTCCCTTCAAGAAGCTTTTGAAAGTATGGATAAAGGCACGATGCTTTATAACTTAAGTCAGAAATCCCGCTATCAAGAAGAAGTTTTAGGTTTACGTTATTATCAAAATTACACGGAATTTTGGCTTCGCGGATATACAAAACGTGATACGGTAGATATAAAACAAGGTCCTAAAATGGATAGTGATATTTACGGCCTTTATGTCGGCATGGACCAAGCAATAGATCTTGGTTTACCTGCCGGAACCCTTTCCTTTTATATTGGTTATAACGGAGCACATCAAAAAGATAAAGACTATGATACAATTTTAAACAGAAATGGCGGCACAATTGGTTTAACTTTAGTTGCTCAAGAAGAAATTCTTTTTTATGGTGCCGGTATAAACGGCTTTTATAATAAAAACAGAATTGACGGCCCTACTTATTTTGATAGTTATGGTTTAAATGCTGCTTTTAAAATTGGTATAAATTTAACCTCTGAAGAAGGTTTTGTAACCTTCCAACCTGCTGTGATGGCTTCTTATAGTTTGCTTTCTTATGAACATGATAATGGCGTTGATATTCACAATGCTCATATTTGGCAAGTTGCTCCGCAAGCAACAATGCTTTTTGATCTTGGCCGCGGTTGCGAACCTTATCTTAAAGTTTTGGGTTCTTACGCTCGTATGATTGAAGATAAAAACACCCAAGGGGCAGAAGATATTTATATAAAACCTTATCTTGAATATGGTGTTGGTTTGCAAACCCAATGGATTGGTTCTACAACCTTTATCGAAGTAACCTGGCGCGATGGTGGCTTAGACGGCCTTAGTTTAAAAGCTGGTATTAACTTCTAAGGAAAAAACAGGGGGAATTTATGACACAAGAAGAATATAAAGCCCGCTATTATGAAATTGGTCCTGACGGGCAAGTTCCGCTTTGGACTTTGCAAAATTATTTTCAGCAGGCAGCTTCTGCCGATGCCCACACACTTAGTTTTGGGCTTGAAGAGCTTTTCCCCAAAGGGCTTGGCTGGGTTATAACAAAACTTCAAATGGAATTTTTAAAACCGCTAACCCTTGGCGATACTTTTACTATCAAAACTTGGCATACTTTAAGCGACCGCCTTCAAAGCAGAAGGGAGTTCGTTTTTTTAGTTAATGGCGAAGTTATTGCGCGTGGCACAAGTTTTTGGGTAATGATAGATTTAAACGAACGCAAAATGGTGCGCACTCCTCAAGCATTTTTAGATAGTAATGCTACAAATCCAAAACCTCTTGATATAGAAATAAATCCTTTTAAAAGAGCTCAGGTTGAAGGCGTTGACCTTTTAAATTCCACTTTAGTTAAAGTTCGCCTTGAAGACCTTGATACTAACGGACACACAAATAATCCGCATTTTAGTGCGTGGTGCCTGGGTGCTTTGCCTGAGAGCGAGGTTAAAGATTTAGCAATAAAAGATTTTATTGTTAATTTTAAAGCCGAGGCCTTACGTGGTGATGAAATTGATTCTCTTGTCTATAAAACAGCAGATAAAACTTATACCCACATTTTAAAACGCCGCAGCGATGGCAAAGAAATTGCCACCGCCCTTAGTATTTGGCAAAATAAGTAAAAATTTTGTCAAAAGGATTATTGTAAAGTGAAACAATTGTTAAAAATAATTATAATTTTTATTTTTACTTTTAATTTTATTGCATGTAAAAAATCTACACAATCTCCCACAGAAACCAATATGGAACTTTCCGCCGGGCAAGATGCTCAAGAACTTTCTCAAGAAGAGCCAGGCCAAGAATTAACTGAAGCAATTAAAAATAAAAATTGGGAAGAAGTCGATAAAATATTAGATTTTGTTCCTAATAAACCGGAAGAATTACCCCAAATACTAAAAATTATTGATGCAGGTGATTTGGAGCAATTTAAAAAGCAAATCAAGAAAACAGATGAATATATACATATAAAGGTAGTTTATAACGATTGCATTGCGGGAAAAGTCGCTTTGTCTATAACTCCGCTTGGTTATGCTGTTGAAAAAAATAAAATAGAAATAGTCCGTTTTTTGCTTTCCCAAAATACGAATACAGAAAAAGGTGTTTATAATAAAGTAGTGGGGCAAAATTGGTCTGAAGTTAAATCACCGCTTTTTATTGCCATATCAAACAGAAATAAAAAAATAGCAAAACTTCTTATTTCTAGATGGGCAGATCCCAATTTTATTTATGATGAAATTAGCGGTGATTGTGAAAATACCAGCAGTTCTGTTTTAATAGAGGCGGTAAAATGGGGAGATAAAGATATAATTAATGCTCTTCTTTTAAAACGCGTTGATGTCAATCAAATTTTGTGGCAAGGCGATAATAAAGTTTCTGCTTTAGATTTTGCTGAGGATGAAGAAATAAAGCAGATTCTTGTTAATGCCGGTGCAAAATATAGTAAAGATTTAAAATAAATATAGGAGTCTTTTAAAAATGCTTAATATTGAAAAATACGCAGATGTTATGATTTACGCACTTAAAAGTGCTAGAAAAGGCGGTAAATTTAAACCGGGGGAAAATATCCTTTTGAGTTTTGATTACCCTGCCTTAAACCTTGCCGAAGCAATTTATCAAAAACTTATAGAGCAAGGTTTTAATGTCGTTGCGCGTCCTTATCTTAGCGAAAGTATGACAAAATCTTTCTATACTAAAGCAAGTGCAAAACAACTTAAATTTTGCGCCCCTTGGGACAAAGTTTTAAATGAAAATCTTAATGGTCTTATTGCCCTTCGCGCTCCGCAAGATTTGGCCAATTTAAAAAATGTTAATGCTAAAAATATTGCCCTTGCCACGCTTGCCCGTAAAGAAGTTCGCAAAATTATGGATGATAGAGAGCAAAAAGGCCTTTTTTCTTGGACTCTTGCCAATTACCCGACAGAAGGTCTTGCAAAACAGGCAGGTCTTTCCTTAAAAGACTATGAAAAGCAAATTTCCCAGGCCTGTTTCTTGACGGAAAAGAACCCCGCCAAGAAATTTGCCGAAGTCCAAAAAGAAATTGACGAAATTGCCAAATGGCTTTCTTCTTTGCCGATAGATACAATTAGAACGCAATCTAAATCTATGGATCTTGAAATAAAACTTGGCGAAAACAGGCGTTTTATTTCCGGTGGCGGTTGTAATGTTCCTTCTTTTGAAATCTTTACCTCGCCTGATTTTAGAGGCACAAGAGGCACCTATTTTAGCGACCTTATGAGTTTTAGAAACGGCAATTATGTCAAGGATATTTCCCTTGAGTTTAAGGCAGGCAAAGTAGTTAAGGCCACTGCCTCAACAGGCCAAGAATTTTTAAGAAAAATGCTTGCCCTTGATAAAGGTGCCTGCCAAGTTGGCGAATATTCTTTGACTGATAGAAGATTTTCCAAAATAAACAAATTTATGGCAGATACCCTTTACGACGAGAATTTTGGCGGTAAATACGGCAATTCCCATATTGCCCTTGGTTCCAGTTATATTGATACTTACAGCGGTAATCTTGCCAAAATGACTAAAGAACTAAAGAAAAAACTTGGTTTTAACGATTCTGCTTTGCATTGGGATTTAGTTAATACGCAAGATAAACTTGTGTCTGTCAAGCTAAAAAACGGCAAACACTTAACAATTTACGAAAAAGGCCGTTTTCTTGGCTAAAAACAAGAAAATCAGAGCTGGTTTTTAGCACTTTTTTAAGTGTTTTAAAAGCAAGATATCCACATTTTTTAAAATGTGGATATCTTTTGTTTTATCGTCTGAAAACTGCCTGTTGATAACTACCCAAAAGGGCTTTTTCCCGTCGTGATTTGGCGTTTTTAAAAAATTGTGCTAGAATAATTAAGCGGAGATGTTAAAAATTTCCAAACAAACTACAAACAAACTTAATATATGGAGTGCTCTTATGGCAAACACAGAAGTCTTAGTCCAAGTCATCAAAAGAGATGGCACAAAACAAAATTTTGAAGCAAAAAAAATTACCAATGCTATTTTAAAAGCAGGGCAAGCAACAGGAGAATTTGATACCGATATCGCCCGTAAACTTACCATAAGGGTTTTAAATATCGTTCAACAATTATATTCCGAAGTTACACCCAGCGTTGAAAATATTCAAGATATTGTTGAAGATGTTTTACTTACTTCCAATTATCACAAAACCGCAAAGGCCTATATTTTATATCGCGACCAAAGAGCAAGAGTCCGCGAAATTTCTTCCAAATTTAATGTTGAACTCGTTGACCAATATTTACAAAAACTTGATTGGCAAGTTAATGAAAACAGCAATATGGGCTATTCTTTACAAGGTTTAAACAACTATGTATCTTCCGAAATTACAAAGATTTATTGGTTAAATAAAATTTATCCGCAAAGCATTAAAGAAATGCACACCTCCGGCGATTTCCATATTCACGATTTAGGCCTTCTCGGTGCTTATTGCGTAGGTTGGGATTTGCAAGATTTACTTATCAGCGGTTTTAGAGGCGTTGTCGGTAAAGCCGAAAGTAAACCGGCCAAACACTTAAGAACCGCACTCGGTCAAGTTGTAAACTTCTTTTATACCTTACAGGGCGAAAGTGCCGGCGCACAGGCATTTTCAAACTTTGATACTTTGCTTGCCCCGTTTATCCACTATGATAATCTTTCTTATAAAGAAGTTAAACAGGCCCTGCAGGAATTTTTATTCAATGTAAACGTTCCGACAAGAGTCGGCTTCCAAACACCTTTTACCAATATTACTTTAGACTTGGTCGTTCCTTCTTATTATAAAGACCAAGGCGTAATTATCGGCGGTCAGGTTCAAGATAAAAAATATGGCGAGTTCCAAAAAGAAATGGATATGTTTAACAAGGCCTTCCTTGAACTTATGCTTGACGGCGATGCAAAAGGCAGAGTTTTCACTTTCCCTATTCCTACTTATAATATCACCAAAGATTTTGACTGGGATAACCCGGCTTATGAACCGCTTTGGAATATTACCGCAAAATATGGTATTCCTTATTTTGCAAACTTTGTAAATTCAGATATGAACCCAGAAGATGCCCGCTCTATGTGCTGCCGCTTAAGAATTGACAACAGAGAACTTAAAAAAAGAGGGGGCGGTCTTTTCGGTTCTGCACCTTTAACAGGTTCTATCGGCGTTGTTACAATAAATATGCCTCGTATCGGCTATATTAGCGCAACGGAAGAAGAATTTTTCAAAAATCTTGAAGAAAGAATGGATCTTGCCAAACTCAGTCTTGAAATCAAACGTAAAGTTATTGAACGCTTTACCTCTGCTAATCTTTACCCTTATATGAGTTTCTATTTAAGAAGCGTCAAACAACGCTTTAATGAATATTGGAAGAACCACTTCTCTACAATCGGTCTTGTCGGTTTAAACGAAGCCTGCCTTAACTTATTTGGCGAAAATATCGGCACCCCCAAAGGCCGCGCTTTTGCCGAAAAAGTTATGGACTTTATGAGAGAAAAACTTGTTTCTTATCAAAAAGAAACAGGCAATAACTATAACTTGGAAGCAACCCCGGCAGAAGGCACTTCCTATCGTTTAGCCCAACTTGACAGAGCAAAATATCCTGATATCATTGTTGCAGATAATGAACTTGCCAACCAAGGCAAACCGCCTTTCTATACAAACTCAAGCCAATTACCTGTCAACTATACAGATGATGTCTTTGAATTACTCGATTTGCAAGATTCTATTCAAGCAAAATTTACCGGCGGCACCGTCTTACACATCTTTATGGGTGAAAAAATTAAGGACACCAGCGCCTTAAAAGCATTCATCAAAAAAGTGTGCTATGGCTATAGCTTGCCGTATTTTTCAATTACCCCAACCTTCAGCGTTTGCCCCATTTGTGGATATATTGAAGGGGAACACTTTGAATGTCCCAAATGTAAAGAACACAGAAGAGAAGAAATTGAAAAACAAATCGCCCTTTTAGAAGAACAGCTTTACAGCAAATAAGTCTTTTTTAGGGTTTTGGGCCCAATTTTAAAATTGGGCCTTGATTAAGCAAAAAAAATTTGCAAAAATATAAAGGTAGTAAGGAGAAATTTTATGACAGCACAAGAAAAACACAATATTGAAAACAAAATCAGTGAACTTAAAACTAAACTTGAAAATACCAAGGGCTCTAACTGCGAAGTTTACTCAAGAGTCGTCGGTTATTTACGCCCCGTTCAAAATTGGAACAAAGGTAAAAAAGAAGAATTTGCAATGCGCAAAAATATGAAAATGTCCTGCGGTTGCGGTTCTGAATGCTCTAGTGATTATAATAACACTAACACAAACACAACCAATACCACAAATAATACCAACACAAACAGCAATACAACAACCAATTGCAATTGCTAAAATTTTTTTGGGTTTTTGATTAACTTACAAGCATGAAAATCGGCGGACTAATCAAATTCTCAATGATAGATTTCCCGGGTAAAGTATCAGCAATACTCTTTACCCGGGGTTGTAATTTAAGGTGTGCTTATTGCCACAACCCTGAATTACTGGAATATAATGCTTCTCAGCCCGATGCTATAACCGAAGAAGAACTTGACGACTTTTTAGAGAAAAGAAAGGGCCGTCTTGACGGGATTGTTATAACCGGTGGGGAGCCTACCCTTCAGCCGGACCTTGCCGAGTTTTGCGCAAAACTTAAAAAAATCGGCTATCTTGTTAAACTTGATACAAACGGCACAAATCCAAGTGTAGTAGAAAATCTTTTAGAAAAAAAATTAGTAGATTTTATTGCTATGGATCTTAAAGCCCCTTTTGCTAAATATCAGGCCGTTTGCCAAAGACCTGTTGATACGGAAAAAGTTAAGCAGACTATGGCTCTAATTTCAAAATATAATATACCCCACCAATACAGAACAACCTACTATAAAGAAGTTTTAAACGACCAAGATATCCAAGAACTTCAAACTTTAGTTAATAATACTCTTGTAGTTCAAGAATGTTTACCTGTTAAGCAGAAAGATACCTTAAAAGTTTTCAAATAAAAAAGGCGATTTAAAATCGCCTTTTTTTATAAAAATTATTATTCTATAGAATATATCTTGTGCCGGTATTGATTGAACTTCCTTCTTTTACCCCTATACTTTTGCAAACTCTATCTGCAAACTTATTTCCTTTCTTTGCCCAGCAATAGCTTTGCCCGGGATGTAAATAATCCACTTTTCCTGGATTTTTATAATAATGAACTATTGCAATAATATAACTAGATTCATTCTTTTTCCGAAATTGAGCTTCTACTTTATGATAATCTTTGTCATTATAAAAGACTAATTGCCAATCTTCTGGCAATTTAACATCTATAGCTAGATCTTTTAAAGTCTTGGTATAATGTCCGTTTGTTAAGTAGTAAAATTCTTGTGCTTGAGCAATACTTGAAATAGCGGAAACCACTTGCGATATTCTAGATTTTGTAACTGCTATCCGATACTGCGGAACGGCAATAGCAGCCAAAATACCAATGATTAAAACTACTACTAATAACTCAATTAAGGTAAATGCTTTATTTGAAAATATTCGTTTTTTCATAAAATATCCTTTATATTTTTAAAACACGGATATTTTATTTTATTTTTTTTTTTTGAAGTCAAGATGAATTTTCAGTAAAAGAAATTCCTTCTCTACAAAGGCAATATTTTTTGTTTTTATTTCGCTTGGAAATTAAATCTCTTTTTGGTAAACGCGGTAAGTTTTTGTTTTATGGCAGCCGGCTTCTTCTACAACGGAAATAATACCTTGATTATCTTCAAGTAACCAAGAAAGTTCTGCTTTATTCCAACCGCTTTTTACGCCATCAACAACCACATGTTTAACGAGCAAAAGGTCAAGCCCGCGGTTTCTGTGTTTTGGGTCAACGCCGAGCATAATCATACGAATATCGCGTATTTTATGCCAAGCCCAAAGTACTTTTGGTAGTTTAAATAAATTAAGAGAGCCGTTTAAAATCTTTAAAACAGGGTTCATATTGGGTATAGATATAGCAAAAGCGGCCGGCTCTCCGTCAATTTCTATAACGGAAGTTATTTCCGGCTTTAAAATCAGTTTTAAATCTTTTGCAAGTTTTGCAATTTCCGCTTTTGATATAGGCACATTACCCCAGTTTTCCGCCCAGGAAGCATTATATAATCTTTGCACCATTTCCACTTCTTCGTCAAAATTTTTCAAATTAAGGTGGCGTTTTGTAATAGCTTTATTTCTTTCAATTCTGGCTAAGATTTTTTTCATTCTAGGTGAAAAATCATCTTTATCCGTTCTTTCAAAAGCGACCAAATCTTTAACTTTTTTAAATCCTGCCCCTTCAATTAAATCGGCATAATAAGGCGGATTATAAGGCATCATAATAAAGGGCATTTTGTCAAAATTATCAATTAAGAGCCCGCAAGTATGGTTTGTGCTTGGGTTCATAGGACCACGCATAAAAGTTGCTCCTTGGGATTTTAACCAAGTATAAGCACTATCAAAAAGGGCATTGGCAGTTTGTTGATCATTTTCACACTCAAAGAAACCAAAAAAACCTGCTCTTTCGTGCCAATGTTTATCGTGTTCTTTATTTATAATAGCGGCAATTCTTCCTACAACTTTTGAAAGTCTTTTTGCAACAAATAAAACCCTTGTAGCATTAAGCCACAAAGGGTCTTTAGTCAGCAAATATTTTGTATCACTTTTTAGTTCAGGTACATAATAAGGATCATCTTTGTAAAGTTCAAAGGGATAATCTACAAATTCATCAATAGTCGCAGTAAAAATTTCTACCATTTTACTTAATAATTCCCAAGGCCTTGCCCGCTTTTGTAAAGACTTCAATAATTTTGTCTATTTGTTCATTTGTATGGGTAGCCATCAAAGTTGTTCTAATCATACATTTGTTTGGCGGAACAGCAGGGGGGATAACCGGCGTTGTAAAAATGCCTTCATCAAAAGTAGCGCGCCACATTTTAAAGCAGTCCTGCATTTCGCCAACGAAAATCGGCACAATAGGTGTTTGTGTAGCACCGATATTAAAACCGGCTTTTTTAAGGCCTTCTTTAAGTCTTGTGCTATTAGCCCAAAGTTTATCTTTGCGGCTCATATCAGTCCAAATCAAATCAAGGGCTTTAGAAATAGAGGCCACACTTGCCGGGGGTAATGCGGCGGAAAATATTTGGCTTCTTGCATTGTGGCGGATATAATGGATAATATCAGCATCACCTGCAACAAAACCACCGACGGTTGCAAAAGTTTTAGAGCAAGTGCCTACAACAAGGTCAACTTCTCCGTTTTCTAGGCCAAAATGTTCGCAAGTTCCTCTGCCGTTTTTACCTAAAATACCGGTAGCGTGTGCATCATCAACAACCACGCGTGCGCCGTATTTTTTGGCAAGTTTACAAATTTCCGGCAGTTTGGCGATATCGCCTTCCATACTAAACACGCCGTCAACAATTAAAAGTTTTCCTTTGCTTTCGTCAATTTTACTTAAAACGCGCTCAAGGTCTTGCATATCATTATGTTTAAAGCGCACCATTTCGGCTTGGGCAAGTTTTACGCCGTCTAAAATGCTTGCGTGGTCAAGTTTATCAACTATGGCAACATCACCTTTACCAAGCAAGCAGGAAATTACACCCAAATTCATTTGATATCCGGCAGAAAAAATTAAAGCAGCTTCTTTACCTTTAAATTTTGCAATTTTGGCTTCAAGTTCTTCGGCGGCTTTTGTGTTTCCATTTAAAAAGCGCGAACCGGCCGAACCTGTGCCGTATTTTAAAGCAGCTTCACTTGCGGCCTTTTTCATTTCAGGGTCGTTTGCAAGCCCTAAGTAATTATTAGAGCCGGCCATAATGTATTTTTTGCCGTTTAATTCAATTTCCGGTCCCTGGGCGGAAGATATTGGCTGAAAGTAGCCGTAAATCCCAAGTTTCATTAAAAGTTTTGCATCTTTAAAGTTTTTACATTTTTCAAAAATATCTGCCATAGTTTTAACACCTTTTTTAAGATATACTTATATTTTAGCTTTTTTGATAATATTTGTGGTAGATTTTCCTTTAACTAAAGGACACAAGACCACTTTCCCTGCATATTCCCTACCGACTACATTTTCTTTTGTATAATCAGCTCCTTTAACTAGAATATCTGGCTTAATTATTTTTATCAAATTAAGAGGGGTATCTTCTTTAAACAAAACAACGCCGTCAACGGCCTCTAAAGCACTAACTACTATTGCTCTATCCTTTTCCTTATTTATCGGACGACTTGGCCCTTTAAGGCGTTTAATTGAAGCATCTGTATTAAGCCCTAAAATAAGAAGATCACCTTGAGATTTTGAAAACTCTATAATTCTTACATGTCCTGCGTGCAAAATATCAAAGCAACCATTGGTAAAAACAATTTTTTTACCTTCTTTTTTTGCTTTTTTTAAGAAATTTTTTAATTTCTCTTTTGTTAAAATTTTATTTTTTGTGTTCATCTAATATCTTCTCAATTAAACCTGTTCTGGCATTTCCGTTTATAAAATCTTGGTTTGCCAGCAAAAGTTTATGTAAATCAATAGTTGTTTTAATACCTTTAACTTTAAATTCTTCTAAAGCGCGTGAGCTTCTTTTGAGAGCTTCTTTTCTCGTCGGTGCGCTAATGATAAGTTTTGCAATTAAACTATCATAAAAAGGTGGCACAGAATAGTTGCTGTAAATATGGCTATCAACTCTAACGCCAAGCCCTCCCGGCCAGGAAATATCTTTAATATCGCCCGGATCCGGCAGATAGTTATTTTCAAAATCTTCTGCATTTATGCGGTGCTCTATGGCGTGGCAAGTTATATTTTGTGCTTGTTCTTTTGTTAAGGAAAGTTTTTTGCCTTGTGCAATTTCAATTTGAATTTTAACAAGGTCAATAGAACCGCAAACCATTTCTGTTATCGGATGTTCTACTTGAAGGCGGGTGTTAACTTCCATAAAATAAAAATTGTGGTCTTCGTCAAGCAAAAACTCAACGGTGCCAAGGCCTTTATAGCCGGCTTCTTTAATTAAATTTAAAGCAGCTGTTTGCAATTTTTTGCGTAAAGTAGCATTTACAAAAGGGGAGGGAGATTCCTCAATAATCTTTTGATGGTGGCGTTGCATGGAGCAATCTCTTTCTGCAAAAGCAACGGCATTGCCGTAATTATCGGCTGCCACCTGCACTTCAATATGGCGCGGATTAAAAATTAATTTTTCAAAATAAACATCTCCGTTTCCAAAAGCATTTTGGGCTTCTGCACTGGCGGTATCAAAGGCGTAAGAAAAATCTCTTTTAGTCCAAGCAACTCTCATACCCTTGCCACCGCCACCAAGGGCAGCTTTAATCATTATGGGAAAACCGATTTTTTGTGCTTCTTTTAAAGCTTCCTTTTTTGCCACAATTCCTTTAGAGCCCGGTATCAAAGGAACACCGCTTTTTTTCGCAAGCAGTTTAGCGTGTGCTTTTTGACCGAGCTCTAAAATCGTTTGAGAGTTTGGCCCAATAAAAATTAGGCCTGCTTCTTCAACAGCTTTTGCAAAGGCAACATTTTCGGCAAGAAAGCCGTATCCCGGGTGAATAGCCTCTGCCTTACTTATTTTAGCCGCTGTAATAATTGCCTCAATATTCAAATAACTTTCTTTTGGATTTTGCGGACCAATGCAAAGGGCTTCATCAGCGGCTTGCACGTGGGCGCAAAATTTATCTGCCGCAGAATAAATTGCAACAGATTTAATATCCATTTCTCTAAGGGTTCTAATAATGCGCAAGGCAACTTCGCCTCTGTTAGCGATTAAAACTTTTTTAATATTTTTGATATCTTCGGTCATAATTATTCAGGGTCAATAAAAAATAAGGGCTGGTTGTATTCAACACTTTGCCCGTTTTCAATAGAGATAACTTTTAACTTTCCGCCGAACTTGCAAACAACAGGTTGCATAGTTTTGCCGGCCTCAATATAACCTAAAATTTGGCCTTTTTCAACTAGCATATCTTCTTTTAAGACAATGGCCTTGCCCTTTGCACCGGAAGAAAAAATACCCAAAGCCGGGGATTTTACGCCGTAAAGGGAACACTCATAATTAACTTTTTGTAAATCTGCTTTAGAAGTTTTAATTTCAATATTAATATCTTTAGTTTTAAAAAGTATTTCTTGTAAATCTGTTGTTTTAGCCCAAGCAATAAAGCTGGCAAGATTTTTTGTATCCATAAAATCTCCTATTATTTAAATGATAGCATTTATTGATAGCAAATGCTATTTCATTTGGCTAAATTTTAAAAAATATGTAATTTTTCTGTTTATGATGAAGATATAAAATAAGAAAGAGGTTATTATTCGTATAAATTCATAAGAGAAGGACCTGGACCCTTTTTACGTTTAAGTCCCATTACCTTTTCACAAAAAAGTCCGTTTTGGCATGCTATTGTACCGCAATCTCTGTTATAATAATGTTCTCCGCAAAATGTATGCCCATCAAAATCATTATGCCCGGATAAGTAATGTACAAAACCGCGACATTTGTATTTACCGCTAATAAAATGTGCAGATAACATATAATTCTTATGTATTCCGTGGTTATATAATACAATTTCAAAATCTTCCCCACGCTTATAGGAAGTCGGTATAAGGGATTCACCACAAATTGCAGTTCGTGCGTTTGTAGTAGGTAAATCAATATTGATATCCAAATCATCCAGTCTATTTGGGTATTTACCGTTTGCTAAATAATATCTGTCCATTGCTTTAGAGACAGATCCAAGAAGTAAACTTAATTGCGTAGCCTTTGACTTTGCAATAGATTTTTGATATTTTGATACGGCAATAGCCGCTAAAATACCGATAATTAAAACAACTACAAGAATTTCTATTAAAGTAAAACCTTTTTTATTTTTCATAAAGTTTTTATTCTATATTTTAAGATACTAAATTGTATTTTTTTTTTTTCAAGTCAAGATAAATTTTTACGACTAAAAAATGAAAAAATGTTCCTTTGTAACGGAACATTTTTACAGTAAGAATAGCAAATAAATCACTTTTTCAAAGAAAAAGCTAAAGCACTTTTGTAGGACCGGAAGCTAAAAGAGACCAAGCATCTTTAAAATCTTTCGGCAAAGGTGCGCTAAAAGAAAGTTTTGTCTTTTTGAAAGGATGCAAAAACTCAAGTTTTTTTGCGTGCAACATTAAACGCGGGGCTGTTGCTCCTTTATAAAGCCAGTCGCCAAGAACTGGGTAGCCAAGCCAACTCATGTGAACGCGCAACTGATTTGTTCTGCCTGTTCTTGGGTAAAGTTCCATAAAGCAAAAATTATTTGCTCTTTTAACAACTTTATAATCTGTTATAGCTTCTCTACCAAGGGGGGATGCTTTAATTTTACCGCCACTTACTCTACCAATCGGTGCATTAATAGTGCCTTTATCATCGGGCAAATTACCGCAGCAAATAGCATTATAAGTTTTATGCACTTGACGGCTTGCAAAAAGGTCCACCATCGCTTGCTGAAAATCGCTGTTTTTGGCAACAAGCATGACACCGCTTGTTTCTTTATCAAGGCGGTGGACGAGGCCAAGTCTATCCATAGTTAAATCAAATTTCTTTGGTGGGTTAGAATATATGGCGGAAACAAGTGTTTCCTCGCAAGTCTTAAGAATATCAAAATTTTCTTCCCACAGAGGACTTTGCGGATGCACAAGCAAGCCGGAGGGTTTATTTATAACAAAAAAATCTTTATCTTCAAAAATAATTAAATCTTTTAGTTTAATTGTATTTGTTATTTCAGGCGGGGTAATTTCAATTATATCGCCATCTTCCAAAGGCCAAGAGGCCTTTTTTTGTTTGCCGTTAACTAAAACAGCACCGCTTTTTATAAGGTTTTGAATAATATTACGCGAAAGCGCGCCTTCAAGTTGCTGAGTTATAAAAATATCAAGGCGTTCCGTTCTGCCACTAAAAATTAATGTTTGTTTTTCCATAAAAATCCTTTAAAAAGCCAAAAGGTTGCACCTAAAAATAAAATTAAAGCAATTATTTGCGAGGGATACATCCCAAGCAAAGTTCCGCCTCTGTCATCGCCTCTAAAAAACTCAATAACAAAGCGTATTAAAGCATAACCCATAATATAAGTTAAAGAAGTTTTGCCCGTATTATCTTGCTTTTTATATATTTTAGCTAAAATAAAAAATAAAACAAAATTTGCAAAAGATTCAAAAAGTTGCGTTGGGTAAAGGTGGGTATGCTGTAAGTGGTGTGGCACAAGAGTATCGGGATTATTAAACATTACACCTAAAAAACTATGTGTCGGTTTTCCGTAGCAACAACCGGCCAAAAAACAGCCGATTCTGCCAATAGCATGGCCAAGCGCTAAGGCGGGGGCAAAGAAATCAGTTGCTTTTACAAAAGGTATTTTTTTATTTTTTGTATATAAAAATAAAGCCAAAACCGCGCCAATAAATCCACCATAAAACACAAAACCAAAGCGTATTTTTTCAATTAAAGTGGAAGCGCAAAAACTATCAAAATTAAAAAATATATAAAATATTTTTCCGCCGATAAGTGCGCCCAAAATTACATAAAAAATCATATCGGCTAAAATATCTTTTGAAATGCCAAGATATTTGCGGTTTCTAACACAATAATAAATAGCAAGGCCGTAGCCAAGCGCGGTCATTAGTCCATAAGAGGGAATTTTTATTCCAAGAATTTCAGGCAGGTAGGGAAACATAATTCTCCTTTAGCATTTTTAATAATTTTGTAAAATCTTTAAATTCTTTGTAAGGTATTTTGTGCCTGTCGCAAAGTTCGGCAAGATAATCTGTTGCAAATAAAATATCTGCTTCTTTTGCGGCTTCCAAATCTACAAGTCCGTCGCCAAGAAAAATAGTTGTGTATCCTTTATTTTTATAATATTTTACCCTTTGCGCCTTAAAATCATCTAGCGGCGTTGTTGGATAATCAGGAAAATCAACTTTTATCCCTTTCGGCGTTAAATTGCCACGCACACAATACATTGGCAAAGGGGGTAAATTATATTTTTTTAAAATCGGTTTTATATAAATATCAAGGCCACCGCTCACAATTTCAAAAGGTATTTTATGTTCTTGGGCAAATTTGGCAACTTCCTCAAAGCCTTTTTTGACGATGGCATAACTTAAAATAATACTTTCAAATTCTTGTTGATTTGCTTTTATCGGACCAAAGAATTTATTAAACCAAATTGAAGGGTCTTCTTTTGTGTCATAATCTTTAACTAAAGATGAAGTCGGCTTCATTGTGCCAAAATGAAAGCACAAGGCATTGCCAATATCGCGTGTTGTGATAGTTCCGTCAAAATCTGTAATTATTGCAAATTTCTTCATAAAATATCGCCAAAAGTTTGTGGCTCTCTAACAGCCATTTGCATAAAGGAATTATTTTCAAGTTCGTTTTTGATAGTAGTTTTAAAAGAAGGTCCGTAAGCATGGCCGCAATAAACAAGGGTTTCCGGTGGCAATTTGCTTAATTTAACAAGACTTTTTTGCATATCTTTTGCATTACTTTCCGGAAAGTCCGTTCTACCGATAGAAGAACAAAATAAAGTATCCCCACTAAATAAAACATTACCTATTTTTATTGAGTAAGAACCTTTTGTATGCCCGGGGGTATGAATAAACTCAATTTTCATACCGGCAATTTTTAAACAAGCGTCCCCTTCTAAAGCGGTTAAAAATTTTTCCGACAAATTGGATAATTTTATATCTTCTTTTCCTATATAACCCTTAATTGTATAAGTAGTAAGTAAATCTTGTGCACCAGTTAAATGGTCATAATGTCCATGGGTAAATAAAACGGCTTTAGGAGTAATTTGATGTTCTTCTAAAAGTTGATAGATACTGCGCATATCCCATGACGGATCAATAATAATGCCCTGTTTACCATTTTGCACTATATAAATACAATTTGCCATGTGACCGGATTGTAAGGTATATATTTTCATAATTATTTTTTTATCCTAAATTCAAATTCATTTGGGGCAGACATATTATATTTTATTCTAGCATTATCCTCAATATAATTTGTTTTGCCTGATAAAATTTCCTGATATTCTTTAGTCAAATCTTTATATTGCTTATCTAAATTAGCAGATTTATTTGTAAGATTTCTGATGATAAAAGTATTGTGCATTAAATCAAGCATACTTCCTGCCCCAAATATAGCAAGCAGAATTATAAACACAAATATAAAAATGATATTTTTTTTATTTTTAAAAAAGTTTTTCATTTCTTTTTAAAAACTTTATCCTTTGCAAAAATTGCTTTGCCAGCAAGTTCGGCTTCAATTTCAAGCAAGCGGTTATATTTTGCAAGTCTTTCACTTCTAGCCGGCGCACCGCTTTTTATAGCACCGCTGTTTACGGCAACGGCTAAATCTGCTATAAAACTATCTTCTGTTTCGCCGGATCTATGGGATATTATGGTGCTAAGGCCTGACCTTTTTGCCTTGTAAATAACTTTTATTGTCTCACTAAGCGTGCCTATTTGATTTAACTTTATTAAAACGGAGTTTGCCGCTTTTCTTTCAATACCTAACTCAACTCTGTCAAAGTTTGTTACAAACAGGTCATCGCCGACAATATTAAGTTTTTTACCTTCCTTTTGGGTAAAATATTCCCAAGCCTGCCAGTCATCTTGTTCAAAAGGATCCTCTATAGATATTATAGGAAAATTTACGGCAAAGTTGCTATAAATATCACTTAATTCTTTGTAAGATAGTTTTTTGCCCTCAAAATAGTAAAAGGCCTCTTCATAAAATTCACTTGCGGCGCAGTCTATTGCAAAAGGCATATTAGGGTATCCTGCTTTAGCCGTTGCTTTTAAAAGCAGTCTAAAAACCTCTTCGTGTTTTTTAATTCTTGGGGCAAAACCGCCTTCATCACCGATACTTGTTGATAAATTATTTTGAGCAAGAAGATTTTTTAAAGTGTGGTAAACTTCACTTGCAGCTTGCAGGGCTTCTTTAAAAGTCTTTTGCTTAGTAGGCACAATCATAAATTCCTGAATATTTAAACCGCTGTCAGCATGCACACCGCCGTTAATAATATTTAACATCGGGCAAGGCAAGATATATTCTTTTTCTTTTAAATTACAAGTCTCTCTTAAATATTTATAAAGTGGCATTCTTGCAGCAATACTTGCCACTCTTGCGGCAGCCAAAGAAACACTTAAAATAGCATTTGCCCCAAGTTTACTTTTATTTGGTGTTCCGTCAAGTTCGCACATAGTTTTATCAAGCATTTCTTGGTCAAAAACATTTAAGTTTTTCAATTTTTTTTCTATTAATGCAATATTTTCTATGGCTTTTAAAACGCCTTTTCCAAAAAAACGTTTTTCTTTATCTCTTAATTCAAGGGCTTCGTGAACCCCCGTTGAAGCCCCGCTTGGCACTTGAGCGCTTGCTGTTGTTCCGTCGGCTAAAAAGATAGAAGTTTTAAGTGTAGGATACCCTCGGGAATCTAAAACTTCCCGCGCAATTATTTTACTGATTTTCATTTTACCCCCTAACTTTGTTTAGGACAAAGTTTCAATTATTTTTTTTGCTTCTCCAACCAGTTTATCAAGGAATTTTTGGTCCTTAGCTTCGGCAAAGATTCTTATTAAGTGTTCCGTGCCGGAAGGTCTTAAAGCAACCCAGCTGCCGTTTTTCAAGATAAACTTAAAGCCGTCAGTTTGATCTATACGCCAAACGGAAGTTTTATTTATACTCAGAGGGGGATTAATGTTAAGTTTTTCCATAATCTGAGTAATCTCAATTTCTCTTTTGGGTAAACTTACTTTTTTGTCAAAATAAGAGCTGTAAGTTTTTGAGAAATCTTTTAAAATCTGTTTTAAGTTTTTACCTTCAACTGCCATCATTTCAAGCAGTAGCATACAGGCCATAATGCCGTCTTTATCAGGCATGTGGTTGGCAATAGCAATACCGCCGGATTCTTCCGCACCAAAAATATATTGTCCGCTCATCATAAGTTCATTGATATATTTAAAACCAACGGGCGTTTCTCTGACGGTCATATTATATTTTTTAGCAACTTCGTCAATAGAGTTTGTAGTAATCAAACTTCTGCAGATTCTGCCTTTTTCTTTGCGGTTTTTAATAGTGTGTTCTAGGAGTAAAGGGGCAATTTGGTTGGGCGAGAGCCAAGCTCCATCCGGCCCGATAATACCAAACTTATCGCAGTCGCTGTTACAGGCAATACCTACGTGCAGTTTATTTTTAACAACAAGTTTGCTAAGTTCGCTTAAAGATTCCGGCCCGGCATTAGGCACTTTACCGCCACAGAGGACATTTGTTCCTTCATGCACGCCTTCAATTTGAACACCGCATTTTGTTAAAAATTCCCTAAAATAATTATCGGCAGTTCCAAAAAGCGGGTCAATACCGACTTTAAGTTTTGCCTTTTTAATAGCTTTTACATTTATGATTTTAGAGAGATGTTCCAAATACATATCCCTAAAATTTTCTTCCGTAACGGCGGTGTTTTGATAGCCGAACTCCGGCATTTCTTTAGAAAGACTTGACGGCGCAGGAATATTCTTCTCAATATCGGCAACAACCTCGTTATTTGCAATACCGCCGTAATAAGAAATCCATTTTAAGCCGTTTTGAGTAAAATCGGCTTCACTTGCGGTAATAACAACCGCGCCAACCGCACCGAGTTTTAAAACAGCCCATTCGGCCACAGGGGTTGGCAAAGGATATTTTGCCCTTTTAACAGAAATACCTTGCGTTGCTAAGGTGTCGCATACAATATCGGCAAATTTTTTAGATAAAAAACGCGTGTCATTACCCACAATAACAAGTGGTCTTTTAAATTTAAAGCCCTTTTCTTTTATATGCTTTTGGTATCCTTCACCTTCAAAGCCGTAGTATTTATTATTAAAAATATGTTCGCTTATACCTAAAGCGATTCTATATATATTTTGTGCGGTAACACTTTCTGCTATCAAACCTCTAAATCCGGCGGTAGCAAACTTAATATCTGTTGCCATAGACACCTCATTAAAAAATAAATTGGTATAAGCAATATACAAAAATTTAAAATAATATACAAGCCCTTTTTACGCTTTTAGAAGATTTAATGCCAAAAGTTTTATAGCCGTAAGCCAACTATATTTGCTAAAATAGAAATAATGCCTAGTATTATATTTAGATATATATTTAAAAATATCCTTGTATTTTTTACAGGGGTATTGTTTGTGCTCGTTTTTGTTGTTTTTATGGGGCAGTTCACCAAGATTTTTACTTATGCTATGAATTACGGCGCAGATATGCTTTGGGTTATGCACACAATGCTTTATTTGATGCCCGATATTTTGGTTTTAAGCATTCCGATAGCCGTTCAAATCAGTATTTTAATGGTTTTAACAAATATGTCCCAGCAGGGCGAAGTTATGGCCTTGCGGGCGGCGGGCTTTTCTTTTTTTGAAATTGCAAAGCCACTTTTTGTTTTTTCCTTGATTTTAACTTTTATTTTAATTTATTTTAGCGGCTGGCTTAGCCCGCAAGGCAGGCATAAGGTGGAAGCCGCAAAAGAAGATATTGCAAGCAAAATATCGCGCATAAATATAAAGCCAAAAACTTTTCTTGATATAGGCGATTGGGATTTATTTGCCGAGCAGGTTGATAAATCAGGCAAAGTTTTAGAGCAAGTGCACCTTTCGCGTAAAAACGATAAAACTGCTTTAAGCACAAAAATAAATGCTGCCAAAGGTAAAGTTAATATTACAACCCAAGCCATAACTCTTGTTCTGGATAAAGGCCAAATGCAAAGATTAGACAGCCAAGACCAACGCAAAATAATAACAGCGCAATTTGATACTTATAAAATCTCTATTCCTTTAGTGCAACAAACAAAGGAAACCCGCCGTTTAAAATCAAGCGAGTTAACGACACCGCAAATTATTAAAGCCCTTAAAGAAAAAGATTTAGACGCAAAAAACCGCGCTGATTATCAGCCCGAAGTTATGTTTAGACTTGCTTTATCTCTTTCGCCTTTAATATTCTTTTTACTCAGTTGTCCGTTTTCTTTTGTAATAACCAAAAAAGCGGGCAGGGCAGGGGCAATGGTGGCAAGTTTAGGTTTTATTTTCGGTTATTTCGGGTTGCTTTATTTCGGCTCAAGTCTTGGCGAAAAAATAACTTTTGCACCGCTTGCTTTTTGTGTTCCGCTGTTGCCGGTAATAATTGGTTTAATTATCGGTATATATTTATGGAGGAAGAAACTTTCTAACTAATATGTTATCAAGATATATAGCACGTAAATTTTGGGGTCCGTTTTTATTTGTCGTTTGCATTTTTTCTTTGCTTATTTTTTTAGGCGATAGTATTGAAAAAATGCGCTGGATAAATACTTATGATACCACTATTCGTTTGGTATTAAAATATTCTCTGCTTTCAATGCCTTCTTGGCTTGTTATGATTTTGCCTGTCTGTTGCCTTTTAAGCGGTTTGTTTGTTATTTCCGATATGATTTCTAACGGAGAGTGGACGGCCTGCCTTGCCGGTGGGTTTAGTGTCAGGCAGATTTTTAAACCTATTTTTACCTGTATTTTACTTGTTGCTTTATGTGGCTTTTTAGTGCAGGAATTTCTTATTCCCGATTTAAGTAAAAAGGCGGAGTTGACGCTTCAGCGCAAAATACGCGGTCATAAAGATTGGCAGTTTAATGTTCAAAATGATGTTACTATCCGCCTTGATGATAAACGCATTTTATTTGCAAAATCAGTCCACCCGGAACAGGGCCTTATGCAAGGAATGTTTATTGATATTTATGATAATAATTGGGGCATTTCAAAACAGATTAATGCCAAAAACTTCCGCTGGAACGAAGAAGAAAAAACTTGGGTTTTTGAAGATGGCTTTATCCGCACTTTTGGCGATGGTTCAAGTATTGATAAAGAAGAAACCTTTGAAACAATGCAATCTGATTTTTATATTCCGCCGGACCAAATTGCCGTTGGTAAAATAAAACCATCCTACCTAAATATTAAAGATTTGTTTAACAGAATAAAGTTTTTAAAAGCAAGCGGACTAACTTACTTCCAAGAATTAACTTTTATCAATACAAAAATTGCAGCACCCTTTGCCACAATAATTATGTGTCTTCTCGGTTTGCCTTTTGCTATTGCTTTAAAACGCTCAAGCAAATTAATTAATATTATTCTTGCGCTTTGTATCGGCTTTGGCTTTTGGTGGATAGTTTCTTTAATGACTTCCGCCGGGGAAAGCGGTATGATAAACCCGTTCATTGCCGGTTGGTCGCCTGTTGTAATATTCTTTATAGTTATTTGTTTTGAGTTCAAATATTTAAAGATTTAACCCTATTCCTTAGTGGCGCAAAGGGCGTAAACTTCGCGCGCGCCTGCTTTCTTTAAAACTTTTGCGCACTCTTCTAAAGTTGCACCGGTTGTGCAAACATCATCAATCAAAATTATTGCCTTCTTTTTTATTTCTTTTGGGCAAGAGCAAATAAAAGCTTCTTTTATATTCTCAGCTCTTTGTCTTTTGGTTAATTTGGTTTGGCTTTTTGTGTTTTTTATACGTTCAAGAGCATTTAAGACGGGAATATCCGCCAAAGCACTTAATTCGCGCGCTAAAACTTCGGCCTGGTTAAAACCGCGCTTTTTAAATCTTTTCTTATGTATCGGCACAGGTACAAAATATTCTGCTTCAAGCATATTTGGATTTTCAAGCAAAGTTTTATTCATTAAAGGGGCAAAGAATTTTGCGATATTTGTATATTTTTCATACTTTAAGCCGTGGATAAGAGAGCGTGAAGGTTCGTTAAAATCTAAAGCAGACCTTATCAAAGAACATTTAAAATGTTTTGCTTTTGTCCCTCGGCAATTAAAACAATGCGCCCCGCCGTCTTTTAAAGTTATTCCGCACCTTTGGCAAATAATAGGGCCCGGCTTCTTTAATTTCTTCAGACACTCTTTACACAAAAAGCCCTGCTCTTTTGCAGGCAAATCAATACCGCAACAAAAACAAGTTCTTGGGAAAAGCAAATATAAAATAAGATTTTTTATTTTTACTAAAAATTTTTTCATACTAAAATTGAATTGTTAACAAAGAACCAAGACTATAAGCGGTGTAGCTTTGTGTATCAATATAAAGATGATCAAAAATTTCATAACTACCGCTTAAAGTAAAGCGTATATTTTTAGATAATTCATAATCAAAACTTGTATTAACATTAAATAAATTTCTGTTTTCATTTACCGTGTAAGAACGCCTGCGCGAATAACTTATATTTGTGTTCCAAATAACGCGGTTTGTTGCAAGATAATCTTTAGAGGCAAAAGGCAATCTTAAAGCCCTTGGCATATTGAAATCTGCTTTAATATTAAAACTTGGCACAATTTCTTTTACATTATCGGCTAAAACATTATCAACTTGGGTTCTTCTGTCGTAAATATAAGTCATTTTTGGTGTAAAACGGAAGTTCTTGTAGTTAAAAGATGTCTGGAAAGAAAAATCATCTCGGACATAATTTTCCAAACGTTTAGAAACAAGGGTATTATCTTTTTGCAAGGTTTGGTGTGAATAATTAATATTTGTATCAAATAAATTAAATAAAATAAAGCGCAAATCAGAGCCATAAGAAGATTCTTTTTTATCTTCGCTTAACTCTACATTATTAGTTGCCAAATTATATTTTAGTTTAAGGTTTATACCACTTAAGAAATTAGGACTTTGAGTCCAAAAGTTTTCTAATTGGTCTAAATAAACAATTAAATCAGGCAAGTTAGTTGTTTTTGTTTTATAAGAAGAGCCAAGATATTCTGTTGTCTGATAAGAAAGGGAAGCATTACTTATTAAAGATAAATTCTTTAAAGGTTTTAAATGGGAATTATCAAATCCGCTATATTCTTTAAAAGGCATCCAACGGGCCGTTAAGGAATAAGTATCCCTAAGGGTCATATTGTTTCTGTAAGAATAGGGGGAATTTAACCCAAGTGAACTTCTAAGCCAAATTTTATCAAGGGAATTAAAATCATTATCCACATAATACCAGGAATCGCCGTCTTGCATACGATAGTTTAAGGATAAACTTAAATTGGAAAGCAATTTGTTTTGCGGTAATATATCGCGCCCGCTAAGGCCTAAAGTTATAGCCCCGCTGGAGTTTCTGTTTATGGTTTTTACTTCGCCAATATCAAAATCATAAGTAGTATTTCTGACGGAATAAGAGGTGGGGGAAAGATTGTTGTTTTCCTTAATACTTATATTATAACTTGCGCTTGGGTTAAGCCAGCGGTTTAAACGCAAGGTTGTGCTAACCCCGACATTTTGCGTTGCATATTTATCATATTTTCTTTCTTTAAAAGTAGTAGCATCAAAATATTTACGTTTTTCATCAGCGGTAGTCAAACTATAAGTCGGCACAATGGAACTGCCTTTAAAGGGTTCAAAAGAAATTTTTGCACTATAATTTTGCTGGGTTTCCATGGTATTATAATAAGTTGAGGGGGCTTCTAAAATTCTTTCGGTGCTATAGTCAATACCGATTTTGTTTAAAGAAGCGCTTGCCGTAATATTTTTTATTTTCTTTTGCTTGTTCGGGGTCCAATTAACATTTACGCTATAAGTTTTATTATCATCACTCCTTTGCATTTTCTTATAATCTGCATTAGTAAAAGTATATTCTACCCCGATTCTTGGCATATTAGGGTTAATATATTCTGCTTTAATAGAACCTTTATCTCTTTTTACTTTGCCTTGGTCAAGCAAACTTACATTGTTGCTTGAAGTATAATCAAGCACGTCAGGGGTGTCTATATCAGATTTGTAGTAAGTTGCATTAATCGGTAAATTTTTAAAACGTTTAAATTTAAAATAATAATCTTGCGTTGTATTTTCCTGGTTTTGAGGCACGCTTACTGGGGTTTGAAAGTTCTCGTCCATATATCTTATTTTTGCGCCTGTTTCAAACCAATTATCCATATCAATTTTTGCATAAGCACTATAGGCCTCGCCTTTACGAACAACAGCATCTCCTAAGAAGATATCATCAAGCCAAACGGTTCCTTGCGCTGTTGTATCATCAGAAATAAAACCTGTTTTTATTATGCCAATTCTTTTATAATTTAAAATACCTTCATTGGTTACATTTTCAGGTGTTAAATAAGGGCAATCTGCTTCCAAACGATCAGGCACGCCGTCGCCGTTGGTATCAATCATTTTTAAAGTATATAAACGCCACTCATTTGTAAAATCTAAAGGTATTTTAACCTGGCTATAGTTATTATCATCAGAAGCAATTTGTAAATAGAAATAAGTATTAGGGTTTGCCATCCCGTCATTATAAAGCAAAAAGTTAAATTGTTTATGCTCGGAAAAGTCCATTCTTGAAAAATTCCTTTGCACAAAAATATTATTTGTGCTTGCGCTTGCAAAATTATATTGTAAAGCCAAAGATTGTTCTTTTACATTATTTGCATTTGAACCGCGGATATTACTAATAGAGCCATATAACATTCTAAATACTTTGCCGCCGTCGCCCGGATCATTAAAAATCGGTTTATAATTGGGGTTGTCAATATTGTTTATACCGTAAGGTAAAATAGCATCTGTTGGGTTAATTTCCTGCCAAGTATTTCCGCTGACGGCAAGTTTTGCAATTTTTATAGTTCCAGAGTCTGGGCCGGCGGGGTTTCTTTTTAAAGTTATACGCATTTGTTTTATATTACCCCAGCGCATTTGGTCCGGTAAAGAAATTTCTCTTTGAAATTGTTTCCAACCGCTAAAGTTAATAATATTATTTTCAAGGCCTGTTTGCGCGGGATCTATTATTAAATTTTCTCCGTTATAACCAAAATCTCCGCCGGCACTTGCATCATGGCTGTCTAAGATGCCGTTATTATTCAAATCTTGGCTGTCAATTAGGCCGTTGGGTTGTGGTTGGGGGTTATATTTATTATTTCTAAAAGGGTCATATCTTTGCCAAGTGCCATCCGGGTTTACATAAACCCAACCGACGTCTTCACTAGGTGTAAGCTCACCAGTGCAACGTAAATCTTCTGTTTTAGGAACAGAAGACATCCCCGGCACATAATATTTACTGCAAGTGGGGAAAATATCTCCAACATTTAAATCCGCCGGTATAACATCATAATTATCTGATTTTTCGCTCATCGTTCCGAAGGAAATATTAATATAGGGGCCGTTTTCAATACCAAGCATAGAAAGTTCAAGTAAAGTTTTATTTGTAAAATCAGCGCCGTAATCACTTATCGGAAACACTAAAGAAAGTTCGTTTTCATCGTCGCTTAAGCCATAATCTTTTGCAAGGGAAAAATCATAATCAATAACTAAAACATTTTGCGTGTCTTTTGGCCCTGCGGCAGCTTTTGGGTTTATTTCCAAAATTTTTATTTCTTGAGAGTCCCAATGTATTGCATTAAGGAAGTTTTGCTTATCACTTGGGTTAGAGGCAATTTTCCAATCATTAAAAATGACAGAGGCCTCCACCCCTTCTTTACTTTGGTCCATATTATCAACCATTGCATAGCCAAACAAGTTTTCTTCTTTTCTGCTTTGGGCGGCTTCAACGCCTAAAGAAACATCAAGTCCTTCTGTGATTTGTAAATCTTTTACTTTAAAATCTGCCTCTGTTGTTGTTAAACTTTTTGCCATATCACCCACATTAGGCACTTTTGAGGGCTTGTTGCCTGCATCATTTAAAATACTTGCACCGATAGAAATATTATCCGTAAAATTATAATTAAAACGCCCGCCTAGCAAAGTTGTATCTTGGGCAGAAGTATCATTTGCCAGCGAGTAGGTTGCATCAATTACACTTGAACTTCCAATTAAATTTTCATTATAAAAAGTTAAATAACCGGAGGCATAATCAATATAATAATCTTTGTTTCTTGCCATGGTTGCGCCGTTTACTTTAATTGTTTCTGATTGAACGACAATATTGTTATCTAAGAAAAAAGTTTTTGTAGAGGAATTATATTGTATAAAGAAGTATCTGTGCGCAGCGGAAACAGGCGTTGGAGTATAAGCGGAAGGTTCATCGAAACGTCCTAATATTTCAAAAATACCTTTATCATAGTCAACGGTATATTTACAAAAATTACGCACGTCTTCTGGGGCGCAGGTTTCTTTTCCGTCAGATTCAAGTAGTTTTAAAATAAAATTTCCTTGTCCGTTATCTTGTGCAATTTGTTTAGCTCCGATATTATAATAACGTTTAATTTCAAGTTGCCACCCGGCTTCGTTTGGGTCAACTAAATATCTATCACTTGGTGTTTTAACAATTACAGGATCAGCCGTAGGGGATCCGGCAACCCAAGCGCCATCAATATTTTGATAGTTTATAGCAATAACATCGGTATCTTTTAATTGAGTTGAAAAAATAAGAATATTTCTATTGTAATCAATAGTGTAATCAACACCTCTTGTTAAAAGTTTAAAACCTGCCGTTCCACCATCTATAGGATATGTTGTAGAGGCAATATTTAAGTCTCGTGCGGTTATGGCTTCAAGATAGCCATTATTTGTGTGATTATCTAAATAAACTCTTTCTGAATTTGGGACAATAGCACTTTTCCAAGTGGTATCACAAAAAGTTGAACTGCTATTACAGCCGAAGGTCAAATCATAATAAATTCTTCGCATATAAGCGATATCTTGAATTTTAGTTGTTTCAAAAACGCTATTGCCTTTAAATTGTTTACTCTTTTTTTCGCCCTTATTTTGACTGCCTACTAAATGTAAATTTGCTCCGCCGTGTTTTAAGTGCATCTTTGCACCGAAAACTCTTTGATTATAAGATAAAAATTCCGTCCCTGGTAAACTTGCCTGAATATCACCAAAATCTACACTTTGCACAAGTTCATTACCTTTACCGCGGTAACTTAAAGAGATATTTTGCTCATCTTCTCTTTGGTCATCATAGTCCACATCAACAAAAATTCTGTCGTTAACTTTACCTTGAATTTTAAGTTGCATTTCCTGAACAAAACTAAGCCCACTTTGATTTACGTCGTAAACAGTGCCTTTTGTTTTATATTTTTTTGCATTGTAGTTAAGACCGAAAGTTTTACGCCCCGTCATAGAAATTGTGGTTCCGTAAATAGGCAAAAGTAAAGAGGGATTTAAAATTTCCATATATTCAAGGCCTTGTTTTTGAAGTTCAAGGCCGCCTTTCATATCTTTGATTGCTTTTTCAAGGTAAGCCCTTGAATATTGATAATAATTTTCTTCCGGAGAATTGATATTTTCTCTGCTGTTTTCAGGTAAAAATATGGGCTTTTGAGGTTCTAAAAAATCATAACTGGAAGTATCAAAAAGTCTAAATTCCTCTTGTTTTGTTTGGTTTGCTAAGGCGGAGTTTTCAAAAGAAGGCAGAGTTTCTTGCCCGTTTTCTTCTGCGAAAACAGGTAAATATAAATAATTTAAAAGCACACAAAAAGCGGTTATTATCCGCAAAAATTTATTAAACACTAAAAAACCCCTATGATAATATTATAATATTAAATGGACCATTTAACAATAAAGGGTTTTTATTAGTTTTTATTTTGTAAGAGTATAAGCAGTTTGTATAGCTTCAAGCATGCTTTTAGAGTCGGCTTTATTTTTGCCGGCAATATCAAAAGCTGTTCCGTGGGTGGGACTTGTGCGAATAAATTTTAAACCGGCAGTTATATGAACTATAGGTTCAGAAGTTGCAAGTTTCATACCAACCAGCGCAATATCATGTTGCAAACATAAAATGGCCTTAAAAACACCTTCTTTATGCTTTTGCCATAAAGAATCGGCAGGTAGAGGACCTGTTAAATTGTATCCTTTCTTTTTAAACTCTTTAACTAAAGGGATAAGTATTTTTGCTTCTTCCGTTCCAAATTTTCCGCCGTCAGAAGCATGAGGATTTAAAGCGCATAAGCCAACAGGTGCTTTTTTGCCGATTATTTTAAATAAAAGTTCCAGAGAATTTTTTATTCTCTTTTTTGTCAGGATTTTCGGTAAATCTTTTATGGCAAAATGTTCACTTGCTAGGGCGCACATTAATTTTGAAGTTTTAAACAGCATTAAAGCGCCATCTTTTTTGGCATAATGTCTTAAAAGTTCGGTATGCCCCGTCCATTTAACATCAATTTTAGCCCAGGCCTCTTTTGAAATTGGCGCAGTTATAAGACCTTGCGCTTTTTTATTTTTTAATAAATCTAATGCTTTTAAAACAGATTTAAAAGAAATATCTGCGCCCCATTTTGTTGGAGCATGCTTATTTATTTTTTTATAATTAGATTTTACCGCAGAGATTTCTACATTGGGTAAGTTTTTGAATTTTTGTAAAGTTTTATCGTCTGAAATGATAATAAACTCTGCTTTGTTTCTAGGGAAATTTTTTAATGCTTTTAAAGCAACTTCCGGCCCTATACCAAGCGGATCGCCAAGAGTTATTATTAAAGTCTTTCTTTGTTTATTCATGTTTTCAGCCAATAAAAAAGGCGGCATTTTTCAGCCGCCTTCTTTTAAAAGAAATTATTTTTTTGTTTCAGTTTTTGTTTCTTTTTTAGTTTCTTTAGCAGGATCGGTGTAATCAAATTTTACCATAACTTTAACCTCTGCTTTATCTTTTAAGGAAACTAAATAATCTTCCATTGCTTTTTGCATATTTGCAGCGTAAACATATTGGCTAAGTTCGTTTTGAATTTTATCTAAAGTAACCTCTTGTTTGGCTCTTTTTTCGTTTACTCTAATAATATAAAAACCGCCTTCAGTTTGCAAAGGTTCGCTAATTTCACCTACGGCGACATTAAAGATTTTATTATCAAAATCTTTTGGCATAACACCTCTGATTAAAATAACTTCACCACCTGTTGCAAGGGGGGTTTTATCATCGGAGTAAAGTTTAATTGCATCAAGCATGGTAATTTTGCCGTTTTTAATATCTTTGCGTATTTTTCTGGCTTCATTTTCTTTATCTTTTAAAGCAGTTTTAGATAAAGTTTTATCGGCTTTAATAAAGATGGGAGAAACTTTAATTTGTTCAGCAGTTAATTGATTTAATTTAGCTGCTAAAGGTAAAGCTAAAGCAACTCTTTCTTTAGGGAGTTTTTCAACTTTTTGTTTATCACCTTTCATAATAACTTGGACATCTTCAAAAAGTTGTTTGACATCAGCTTCTGTCGGTTTTTTTGCATTAGCTTGAACAATGCTATCAATCATTTTTCTGACAGCAAGTTGTTCTTTTGTTTTATTTTCAAATTGTTTATAGCTCATGCCTTCTTCTTTCAAAGCTTGGTTAAAAGCGGCATCGGCTTCTTTTTTGCTTCTTTCTTTGCCGTTAGGATCTAACATAAAGCGTTGTTTAATTGCGTTAATGGCTTGGGCAAGTTCGCTATCTTTGACTTTAATGCCTTCTTTTTGAGCAGCTTGAAGCATAAGTTCTTCTGAGATCATTTCATTTAAGACTTGTTCTTTAATAGCATTTACGGCATTTTGATCTTGTAAAACCTGTGGTGCTCTTTGTTCATATTGAGCAAGAACGGCTTTTGTCATTTTATCGTATTGAGAACTTAAAATTGGCTTGCTATTTACGGTAGCCACGCTTGAATCAATAACTTTAGCGTTTGCGTTTAAAGCAAGTATTGTTAAAGCTCCGAGTAATATAGTTTTATTTACTTTCATTTTTTACCTCCACTCCATACTTCTCTTTAAGAGAATTTAGATAATCATCTAACTTTTGCTTTTCAAGAATGGTTTGTATTCTTTCCTTAGCTTTGTCATAAGATAATCTATTTTCTCCTACTTTCATTATTATATGAAATCCTAAAGGGGTTTGTATAAACCCTTGCACTTGGCCGCTTGAAGAATTTGCAGCTGGCACTTCAATTTCAGGCAGATATTCACCCGGTATAAAAGGGGGCAAAGCACCTTGATTTTGTTTTGCTAAAGGATCTTTTGAAAATTTCTTTACAACTTCTTTAAAACTATTTTGTGTTTTTGTTCCCTTTACATAATTCATAACTTGAGCTGCTTCTTGGGCATCATTTACTATTATCTGTAAAATCTGTATTTCATAAGGATATTTTTTATAATAATCTTTTACTTCTTCTTCACTCACATAAAGAACGCCTTCATTATAAAGATTATCCATAAGTGTTTTTTTAAGGAAAAATTCCTTTGCTCTTTTTAAAGATTCTTCTTGTTGTTTAACAAGGGTGTCTATTTCTTTTTGATATTCGGGGTCATTTTGTAGGTTTTTGAAAAGGGCTTCTTGTTGTAAAAGTCTTTCGCTTATTAAATAATTAAGGAAGTTCTGCTTGCCTAAAGGGGTTGAAACATATTGTTTAAAAGCAGGGTCCAAAAGTTCCGCTCTTTCATCAAATTCCTCTTGAGTAAGCGCATAACCGGCAACTTTAGCTAAAGTATTCTGCGGCAAAGCTTCTTTTTGTTCTTGTGGGGTTTCCTGTTTTAAACAAGCACAAAGACAAATAAGCAAAATATAAAGAGTTATTATTTTCCTCATACTTAAAGTTTAGCAGTTTAAATACCTGATAAGCAAGTCTAAATTTTGTTTTGTTGTTTTTAAAGTATCTGAATTTTGCTGATAAATTCTTATTCCGTCACCGGCAGGGGAAGGTAAAAATTTTATTTTACCTCTAAAAAGTTCTAAAAGTTTTGTTATAATTTCTGCGGGCATTTTATAATTTCTGATAAAGAAAAACTCATTATAATCCGTTGTTGCTTCTATATGGCGGATATGGTTTTTACCGGCCTCAGCGCTTATTTGCATAACTTCAAGCAAATTCTTAAGTTCTTTTGGCGCAGGGCCGCAAATATCTTCAAGTTTTTTTAGAAGGGCTTGTTTTTCCTCGTAAGTTGCTTCAAGAAGTTCTTTATAATATCTTAATCTTTCTTCGTCACTTGGTAAATAATCAGGCGGAATATAAGCAGGAATATGTAAATTTGTTGTTGCGTAAAATTTACGTTCAACAACTTCGTCTTTTAATCTTTTTACTTCGCTGGCAACTAAATCACAATACATACTAAGGCCGACTTCTCCGGCGTAGCCGCTTTGTTTAACTCCTAAAAGTTCACCGGCCCCTCTAATTTCCAAATCTCTTAAAGCAAGTTTAAAACCACTGCCAAGTTGGGTAAATTCCATAATTGCTTCTAAACGTTTTTTGGCTTCGCTGTTGGGTTCTTTTTGTTTTTTTGTTATTTTGCCAAAAAAACTATCAAGGGCATAATCTTGATCTTCTCTTTTAGCAAGCAGGTTTTTAGGGTGAAGTAAATAGCAATAGGCCTTGTTATTATTTCTGCCTATTCTTCCTCTTAATTGATAAAGCTGGGCAAGACCGAAATCTTGTGCATCTTCAATAATTAAAGTATTGGCATTTGTTATATCAAGGCCTGATTCTATAATAGTAGAAGCGAGCAAAACATCATATTTTTTATTATAAAAATCCCAAAGAGTTTGCTCTAATTCTTTTTCCGGCATTTGTCCGTGAGCATAAGCAATTTTTACAAGAGGTAAAAGTTCTTTTAAATGGGCAAGTTTTGCCGGCATAGTTTCCACCCGATTATAAACATAAAACACTTGTCCGCCCCTATCAACTTCTGCTTGTATGGCTTGGGCTATAAGATCATCATCTTGTGGGCTTAAAATAGTTTGCACCGCCATACGCCCTTGCGGGGGCGTTTCTATTAAAGACATCTGCCTTAAACTTGAAAGAGATTGGTTTAAAGTTCTAGGTATTGGGGTAGCGGAAAGCATTAAAGTATGCACGCCAAGGGCTTTTGTTTTTATCTTTTCTTTTTGTTTTACGCCAAAGCGGTGTTCTTCATCAATAATACAAAGGCCTAGCTTTTTAAAAACAATATCTTTTGACAAAAGGCGATGGGTTCCTATAACAATATCTATAAGTCCTTTTTTAAGGTCTTGGGCTATTTTTGTTTGTTCTTTTTTTGTTTGAAAACGGCTCATCATTGCAATATTTATAGGAAAGCCAGCCAAGCGAGAGGAAAAAGTTTGATAATGTTGCGCTGCAAGCACGGTTGTCGGCACTAAAACTAAAACTTGCGTTTGGCTTAAAACGGCTTTTAAAGCAGCGCGCATAGCAACTTCTGTTTTGCCAAAACCGACATCTCCTATTAACACTCTATCCATAGGAACAGGAGATGTTAAATCAGAAGATATTTCGTGAGTAGCTTTTATTTGATCGGGTGTTTGCTCATAAGGAAAGGAATCTTCAAATTCTCTTTCTAGGCGTTCATCTCCATTTAAAATAGTTGCTTCATTTGCGCGTCTTAAAGCTTCTAAAGTTAAAATTTCCTTAGCGGTTTTTTGTGCATTTTCTCTAACGCGTTTTTTTACTTCGCGCCAAGTGTTAGAACTTAAAGAAGATATTTTTGGCGCTTTACCTTTTACGCCGATATATTTTTGTATTTTTCTAAAATCACTGATTGGGACATAAAGTTTTTCGCCATGTTTATATTCTATTAGCAAGCAATCAAGAGGAACATTCTCATTGGTTAAAGTTTTTATTCCGCCATACCTGCCGATACCATGCTCCTGGTGAACGATATAATCCCCTGTTTGTAAATCTTTAAATTTTATGCGGGTTTTATTTATATCAAGATTTTTTATTAGGGAATTTCTTCTATAAATTCTGTTAAAAACCTCGCTTGAAGTTATAAAGCCTTTTTTTTCTTCCGTTTGAATAAACCCTTTTGTTAAAGGGGCTATAACAAGAGGTAATTTAGAGAGTGTTTGATATTGGGAAAAAACTTCTTCTAAGCGGTTCTTTTCGCCTGAGTTTAAAGTGTAAAAAATAATTTTAAATCCTTTTTTTATTAAATTTTCCGTATATTTTTCAAGCAAGTCTAAATTGCTGTTAAAACTTTCATTAAGTTTAAAGGGGGTATCTTTTAGCGCTAAAGGGGAAAGTATTTGTGCCTCAGCAAAATCTTCTTTAAAATCTTCACTTGGATTCCAAAAGTAGTAAGAAAAATCTTTTGTCCAATTTGCCAAAGTGGAAAAATTTTGTTTTTGTATAGCCGGTAAAATAGTAATTTCCTCAAGAGTGTTTTTTGTATTTTGAGTATCAATATCAAACAATGCAATACTTGAAATTTGATTTGCGCTGAAATATAAACGAACAGGTAAAGTGCTGTTTATGGGGAAAATATCAACTATGCTTCCGCGCAAAGCATACTCGCCGGATTTTTCGGTAAAATCAGCCCTGTCATAGCCATTTTCGTTTAAAAAATTTACTACAATACTGCGATTGATAATTTGAGCGTTTTTTAAAGTTAAAAGAGAATTTTTAAAATCTTTTTTACCGGGTATTTCTGTAAGTAGGTTTTTGTAAAGAGTGCAAATTATTTTTTTCTCACTTAATAAAAGCTCATTTAAAGCTGTGTAAAGAGTATTTTTGTCTTCATTTATTATAATTATTTTTTTATCTGAAAAAGTTTCAAAAGAGCAAGAAAATTCTTCAAGTTCTTTTTCATCATTAGCGGCAAATAAAAGGTTATTTTTATCTAAATTAGCCAAATAATAAGCTGCTGCTTGACAGGAAGGTATTTTTAAAGAATTTTCTTGCATAAAATTGAAATATTTTTATTAGAAAGAGCTAGGTTCTGTCCCTTTTTTGAAAGCTTCTAATACTTTATTTCTATCGTTAGCAGTGGCAAGTTTACCTGTTTCCGGGTTAACAAAGCTAAAGGAAATATCTTCGGGAACGGGGAACTCGGTTGAGGGCTCATCTTTTAAAATTTCTGCTAAAATTGCACTTGCCCAAGGGGCAACGGCACCACCGCCGGTCCATCTGCCGGTTTCTTGGGAGGTATCGTCATCATACCCCATCCAAGCACCGCTTGCAAGTTGCGGGGTCATAGCAATAAACCAAGTATCTCTGTGGCTTTGGGAAGTGCCTGTTTTTGCGGCAACCGGTCTATTTAAGATACGTGCAGCACCACCGGTTCCTCTTTGCACAACACCTTGCATCATATTAATAAGTAAATAGGCATCTTGAGGCGAAAAAGCTTCTTTCTCAGAAGGGATATGTTCTTCAAGAACGCGACCATATTGATTTTCCACTCTTTCTATTGCGTAGGAAGGGGTTTGTATGCCGCCGTTAGCAAAAGTACTCATAGCATTGGTAAGTTCCTCCAGAGTAACAACGGAAACACCTAAAGCTAAAGCCGGTGCTTTTGGTAAAGAAGAAACAATACCGGCTCTTCTTGCGACATCTCTTGTTTTATCAATACCGACAGCATCAATAAGGTTAATTGCGGCTAAGTTTTTGGAAAGTTCCAAAGCTCTTCGCATAGTAACCCAACCGGAAGATTTTCCACCAAAGTTTTTAGGGGCCCAAACATCAAAATCTTTACTTAGCATAAAAGGTTGGGCTGCAAGTTGCAGGGAATATTGGTCTTTTGCTTCATCAAAAACACGCCAATTTCTTCCGTCATAATAAAAGACCATTTCCAAATCTTTTATTAAAGAAGAGGGGGTATAACCTTTTTCCAAAGCAGCCATCCAAACAAAAGGGTTAAAGGAAGACCCCGGTTGGCGTTTTGCCTGAGTTGCGCGGTTAAAGCGGGAGTCTTCATAATTCCTGCCTCCGACCATAATTCTTATAGCACCGCTCTTAACATCTCTTGCGTAAAAAGCCCCTTGTAACTGAGGATATTCTTTTTGTTCTTTATCTTCCTGTTGAGTAGCATCTTCATCTTCCAAACTTTCTTCTGTGGGGGTATCATCTTCTATAACTTCAATACCTAAATTTTGGGCAATTTTTAAATCATACTCATGCAGTTTGGCGTTCATTATTTCTTCTGCTTTTGCCTGTTTATCTATATCAATAGTGGTATAGATA